>Ga0307515_10002641_pt1 | contig 38467 bp, 19 predicted proteins | sample 17_EM_MG_FD_194513 | JGI IMG/M metagenome (GOLD analysis project Ga0307515, IMG submission 194513) | Populus trichocarpa ectomycorrhiza microbial communities from riparian zone in the Pacific Northwest, United States - 17_EM | ecosystem: Host-associated > Plants > Roots > Unclassified | place... | reverse complement strand
CCCCCCCCCCCCCCCCCCCCCCCAACCAGACAAATATAGCAGCTACAATAGCTCCCCGATGACGGGAAAATATGAGAAAAAGAGATACCCTTTCCTTTTTTTACAGTTCCAGGAATAACCTTCACGTGGTATTTGTATGACTGCACTGCACAGACAGGCACGGCATAAAAGAGAATATCGGTAGGCTGTGGATTCCCAGTCCAAATCATTTAACTTCTCTTTCTCTTCTTCGCCTATCTCATGAATATCCTCCTCCATGGCCACCTTGTCCATCTCAGAGGTGGAATCAACCAAGCCCACACCAGGTTTATCTATAGCACCATTTGCACGTTTATTTGAACTGTCATCAGAATGTTCTGGTCAATCTCGAGATAGGTGACCTCACTTTTTACATTTATAACATACTTTCGGAGCATCTTCAGGACCTGCCAGATTGAAACAGCACAAAAAATCACAATTTAATATGTTCTCCCTAAAATGGGATTCTTCATAAGCATAATCAAGAGAGCATTTGTGGAAGCACAAATGATCGAGTACTTTGATAATTGATGTAGCATTAAAAAAAAAATCTGGCATTGCCAAATTACCACTGGAAGTTTAGAGAACATACTGGCAACAGGTATCTTCCCTTTGTCAGTAGCTTCATTTCCATTTTGAATCTCTCCATTCTTGCTTGTATTTCCAGCAGACTGAAAAATCATATGCATGGACAGTTTCAAAGTGCTAGCTGATAAAGAAATGATACCGTGATCACATGCGATATTGCCATTCCTAGAAGAAAATACACTCGCTGGACAGTTTGAAATCTCCTGCTTTATGGAGAAATGTAATTCTATAGATAGATCACAATTACATCCTACTACATTTAAAACGACCATGCTAATTTAGTTAAAATGCTGTGTGTATATAACATAGTTAATTTGAAGAAATTTCACTATGTTGAATTTCAGTCTCTTTGACAAGTCCATGGTTATGGAGAGGTGGGATCCAAAGTTATTATCTCTTCTACGAAAGAAAAGGATGGTACTAAATTGGCCATGCTTCAGCCCCAGAAAAGCTCAACTGTTATATTATTTCTTGATCTTTTCAAAGATGTAGCAAAATGTTTATAACAGCAAAATCTGGTGTCTAAACACACACAGAGTTTTTCGTGCCATGGTTGAAAAAAATTTGAACTGGGAGCTAAAAAATATAAGTAGATTAAGTCATAGTGCTCCCAGCCAGTAAAGCCATCCGAATGCTCCTCTCTTCCTCGTCCTGATTGCCATACTTCTCCTTCATCTGTAAGGTATTCTCCTTGATTTAATGTGAGAGGAGGTACAGGTTGTTCAGGCCTGTGGTTTTTTATCACAGTACTAGAAGCTCCAGATCTGCATGGACATACCTGTTGCACAGTTTCAATGAATATCACTACAGCATTTACTCGCAGATTTCGTGTCAAAAAGAGATCTTACTATCTGAATGTTGCTAAGGATCAACTCAACTTCCAAGTGAAGCACTAAATAATATTTCTTGAGTTGACAATCTGAAGATTACAGTAAAAGACTTCCAAATCTCCTTTTGACATATAACGCTTGACTGTCATCTCATTTTGCTGAGCATCACGCCTGCTAATAACCAAATAGTTCCAAGTGCCGATGAACCAGTTAAATTTCTCAAGCCAGTGAACCTTATGCATGTGTGATATAGTGGCAACAGATTTTTCCTGCATTCACCACCAGCATAGGCATGTAAACAACAAAATTCAGAAGACAGAATATCCCAGCTTATGATAACAATTAAAATACAAGTAGCACGTTCATAGGTGATCAATGATAAATAAAGCAAACCTCATGCACATACAAGCATGCACGCAGTGTTCAGAAATAAATGGTCTTTTAGTACGCTTGGCGATCAATATACACCCTATTAATGCTTGTATAAAACAATGTAAACCTATCAAATTTTACCCAGTAACATGATATCCCTCAGAATATTTAAGCTGCACATCACACTTAGTGCTAATGCTAATAAATTTTGAAGTTTTTAAATACATAAAATGCAGATGCTTCCTGTAAGCACATTTAATAGTTAGCAAAGTAGGCCAGAATCCCGTATTACTGCATTTACAATTTAAATCTACCTGAGAAAGCTGGAGATGGATCTTTTTCTCAGCCGCTTTAAAAGCTTTTTTATGTGCGGTAAAAGTTTTTTCTTGCTTGCACTCCTGCTTTTTCTTCAGTTCATACCACCTCTGAGCATTGGCATGTGCTGAAAGTGCTTAAACAACTTCTATCTGAAAGTGGAAATAGACTAAATCAACAGATGACATAGCTCAAATCCAACGTCTAAACTGAATAATCACGTACATGAACTGAGATTAGCAACAAAAGGTCGACACTGTGAAAGACAGAGTTTCATGATTCACTCTTAGCAGGTGTGCTTAAATTACATTAGTCATAATTTGTACAGAAGTAACACCTTATACACTGGAAGTGTCTTTTCATCATCATCCATTTCATCGATATTATTGCTATTAGCAATGCCATGCAGTTCTTTTCAAAATGGAGCTTGTCAATTAAGCCAGCAATAGGGTTTCCTGCCTTCTTCTCATCCTTCACCATCCGAGCAAGATCCTCCCAACCTATTCCCTTTGCAAGAGCTACAGGAACAGCTAATATAGCCGAATCAACACCTTGTAAGTTGTGTTCTATAAATTCTGCCATTTTGACACAACGGTTAACTTCTTTCCTCGGTGTTTCTACACGATTTTCCAGCACAGAAATGGAACCCAAAGAATGAGGATATGATAATAATTACAAAATATAGATAAAATTAAATCCAACATTGATAATCCATGACAATTAACTGAAATAACATAAAGCCAATGAGGCAATAAATAATGACGGTCCAAGTTTTTGTTTTGTAAGCACATCCGGAAATAATAGAAAGCCAATTCAACTAAACACATAGCTTGCCTCCATAAATAACTGCAGCAAACCATCAATTAAATGGATTGGCGTAACGAACTCGTACGTAAGAAGCCAAGTCTAATCTCACAAGAGTTGAATAAAGAGCGTATATATTAAGCACGTCCTCCTCAGAACCATCTTCATCTTATTGATTTTTTCTCTCTCTTAATTTTGTTTAAGCGTCGAAGGGATACTGATCTTGGCAGGTAATCCAATCTGTCCCCCTTCAAATTGGATACGCGCCTAACCAATTTGTGCAATGCGATCGAGGGTAGGGGGTTTTGCGTCTTGACCATCTCCCTCCTGTTATGACTTAGCACTCAGACTTGGCCAGTTCAGTGAGAAGGGAAGGAATGAAAGCCCAAGAAACAATGAGCTCGGAGATTAATTTGTACAGCGAATCTGTAAAGCATCGCATAAGCAGAACTAATTTATTTAAAATCAGATTTCCTCTTTGAGAAATCAAAGTTTCTATCTGAATTATGATATTCTAGCCAAACACAATGACTACGTCCCTGATCATCTACAGATAATTACACAAGTACAATACAATCGATGGAAAGAAGTAAAAGTGTATTCAACTTACATAAGAGTACAATACATAATCGACTACGTCCCTGATCATCTAGACACGAAAGCTTTTGCAGGGACCTGGTCGAGAAAGAGTCTTCTCTTTTTACATAATGAGAAGCAATTCTTTCAACTTACAGTCTACAAATCGTATCCCTGGACAGGACCCACCTGTGGAAGCTCCAGCGTGAGTGAGTTTAGCCAAACTCGATATATACTGCAGGGGTATCCACATATGTACACATGAACCCCATTAGGGGATTTTCCATTAAATGAATCTAAAGGCTATTCTATTCTTATTTCTTGTCTTCAGTTTTTTCTCCTACAATCACCTGTCTCCAGCAAAGCTGTGCTGGCCCTTGGTACTCCAGTGTATTAACGGATGTTTGCAGGAGCAACATCACGTGGATTATGTTTTCTCCCCTTGGTTTTATCAAAACACAACTCATCAGCTCAAATCGAAACCAGCATCCGCATTTATAGAATATAGCAATTTCGTTGCTAGCTGCTCTTTGCTGTGTCACAAACATGAGAAGGTTGATTAAGTAAACAATGAGCTGAGAACCTGACAAAACCTTTATATATGCACCAAGACAGCAAAAATGAATAGAATAAAGTAAACATCAGATTAGCGGATCCTATTACAGGGACAAACCTTCTATAAGGTGGAAGCTTCAGAAGATTCATGCAAGTAGCTGATGTCGGCAACCGGTCAAGAGCTTCCTCAGAAGCAGTACCCCCGGCCCTGAAGAAAAAGTTAAATAATTGTAGAAATCAATTTATATTAAAAAAGTGAAAACAAACAAAATAAATAGTAAAAATCTTGACACGCATCAACAAAGAGGTTCACACAAACTTCAAAATCTGCTTCTCCTAATTACATTTAGTACAGCTCTTACCTCTGTATACAAAACAAGGGTTCCAGATACTTGAATCCAAGCAAAGGTCCTCGAGAGCAACCGGTCACAAACCTATAAAAGTTGTTTTCTATCATTTTGGTAGTATGTTCTCAAGCTGACTGAGAATTGAGAATTGAGGTGGCAAAATACAAAAAAGAAGAAGAAGAAGAAGAAGAAGAAGCTCACTTCAGAAATTTCTTTTGGTTTTCCAATGAAAAACCTTTCATAACTTCCCAGAACATCTCAATAACATAATGCTCCTGTGGAGGGGAAAAAAAACAGATTAATTAAGTAGCTTTTAATTGCAAGAAAATAGACATAAAGGTGGGCTTAATCATTCACTTAGGTATAGTTTAAATGCCTTGGTACCCATGTAGTCATCAGAGCATGAACATATGTCCCATAACAAATGACCATTTATTCCAAAATCCAGAGAACCACCTCACATAGGGCCACAACGGCAGCTAAATTTGGAACAAGATTCAGAATCTTAATCAATGCAAAGTATTTTTCTAGGAAAACAGCAAAGGTATTATATCTCCATCATATGTGAACTGCACATGAAGGAAAAATACAATTCCAAATAAGAATTGAAATTTACCAAAGCCAATTCTCAACCACTAAATTAACTCTAAAGATAATATGCTGAGGCCCTAGGTTGGGCTCTAGATTAAAGTCTCAAAAAAACATGCATGCATGCACAATTATGAATGGTGAGAGGATGGCGTGTTGGCAGGTGAGTAGGATTAGTTTCACCTTGTTTATAGTGGGACTTTGTTGTCGGGGAGAAATTGTGAGCTTAATTGAGGTTCTTTAAATTAAATCATTTGGTTGCATTTTTTTCATAATTTTTAAGAGAGCAGTTGTTAAGTGTAAGGTTTTCTCTTTTTTTCTCTCTTCTTGCATACTTTTGTTTCTCTGTAATAAATAATACACATAAGAAGCTGCAATAGAAAATTAAGGATACTCATATTTTTCCAACTAGAACTTTACAATTAAGACAAACAAAATTAACTTACGCTATGATAACCACCCGCATAATTGGTATGACTGCGCAGGTCATCAATATCCAAGCTGTCAAGTGAACCTGATATCAGGAGCTGTAAACAAATAGTAGCTACGTCAAATAAAGGAGGGAACAAGGGATTGGGAGATATTTTTAAGTTTACACATAAGGCTGATGATTCTTTAGTGTATAATTTTTCTACTGATGTTAAATATGAGATTAGCAATGCAAGGTATCCATCTCATGCAAAGCTAGCATGATTTGTTCATAAGAATCTGGGTGAGAATACCTGAAGTTCATGCTCGTTAAACATATCAATCCATTCTTTCTTTATAAGCTGCTGAAAGCCCCTCATGAAATGAGAACTTTGCAAACGTATCTGAAAGTGATTACTACGATGATTAGATGACAACATTGCGTGAACTAGATGAACTACTAATGAAATGCTGGAATACCTGATAATTCAGACGATAATTAGATACAAGATGAGTAAAAGGAATGACATTGTCATTAGTAACACGTTGGTTTCGTCCCCCAGGAAGCAGCTCTTCTTCTGTTTGCTCGCCATATTCATTATTTACAATGACAAAGTAGAGCTCCAAGTCAGAAATATCACCTTGATAACGCTGCAGTTAAGATAAATGCAAGTAAAGAAAAAGGTGAGAACCTAAAATCAAAAGAACCAATGAGAATCTGAGAGGATGTCATACAGATGGAGATTCTCTCTTTTTTTTCCCCGCATCAGTTGAAAGTTCCATTCCAACACCAAAAGGACGAGAAAGAAGGAAAAATATACTTCAGTGCCTACAGAAAATGAAACTAGAATCACATAATCTTAACCCCCCCTACATGGACATGCCTGCCTGCTTCTGAAAAGGATAAGGGAAAATATAATTGACTCCCTACAGAAAATTGAACTAGCACCATATAATCTAAAACCCTCTAGATGGGCATGCCTGCTTGTAAATGGCCTTCTATGACAAAGTAAAAGCTATTTCATTCCCCAAGACCATGACCCCATTCTGGTCCCATTTCTGACACCAAAAGTATGGAAGTCAGGTGGTCAACTAATAGGAGCAATTACTCTTTTTGGGACAGACAGGAATAAAAGCTATAACAGCTGATCAATAGCAAAAACCAATTGCATAAAGACTTATCCAGCTCATGAAAATGAACTACTATGTTCTGTATTTGGCTAAGCAATTCAAATGAATAAAACACTATTTCAATCCCTTAAGACATATCCCATAGACATAACATTATGATGGATCCCCCCAAAATAGAGTTAATTCAAACTTTCTACTTTAGTTGACACAGTGTCTCCATTTTTAACAGCAGCTCATTTCAAGGGGATTTATTTGTACCTCAAGCACAATTATAGATGAATTTCCAGGTTCCTGCTTGCTAAAGAATCAGTGCAAACAGAAGTTTATTGTTTAGCTGACAAGACAGTAGCAGTTACTGAAGCATTCATGGTCAGTGGGAAGACAATAACAATAGTACCTTCAGGAAAATAAGGTGGCGATATAATTCTGGATCCAGTGAAGGCAAGTCATTCAAATAGTTGTACCTGATCAACCAACAAAACTCGTAAATAAATACTAAAATTGAGCTAGAGATAGTACATGGTAACGAAAAACCAAATAGGTGAAATTGTCAAAATTAGTTTCTATTTCCTAAACTAAAATAATATGAACTTGCACAGATAGTTCAAAATTAATTATTCCTAAGGTATCTGCTTTGCAAAAAATACATACATATACAGTGGCAGATCCAGAATTTTTGTAGCGGGGTCATTTAATAGCTCTTAATCATATTGCAAAAATAATTTTATGTAAATATTATAATAATATTTTTATAAAAAAATTTGTATACTAAATTAATTCAAAAATAAATAAATATATTAAAAAAAGTTTAATTTAGAAATAATTTCTTTTAAAAACTTTCAAATATAAGGAAAAGAAAAGGTAGATATAAAAGCAATGAATCAATAAATAATGACATTTTTTATTAGAAAAACACTTCCATACCATTTGTTTTCCAAACAATTAAAAATTTTAAATGATTAAATTTGATTTAGCTTTTCGAAAGATTATAAAATGAGGTGTGAAGATTGGAGAAGAAACAATTAAGAACTATAATACAAATATGAGTCTACTACAAATATCAATCCCTATTTCTCTCAACCATTTCCTATGTGAACTCTTTTATTCCTACTACAAATATCAATCCCTATTTCTCTCAACCATTTCCTATGTGAACTCTTTTATTCCTAACATAACATGCTTTCAAAATAATTTCCTTTTTTTCTTCTTTACCTGTACAAGGTAATTATAATTACAAATTTGGCCCTCCTCTTTAATTGTTTTTTACTTTTGGCATTATTTAATGGGGTCATTTTAGGAAAACAACTATATAATTTTATATCCAACATATATTATTACCATTTTAAAAAAACTGAGTGGGGTCAATTGACCCCGCTAATTACACTATGGATCCGCCACTTTGTATATAAAGCATGGAATTCGAAGGTAGCAGCCATGAAAAATTAAAAAGGTCCAAAAACAGATACAATTTAGCGGGTATAGCATTGAAAACTTACTTCTGTTTTAATTTGCTTAGGAAGAATGTTGCAAAAGGTATATCAACAAGAATACCTTCGAACATAGCCTGCACAGAGAAGAGTAACAGGGAACCGGATAAGGATACATAATTAGATCCTTCATATTGAGGAGACAAAGGACAAAGACCAATAGGGATTTCAGTATTAGACCCTGGAAAGGCTCTTTGTGTGGGACATAAAGACATTGAACAAGAAATAAAACTAAGATAAGTGGAATGCTTTTTGCAATCGGTGGCATGTTGCAAGCTTCAAAGCATGATCAAACTTATATAAGCCAATGAACAGTAGCTCGACTGGCAGTGGTGTTCCCCCTCTCATTAAGAGGTCTCGAGTTTGAGCCTCTACTTTGTAACAAAAAAAATACTTATATAAGAGAAGGGAATTCCACAATCTTCTGTACAAATTAAGAGGGTTGCAAAGCTGTCTGCAATAAAACAACAGTACTCGTGCATGAGAGCTCCAACTTAAAATCTAATTTATATGTCCATTCCACATAAATTAGCAGACATAAAATTACCAGCATAATGACCTAATGGAGGAAAAGAAATTTTAATTTTTTCAGACATTTAAGACTCCAAAGGTCCCATCAGCAACTCAAAAGGCCCTGTTCCAGTTATTTGGTGTGAACTATCTGAAAATAGTTAGGTTAATCATTCCTCTCTAGTACTATGATACCCATTTTAGGTGAATATATCTTACACCATTTTATCTCGTGTAAGATATGACCATGACATTTGGTTAAAAAAGAATATAAAACAAAATGACAATCACAATATTTTAGCAAATGATAAGATATAATACTACAAAATCAATTCAAAAACACTTACGTGCACAAAAACATTTATGTATATTACATTAAAAATGTTGGTATTATTCTTATTCAAGATATATCAAATTCAATAACCTAAGGTGGACAATCAAAGATTGAACATGAAAAAGTGCAGGCCCATGTTGCTATAACATGCAAATCTTCAGATGCCAGCAGTAAAATTTAGTTTATGTTAGGCACATGCTGTTCTATAGGTTTCATATGCATTAAAAGACAAAGCAATTGACCTTGAAGCTCCAAACCATGCAATCAACACCATTAAATATTATGTGATGAATCGGTTGAATGAGAGAGCAAATCAAACCTTTGCAAGAAGAGTTCCAAGGAAATGAAAAAACTGGAGATGTTGTTCATGTGTCATTCCTGATCCAGGATTGGGGTAGAGTAGGTGATCAGATGTTTCCTGAATGTACAATGCCAAGCAGACAGTCACAAAACATCAGGTAGAAGGTACAACAACATAAATTAAAGCAAGAAAGAAGAAGACAAGGAAAGTGCTTTTGCTGATATGTAACACATGAAACATGCATGCATAAAAACAGCAGCCATCAAAAGATTCAAAATTATGTAATATATCCCAATATTATTTAAGAGACCTCATATAAAATTTATATATGTTGTAAGTCATAACACAGCTTTATACATGGGTGAATATCTTTGTACTCCTGGGTGTATGCTTTGATTCAACTCATGCAAGTTCACATAGACTGGTTTAGCTTTCAACTTGAAGCATGTAAATGCATGGATGTCACAGAACATAAATTTATCACCTTAAACAACCCGTATTGCACATCAAAGGCAGCTCGAGTAATGTTCTCCATGAAATCTTTAAAAATGCCACCACCATCAATGCCAGCTTCCTCAACTCCAAACTCATTAATAAATGATACACGAATCTGTAGGTGAACAACCAAACATGATTACTCTAGTGTCATATTCTGATTGAAAATATTTGTTTTTGGAAATTAATGTGTAAAACAAATGAATTACCAATCCTCGAAGATCCTCCTCAGACAATGCACTCATCTGATTATAAGCATCTTCCAAAATATGGTCCCGTCGTATTCTGAATCTGTTTCTCGTGAAAACACCATGGGATCCTTGTCTTTGCCTAATGGCCAATAATTGTGACTGGAAGACAAATTTATATAAATAACTACACTGACACTTTATTCCTCACAGCTTCACATTCTTTTGAGTGCAACTTTGTGACAAGACTTACATTGAATATTTTTACTCTGCTTGTAAAAGGTACCAAAAAAGGAGCCCGATTCATAATGTCATTTGCCTTGGTTCCATCTATTATAGCCTGAAAAGGGAAAATGGGCAAAATCAACATCATAACAGCTAGGTTCCAGGAACCTGAAGATTACATTTGAGATAAAATACTACCTGAGAAATGAATGAATCATCAACGCCATCAGCATGGAAATCGCTGGGTGGTGCAAATTGTCGTCTGTTATTCCAATCTTGCAACTACAATAATATTCCATTAAAAATTTAAAAAAAAAAAAAAACTAAGGGAACAATATCTCCTGCATATTGCTAGCATAGTCTAAGCAAAATACAAGTGAATATTCTATCAAACCAAAAACATTTACAGAATCTACAGTGACTAGATTAGCGATTAAAACAACAAATTGCAATAGGATGACCTGCAAGTAAGACTTTGAGTAATTCAGATTAAAAAAATTCAACAGATTAAGAATTACCTGAGAGAGGAGTTCAGAGGCTACAAGACTAACTCTCTGTTTAATAGATTCAACACGGTTCCCGTTATAAGCAGAAGTGTTTTTAACAAGTTTAACTGAATTACTGTGTGCTGTAGGATTCACCCACAGGAGCTGCCATAGGGCCTGCAGAAAATAGAAAATGAAGAAACAGAAGTTGGAGTTATAACACATTTACATTAGAAAGCAGCAACACATGTAAGAACAAGGTGGCTGGATACAGAAAGCCTCTGGTTCAAGTCTTCATTTTACAGCTTGTTGATCTAAAATTCATCCTTGATAAGTTACCTGTCTCAAAATAACAATTAGACACCGAACATCCTTCAATGACAATGGCTTCTCCTGCTCATAAAACTCCTCATTGCCAACTAACATAAGCATGTACCTGGCAAACCATGAAAACAATTAAGAGTAGAAATATTCGCTTCTTCAAGAAGCAAGGGGAAGGGCAACAAACAACTAACGTGACCAGATACAGCCACACATTAATCTAGAATATAAAAGGGATATATAAAACCAAAAGGAAAAAAACAGAATAACATGTCAGCACAAGAAGGAAATGAAACCACCAAAGGGAGAGAGAGAAGCTGACTTGTATACAGGACAAAAAACAGCCAGAGGTAACAGCCAGCCAGGTACATCTCCTGGCAGATATGACAACTGCTCAGGCAAGGATGGCCACTTCTTATTCTCATGACACTGCTTCATAAAATTCCAAAGCACTCGAACAAGTTCAGTTCTAAATGCCAATACAGTCATCATTCGGTCAACTGGCAAGGTGTTGAAAGCAACATGCAAAAAGGCACAAACAGCACCAATAGCTGCAACCTCTTTGTCATCCAGTCCATGGTTTGAACCACTGACCATTGAAACCTCCCGAAATAAAACACTTGTCTGCTTGAAAACAAAGTCAAAAAAGTTGCTTAGTTTTTTTAATTCTAAAAAGTCAAGATTGCTTTCACTATTATAGATAGGCCAATTTAATGTCAAGCTGATACAAAAAAAGCATGTTACATACCAATTGCAAGAGAAAGCGGGAATGCATAGCATGGGCTATCTGTTGTTCCAAATCCTTGTTTAAAACTATTTCCATTTCATCAGGCAAAGCCATATCATCCTCATCCATAGTGGAACCTGAAGTTTACCAATTACATGTATACACTCAGATCAAGCAGATCAAAAGACAGTAATTCAGCTTCCACAAGGTTAATGAACGAATGGAAGATTATGCAAAGGGTTATGGTATAAGTAAGAATTTCCAGTTAGAGAAAATCCACAGCAGGCACTTATCAAGGAAAGAAATAAATTTGATATATCATGAAGAGTGCATACTTTGTCTAATTTCCAGACTTGACGATTTTATAGGAGGAAGTGCCTCCAACAAGAATGTTGTAACAGCAGCAAGGTCCATAGCCTAATTGAAATAAACAAGAAAGAAAATTAGTTTCAGAATCCACAAAAGTTGAATCAAAATTTCCCAGCTGTAACACATTTGGCAAGTTGGATAAGAAAGATAACAACAATTATTCTCTTTTAATCCTAAGGGAAAATGATGAGAAAGATCTAAACTGTCAGTCAAGAAAAGAAAGTTACAGATTTTCATAATTAGCAATACTTTAACTTCCCCAAAACTAAAATAAGTTAAAGTGGTCATCACCATATATCATTTCCAGAATTTGTAAAGGAAGCAAAAGGAAAAAGTTCACAAATCTTCAATGGTGAAAAGAAAAAAACATAGGTTACAAAGGAAGTGATAGAAATCTGCAAACCAGACATTAAACATACATGAAACAGCAGAGAAAAGATTTAGAGTATTCATGTGCAGTTGTCAAAAAACGAATTTTAAATCTTACTTGAGGAAAATTTATGGATTGCTTAACAGCTGAATCAAAACCACAACGGGTGAGGTCTCAGGCAGCGTGGTGATCCACTTGGATAAAATTAAGCGTTTAAGCACAAAATCAAGCTAATAATGTGTCAGTATGGTCTGGTTTTGTATTTCAAGTCATATCAATGCTGTCACAACAGCAAGTCATAGGTTCTTAAGGTCAAGTATGAAAGACTCCTCACACAATGGTAATCCATCAATATCTTTCTTCAGAAGTCTTAGATTCATATAATTTTGGTAGGTAACCAGCCTCCTTTTCCCATAATGTTTCAAAATCTTTTGCCTGACTATCACGATCCTTAAACATACAACCTATAGTTTACATTTTGAAAGCAGCTAGTAGTTTTGCATCTTGCAAAGAGGGAAAAGAAGTTATATATCAACAAATAATATATTAATCCATACAGATGTATTGTATTCTTTTTGTGTGTGTTTATACAATAACACAATTATCTACTATGATTTATCATGAATTCCTTACCATCTCAAAGGAACAGTCAGCATGAGACAAAGCAGCTCCTGCAGTTTCTACCGTATTTCCTAGGAGACAGGCATAACCAGGACATTCCACAGAAACATCATTGGGCAGGACATAGGCATTCCGCACACATTGTGCCATCTGATGAATGTAATGTTGGCTCAGCCCCCGAGTTGCAAAAACCTGGAAGGAAAAAGTCACTTATGCAACAATCCTAAGAAACAATAAGCAGTCCAAACAACAATTACATGATTTTCAGCTCAGCTCAGAAGAAAACAAGTAGGAAAAAATTGCATATCCCATTCAACAAGATCAATAAAATAAAAGAAACAGTCTGCTGCATTTTTTTTCCATGACAAGTAATGCCACAGTTGTCTATATTGCATAGAATTTTAACAAAAAACGAAGGCAATTAATTCCACCAGAAGAAACATTAAAACAAAATACCTCTTTTAAACTAGGAAAAAGTCTCCATAATAAAGGGATTGTCAGCATCTGAGAAGAGAAACTCCATTGCGGATTAATGTTGGGGCAAATACACGGATGCTGACCAATGTGAGATATCATAAGGGCAAGAATACGCTCCAATGGAGATGCATTTCTAATGGAATTGTCACTCTTCGTATTCTCCTGCACATTATTAAGGAAAACCACATGCAGTAATCTGTAACTACTTCAGAATAGGGTGAGCGTAATTACCAGACAGATTTTAAGCAGCACAGCAAAATCAGAAATAATAACCACCACAACTAATATGTGCATTTGTCAGTTTGGGGGTGTTTGTGAGTGTGATAGTGGTTGCTTTTCAAAGTGTTTTTCGCTCAAAAATGTATCAAATAATATTTTTTTTATTTTTTAAAATTCATTTTTGACATCAGCGCATCAAAATGATCTGAAAACACCAAAAAAATATTAATTTGAAACAAAAAAATAAAAAAATTTCAATTTTTTTCAAAAGCGTTTTTGAAACGCGAAAACAAACAGGCCTTAACAAGTTCATGTCCAGGTTCAGCAGCTTTTAATCCCAGCCAAATTGCTAGCATCCTGAACTATGATAAAGTCTTTTTTATTACTGCACTATTTTTATTAAAAGGATCAATTCTTATAAAGGTAGATCACAAGCCCAAAAACACATGGTTATCATGTTAAGAAGGAAAAAAATGAAAAGTTGGAAACTTCACAGCATTCTCTATTCGCATTTTTCAGTTGATTTATCTCAGACCCTCTCTAGCTGTGTGTGTGGAGCCAAATTCCTGCAACTTTTTTCATTCTTCTGCAGCAGTTATATTAAAAAGAAAATTAATGGAAGGTAACATCTGATTTTTTGGGTTCCTTGGCAAAAGAATGGCTGAAAATAAAGTGCCCTTAGAGTGCAGCCATAAGCCATGTTACCAATACAGGAAACAAGACGATGATTCGGGGTATTCAAAGTTTATTTTACCTTACGAACCGATGGTCTTACTTCTTTTGCCTCATAGTAGCATGCTTTTGAAAGATATGTATCCATTATACATGCTATTCAAATCATGTTAATTTGGGCAAGTTTTTAGACTATGGTAGTTACAACATTATGACTCTAAGGTTACAAAATTTCAGATATGGAATTTGGTAGTGCATGTTTGCATGCAGACAATTTTAGTAAGAAAACAGAAATGTAAGTTTATAATGGAAGTTAGTAGAAAGCTAATGGAAAGAAATGGCACATTATGCAGAATATACCTTCTAGCACAAAATCAAAAACCAAGAAAGCATTTGTAATAATTAGATGCATACCTTTCCTGTTAGGACAATTTCTCTAAATAGAGCGAATGCATTCCTTTGCAAGAGATAACCAACAACCTTGCAAGCCCATGGAAGTTTGGGATCGATCAGCAAAACTACAGCTTCCAGCAAGAGAGTTGCTGTTAGGCTTGAATCCCTGGGCACCATCACAAGTTGATCCTTCAATTGTTTTCTGCTCCACAATCAAAATGCCAATAGGCATCATGTATCAGCAAGGCAGTTAAATTTTTTTTGTTAAAATTAAGGATAATGTTAAAAAATATTGTCTCAAAGAACAATTCTAAGAGAATGTACTGGCTATCAGACATCATAAGCACATGTCCATCAAAACCACAAAAGTTAAGCAAAATGTGGATAAATCCTAAAAACATCAAGCATGTACGTCACAAGTAATAATAGACATGCAAGGTCAATTGAAGCAAAAAAGCAATAAAAAAACAGAGAGTAAAATCCAACATGTTAAAATAATATTTGCGCCAATAAAAATTCAAATACATAGCCATTGAAACTTGGCACACCCTATGCAAGTATAAATCGGGTCCATGCTGGGAGTTTTACCTCTAGACTAAGGAGATTTAATAGTGACATTCAGAATTCAATCAATGTAAGGTTAAAAAATTTAAGACAGGAAAGAACTTTTGTTAGGGTCTGCATAATAGAGTGCCTAGAGCTATAATAGTCAAAATCATGACCAGGATATGACTACACATGGAAACAGAATCAAGAGACGACGCCTCTCATGTAATCAGAGTTTAGCACAAGCATGATAACAGGGAAAATATTGCATCCAACTAGCACCCAAATTCAGTAGAGCTGAAAGTTCAGCAGATTTCAGATATATTCAAACAGGTGTTCACAAAGCAAACCTATTTTGATAGATAGCCCAAATACAGGTAAATGCAAGTTGCTTGATCCTATAGTCCACCAAAGCATGCTTGGTTGAATAGTCCACACCAGCAAATAGGCTCACAATGTCCCCTGTTGAATAATGACAGATTGTTAATACAAACTGGTAAAATGCTGTGCTGTAAATGGAGTACATTGAGAGGGAAACTGAGAAACGCAGTGGAATTTCAATTACGCATTACTTGCACTAGTGAACCTAGTAAAATGAAACAATGCAATCGAGTCCAAAATTAGGAACAAACAAAGACACCCAGCAATTTGCAAATAGACTGCACTTTATGTTTTTTCCTCCCTTTTCCATTTCTCATCAATGGGCCACTATAATTACTTATGCAAGTGGGATGAACCCTCAAACTCACCCTCAATCCCATCATTATGGAGAGAAGAGATGCCTTATGGCACCATAGCTGATAGCTCATTGTTCATGCTTCTTAACTATTACCACAACAGCACAGAGTTTGTTACAGGGCCACCCTAGAACATGCTTCTGATTAATTATGTGGGCCCATCTAAGAACATCGATGGCAATCTTCACACCTGACCCAGACAAAAAGCTCCATAACCAATGATCTGCATTTGCTAAACAATGACATTGTTTGATTTTATTATGTTGAAAAATACAAATCTCCTAGAAGGCTTTTATTAAACAGTGACATCCTGATTTCTGAATGGTTTGTCACTGTTCATCAATGAAGGGAAGCATTTCACCCTGCAGATGACAATAAACCTCGTTAACAAAAAAAAAAGGTTGGCTTTATGGCTTTTGTTATTTCTTTTACTGTTGTACTTAACTTCAGTTGTAAAGGGGGCTCAAACCCGTTGGCAATCTTCAGTAAAGGGGTGGGGTTGGGTTGGGTGGGTAGGGGGCTAGGTGCCTTCCCAAATAAACAAAGGGCTGGCAGAAAATAGCTCGGTTGTATACTAGTCTCTCTGAGTGTAAAAAATGCTTGAATTAAAGCACTTTCTCACAAGTCTGTGTATCAGAGTTTCTCAGAAAAATGTAAAGGTTGGAACGAGTATGGTACAATCTAAAGCAGCATAACATCCCAAAATTATAATCCTTGTCTCCTTTTTCTGGAATTTAATATTTGCCATCCACTGTCAGGAGCAAATATTAAATTAATAAATTTTCCGCCACGGCCACTTTAGATTGTCATTTAAATGTCATATTCAAAAGCGCTACAAATGTTGAAGGCTAAAATAAAATAGCAAAATATAATCAGCATGTCAAGAATTGAAATGCAACAAATGCCAAATCCAGAGACATTCTTACATAGAGAAAGTACAACTCAAACAAGTTTGAATTTGTACACGAGGATATCTTATGATTGGACAAGCTTCCCTTGTTGATGACATTGTGTTTTTTAGAAAATAAATAAATAAACATACATGTAAGGTTTCCATTTTAGAAGTTTTACAGTTATGGAAATACCACTATCTCGAACATTTTGCAGAAGCAACCGGCAAGTCTCCACAAGGATAGTGAAATCATCACTATTTTGTGCATTGAAGAAAAATAACAGCTGCCGGAGGAACTCTGAATCTGGACTGAAACAATGCCTGGATACACAAGACAATTTGGAGGAAGAATTTAGAATCTCAATCAAAAAGGGTATCACGCAGACTTCCACAATAAATTGTCACAACTGCTATTAATAACATTAAGATGAGGACATTGCCGCTTTACCTGTCTACATTTTGGCAATACTTCCCATAGGTTCCAAAGAACTGCTCTCGAACCGTAGACTGTTCAGCCTGCACTGCCTTTTTCCCTCTAAACCATTTCTGTAGTTACTAATTAGTAAGCACTTTGCAACAAATGCATTACAAGTCCTAACAAATGCTTATATCAACTAAAAAAGACAACACATGTGCTCTTTATTTAGATTAAAATTGACCTTGCAAAAGCTTTCTCGCTACAACATCTAACAGGACAAAGAAATCAAACAATCCATTTTCAATCAAACACAGATTGTAACTGACTTTGAGCAACTAAAGCAATGAAGTGACAAAAACCCTAATTCTCGTGATCCTTCCATCCCTAGTTTCTAAATCAACAAAATTCCATGCCTAAAACAGCACCGTTACGTGTAGAGCATATAGCATTCGCGTGAACAAACATGGCATTGAATTTAATGAACTAAAAAGAATACAAATTAACACGCGTAAATTACAATCAATTGAGAAACAAAGATAATAATAATAGGAGCAAAAGCTAACTTGAATTTTGAGAGCAGCAGCATTCTGTTGCTTCACCCACAACCTACGATTCCGTTCCAGTCTAGTTTGTTCAAGAAGCTTCTGCCTATCTCTTTCCTTCGAACTCCGACCTCCTAAATCTACTCGCTTCCGTGTCGATGGATCGCCGTTGAAAAACATCGTTTCTCTTCTGAGTCGAACTCTAATATCACCGGTTTTAAAACAATAGATCCGCGTTTAAAATAGATATTTAAGGAATTCGTATTCAGTTTTACAAGACTTGGAGAAGAAGAGGAAGACTGGGAAACTTCGCATTATGAATAGAGTTTTTAAAGGTCCTTGAAAAGAAGGACGTCGTACGTGTAAAGGAGCAGCCGACCAATTGCATGATTTTCCCTTTCCTTTTCTTTACCGCTGTAAATTCATAAATATTAAAATTCTACACTTGTGATTTAACAACATTATATTATTATTATTATTATTATTATTATACGTGTACTAAAAACAAAAAATGGTGTTTCCATGCAGAAATAATATAATTATAAATTTTACTAATTTTTTTATTGTAAAGTAAAAAAATTATAGTTTTTAAAGTTTTTTTTTTAGAAAACAAGTTTTTCTTAAATTTTTTCCATTTTTATATTTAAAATTTTTATCATTTTATACTTGGTCTATTTATTATTATTTTTTTATCTTTATTTTTTAAATATGTTTTTAGGTTTTCCTTTATTTTCTTTATATTATTTTTGAAAAAAAATATTATTTTCTTATGCTTTGAATATTTATCACTTTACACTTGACCTATTTATATTATTATTTTTGTTCTTATCTTTATTTTTTTGAAAAAAAAAATAAAAAACATTTCTTTGCACTTTTTTTAAAGAAAAAATATTATACAAAAACTAAATAAAACATCGTAGTAATTGCAACTTTGTTTTCATTATTCTGCTATGTTAAAAATAAGTTTGAAATCTTGCGTGTTTTTATTAACACATGTAATTTTTATTGTGGTTTATTATATATAAGCATTGACTTTTTTATTCACGATTATATTTTTTATTCAATGTTAAAAAATACATCAATAATATCTACACATAAATTCTTTTGCGTTAGAAAAATAAATTAGTCGACTTATAGCGAGACAAGTTGAATTGATACGTTAACACTTTGTTTTTTGTATTTACTAACATAGATGTTTCTCAGTGTATTTAATTAAATACATGTATAAACCTTTTTGATTTATAACTGGAATTTTAAAAAATACATTTAAAAATCTTATACATCTATTTTTTCTTGTTAAAAACAATTATTCAATTCATAGCAAAATACGAAAATAACTAGTTTCTCAGTTACAAGTATTGCTAGTTTCATCAAAAAATTTCTTCCCTGTATCCCTTCATGAAAAACTCATAAACAGATTCGATGTAATTTTTTAGGTATTTATTTTGAGAAATCTTCGAGTAAATTAGCACTCTTCTTCACCAACATCACTTTTTATGGGTTTAAAATTATTCTGAACTTTTAAATGTTTTACAATATACTATCAATTACAGCAATATGTTGGATTCTAGTAATAGAAGGTGGATAATAGACAAGTAATTTTTTTTATCAGCTTTTTCTAGTTGTTTAACTTTGGTAAAAGTTGTAGTTATAGTGGCAGACAAAGTCTACCTTTCTGTTCAACCATGAGAAAATAAATTAAATTGAAAATAAAAATAAAAAATATTAAAGGTTAAGGAGGAATTACTATAGCTTTAGATTGAGACTACCTCATTGTAATAGTGATTTAGAAAAATTGCTAGTTGCTTGAAAAAACTTTCAATTAGGTATTGAAGTAGAATTGTCTTTTTACTTTAACACAACTGTTCTTAATAATTTGTGTAGGGATAAATTGATAAATTTATTTTTTATACAATAAAAATACTTATTTACCCCTGGTATAAAAAATTATGTTGCCTTTCAATAAAGGGTGTTATGGTTTTTTTATTTTTAAAAATAGTTAAATTACTTTGGTGTCCTTAAAGATGCTATCAACATTACTCTTTAACAAGGGTTTCTTTTTTTTTTTCCTTTTTATCTTTTTTTTTTGTAATCTCATGTTAGTGCGGAGACATTGTTGTATTTTAATACGTTAAATATAAAAAAAAAAACAAAAACTTGCTAAAGTGTTTGTGGGAGGTATGTGGAAGGTCACCCAACCACCGAACTCAACCTTTTATTAGAGGCATTGGAATTGTCATGGCACCTCCCACACGACGAGACGACACGTGCTTCAAGATTCCTGACAGTCTGGCGTTAGTGATTATTTATTTTTTCTCTGCCTAGATTTTCATGCTAGCCCGTTAAAAAATATAGATCAACCTTTTAATTTGTTAATTCTTCATATTTGATCCCTTTGATTTGTTAAATCTAGATCAATGGAGTCCAAGATTTTACCCATTACAAGCTTTGGAGCTTGGACCATGTCTAAAAGATTTGCTTTCCCTCATTTTTTTAAATCCAATGTTTTTTATTTTCAAACCTTTTTTATATATCTTTTATTTTTTATTTTTCAGGACTTGTTTTGTATGAGATTAGTTTTTGGTTCATGACTAGGGCATCAATTTTAAAGCTTAATGTGGGTTGATTTTTGTTTTTATGGTCATTTTTAAAAAATTGATTTATTTCAATTTAATCATTTAATATTTAATTTGTTGAAAACTAGTCTTCGCATCTTTTTTCCTTTTTTTTTATACTGGGTTATCCTGATCTTACACCTATGGTTACAAAGATTGTAAATTAACTCGAGTTGACTCATATTTTTTTTCATTACTTTTTAAAACTATTTTTCTTTCTTTCTTGTCAATCAATATTGAGTTATACATTCCATTAGAAATAATATTATAATATACAAAATATTTTTTATATATTAAAAAAAATTATTTTTTTATATTCGGCTATGTATCAAACTCAACTACTAATCAAATAAATATTCATCATCATATAAAATGTTATTCAATTAACACATATTCTAGAATGTATATATTTATACATATATAAATGATACAGTGTAAATACGTGTTTAAATTCCTTTAAAGACATTCAAGGTCATTTAAAAATAATAAAAAAAATGTTACCATGAATTGGATTGAATTTTCATGAATATTAAATGACGAGATTTAGTAAAAAACAGTAAATAATTAAGTTGAATAAAATATAATTAATGTTCACAAGTGAAGTGGTGAAAGAATTTGATGAAAAAGTCATTCCTAGCCCGGTAAGATTAGCCCAAATGCAATCCCATGATGGTAGGTCCAGTGATACCATTCAGCAACGAGACACCCAAGTTTCGCAGCTTGCTAGCTTGTCTGCACAGATATTCCCCTCCCTGTACACGCGTAGAACCTTCAATTTTTTTTTTTTTTTTTATTATTAATATAAATATCTAAACCAGTTTATACACACTTCAACTAATTCCACATTCTAAAACCGAAGAGGTACATGTGAACTATCTTGCATGTTACAGTTTTATTTAAAGGAGACAGAGGACTACCTGAGAGTCAGTCTTCGCCATCAGTTTCCTCACACCTTCCTTGCTCCAAAGTCATGTCCAAGCCGATGCTAACAGCCCATAGCCCAGCCCATATCCCAGCCCATACTGAGCTACAAATACCAACTGTAGCTGCAAAGCCCCCTATGATATGAGCCCATATCCCAGCCCTTACTGAACCCCGGTCCATTCTTCCACTGGGTTTCCCTGTGAGGCCCCATCTGACTTTAAATTTGAACCACCTATTGGAAAGGACTTCAGATATTGCAAAACGGGGTTTAAATACCGCTAGTAATTAGTGACTACAGTAACGTGGGCTTGCCAAGATAAATTGTGAAAAAACGCAGATCCTATCTATGCCCAGATTTTGCACGGGTTAGTCCATTTCAAAAGTATCATGGTTGGAGGACGGTGGCTTCTTCTATCTCTTTTGACCTAACATATATTAGTTCGTGCAGCACTGCAACTGCAAGGTAAAGCAAATTCAACCAACAAAATCTCTCCTCTTCTTCTTCTTCTTGCTTCAGGAAGGTTCTCCAGGTTTTCGTGGGCCGTGATTGGACCTTGTCTGTAAAGGACGGGCCCTGTAAGAGATCTAGTAGCTACTAGATTCTCTAAAGAAAAGGACGGCCACGTCCTACCCATTTCCGGGTCAAATAAGAAATCGCAAAAAAAAAGGCCACGAGGCTAGGCCGCCAATAAGTCGACCTTTACAACTTGGATAATTCGAACCTGTTGAATAAGACTTGCCGTCCCGGAGGCCACTAAAATATAACTCCTGGCAATTAACCATGCATGTTCACATGGTTTTGCTCCGATGACAAGCTGGTTTCCTAGACATACTATCGTGTTGGGTTGAATTTAAGGAAAGGAAATTAACGAGAGAGGGGTTTTATTACAAATACTCTAATCTTAATGTTGATAACTTGTTTAAGATTTGATTAAGGAGGTTTCTAATCATAGCAAACAAGAATACTCGAGTGTTATAACCAAAAATAAAAATAAAATGTAAAACGTATTTAACCTTGTTTAAGCCATTTGAAAAGTTCAACAATCGAAGCGGATAGGAGTCCAACCCTTCAATCAATGTCAAAGAAAATTAGGTGTTCCTGCAAATTAACATTTGCAAATTTTATTATTAAGAGTGCTTCATTCTACTCTATCATTCATTAGAAGATGTTATTCAACTGTGAAAATGCTTGTTGAGCTGACTCCTGCCTTACCCACTTGGGGTTGGTTCGGTTTTGTGCTCCAACTATGCCATTTGACCTTTTTTTTCATCGCTTTGACCTTGTTTTCAACCCAGTTTTTTTATAAACTTTGGTTTTGACTGGCAAATATAATATTGTTTTGTTCTGCTGCTGGGACATCTTTGGCAAAGCTGATTTGGGTGAGTGGTGGATCTATGGCAATTTCGGGTGCCAAAGGAAAAGGAGAACACTACAAGTTAAAATAAACTGGGAAAACAAGACCATTAGCACATGCCGTGGCACATAGATTTGAAATAAACTGATTTTTCGTAAAGAAATTATACAATACTGCACTACCTGATCCATTTGTTGACCGGAAAGTAGCTAGAAACCTTTGCTGGTTAATCTCACAAACTTGTACCCCTCCACAAGACATGATTAATTCATAAATTATACTATTAACTTTGAGTTAAGCCATTCTAGATCTTTGTTATGGATGTAATAATTTAATTTGATGAGCATCCTTTGTTGACAAGCAACTAAGCAAAGCACACGAATGGAGTCTTGAAGATGGCTTTATAGACTGCCATAGGTGTTGAAACTTTAGGCCAAAGTATTTATAAAACTAGTCTCTAATTGAATTACATTTGTAGTTTGCCAGTAAGATAAGAAAAAGGTGGTCTAAATCATTTAAAATTTTATCTGATGCTTTAAGTCTCTAACATGCAAAGCACAATGACTAGTAACGTTCACATCCTGATCTATGGTCTGGTTAAATAATACCAAGTCTATTAATTATCAGCTTTTGATCAATTGTGTGTAATAAATTAAGGAAATGGTAGCACAGTACTGTTATTCTAAGTGAGCTTGTTTCAACTCAATCCATTATTTTTGTTGTGCTTTAACCAACCGGATGCCTCCAAGCTAGGGAGATGTATAAAAAGAAAAGGGATGTTTCAACCACTTTGCTTTCCACTTTTGGGGGCATTGCTGAGTTCAAACTCGTCATTCTGTTTCATACTTTTGTTACTTTCCTCTGTAATTATTGCCCATGATTTATGATGCATGCATGTTAGCTGTTTGGATTAAAAAAGGTGAAAAGGATCACCATTACTGATAGTAAAAGTGAAAAACAACATACAATATTTTTAGAGGAAAAAAACAAACAAATTAATCCTCGATTCTAGCTCGACTTAACACCAATATTACTGGAATTCTAACCTATCATTTATAGCAAAAACAAATTAATAATAGAAAAAAAATCAAACAAAAGCCGGCCCTAGTGAAAGAGTTGCACTTAGAACACAAAGTTAATTCAATTCATTGATACGAGGAAATCCCCCTTTCGGGGAAAAAACTCATTCAATTAATTATAAGATCAAAGTAGCGAGAATTAAAGAATGTGATGCTTAAACAAGGGTAAAATATGCCAGGGAAACTTAAAATGTAAATAATCTTTATTTAAGTTATTTAACGTAGAACACAAATTTTAACATGGAGATTTCATGAAATTTTTATTCAGCTTTTTATTTTTTTATCATATTTTATGTGAGGCCAATTATATAACTGATAAATTTGCAAAACAAAGTATAAGAATAACATATAACTTTATGACTTAGATCTGATTGTCTCATGTCGAGAATAGTTAAATTTTAGATATCCTCAAGGGTTTAATTATTTTAAACAATTATGATGATTTAGGTATTTATTATCTTTGTATTTTACATATTTTTTTTTGTATTCGCATTAATTATACAAAAATCACATTGTTTAGAGTTATTTAATGAAATCCTAACATAATTTAACAATCCACGACCAATTCTTTTCACTAGTTTTTCTCATTAATATATATATATATATATATATATATATATATATATATATATATATATGTTAAATAAATTAGATCCAGGCTATAATTGACTAATAATTGACGAGTTCCTGACACATTTTACTCTTAATAATAATGTAAGATGATTTGATTTCGTTGAGCTTAAGGTTTGTCCAAATAATGACCCAAAGCAATGCACCATATTGAAATGTAAGGGAAGTATTGCTCCAGCAACTCGATGCGAAGTGAAGTTATTCTGAAATTCTACAACTAACTCAATTAAAATTGCTCTTTGTTCAAAGGTCAGGAAAGTTATCCTATTCAGACCATGAAACGACTGGTCACTGCTGCAACATTTTGTTTCTTCTGCTGACTTTTGTGGCCATGGCTGCCTATGTTTGTCAATCAGCTTGATTAAACCTTCAACACTCAGACCGGGCCAGTATTTTAGTCTTACATAATCAAAATATTATGGACTTTCACTCCCTTGAGCGCGCCAAGTTTCTCATCTTTCTTGAAAATGCACTTGGTGGGTTTTGTTAATAAACCAAGCATTATCGAAACAAATGGTTGGTGTCACCGGAATACATCATGATACTTTTTTATTTGGGGTGAAATTGGAGGTAGATCCTGGACTATAAAATGAAGGTATCTGAATTTTCTTTCCGCCATTCTTAAGATCTGAACATACCACGTCATAGCCAAGATCTCAAATCAACAGTAACTGTTGGCTAGTATAGTGTTCCATTCGGCGGATGAGATGAAGGTAATTAAAAGTGAGAGATGTTACTCCATTATGCAGTCGAGGTCCAAGTATTTGCAGGGAAAAGAAAAAAAAAACCAACGAATGGATATGGAGTTAATTAGTCTTCATGGTCTTTCACAAAAAAAAATTCATCCTCATAGTTTCAGAAACTATATATTTAACCCATATTCTTAAATGTGCTTATAACTTAATTCTTTCGACAATCTTTTTTTTTTAATTTTTTTTTACCAAAAAAAAGAGGAAAGGAGAAGTAGTTCTGATGGGAAAATATGATGAGGAAAAAAGGCATTTTTAGAACAAAGAGTAATAAATTGGTGATGGTTAATCTTGGTTAAGGGATTATCTAATTAATTTCTATAATATAAGGATTAAATATAACTTTTATATAATTAAATCAAAATATTACTATTTTATATAACAAAAAAAGGCGCAATAGTATGCATCTAGAAGGGGGGAATAAAAGGTGGTTAATCATAGCATACTACAGTAATACACGACTGATTTGATTGACTTGCGCAACTAGGAAGTAAGTTAATTTTATTAAAAAAACACAAAAGTAGAAATAAAGAAAATCCAAAAGACACGGGTCCTTTTACAGCATGGACTTGACATGAGAGAAGCCATTGAATCTGGACTGAAGTATCTTAATTTCTTTAAGTTTCTGAGTCATACTTCTAATCACCATAAATTCATGCTCGATCTACAGCATCAACATCTTAAGCTACATTACGTATTTATTTATTGCTTTCATTTTCACAGCGAGGCTGCTACTGTAGTTACATCTCCACTACCATCAACTTCGTCTTCGTCCTCGTCATCTTTTGCTGTTATTTTCGTTGTGATCATCATTGTTATCAGATCATAAATTCACTTTTTTTGAAAGATAAGTATTTCATTAAACGCCAAAAGCTGGCAAGCGAGATTAGTACATGATCTGCATAATATCATATTATGGCAGATTAACACAAAGAAAACAACCCAGACTAAGGAAATTAAGCGAAAAACAAAAATAGCCAAAGAACAACATATAACTCTGCACAGATAATACAATGAAGCAATGAAGCCGGGGAGAACTACCAATAATCATCAGAATGACCTCCTAACTGAAGCTTTCCTCTCACAGATCAACCAGTCATATTCTCACAAGCATAACAGCATAGAACACACAAGAAGATCCACAGGAGTACTGATGTATGATTCAAAACCAGGCAACAAATTCACTTTTCCCTGTAAATTGATCACCAACATTCTGATGTGTTAATAATCTATTTCTCAGACAACTACACGTCGATGATTGAGCATTCGGAGCAGGGATCAATACAGGATCGTTGGTTCCCCACGCCGAAAATACAAGTCTTGATTAATTATCGAGTAGCTAGCAATTTGGTGATAGATATTGTTCTCATTTTTTTTAGATATTGTTCTCATTTGATAGTACTCCTTGTGGTCAATTTGCTACATGAAAACGTAACTATGGACGGTTAACTAATACATCCTCGTATCTGACTGCCGTGATTCTCCTCCAAGTCTAAGCCTGAGCAATTAAACCAAAAGAAAGGCACGTATTCTCATAATTTAGACACGTCAAAACCCCTAATTAGATGTCAATGTAATGTTGGCAAACGCAAGTATAATTCCCCACCATTTAAATGGCAAAATGCAGACGTGAACCAATCACAAATTGACGCACCACCTGATTGTAGGTGGAACTTCAATTAACAACTACCTGTAATTATGCAAATCTGATCGCGCGCCTAGTTTGCCCGTTGAAGACAAAGGGAATAAGACCCATCGAACCCTTTGAAGGTCACCAACGTAAAGTGATGTTTCATTATCATGATCTCAAATGAAAGCTTCTTTTGGTCCCCGCTATGGTGGCCAATGAACATGTGTCCATAAGCAAGTCGTCTAACACGTTTCTGTGCCACGTCATCCATTCGTATCAGATCTCCTTCCCTCCCACTTTGGTGGTGTGAACTTTACTCAGAAAGACGGTTAACAATCAAATCGAAAATGATTAAACTAATTAAGAAAACTTATAATGATCTTAAGCCCTGGTGGCGCAAAAACACGCTCGACCATAAGAAAATGTTTTTAATCAATCAAAGGAATCAGATAAATATAAATCTGTCAGGCTTGCAGAGTTAGAAACCAACATAGTCACGTATACTTGATAAATGGCAAAGGTCAAGGGAACAAACACGCATGCTTTAACCTTAAAAATTCTATCTATAATGAAAGCATGCGTCCAGGAGATGAGACAATGTGGGTCGTCCATTGCTTTGTTCCTTGGCTGCTTTCTTGATCATCTACTTAATTAGCTAAATATGTCTAACTATAAAATGCCACGATTGCTTAATTTAATGACAATGTTGAATCCTTTTATCACTTCATTAACATATACTAAACAGGATTGACTTTTTACTATACTAATTAATAATGAAAAGCCAAGTTTTTTTTTTTTACTTCGGTACTTAAATTTTTTAGATTTTTTTTTCAATTTCATCATTTAATTAATTAATATTTGATTTATTAGATATAAAGCTTTATAATTTATTTCGATTTGCTTTCTATAGAGTTATCTCGATCTCATAACTCGGGTTGCGAGTTTTGCAGGTTAGCCGTATTGACTATTGACCTGGGTTATTTTTTTGTCCATTTTTTTCTAGTTTTATTCTTCAACACTAAATTGATTGGAAATCGTAATCTATAATTTTTTTAAATCATTTTTTACGAAGTTATCCTAGTCTTCTAATCTGGATTTCGCAAGTTAACCCGGGTGGATCCGAGTTATTTTTTGTCTTTTTTTCAATTTAATACTTCAAAATCATGTTAATTGAAAATTAAAATTTATAATTTTATTTATTTATTTTCTATGTGGTTATCACATTCCTATGATCCGGTCACGGGTTATGCCGATTAAATCAAGTTATTATTATTTTTTTAGATGATTTTTTTAATCTCATCCTTCAATATTTAGTTAATTAAGAATTAAACTTCATAATTTATTTTGTTTTACTTTTTATGAGGTTATTATAATCTCATAACTGGAATTATGAGTTTGGTTGGTTGACTTAGGTGGTTTTTTATATTCTTTTTTTATTGATTTTTTTTTAATTTCACCATTTAACAATGAGTTGATTGATAGTTAAGTTTCATAATTTGTTTTGATTTTTTTTCTATAGGATTATCTCGGTCTTATGATTCATATTTGACAGGTTAACCCGAGTTGATTTAACTTATTTTTTTAGCTGAATTTTATTTTAAATTCCATCATTTTAAATTGAGTTGATTGAAAATTAGGTTTAATAAAAAAAAATTATAATTTTTTTTATATGTTTATTATGATCTCATGACCTGAATAACGAATTTGACAGGTTAACCCGGGTTTATTTAAGTTGATCTAATATGTTGTTGTTTTAATATTTTTTTTAAAAATGTCGTCCTGATTTATTTAAACTCAAATTACATTTTTATCTATCATTCAAATTTTCTTTAAATTTGTTAAGTTGATCCACTTAAGATCAATTTTTATATAATCTAATTTTACTTTTTTACTAAAAAAACATAATAACAATTCCCAAATATTTTTTTTCCTTTAAAAAAACTGACCCAACTCGTATTACTGCAGAAGCAATGATGTAGCTAAATCAATTTTATCACGAAAAATGTATGGGTACTGTTCACCTGGAACAAATAACTTGATTAGTCTTGTTATGGATAATCGGTAGTTAAGGCATGAAATGAAAGTCTTAATCATATATAAAATAAAACAACGTTTTTTATTTTTCTTTTTTTTTAAAAAAAAAAAAATCCTGACCAAAAAAAAAATTCAAGTAATTCTTGAGCCAATGTTTTATGCAACTGTCTTATCCGGACTTAATTAACATATAATCCACATTTACTATGATGCATTCACTGATAATTTTTTTTAATGATTTAATGATCTCTTTTTAGATTCCAACCTTAGATGATAAGTTGAAAATTAAATCCATTAATCATAAAAAATTAGCTGTTAAGGGGCGAGCATGATCCTTTGATTAAGCACAAACTTTCTTTAACCAAATTGATTAAATTTTCAATATATTTATATTAGTTTAATTTAGACGAAATATTAATTTAACACCGATTTTGTCACATTAGATACTTGACAAGGCTCGACTGACTAAAACAGAACGCGGAAAGAGGCTATTTATTGAACATGACTAACGATATCTATACGCGCAAGAAAGTCTCCTTAGTTTTTAACAGCACCTTTTTATTATATTAGTTTAATTAACATTTAGTTTGAATTTTCCATGCTTTTTATGTAATGTATAGTGATTGAAAAAAAAAAGAAATTAGAGTTTCTCAATGTCCAAAATAATTGTAGAGAAAACTCTCATTTGATCATTGTAGAGAAAACTCTCAAAAATAACACACAATTTTTTTTAACTAAACCAGCTTAATTAATAAAAATTCAAATTAAATGAAATTTCAATCTAACAAGAAAAATAATTAAAAAATAACTAGAAAAGTAAAATAAAATACAAAACAACAACTTTCAAATTTAATTTAAGTATGATCTCGAATTCAACTGATATTACTAGTTCAATTGCTTATATTAAAATAATATAACCGTTTCAACTGTAAAATAAAAAATATATTTATTTTTGTTAGAAAAATCATTAAAATTGTCCCTATTAGATTTAAAACTTTGAATAATTAACCAATGATGGTAAAGTACAATAAATTGTATGATTTTCATGGCATGCCTTTTAAGTTTATGCTTTTTTTTTTCTACCAAGACATAAGCTTGTCAAACTTTCATAAGAACCTTTATACCTAACAAATACAACTTGCAATAGAAAATCATACGCATGCCTCTTCAAAGAGGTCAGAAAATTGGCGACGAGAGAAAAAAAGGTGCTACCAACAAATATTTGGGTCAAAGACGCTTCAGCTTCATAAGAAAAAAAGAAGTTCAATTATGGTATAATTTAACTGTAATGAAAACAAGAGAACACAATAGCTATTGGGTTTAATTATAGGGATGAGTGGATTTTATCAGCTCTGCGTTAATATCTAAGGGTTCTAAATTCAGAGAAAGATATATTGTGAGAAAGAAATTCTATTTTAGACGTGGATATTGATCTACCTGATCATAAAAGATCTATTTGAAATAATTTAATTTTAATGAGTGATAACTATAAAAAAAAAAAAAAAAACCCAGATTGAGATCGAAGGCTAGTTGCTATCCACAATATATATGGGTGGATATGAACACCGTCCAGTGGAAATGTCAACCCCATTGATCCCTAAAACCCGCTTGCTTTCGACTAAAGACCAGGAAACAATGGATGGTGTCACTCTCATGTATATCTCCTCTTAATTAATGCTCTTGTAATTCTTTCTTCGGCTACTGGATTTCCATGAAACAGCTGACTTTATCTTGAAACAAGTTTTGTTTAAGTTGAAATCTGTCAACTTTTATTTGTTGCCATATGTATGTAAGGATATATGTACGCGTGTTCTAAGCCCTAAACCACGAGTTTAGTTGATTTCAACTATTAGCTGCTTGTTATTTGGTACGATGTCAACAATGATACATAAATAATTTATAAAAAGGGCAATTAAGCTCGTGCATTATCATATAACATAAGGTAAGAACTCAATGAACTTAACGTCAATCATTGAGTTACACACATGAGAGTGGTTGATTCAGATTTATTTATTTTTTACTTTATAATTAGGTGGTATGAGAGCCTATTTTAGACACCAAACTCTAGTCTATCTTTCTAGTCTATTGAAAAACAAACAATTTATGTCAAAATACGGTAAATAACATATCTTATCTTGTATAAATAAATAATGCATCGTAGTATTTGAAATAGTAAATAAATTATTTTTAAAAAGATTTAATTTTTTTTTTAATTTTTAAGGTAACTCGTGTTTTTCATAGTTGTGATTAAATGTATTAAATTAGTGATAAATATTATTTCTCGTAATAAAAACATTAAAAACATAAAAAATTATTCAAGAAAAGTAAGTTTACAGTGTATATAATTTTAAATCTATAAACTAGAAAAAATAAAATTCACGTCAAATATGCTTCCGGCATAACTATAATAAAACAACACTAGCATGCATATTAAACATCTATTTAAACTTGCAATTGATATAAAGTTAAAGTTCTAGAATATGCATGCTAATAATAATAAAAATTATTTTTAACTTAAAAAAAATAACAAAAAAAATAATACTTACTTCTTGAAGCACTTTAAAGTAATAAAACTTCTTGTTGTTGTTAAGGATAAATCATTTGTCCTTAAGTCTTCATTGCTCATCACTCGTGAAATTATGATGTTTACAATATATCTTATAAGATTCCAACAACACTATCTTGGTTTAGATGTACTTCTAAATAAGATTTTTTAATCAAAAGTTATGTAACTCAAATATCTCTTAACAAGATGAACCTAAACTCTAGATTTCAGAGGAAAACTCAAATATAAAAAGAGAAGAAAACACTAAAATATATATGGTGAGGAAGAGTGTATAAAAATCTCAAAAACATTGTTAAAAACTCTTCCTTGACCCTCTTTTTTATTGTGGATTTTAAAAGCTAAAAAATTAAAGAATTAATTATGGTAATAATCAGAATTAATTTTCACATTATCAATCTTTGAACATCGTGATCATAAATCTATATTTTTTAAACTGAAAACTGTTTAAATTTGCAACAAAAGCTTCTGGATCTTTTAACATTCATGGGTTGAATTGGACAATCAATAGGCCGAAAGAAATAGCATTTCATTGCCAGGCTCAAATCCAAATTTTAATTGGAAAAAAAAATTTTGTGATCCAAAATATTATTTTATAATAAACCTAAATCCAGGTCTGACCCGAAACCTGACCACGAGCTGGTCCGACAGGAATGTATGAGTTTAAGCTCAAAACTTACTTTGCCTAGAACTTTATCCTTTTAAAAGCTTGCTTGTCATTTTGAATCAAATTTAATTTTTCAACTATCCACTTTATAAGCATTAAAAAAAAATTGTTTCTTTTCAATTTAGGATACAAAGCTTTAGAGGGTTTTGTATTTTACAAAATATATCAATTAATAATTTTTTAAGATTAATTTTTCATTCACCTGCAATTTATTAACATTTTATGTTAAAGAGTATATATTTAAGATTAATCCAACAAAGTTTTAATACTAAAAGTTATTTTTTTTAATGTTACCTTATACATACCAACTAACCATGTTTTTTTTTGACAAATTCTCAACAACTAGTTCTCAATTATTCAATCCAATATCTCAGGATTTTTTTCAGTTCTTAAAGTAAAGATTTTACATTTACATAGCCAGCTATGATACTATTTAGTACTTGGTACATAAAAAAAGTTATTAAATGATTGAGTTTGTTAAACATAATAGTAATTTGTTAAATTATACAGGATTTATATTCTTAAAATGTCTGCAAAACAGTGATGAAAATGAAGTCCACTCGCCTGCAGTACCACTTAGATCTAGCTCGAAGAGTTTTGGTGGCCTGAGAATAATAATAACAATACTAATAAAAATAATAATAACACTTTAAAGAATTTTGTGTTATGGGACACATGTCAAAAGACTGGAGTTCCTTCATCTTTTTCTTTTTTTTTTTTTTTTTTGTCTCGTCCCCTTTTGGGGAGTATAGAAAGTGTCCTCCGGTAACAAGAGAACTTCTACTTTTCCAAAAAAGCCACTTTCACACTGCATCTGTATTGTTAACCCCAACTTATAACTAGCTTATACTTTTCAATTAGATTATTTGCTTGTGTCAGATTAATTTGTTTTAATATAAAAAAGTATTTAAGTGTTGTTAATGATTTTTTTTAATTAAAAATAAATAAAATGGATAAAATTTAATTTAACGCGACCCGATTAATTTTATGAATCTAAAAACAATCTAAATAATTGTTAAAAACATGGTTTAACTAAAAATAAATTTCAAGATTTTTTTTAATATTGAGATAATAATATATTGGATCAACCTAGGTAAACTTAGATTAACTTGTCAAGTTCGCGATCCGAGTCATAAGACCGAGATAACTCTATAGAAAACAAATTATGAAACTCAATTATCAATTAAACAAATATTGAAAGTTGAAATTGAAAAAAAAATCAATTAGAAAAAACAACTTAAGTCAACCTAGATTAACTTGTCAAACTCGCAACCCGAGTTATGTGACTGATATAACCTCATAAAAAAATCAAAACAAATTATGAGGCTAATCAACCTAATGTTGAAGGATGAAAATAAAAAAAAAAAAAATTAAAAGTACTGACAAAAAAATTGACCGAAGTCAACCCGCCGAACTTGTGACTAAGATAATAAGATTGAGATAACCTTGTAAAAAACAAATAAAAAAACTATATAGTCTAAGTTCGATCCAAGTTATTATACTGAATTCAAGATCTAAGTAATGACATCTAGATAAGAAAATCTAATATGAAATGATAAAATTGAGAAAAAAAACTAAAAAATAAAAAAAAATAAAAAACATTATTTAAGTTAACATTGCATCAAAGTGAATTCCCCTCTAATTTCTCAATTAATTTTCGTTAATAAGATACAATCACAGCAACTTGCTTTGAAACAATGTAAGTTTATAACTTCAACAGGAAAGGCCTATTTATGATGTTTTAATCAGTGGCCTCTCTTTCCGCAGGAAGTGGCCAATATGTATAGTGATTTCCTCGTTGAAAAAAATGAATGGTGCTAGACTTCATCTAATTAAACTTCACGTAAAATAACCCTTTTCAATTCTAATTCTATATATAAATTAAGTTATTTATCTCAAAAATACTTTATGTGTCATTTTTTTATTTTTATATCTCCAAACAGTAGAATATCGATGTGGTTATCCACTACTATTCCAGCGTTACCTAGGCTGGCCACACTAGAACATCGACCATTAAACCCAATTTAAATCTAACTCTAATAACACATGAATTTTAAGAGTAGTTATGCAAAGGCAATGGGAATGGAACCTTGGCCCTAGCTAGGCATGATTATGTTCCCTGCGTACCACCAAGCCGACGGTGGAGCCAAGAATTCTTGTAAGTGGGACAGCAAAAATACTCGGATAAAAGTATGAAAGACGGATTCGAAAACCGGATGTCGAACGACTAAAATATAACATTTTTAAAGTTTAAAGAGTTACTAGGTAAATATGCTACTTCTATCTCTCTATCGATATGCTAAAAAGCTCCGAAGATTTTGTATTTTTTTTTTAATCTCTGCAGGGGCTTTGGCCCTGTCAGTCACCCTTGCCTCGCCGCATACCAAAGTCTTGTCTTGCATTTTATTATTATTATTATTATGGCGAACATGGAAAATTAAATTTTCACCATCAAAACCATATCCAATCAACAATGAACGTGTGTGTCTGGATTATAGCTCTGCTCACAGACAATAGATTCATCGAATAAGTAAAGATTCTAAAGATTTTTCTTTGAAGAATGAGTATCCTCAAAAGCAACTTGAACACAATGCTTCACATCAATCAAGGAGAGACATGAACCTAGACGGACGATCGATTATACTCGTGAGCATACTCGATCTCCATTCACATGCCAATTATGTATAAAGGCCTCCACAAATTTTATCCCTTTGCTGATAAGTGCCACTGATATAAATGTTGACGAATGGGTTGAAGTGTGCGAGTATGATAATATGGGTCCCTTGATTAACATCTAGTTAATTCGGCATGTTATGTGCGCGGTTCCCTTTCCCTTTACTCTCTCTTTGCTGCTGCTGCTATATTGCCTCTTCTCTTTGCTTTAGGGGGGGCTAATTAACTATTCGAGTGGCATTTCGATCTCGTTGGCCTGCAACTTCAGATGCCGTATTATTAAAAGTTTTTTTAAAAAAAGACAACATTAATATTACCCTCCGACCAACAACAAAAAACACCGAAAAAAGAAAAATGATTGTGGAACACAGAGATGTCCCCCGCCATAAGAGACAGGAAAGGTATACTGGACACAGAGCAATAACTTAAAAGTAGTAAATGACAAGAAAGTAATGTTTTCTTTTAAGCCCATAACACGTGATCATCATGCCATGTTATGAAAATATTTCCTCGTTTTTGGTTTATCTAATCATCTTATCTTCAACATCATATAAATTACTTATTTTTTTTAAAAAATAATAGTCCATCTGGGTCCTTGCCCCCAACAAGGTGATTAATTAACATGCTTTTAGTTTGTTGCTTTCATTTTTTAACGCTTTTTTTTTGGTAGGTTAGAACTCCCCACGATTAGTGGTTTGATTGGAGGATAGAAAGTGTTCAAAACACATTTGGAAACCTTTGATTTAATTTCGGCTACGATTGAACGAACCATTATTTTATAAAAATTTAATTCTTTTTATTTTAAGATAAAAAAATACAACTATTATAATATTCTAAAGCATGACTTCATAATTAATCTTAAGGTGCCAAAAACTTCATATCCATCGGATCATGGATATGAAAATCAGAGGGTGACATTTATTTAAGATAATCACTTAAAAGTCTTTTTTTTTTTAAAGAAATTTATAGAAAAGAAGAAAGCATGTCATGGTTTTATTGATTTCAGTTTTTTCTTAGAAAGAAAATATTATCAGAATTTGAGAATATAATAAAAAAGTTAAGAAATCAAAAAACAAAATGAAAATGTATCTAATTTATTTATTTATTTACCATATAAAATATTTCTATTTATGTTCGCATAAACTCTTACTTCATTTTAAGAATTAAAAAATAAAAAATGCCAACTTAAATAAATAAAAAATCAACAAAAAAAAGACTTCTAATAATATTTTTGTTTTCTGAGTTTTTAAAATATAGTTAAAGGATCGAGGCACAATGGGAATAAATCTACCTTGAATGCCTTTTGTGATCTGCAAGGATTATATATGATTGGTTATTGGTTAATCCGGCAAAACATAATCAACTTAATTCAATACAAATACTCATACAGGCCATTCCCGGCTTCTCCTTGAAGGAAGGAAGGAAGGAAGGAAGGAAGGAAGACCTTATCCATGTGCGGTTAATTCTCAGGCGAGAGCAGAAGATTCCTGCTAAATCTTTTGAAGAGAGTAGGGCCTGGCTCTTTCTCGTTAATTAGAACGCAGCCGCTCAACTGAGCGGTCTCCATTTCGACGCCAGGTTCCGCTGCATTACAATGGCTAGTTGCGAGAGAAGTATCCGCGACGACGAGGAGTAAGTGGGAGGAATAAATATGCAGTCATTTTCAAAACTTCATTCAAAGAAAGCTTCTACTCAAAACTAGGCCCAGCGCATGTTAGATTTTATGCAAAATGAAGTCATTTTCTTTTTTATAATCTTGATTTTTAAGTAAAAGGAGAAACACATGTTAGATTTCTATTGGTTTAAATTTTTTTAAAAACTATTAAGATATTTTTCTAAGATTTTATTTATTTACCACTGAAATTTTTTATTCAAGTTGGAAAATAATCTTTTTACTTTATTTTAAAAAGTAAAATAAAAGTCATTTTTAAATAAATAAAATTTAACGTAACTTTTTTTAACTTTCTAAAATAAAGCAAAATAAAATTTCCAATATAAGAACAGTACCAGCATAAATATATTAATAAACAAAAAAATTAATGGTTTTTTACTTCTTAAAATAAAATAAAAAGCTTGTTCTAACGTAAATAAAAAATTCAGAAATATAAAAACAATTCCAGTGGTAAACATATAAATTATTAACAAAATTGTTTTTAATAATTTAATTTATTGATTTGTATTTTAATTCTTTTCTTTTTTTAGTTAAATCAAATAAAAATCTAACACATATGAATGTAAGGACATCTACCACTAATCAGATTAAATCACAAAAACTTCATTGTTCAAATTGAAAATATCGTTGTTTTATTTATTAGAAATCAAAGCAACAAAAACATTTAGTATCATCAAACCTACTAGAGTCACCGCCGGGGGGGAGGGGGTATTATCACCATTAATATACTTTATTTACTAATTTATTTATTATATTTAATATAAATTTAGATGATTTTTTTTTATTAAAATCCACCATTCCACTGTTTTTTTTTTTACACTTACAAAAATATATTCCACGCATCATTTTTAACTCTTTTTTATGCCTTAATATTATAATTTCTTAACAGTTAACCTTCGATTTTTAACTTCGAATCGAATACAACTTTATATAATTAATTTATTCCAGTCTTTCCGATTTAGCTAACCTTATTAACTTACTTTCGAAAAATATCACTTAATTTCCATTTTCAACTTTTTTTTTTTGGTAACGTTTTGTCCATATATTAGCTGCTTCTAATTATCGTTTCGATTTCGTCTCAAAAAATACGAAAGCATATGGTGGACCAAGGAGTAGCACGTAGGCATCCCTACTAGGGTATTTAATTAAAAACGAAATGGTATATATTAATACTTCTTACAGGACGGAGCTGCATTCGATCCATGGCCTCCCAACTGACCTTTTAAATCATGAATGATCCCAAGACTTTTCAATATTAATACTCTTTGTTTCCTCACACAGAACTTAATTGAGAGAGAACTAAATAAAAGTCAGAAAAAACAGCAAGAAAGAAGATAAAGTGATAAATGTTAGATTATTAAATTATAAACCTTAGCTTTAACTTGTAGGTCTAATCGTTCTTCGACACGGTACATGAAATGCATAAACCTCAAGTTAATTACTCTTAACTATAGTTCAATGAATTAATGAAGCTGGTGAGTCTAAAACAGGGGAAAAACAATTAACTAATTGCCCAGCATCTACAATCCTATATCTATTTTGCCGGTTACAACTTCTTGAGAGGGTTAATTTTTGTGGGGATTTAATTGAATGCAACAATTTAACAAGGCTGTACCCCGCCTTCTAGGCAAATCGAAGCATTCAATTAATCCGGCTAATTAAAATGACGCTCTCTCCAGTGCATAATGTCTGGGAAGAGAACTACTTGACAAATCCAGTAGAGTATATGAAACTACTTTTGTAATTTTGATGAATGATTAATCATAGATCTTTTCAAAAATATATATAAAGAGTTTCTCAAATCCCAATTTAGATAATTCATCCACAGCAAAACATGGTATATTCATGGGAAAAAAACTATTTCTCATTTCCTATCGAAACCAATTTCTAGAGGTAAGGAACAATACACTAACAAGCAACAGTCCAATTTGGAGGAAAGGGAGAGAAAAGGACATGATTCGTTTTCCCCTGGGAAAACAGAAACATTACTGCTTAAAAGTTAAATCAACAGGCTC
>Ga0307515_10002640_pt1 | contig 38488 bp, 47 predicted proteins | sample 17_EM_MG_FD_194513 | JGI IMG/M metagenome (GOLD analysis project Ga0307515, IMG submission 194513) | Populus trichocarpa ectomycorrhiza microbial communities from riparian zone in the Pacific Northwest, United States - 17_EM | ecosystem: Host-associated > Plants > Roots > Unclassified | place... | reverse complement strand
TAAGTCAATCTATGCGGTCACTGGCTCACAGCTCTCCGCCGTTACGAAGTCAACCGTTGCCGGTTGCCTCCACTTCACGGGTCAATGGTGACCCTCGTGAAGACTCAGATGATTCTGATACTGTGATTCCGACGAGAAATGTAGAGGCAATTGGCACTCAAGATATGAGCGACGATGGAGGCGGATCAACGGAGTATTACACTGATCAGACGCCAGATTCCCCCCGTGAACGTTCGCCTTCCCCAACCCCCTTTGCAAGGAATCATTCCTATGAGGGTCATTCGCATCGCGAAGAAGGCCCCTCCTCTCAATCGTCACAATCTACGCAAAAGCCGGAGGTTCAATCCGACGACGAAGAAAGTGGGGACGGACGGACTCCCAGAAGGAAATCCAAGTTGCGGAGGAGGGGCGATGCTGTTCCGAGGTGCCCGAAAGGGAGATCGGATGAAGAGCTAGAAGTCCTCCGTTCCGAATTCTCGTCCCAAATTGCTCCCTCTACTCCGCCGCGGAATTTGAAGCCGGATCCGTATGCAGGGTGGAGTCCCGCAAAGCGGAATATCATGGTTTTCGTTCAGTCGAAACCCTTAGGTGAGGAGGTGAACGTTAAGAGGGCCATGACTGAAGGAATGTCCAAATTGGAAATGAGGTAAAACCTCCGTTTGTCACAGGGACAGGCATGCTCTAACCAGCCGTGTCAGGAACGCCATAAGGGAGCTGGTGAGGGAGGGGGAGATCGAGACCGTAGACGGTATCAACTATAGGCTAACGGATAAGGGGCCTAAATATCCAAGGTTCTGAGCGTCCCGGAGGCGTGTCTATTTTAGTACTTTAATCATGTTTCACAAACGCGTGTAATCTGCCCCCGGGTCACCGCGAGCAGTCAGTGTGCTATCCCCGATCGAGTCGGAGATTCCACCACTTTGACGACGACCAAAGCTCTGCTGGCAGCTTCCTGTGCAAGACCAGGGGGGAGCACAGGCCATCATTCCATTCGCTGCGAAATATGATCTTACTGTGGATCTACGAGAGCGAGCGCTGTGATTAAACGTGTCGGGTGCAAATCAGGAAGTGGAGGCTGTGACGCCCAGTAGATGGGGGAGTGGGTTCCGTATCTGTCTCAGGACACGCCCCCGACCCGACCGCCCCGGGTACGTCAAGGCTCAGACATTTAACGACCCACATTTGTTCACGACTCCAACCACAAACCATGTCTCTGCGGTCTTTCAATCCCTGCTTTGGATTCTCGAGGAGGACCGGCGCAATCGCCGTTTCTTGTTTTCTGGTTGCTTTTGCATTTGCTTTCATGGTTCTTTGTTTCTCCCAACTAAGCGGTAAGTGTGTGGTCCTGCGTACTCCTCCAGCGACTCTTCCGTTCTGATCGAATGGTGAACAGCTGAATCTATGTTGCCGGATGTTGTCAGGGCGGCGATTGCAGTCGCGAGCATAATGCAGGTGGTTATCGTAGCATTGGCCTCTACAATGTACGTCCACTACTTGACTCGATGAATGAGCATCCAAAGTTTACATGTGTTCTCACAAGCATCTACGCCTCATGGAGAGAGGACGCTCGGTTGATCCGCCTCAGCGCATATGCGACCCTCACCCATCTCGCCGTTAATCTGGTCGCGCTTGTGTGGCTCTTGACCGAAATAGCGTCTACCGTGCCGTGTACAACTGGCCACCCTCCATGTGCGGAGTTTGTAGCCGGGAAACCCGCATGGGACGCTCTTTCTGCCATTATCCTCGTGGCGCAACTGTGTGAGCCCGATAACCATCCGGTGCAGGTCCGTTACACTAACAACGAGGTCTTGATGCAGATCTATCTCTCGTCGTTTTCAGTTATTTCATCCACCTGCATGATCACTCGCGGCGGCCGTACATGCCCGAGATCTCCTCACGAAGCCTCTTCACGCCCGCCTCTCATAAGCCAGACCACAAACGTCTGGTATCATACTCGGAACCTTACCCCAACGTCGAATTGGGCGCGATTGAGTCTGGGACCACCCACTCCTCCCCGACATCTGACCTGGGGGCTGGGTATGGTGGGGGGATGAGGACGCACGAGGAGGCGCAACAAAATGAGAAGGAAAGATTGCGTCGAGAGATGGAAACCGGGGGGGACCGAGCTGTGTCGTTCCCGGTTCCCTCGAGGTCTGAAACGGGGATGCTCACACCGCTTGGACTGCAATGGCGAGAGGGTGATCTTCCGCCTTATGCTTCATGATTTCTGCGGATTTATGGGGGGTTGCTCTATGTCCGGTGTATTAACATCGTGTATATTTACACTTTCTAGTCTGGATGCCACTGGTTGGGTATGATACCGCCGCCTGTCATACATTTGATTATCTTTATGCATCTCTTCGTTATCTTTGGTCACCTTGCCCTCGGTTGGGATCGGTACACAGGATCCAGTCCCAGTTGGTATACAGAACGTTAGCGCAGCTACGGGCTTGATCTTATGAGGGAGAACCAGAAGCTTTCGGAAATTCTGATTTTTACTGATTGACTGCCAGGGAACTATTAAAGATGGCACAGAGCGCGCATCCTGGGGCCTATGCTGTTTTCGACCGCCTGCATGCTGACGGAGATGTCTACCGTCTCTGACATCAAAGGCAGGTCGAATGGAGCATTGCGATGACAGTGGCAGACGATTTTACTGTGCGACCAGAAATTCCATCTGGTTTGTAACCGCCGCCCTTCCATGCTGGCTCAAATGGGGTTCAAACGTTTATCGTTCACATGCACAGGTTCCGAGATGACGTCCCTGCCCGAGCGAATGGATCGTGCTCTGGAACAGCCTACTTACCCTCGCTATGCCGACCCTCCGCTTCCGCCGGGGGGCGTTTCGCCGTTGAACCGGCTCGCTGATTCCCTCTTCAATTTAGGGATTTTCAAACGCGTGCGTAAAAGGCTAGGGGGGCGCCCTGCGGGCCTGACTATATTGTCATTGGTCTCGTCGGGTAGACCGAACCGGAAGCAATTTTTGTTGACATTTTTTTTTTTTACGTTTCCCAAAGGGCTTCCACGGAGCTCGCACGGCAGGGGAGAGTATGACACTCTTTTGATCACTCACAGAACGGTTTCATCGCGCAGGCCACACGGTGTATCCAGGGCGAATAAATGGCCGTGCAGCAAGGGGCGCGGGAGGGCCGCGCCGACTGGAACAACCGTTTCCAAAAATGGCGATTCTTCGGCTGACTACGATTGGTCGCGCTTGGGAGTGACTTGGAACCAGAGCGGGATTGTGAAAATCCAAAACACTGCCATACTAATTGTAGGCGCTCTCTCTCTCTCTCGTCTCTCTCTCGCATGTAATTCCTGTTCCGTCCGCCACCTGCCTGCCATCACGGTCACACTTTCATGTGGGTCGTCCTGCTGATATAAAACGACGCCCCAACTTGGAGCGAATTTCGGATTTCGCCTCTTTCCCTTCCAACCCCGGACAGTGTGGCAAGCTATCCTTGACCAGCTCTCTGTTGGTCTATTCCCTTGGATATCGTCATGACTTCTGAGGTTGTCGGTTCATACGGCCCTTCGTCCTACCCTTACACTTTGGGTTCTTTGTCGAGCTCTCGTCCCGCTTCCACGGAATCAAAAGCTACGACCAACAGCGCCTGTTTTTTCGAGGTGCCTCACGTTAACCCAAACGACGATTTAATGGTTCGTCCCTCTTCAATATTGTGGTCCCCCTCAATGCGGCTGCGACGACGGCGCCGGCGGCGAATGTGTTGATCTGATGTCACTCCGTTTAGCAAACTGTATGCTACGTTTACGAAGAGACGAAATGCGCGCCAGTTCACTATATGGTGCGAAACGGTTTTTCGTCGGAGGCGGGGAACCGTTCGTCTTATCTAAACTACCTGCTATCCAGTTCGACATCGTCACTCCTCCACCGAGTCGTGTTGGAACTCCCGTGTCAGAACGCACCACAACACCCTTTCTTGACGAACGGGGTCCAAAAACTCAATTGATCCTTCTGAACCGCAAAGCGTCTCTGCCGTCTGTGAGTTTGTTCTCTGCAGTTACTCCGCCGCCTTCAAGCCATTTTAAACCTAATTCCCTCAAAGGTGAAGCCACAACCAGCACCGTGGTTGCGGAAACTGAGGCGTGCAACGATCGTAGCCTTTTCAAAGCAGAAGACAGCAGAACCAGACCGCGCGACAAGAAGCATGAGCTGAGTTTTACGTCACTCCAGCTTCTTTTCTTCAACTTTCGTTTGTCAAATTGCTTTCGTTCCCCGGTCACACATAAACGTCAAACATGCGCCCCCCCCTCCTCCTCCTCATAACTGTACCATTGTTATCCTACCCATCCATCTCTTCTCCCTAGTCAATCTTTGCATCTTGTTCGTAGCAGGTCTCTAGATAGCGCGTTCTGGTCGCGTTCTTCCCCATTCGATGTAAGAACAGAAGTTTGGTAATCCGCAAACGCTGTGCATTTCGCGTTCTTTCCCCGTGAATGATCAAAGGTTCTCTTGGATCATTGTCATTGATAATTCGAGTTGACGTGTGCGGAGGTGGAGTGGGCCTCGATGTTTCTTTCTTGTGGTGGACCTCGAATCGTCTCCCTTCATTGGTAACTTCCAACCGGCCTGGGTGATTTGAAAATTACGGTGATGGGCAATTGTTCGCGCCGTTTGGGGTGGCGAGCAGTTTCGGGACGGGAACCCTCGGGCTCACCGTTAATGATGCATGATGACCCGGGGCGGGAGTGCCAAACCTCTCTCGGCAGACTAGTCGCTACATCTCCCCCAACACAACATAACGGTGCCGCCGTTTACCCCAGTGAGGCGACGAATGATCCCCGTTGTCGGAGGGCCTACCCGACGTCTCGGAAGACCAGATCCAGAGTGTCGTTGCACACCTCCCCCACCTTGTAAAAATTAGATGAGATGCTTGGATACCTCATAGAGAACTACAAGTGCAGGCAAGAACCCAGGGGTTTTGTTCGGTAGCGTTGTTAATCGGTAGGATACTGTATTCCCGCGTTCGAGACACAACGTTCTGATGCATCATCCCGCCTCGCAATTGTTTCAAGTCTGGGCTATCACCCGAACAGATGTGGAATCTCTCTGTAACGAGGGTGGAATGCGCTTGCTTGGGTATCGGTGCCATGATGTCGATCTGGAGTCCCTCCGAGTACGTAGATCCGTGATTCTGTTCTGGTCAGGACCTAGACGATATCGCGAGCCTCCAGGTCCGAGTATAAGTGAAATTTATCCTTCCCTTGGAAGCTCACGATGGGACTGCTTGGCGACGAACGAGCTCTAGCTCTGCGTTGAACGTTGAGATCTTGAGAGGCTGAAGGACTCCCCATTCTGCGTCCGATCAGATCTACCGCCCAAGCGAGCGAATCGGGTCGCCGGCTTGGAAGGCTCCCCTAACCACACAAAATGCAAAGGAGTCCAAATATCCCGCCGATAATCTTTTTGCCCAGAGACACGGTGAGAACGTTAGTTAGCCTTCTCTACCTGTTCTCTTGAAGCTCAACATTTCCGGATCTCGTATCCCAGGCGGCATCAGATGCCCTCTTTCGTGACATATTCGACGTTCTCAAGGTACAAATCTCCATTGAACTCTATGAATTCAAAGCGTTTTCCGACCGTCGGTTTTGAATTGTCAGGATAACAAAGCGTACCAGGTTGCCGTTCTCGAGCAGCAAAATCAGCTTCACGACTCCCTGAGAGAAATGAATCGATCCCTCTTGACCAACCGAGAGGAACGCCACACAGAAGTCGAGGAATTGTCCCTCCAAGTCGACGGTTTGCGAGAAGATCTCAATCGGTTATTCGTCGATTTGGTTCCTGGCGCGAGGCGTGGTGAGTTCGCACTTCGTTGATCTTGTGGTTTATCCGGAATCCGTCCTTCTCACCACAAATCCCGAAACCGCATTCAAAGCAACGACGGGGATGGGAAGACGTCCGCCCCGTAGACCTAGAAGGGTACAAACCCCTCGACCGAGACGGCGATCGCCTGATCTGGTCATTGATTCTACGACTTCAGACGAAGACCTGCTCGAAGATGAAGTCGACCCAAATCTTTACCGGTACTCGCGACCCGCCGTACCGATTCGGAGGAGTTACACCCCAGCTCCTACGCATCCGAGAATGCCAAGTGTCACCACCGGGACAACACCAGGAGGATCATCACGAGCCCAACTAACCTCTTCCAACAACGCTCACCCCGAATCGCGACGACAGTCAAGTCGAGAATCTTCTGGGTTGACCTACGTCTCTGACGATCCGGTGATACCCCCTCCACCACCTGGGTTTGTCCCCTACCCAAGTCAAGAGCCACTGTATCGCCAAAGATCTTTTCCGACGCCTCATGTACCCTTCCAACAGTCACCGCTCCACCCCGCGCCTGTGCCTCCTCCACAGATGCACCATTACAGGGACCGAGCGTCCAACAACAGCCAGTCGGATTGATCACGGTACGCTGAACCCTGTGGGTTTTCCTGCTTCCTGTGTATTTCAATGATCTTTCCGCTTGCCGTTTAAACACCGAACGCTCGAGAGTGAAGAGCCATTAAATATGGAGTGATATGCGTAAAGTACAGTGAAACTACAGTCCGAAAAGCAGATAGTTCCGCCATTATGTGTAAGCGTTCGTTTGTAACAGTAGGGGCCGTCTAGTGGTTTGCCAACAGCTTTTTCAGCTTTGTGTTCGCCCTCTCCAAGGATTCAATCTTCGCCGACGCCTGGCCCATGGCGTTCAAAAGGTACCTCGTCCGTAGGCTGACAGCTCTATCTGTACCAAAAACCGAGGATCTCGTATATTCCGCAATTCCGGTAAGCCGAAGTAGCTCCTCTTCGCATGCTTTGATCATGGATTCCGAAGCGGTGATAAGCTGCTTGTTGTAGTCGATATCCTGCATGGCGCTGAACACCGTGTCTAATAAACAGAAAATCCGTGAGTCGCTTCGAAGCTCCCGGTAAAAAAAAGGGAAACATGAACGGACCTCCGACGACCCTCTCGAACACAAATTTGTATACTGGTTTTCCCGGTCGAATCGTTGATGGTCGACCGTTATGCGTGGCAATGGTGATCAATTCGGCATGTTCCATGTTCCTCAGCGCCATCTCATCCCCTTTGAACGGGAAGTCCATCAGCGTATCGTGGTATGGGATCTGAAAATTGCAAGTCAGGTCATGCAGGAAGGTCGAAGGAATGGCAGAGAAACGCATACTTCTCCCTCCTTCGCTAACCGCTTCATGAGACCCCAGGCCTGAGTACGGGTCCACGGAAAGTCCTTCGCGTCCTCAGCATCATCACCGAAAGCATTCTTCCGCAGCTCTCCAACACCGCGAGCGACGATATCCTCCACGGCATCTTCGATGCTCGAGCCGTTTCGAACCTTATAGATCAACTGACAGATGTCCGCGTTCAGGCATCGAACAAACGTGTCAAAACCGAGAGGACGTACGCTGTCAAGGTCACTTGCTCGTCCGCCCAGGCGTCCGATGCTAGCGGTCGTCTTAGATGTAAGTTTGATGTCCAACTTCGCCTCCTTGAGTTTCTGCTCCACGAAGGCGAGCGCAGTCTCCGTATCGGCGTCAGAGAGGGTGATCGTGTTTAGAGGCTTTGAGTGGTTGACTACGAAGTTGTGTGAGCCGCCTGAAAATAGCGTTTCGCCGACCTCAATACCTTTCGCAAGCCGTTTGGCGTTTTCTCGGTTGTCGCTCAACACAATAACGTGTGCGACCTAGATGTGGGGGCGCCCTAATCAGACCGCGTAATGAAGTTTGTAGTCCCCTTACCCTGTTTTCGACCAAGCCTGTCGCCCATTGGGCTACGACGTCTAGGAGTTCCGACTTGCCTCCGACCTTGTCCTCGAAACCTCTGATGACAACAACCGGCAAACCTTGGATGGCATCAAGATCTCCACCGGATTTGCTTTCGTCCTCAACCTTCAAATCCAACGGCTCGGTTTCCTCAACGCATACGTCCGCATCATCAGAACCAAATCTCTCGTCCCCTATTCCAAGCTCGCTCATGATGCCGTTTCCAGCGACGCAGTCGAGCCTTCCGTCATGCCATTCCCCTCGTTGGATCTGTCTCAGTCTCTCTTGCTGCTGTCGCAGACTCTCCTGCCTCTTCGCTTCTTCCTCAACCTGTTTCTCGTGATATGCGTGGACATTGCTGAGACTTCTCCCCGCGACATCCAAGATCTGCTTGAGTTGATCGGTCAGCGATACACTCAATCCAGCTGCGTGGGTTTAGAGTCAGCAGCCTGTCAAACCTTCAAGGACGGAGAGTCAAACCTTTCTGTCCCATGAGACCAACACTGGCGAGATCGATAAGGTTGCTCATGGAGTTGAAGAAGGTGAAAACGGGCCAATAGCCAGTTTGCTGGGCAAGTGCCGCAACCACCTTAGTATCAGAATCCCCGTGTTTCATGATGGGACCACAATCAATGAACAAGCTCCTCCTGGAAGAGAGTTAACAACATGACTGGAAAATGAGTTTTGAGGTGCATACTTTCCGAGCGACGTGAGGGCCTCGTGGACCAAAGTGGTCTTGCCGCTACCCTGGGGACCGTTGATGAACGTAATAGTGCAAGCTAGAACGAGATTCAGTACGTTTACGGAGCCGAGAACGGGTTTGCTCACAAGGATATTCGGCCAAGTACTTCTTGATCGTTTCCTGGGCTTCTGTTCTGTCTTTCCAGACCTCTGCGACGTTGGAGGGTTTCAAGGTCCCGTAATTCCCAGAAGAGAGTGAAGGCGTGTTCTCTTTCAGCCACCTGAAGAGACTGTACTCCTGCAGGTCGAACCAGTTGAGTATCTTCGCTTGCACCATCCAAACACGAATGGGGTCGAATATCTGTTATTGCGGTCTTAGGGTCCATGAACAGGGACGTGACATTCTAGTCCTTACCACATACGTCAAGCCCCCTAACAGGAAGACTACAATCGGTAACACAATCTTCGGGTGATTGGAAATCCAGTTCCTCAACAAGTGAGCCTGTATCAGTTGTGCGTATCCAGTTCTCAGCTTGGTGGTCGTCCCGTTCATGGTGAACGCATAGTTGTGCATGACATTTCTGGCGATTGTCGCTGACCGCATACTCCGGAAAGATACATTTGAAAACCTGGGGGTGCCGGGAGGTCCAATCGTGGGTTGCGATAGCTCTATGATTTGACCGAAGGGCTGCATGTGACATTGATCCCCGGAATTAAGTACCAAAAAAGCGGACGTGACGTACTCTAAAAAGGTTCCAGAGTTGTTCTTCTGGGATGTCTGGACCATCGAATGAGACCTTCAGAACTGGGGTTGGAAATCGTTTCAGGTCCTGAACACGTCGAGATGAGTGAAGAACCACGTCCGCGACCAAAACGCCCACACCTCTCTCCATGGGTTGCCCTTGACGGCCCAGACGTCGCTCCTGCCGAGGTTCGCCCAGGAAGGGATCCCACCCTGGTCAGCAAGACCTGCACGCAACTGTTCTTCGATCACTTTAACCGCCGTGCCGTCGTGGTCAAAGTCCTGATATCTATATCGCACAAAAAGACCGCCCTCTTTCAATTGCGGTTCTAGCGATACCAGGGAGAAATTCGGCGTGCCCGAGGTCGAAAGCATTGAACGGATAGCTTCTGTAAGGTGGTCTTGTCGCAATATTCCTATCCAGTATCGGATGCTGCACGGAATTAGTCGCATTGTTCCTGGAGGATTTTGAAAAGCACTCGCTCCCAAGTTCCAATACGAATTGGGAACACGGTGTCGATGTAGAGCCATCCCTCCTTCAAGTTTGGCGGTGATATTGGGTTTACCGTGCCCGCGGTAGTAGTAGTGGGTGCCACTGGCCCTGGTACATCGATGCGGCGTGCGGAAGTGTTGGCAAAGGTGCGCCAGTGATTCCGGGCGAGCAATGCGCTGGAGCGCACGACGGCCTTCATCATGATCACGGTTCAGCTTGGGTGATGGGAGGACGTCATACTTGCGGACCATCCAACGGCATCTGATCCTAACACGGACAAACAACCACCTTCGGATAATGATCGGCGTTTAAGCACGGGCTTGACGACGGGATCGCGATGACTTCTATCTCTCTCCTGCATTTCAACGATGTGTATAGGGTTAAGCCACAAAAATTGTCCTCAAAATCGCCGGACACAATTGATGTCACTCAGTTCGCTCAGATGGTGAGCGATGTCCGAGAGTCCTGGAAGAGTTCATCGAAAGAGGGCCTCGTCTTGTTCTCCGGAGATCTATTTGCTCCGTCTGTGGAGAGCTCTGTGACCAGAGGAACTCATATGGTATACTTTCCTACTCCGTTTATCGTCCCGATACGCTGACAATTCCCGTGATCGTGATAGGTTCCTGTAATGAATGAGATCGCTCCCGATGTTGCCCTCACAGGTATGCACACGACGTCTGGAATGTCTACCAACTTCTGACCCACAATTAGGAAATCACGATTTTGACTTTGGTTCGGCGATGACTGTCAGTGTGAAACTTCAGACAAACCTCTCAACGAAATATCATTGTAGGATATCCCCATTTAACGAAGCTCATCCCGGCGACAAATTTCGTACGTACATCCCCACTCATATGCGCTCAAGAATCGTGGGCACTGATTGCTTTTATAGCCCTGGCTGCTTAGTAACATCATCGATACCGCCACTTCAAAAGTTCCAGAATATCTCAAGGAGTACAAGATATTCGAACGTGGGGGTGTCCGTATCGGTGTCATCGGCCTCGTAGAAAAGTACCATGAGCTCTGAGTGTGTCATCATTTACGCTTACACCCGCTACAGAGAATGGATAACAACCGTCTCCTCTTGGCCTCCCAACTTCGAACACAGAAGCATGGCCGAAGTTGGTCGCGACCTCTCCACCCGTCTGAGGAGAGAAGAGAGGTGCGATATCATTATTGCCCTGACACACTCGAGGTGACTAGCACGCATTGTGATATGTATTGCATTTCATTGATTCCTTCTTGTATAGGTTACCGAACGTAGGTCATCGTTACTCCTCACGCACAATGAACATTCTGACTCTACGGGTATGGTTAGGACATCACCCTAGCTAGGGAACTTCTCGCTCTCTCACCAGAATACATCCCATCGAGTAAAATTGCCTTTACACACGGAGTTGACGTACTCCTCGGAGGTCACGACCACTTCTATTTCGCCTCGAAAGGTGTGACATCTTGGGAGAATTATGATGTCAACCAAGAGTGCCTAGGATCTGAGGGGGACAAGGGAGATGTCCTGGTTATCAAAAGCGGTACAGACTTCCGTGATTTGACCTCGATAGACCTGGAGTTGGAAGATGTCCCCGAGACCACAGGTGGTGCGGTGCGACGGAAGTTGATCAAGTCAATTATAGGCATGTCATCCGAGAAACTATTTCGGGAGAATACTGAGGTGTGTGATTTTTAGGACAACGGTTAGAGACGAAGCCAGGGATGCCCCAGTCACAAACACTTAAGGAGACCCTCAAATCCGTCCTCAATTCTGTCTCTGCCTCATTAGGGGCACCCGTAGCCAAGACAGACATCGAGCTCGACCTAAGGTCTCAGTACATCCGAACGCAAGAGGTCTGCTTTAGCGAAGACTGTTCCGCTTCCCATGGCTCATTGTTCCCCCAACTAGATGGCTTCGAGCAACTGGTTCGCTGACATCCTCCGGCACACCTACGACGATGTACTGTGTCTGAAAGGATGCGGAGGGGCAGACGGGGTGTTGATCTGTGCCGGGACCCTGCGCGGAGACTCAGTCTATGGACCAGGTCACCTGGTGCATCATTTACGCTTTTGTACCGTTGACTGACCATTGGATCGTAGGAAATATTACCTTGGGAGACATTATGGAGATCCTTCCCTTCGAAGACTCGTTGGTCGTGCTGGAACTCGACGGGGAGACAATCTGGGCCGCCCTGGAGGCAGGGTTGGAGACTTGGCCTGCGCAAGAAGGGTAACAGCTCCTTCTCCGTCCATCCCCCGTTGTCCACTGACTTCGGTATATAGTCGGTTCCCTGTCATCTCAGGGTTTCGTGCGGTATGGGATTCTCGTCGTCCACCCGGACAGCGTGTTCTTAGTGTACACCTTGATCCCGAAATCAGTGAGAGCACCGCTGATACACCGACCCACACCCCTGGTTCCGTCACACCCACCCAATCAACTGTCGTGGGTGTCAGTCACGACCAAGCCGACGAGGTGAAACGGGAGAAGGGAGGGAGAATGTACAGGGTCGTCACGAGAGAGTACCTGGCTAGTGGGCACGATGGATACGATATGTTAAAAGGAAACAAGTATTTGATCGAAGACGAAGGTGGACAGATGATGAGCACAGTGGTAAGGAAGTACCTCCTCGGTGAGTCAGCGGTGAATATATATATCCCTACGGGCATGGCTGAAACAGGTCGCATCGTACAGGATCACGGTTCGTGAACCGAATGTCCCGCCTGGCGAGAGACAACGCTGCCTCCCGGACTTTCATCCAAGCTGACACAGAGGCGATCGTTCAACGTGAGAGGAAACGGTCCCAGAGATTACAAAACCCGAAAATGCACTGGAAGCTCGCAGCTTCACTTGTGATCAAGTCAATTAGATCCAAGAGGCACTACCAGGAGAACCTGAGCATCACCCAGGTTGAACACATGAGCGAGGTGGACTGTTTTGATGGCGAAAAGATGAGAAGGAAGTGGGGGGCTCCCCAGGCTGAAGACGCGGGGGAGGAAAATTGCCAGGACGAGAGGGGCTCACGCATTACAGACGAGGACGACCTATTACAGATCCATCCGGTCTTGGATGCAAGGTTTGAGAACATTGGTAGGACTTAAGTCCATTGCGCCAGAGAGAGATGAAGATGGACAGCCATGGAAGGTTGGAAAGGAATGTAATTGTACTTCGACCATATGTACGCGATGTACGAGGTTATTACTCGCAAACGATGCTACGGGTGATGCAGGGTGTCGAGTGTAACCGAGAAAATTTCGTGGAGCACACAGTGTAACACGAGGGCGATGACCGGAGTGTGTAAATCGGACGAGCAATGAAGGGAATGCATACATAAATGACAGGAGAGGGGTGATGAACCGGAAACTGTTCAACGGTTAGCCGAACAGAAGACGAAAGCCTCAAAGGGGACTCACAGAATTGACAGGAAAAGATATGGAGAGTACTGAATCATCCACTAGGGAAGAAACAACAAAGATGTTCAGGATTTCGAGGAGTCAAGTCGGTGTCGAAAATTCGAGTGTCAAGGACTGATTGCGACCGGCTTCAGAGGTGCCAAGACATCGGTGAAATCCAACTTGCTGCCCATGGCGCCTGAGTGATCCCAGGGACCTCGAATCGGGGCATTCACCGGTGAGAGGGACTTGAAATCCCAAGACAAGTTCGAGGAAATGGAGGAGACGGAAGAAGTCGATCCGGGGGGCATGTGACCGTAAACCTGGTGTTTATCCTGAGAGACGGGGTCCTGGAAATTGGCAATTGGGGGAAGGTCCATATATGTCCTCCTTCGGGAGGAGGTCCAGGACGAGGTTGACGGAAGGACAGATGTTGGTTGGAAGGTGGGGAGGGGAATGGACGGCATCACGAATTTGGGTGTGCCTCGTGGAACAGGTCCAGGCGGACAGAGACGGAGAGGACTGGGGGCAGGACGACGAGGCATGATGTCTGTTTGCTACAGAGATACCTGGAAAAATGCAGTCTTATCAACATTTCCCCTCTTCGATGTCAGTCACGGAGAAAGGGATACAGACAGTGGATGCAAAAGAGCGATTGCGTACGGCTTAGATCTCCAGGACCAAAGGAACGGAATGGGTTATCTTTCAGAAAGCTAACCACCGCAGAGAGAGGGGGGGACGAAGGAGTGGAAGGGAAGGACGAGCAGAAGCAGGCCTGGTGAAGAGGGCGGGAACCCACGAGGATCGGAGAGCCGATCAATTGCCGTCGCTGCGCAGGCTTGATGGCAACAGACGTAGCATCACGACGGTTGGTTCCTATGTACAACACCCGAAGACAAGTAGAAGATACATTATATTACGGGGTCACTCCCAAAGCAAGACTACGGGGTATACACATCAACAGGTCGTGACGAGATGAATGAGGATGAGATGCAGCGGTTGGAACAACTTTAAGCCTCGGCTTAGAGAACACCATCATCATTAATCGGTCGGTAGAACTTCATCAATTGCGTCTTGAACTCTGTGAGCGAGAACCAGATCCAAAAGGTGTCAGTGAGACGCGCAAGACGTGAGCCCCTAGATTACCTACCTTCAGGCCTATCCCAGATCCCTGCGGCGTCCGGATTGAGTGGTGATGCATTGTTAGGTTCTAGAATCGGAACCTTTAAATCATTTCAAGCCCACTTTGCAGAGAACGCGGGCTTACCACCAAGGAGAGATTGGAGAGAGAGAAGAATGGTTTGCACGCTGTAAACAGCGGACCACTTGTCCTGTATAATGTTAGAACCCCGTCTCTCTCCACGAGTACGCGAGATCGCGTACTTGGAGAATGTCCAGACAGATCGCGCCACCGGTCAAATCAACGTTGGGGTGGTAGCATGGCGTATCGAACTTAATCGTTGGGGCGGCGTAAGGGTAGTTACCTGGAAAGGAGATGGAAATCTTAAAGCGCAACCCGGCATAAATCTGGCATCAGGAGGTCAGCGGGGACCCCTGACGCGTTTGGAACCCAGCTTACAGTGGCAGGAGCACCCTCAATCGTTCCGGCCCACTCAAAGAGGTTGGCATCGGATTTTGGAAAGGCAGACTAATCGAGGCGCGTCAATGTGAATGCCACTGGAAGGCAAGGTAAGAGCTCACGATCCCGGGAGAAGAAGACATCTAGGAGACTGAATCAGGACTGTACCACTGTTGTGGAATTGGGTCGTACCATCAAGGTCATAAGCTCGCTACTGAGCCTGTTGAATGTTGCTTGAGTCCCGAAATTCAATCCGATTTGTAATGATGTGATTACAGACCGTTTAGTAACGCTACCAGTGGCATCTGGAGAAGTACCCTGGGGAGTTTGCTTGGTAGAGGCGCGAGGAGGAGCAAGAGAGGAGGTGAGCTGTTCCATGGCGCGAACTGGTGGTTTATGGTTGACCTGCAAGTTCAACTTTTTCGCGATTTTTCAAATTAGGCGCGTCCACATTGCAGGTCACGCGATCAGTCACATCACGGCGTCACACTGTGGCTCGTTGGGCGTAAAATCTCCAAAAAAATCGGTGGAAAATTCTTAAAGCACCCAGGAAGCTGGGCGGAGTGTTTGGCTTCCGCAGATTTTTGGGAACGCTGAGGAGAAGTACGGCATAGTCCAGAGGCTTGATCGGAGTTGGCCGGGGTCAGTCAATCGTAGCCTGTCTGCTCTCAACGTCAAGCCTTCATCTTCCTCACATCAGACTTGCCCTGGTTGCCACAATTCCCCGTAAATTCTGGACACAATGTCCAGCGATTTCATCCCTTCTCAGGCAGAGGTCGCCCTGACCAACAAGATATTCGAGAAATGCGACCCTCAGAAGCTGGGCATAATCGCCGGCGACACGGCAGTTGGGGTCTTCAACGGCACCAAGCTCTCCGCCGCCACCCTAGGAGAAGTTTGGGCCATCGCGGGCGGGGAGGGTAACGGATTTTTAACCCGCAAGGGCGTTTCGATTGCCCTCCGACTCATGGGTCATGCCCAACGTGGTGACCAGGTCTCCGAGGCATTGGTTTCGAAGCGTGAGTAAACGCGATTTGCTCCTCCGTTCCAGCCCCCTTAGTAGTAACTCATCCTTGCATAGCCGGATTGCCGCCTAGCATTGAGGGTTTCTCGTTACCGATTCTCCAACAACACACCGGGAGTTCTGCGGGCCGGGCCAAATCGCCTCCGCCACCTGTCTCATCAGTTCCACCATTAACACCTCAAGATAAGGCTAAATTCATGAAGATATTCTACGGATGTAACCCAGTCAATGGAATGCTAAGCGGTGCGTTAAAATGCGTTGAGCTTCGAATCTCTCCGCTCATGTTTGAATTACCAACGGCGCGACTAGGCGATAAAGCCAGCGAGGTGTTTGTCAAATCCAAACTTCCTGTCGACAAGTTGTCACAGATATGGTCTGTTGCCTTGCGTCAGCATGTTTGACTCCTCTGACCGTTCTATGCTCGCACGCAGGAACTTAGCAGATACCCAGAACCGAGGCTCCTTGGATGCCACCGACTTCTGTATCGCGATGTACCTTATCCAATCCACCATGTCAGGACAACTCTCCTTCGTTCCGACTAGCCTTCCTCCTGGTCTCTATGATCAAGTATCCGGAAAATTCGACGCGGTTGTATCTCATACCACTGGTAGCAGTTCACAACTGAGCCCTTCGACGAACCGCTTCCCAGCCGGTGCCCTTCAACCCCAATACACGAGCGGGCTGCAACCCCAGCTTACTAGCAGAGGGCCTCCGCCAAATATTCCTCCTCGACCTGCTGCGGTTCCGGGTGTGAGCACCTTCAGCCACACTACCCCCTTCAGCGCACCACCAGCCCCACAGTGGGATATTACCCCCGCGGAGAAGGCTAACTCCGATAGGTTCTTTGATGGCCTCGACACCGCGAAGAAGGATTACATTGAAGCTGGTGCAGCGGTCCCTTTTATGACGCAATCCAACCTTCCCGAAGATGTCCTCGCTCAGATCTGGTGCGCTCGCTTTGCGGTGATGTTTAGCGCTCGATTGGTGCTAACTTTGGAATCCAGGGACTTGTCTGATATGAACAAGGACGGTCGGCTCACGAGGGACGGATTTGCGGTCGCATTCCATCTGATTCAATCGAAACTTGCTGGTAAGGCCCTGCCAGCGACCTTACCGCCGTCACTGGTCCCTCCTTCTCAACGTGGAAATGCTCAACCCACTCCTCAACAACCGGTTCAGGAGACGATCCGCGATCTCCTGTGGGACGATTCTCCTCCTCCCTCTGCAACTGTTGCAGTTCAACCAACCCAGCCGCCCTTACTACCTCAGCGAACGGGCACGTTGAACACGACGCCCTTGCTACCTCAGCCCCCCATCCAACCACAGAGGACTGGTCAACAGTCAACCCAGTCTATGTCTGTTTTCCCTCAGTCCACTGGAGGCTCGACCCAGTTCACTACCCCGCCCCCCGTCCCGACCGCAGATCCTTTTACGAGTTCGGCTTCACGCGACTTATTAAGCGACGACGAACCGTCTGCTTCCGCCCCGCCGCTCGAAGACAGGTCTGCCGAGATTGGAAACCTTCATAATCAACTCAACTCCACAAACCGATCATTGAATACTGTCAAGAATGAGCGCGCGGACATTGAGCATCGATTGGCTGAGCAGGCCATAGAACTTTCGAGCTTGCAAACTCAACTCACGGCCGCCAGGACTGGATACGAGACTGAAACGAAACTACTTGCCACACTCCGTGAGCGGTATGCCAACCAGAATGCGGATATTAGCAAGACCCGTCAAGAGCTCATCACAGCTGAGAGCGACGTCAGCGCCTTACGTCTTGAAAAGAACGAGGTCCAGAACGCGTTACTGGGGGACAAGGAGGAGGTCAGAGCACTGCAGAAGAAGATGGCTGCTGCCGGGGCCGAGATTGAGACCGTCAAGACTGAGATTGAAAAGATCAAGAAGGACGCGAAACAACAGAAGGGACTTTTTGCCATTGCTAAGAAGCAACTCGCGGCGAGGGAGGCGGAGAAGGTGAAGGTCGAGAGTGAGAGGAGTGAGGCTGAGGCCGAGCTGGTCGAGGCGATCAAGGAGAAGGACGAAGCCGAGGCTGAATTGGCCAAGGACCCTGGTGTTATGATCCCCGCTGAACGGCCAACCGTCGTACATGATATCACCGGGCCTTCGTCACCAGATATTCTGGCCGCTGCTATCGCTCAACCTCTCCCAGATACTCCTGGAAGCTCTGTTGTTGGTTCACCTAGTCCATGGTCATCCTCGGTCAAGAGCACTAATCCATTCGAACGTCTCACCACTGCCAGCCCCCCTCCTTCCCAATCACCGTTCATGCCCTTCGGTAGCTCGACCGAACCCCCTTTCTCAACCCAACCAAAGGATGATAGCAACGTGGAGGTCAACTTGGACGACCCATTCGGACTTGGTACCTCGCGCGTCGAAGAGCCCCAACCCATTAGTGGTGCCACGGAAACCAACACCGCCAAGGACAGAGCTACACCCCCCTCCTCTCTCGTCGAGGCCGATGATCTATTTGTCACTCCCCCTGCTTCAGCCTCCCCGACCCACGAAACGCCGGGGGGACCCGACCGTACGTTCACTCCCCTTGATGCCGCTGTGTCTAAATTCCCGTCGATCCCTGGAGCGTTCTCTGATGAGTCTGACTCGGTCGTCCCCGCCAAGGAGGCCGAAGCCGACGAGGATAGCAGCGGTGACGATGACGGACCCGAAGAGGCGATCGCCGCTCCTAAACAGCAAGCGTCCAATGTGCCACCCTCGGCTCCCGCAGAGGTCTCCAAGAAATCTTCGTCTGGGTCGAGTTTCGACGACGTGTTTGGCGTTGGTTCGGAGACGAGTTCTTCCGTGATTTCTATGCCTTCCACCATCACACCGAACCAGACCGGCAACGACACATCCAAGTCACCATTCCAACCTGCCTTTTCGAATGGAGCTAACCCACTGTCGACGTCTACTTCTTCCGACAAGCCAGCGGACCAGCCAGATGGTATCATTGCAGGAAAGAACGCTTTTGATGAGGCGATGGGTGTGATACCTCCCAGCCAGTCACCTACGAATGCCTCTTTTGGGTTTGACTCCGCATTTGACGATGATTTCGATTTCGCGGCGGCGAAGGCCGACTCAAATGTGCCATTGTTCCCTACGCCGGTCCACGCTCCCTCCCAGTCATCTCCCACGATCAATGGTGTCTTTAACCCATTCCCTCCTGCTCCGACTTCTATCGGAACTTCATCTAACCTGAATGGAGGGTTTGATAGCGCGTTTGGTGTGGACAATTTCTCCCCGAGTCCTCCTCCTGCCTTTGGACCACCGTCTATCCAGGTCCCAGGTCAAGACAAACAACAAGACAAACCCCTCTCATTCGACACCGCGTTCGGAACCACCACGACCACGACGAAGCCTGAGACTACGGAAACTGAAACAAAGGATGATGCCCTTCACCCAGAGCTTGACGGGGTGCCCATTTTTGGAGGAGATAGGACTTCGAAGGCGATGGCACTGTTCAACGCGTTTCAACCCGGGTCGGTGCCACAGATGCCAAGTAACCCGGCATCACCACTCTCATTCCCACAACCTTCGACGTCTCCCCCTCAGAGGAACTTTTCTCCGCCGCCTGGTAGTAACGGGAGCATTCACAGCCACTATGAACAATCTTCGAGCAGGTTGACACCACCAAAACCGCGTCCAACGACTGCGGAAAAGCTGAAAGAAAAGGAGCACCCCACCAGGTCCTCGAGGCTAAGTGTGAGTTTGACACTTTTGCGTTGAGTGCTGGGTTCATTTTCTTGGGTTTCCTCGACATCCGACTCGGGTTAATGGGACAACTTTCACTAATCCAACTCTCACCTGCGTTTGCTTTCGAAACAGATCCGGCTGCCATTCGGGAAGAAGAAGAAATCACAGGAAGCACAGAATCCGCCTCCAATCCCAGCTCGGGGCTCGCACCTAACACCCCCTCGGGAGAGCAGTTACGCGGAGACCGAGGATGTGGACGCGGTGAAGCAATTGATGGCGATGGGCTTCAGTAGAGGCGAGGCGGTCGCAGCCCTGGAGAGGTCTGCATACGACTTCCAGAGGGCGTTAAATTCCCTGGTGGGTTCTGCATAGTGTGCAAAGACGAGCTTGGCCGTGTGCGGATCTCTCTTCATTCGTGTTCAATATTTTTGATCGCCTCGCTTCTGTCGGGCCTGCACACATTCATTGCCTTTGTCTCTTTCCTCTGCATCGTTATCTTCGTGCCATTGTTATCTCCACCCCCCACTATCCCCCAGTTCCTCTACCTAGTTCTGGTTGGACCGAATGTCATACTTTAGCCTACCCCTTACCCATGCTCTTCATTGGTGACACCGGAAATGTTTCCTGTCCTCCTCGATCTATGTCGTTTATTTCATTATCGCTACCACCCCTCCCTCGTTTTTCTTTCTTTCTATTATTCTCGGCTTTTAACTACGGGACATAACCTATTGATGAGGGTGACATAGAGTTCGGCGCGTTGGACTTGTTTGATGGTTTGTTGTTTCCGATCGGCTCAATGAGTGGTGGTCGCACGGGGCACAAAGTGCAATGGCTCGTGCTCTGACCCATGGATGACCCAAGCCTGGATGCCATTGTCCGCAGGTGGCCGAGTACGCGTGTTTTCGGTAAATATGGACTGCGGCAGAAAAAGTACTGATGCGCGCATTATCCGCCCCCACCGCCATCCGTCGGGAAGAAGAGTGATTGGCTGCAGGGAGTCCGGAACTGTTAACACCTCGCAGCCTATATCTTGCACTTAATCCACCACCCACCACAGGTCCCCTACCCCTCCACCTGGACAGTCCCCAGAGGAGCATCTGCCTTTCTTCTCCCCCAAGTATATAACCCTCTCCTCCTCGGTTCACCCCATTCCGACATCCCTTCCCCGCATTTCCACTCTCCCATCCCCACCGTGACTCCCTCACGCAAACAGTTCTGGCTCCCCCGCGCACACCAACCACCACACAATATTTTTTACCCCGCTTTCCGTCCGTCAAGCTGTCGAAAGAAACCAAGCGGACATATTTATCTTACCTCCTAGCGTCCATCTCTAACTTGTACGCGCACTTGCTCAAGCGACTGCAACGGTTCTGTCGGATGAGGGTTGGAGCTCTTGAAGATAGATCTGAGCATGGGTCGCCCCCGACGTCTACCACTGCCAGCGGAACGGTCAGGGATATGGTTGACCAGGACCCAAGTTTCGATATGGTCGTGATTGGGTGCGGAGGAGGCCCGTTCGAGACAAACCTATCTGCGTGAGTGACCTATCTGTGGTTTGGGAATCTGTTCACCCGCATATTGCTCGTCGTGTGCTGACCTCGAGGACAATCTGTTTCAGATACCTCGTCAAAGCGTCGGGTTCAAATTGGGAAAGGGATTCGGTTGTCGGCCTTGAGGCTGGTACGTTTCATCGTCGTTTCGCGTTCAATTTTTCCTCGTGTTTGACGAACATTTCGTGCAGGTTCTGGACTCGGGGCGCTCGAGGCGATCATGAAAGCCGACCCCAAACTCTTCGGCGTTAACGGAGAGACAGGAAAACCGTTCACCGCGTCTCAGGTATTCTCCTACATGAAGTAAGTCCGCTGTGTTCCAGCTGTGATCTAATCTCGACGGCGAGGAATGAAAAGGCACGAGGATACCTCGCCGGTTCGATGCGTCGCCAGGCCCGGCCCGTGGCTTCCTTTGCAATCTTGCTTCTTGCCTTTGTCTCTCGACCGCGGCGTGGGATTCCATTCGCTAATCGATGCCATGTGCCTCTTCTTCCACTCAAGGTGTTACTTGATCACACATTCACATCTCGACCACGTGAACGGCCTCGTGTTATCTGCAGGCTCTATGGGCGGCCAAAAGTTAATCCATGCCCGGAGACAGACCATTAAAGACCTTGAAGTTATTTTCGCCGATCGCCTATGGCCAAAACTCGCCTCTCATAAGAAAGAGGACGCGAATGCTATGCTCGTGTACTCTCCGTGAGCGCCTTGTTTGATCCCAACTGTGGAAATGTTGTTCTGATGATCATCTGTAACAGGTTACCCGTAGATCGTGGATATCTTGATCTCAACCGCGATATTTCTGTGTATTCCATGCCTGTGACGCATGGTCTCACGAAAACTGGAAGTGTCTACGAATCTGCTGCTTATTTCTTACGGAACAACGTAACGGAACGAGAACTCTTGTTCTTCGGAGATGTCGAGCCGGACTCGATATCTTCGAAGCCTCAAACAATCAATGTCTGGAAATCGGCTGCACCAAAAATCCCATACACGCTTTCCTCGATCTTCATCGAGTGCTCGTGGACATCCGACCGACCTGACAGTCTTCTGTTTGGACATCTCAGCCCCGTGCATCTCGTCGATGAGCTCGTAGCCTTGGCTGTGGAGGTCTATAAGGTGAAGAATAACCTCCAGTCGGCCTCTGTCGTCGTTGCGGAAAAGGGAACAGGTCCGGATACTCGTGCGAGGAAGAAGAAAAAACTTAACCCCATTTCCCTTGAATCACTGCGAGGCATGCTGGACGGTGTGACGGTTTATATCATGCATTGTAAGAGTGACGTCGGGGGGAAATACGATGGACCTATCAGTCAAGTCATTGGGGCTGAGGTCAGGACGTTGGTTGAGAAGAAAAGTCTTGGTGTTGAGATTGTCGTGTTAGAACAAGGAACTCATATCCGTAAGTTTTCCCTTCCACGCCGATTTCACACAATGTTGACGTGCCCTGGTCACAGAAATTTGAGGTACTCAATACCTCCGACTGTGATATTTCTCCTCAGGTCCCTGGATGTTTCCTCTTCCTGTTTGGGTGTTTGATATTTCTCGATTCCCTTCGACCTTCGATTTGCTCTCTCGGGCTTTTTCCGTTCGGCTTTGCTCATCTCCTGCCATTTGCCATCCTACCTGTATACCACTCCAATTTCTCTATCCCATTGACGATCTGTAGCTTTATGTTTTTTATTCTGACGACTGTATACTAGATGTACCTCTCGACGTCGACGAAGAATGATGCGTTCGGATTACATCGCGTGATTGACTCCGGGGGAGTGACTCTCCGCGCGCGAGGTTCCCTTGCGTTGGCCCCTTTCCTTTGTAACACGAACCGCTCGGGGAAACGTCTCCCCGAAACCCAGGCCAGAATCTAGGGTTCAAAAGCGATCTGGACTCTGCTGAGCGGCTGGAGTACTTTGATGCAGGTAGTCTTCTCTCCGCCTCTTTGGGTAAAGGCGTGCGAGAGAGACCACAGGAGGGGTTTGCCTAATATCCCGTGTTGTTTTCAAACGTCGAACTGCCACCGATTGGCTTTGTATGGGTTTCAGAGCTATGTTCCCCGCGCGGGGTACGGGATGGGGTTCGTACGATGATTCGGGTAGTATCTCGACAGGCTGAGGTGACACGAGGGAATATACACCTCTCGAACACACAGGAACACCACGTCGAGCAAATGACTACGCATCTCGATGGACGAGCCTTATCAAACGCTTCCCGCATGCGATTGCAGATTGATTGAATCCGTTGGATCCTCAAACTCTGTGAGTGCGGGAAGGATTCTCCATCCAGGCATAGAAACGAGGTGAACACGGTGACCATCCCATTCTTGCAAGTTATCCGGAGGATAAGACGGCAGGTAGGAGTCTGGAGGTAACGTGAAACTGCCGTCCCCTTCCGTTCCAGATATTACTGCAGTCCAACTGTACAACATGAAGCTGGTTGTGGGCCGATTGCATGCAGCTTTCTTCAGGTGAGGAGATGATGGAAGAGTTTCAAGCGCAGTGATGAGCATGTGACTGGTCTCGTGTGTTTCGGCAAGATCTGAATCACGCATATTTTGGACATCAACGACGACCATGTCCGGCAGGCAAGGAGGAAAGATGAAGCCCCTTAAGGTACATCTCTCGAAATGTGCTCGCGGACTACGTCGATGAGCCATCTCAACACCATTCCAGGCTCCGAAGAAGACGAAGGTGGATGAGGACGAGGACACCAAGGCCTTCAAGGAAAAGAAGAAGGCTGAAGCAGCTGCGCTTGCTGCAGCAAAGGATAGAGGTAAGCACTGTGCTTCTCATGTCTACGATGAGGGGGCTGAACCTGGGCGACTTTTCTAGCGTCGAAGGGTTCGTACACATATCCCGTCATCTTCCGGTTATCTCTGAATTGCCACACCTTCAGGGGGCCCCTTGGGTACTGGACTCAAGAAGTACACAGAAACGTGCTATTCAAGGTCTACACATTTTACTGACCGAGCCCGCGTTTTTTGTCTGCAGGTCTGGCAAGAAATAAGGGCCCCACGACACCCATATCATTCCCCATGTCCGTCTCGCGCTGCCAGAAGAGTGTTTGCTGTATTTTCTGTTGGTCCTTAGAATAGAAAGAAATCCTGTGCTGAAATTGCGAAAGGTGGAAATGAGAGCTGTGGTCCAAATCCATCGATCCCGTGAAGGCTGAGTGGCCAACTGCAAATGAAGCTGTGACCCGAGCATCAAGCACACACCCACCACCAGCACCACCACCATCGCAACACCGGCCGTCAATCGCCAATGCTCGGTCCTCTACAGGTCCCTAGGCAACAACAAGCCCAGGGCCAGCAACAGCAGGTTCAACAACAACCGCAACCACAGCAGCAGCAGCAACTGCAACAACCGGGCGATTTGCTCCCGCCTCCACAGAGTGGCCAAGACTTCACCCTCTCCTCCGTTCTTCACTTCCTTCAAACAGAATGGCGGAGATACGAACGCGACCGCAACGAATGGGAGATTGAACGCGCTGAGATGCGGGTACGCTTTCGTCCGACCACCGTCATCGGTATTTCTATGTTGGCCATGTTGTTCAATCTCGAAATTTCCGTGTAGGCCCGGATTGCACTCCTGGAAGGAGAGCGACGGTCTTTCGAAAATGTCAAACTCGACCTTATGCGCCGTATCAAAATGTTGGAGTATGCGCTTCGTGTCGAGCGGTACGTCAAATCGGAACCCCTCGCGCATCCATTACTTCTTCTGACGTGTCTTCATTACTTTAGTTCGAAGCAATTAACTCAGTCATCCTCTCAAGGCGTGCAACCGACAAAATCTAGTGTCTCGCACGGCCAGAAGGAAGAGAAGGAGGGCAGTGGAGGGAGCTCCCCACGAAGCGAAGGTGCGTTTCGCGTCTTTCGGCATTAGTTCTAGCCATTGATTCCCGCCACGCAGACTCCGCATTACCCCAAGAGCGGATATCGGGTGGTCAACCGAACGGGAACCCGCCCTCAAACCCCAGTAGCAGACCGAACACCTGGGCTGGTGTACATCTAACTAATGGCCCGCAGGGTACGAACCTTCTCGGCAAACCACCCCCCGGTCGTGACCCGAAGAGCAGGGCTCGAAGCCGAGAATACCTGAAACAGTGCGTCCGGGTTCCTTTGCATTTTTGCGGTCCGTTTTTGATCGTACCCGCCAAGGTGCTTGCAAGAGGTTTCGTACTTGACCTCTCCTCAAGCAATGAACCCTCTGCCAAATCGACCACTCTTAAGCAACCCCTCCATTCCCCTTTCCCTCCCGAATGTTCCATCGTTTGATCAGCCCGCTTTCAACGGACGTCCCAGAAAAACCATGCCTGATCTTTCCAGGGAATTCCCTCAAATGGTAAACATGGGCTCTGCCCCTCCCTCCGTGCAGGGGAGCCAGATCAATGCTCTCGACCGTAATGGCCCACAGCCACAACAGACACAACAGCAACAACCCCCCGCTGGCCCCTCAGGATCTCAGTCGCAGCAACAGGAACAACCGAGCCAGCTTTCGCAAACTCAATCCCTTCAATCACAACAACTCCCCCCTCAATTGCAGTCGCAGAGCTTAGAGAGGAACCATGATGGGGATATCGAGCCCCAACAGCTTACTGCAATCTTCAGACCCGATGATGCCGGAGAGTGGAAGGAACGATTAAGGATGTCCCATGAAGCTGCCGAACGCGAGAGGCTGGAACGCACGGGCGGACCTCCGTCTTTGATGGATGGAGCTACTTCCTGGGAGCGCGGAGGGCCGGATGATGAGCACGGCGGCGGGAAGGACGTCGATGAAGAGGACGAAGAGGAGTCTGCCGCTGGCTTTGGAGAGGGCTCGGAAACTGACGGTACCAAGCTATGGAAAGCCAAACGCACACTGCGAAAGTAAGATATCCCTCACTTTTCGGTTGCATGAGTGTTCATAACCTTTTCTAGTCATCTGGATGCCATCCGGACAATTGCCTTCCATCCAACCGAACTTTATCTTGCTAGCGGCAGCGATGACAACACGATCAAACTCTGGAAAATGGATGTTGCCGCTCTCGCTTCTTCAGCGTACGTTTGTTTTGAACTTCCAATGGCATGTTAGAGCTAATGCTGCCATCTCCCAGATCACGCTCGACGGTAGAAGTTGAACCCCAGCTGACACTGCGTGGCCATTCAGCAGCTATTACGAAGTTGATTCATCTTCCTTCGAAACACGCGTTGATCTCGGCCTCACTGGACTCTTCAATACGGATTTGGTCGCTCCCCCCACAGTCACACACGACCTATGCGCCATACGACGGGTCTCGAGCCATTGGTGAACTCGTTGGACACACGGACGCGGTGTGGGACCTGGCACTTGTGCGTGATGACAACACACTGATCAGCTGTGGTGCGGAGGGAGCCGTGAAAGTCTGGGAGATCGCTGCGACAGGCGGTAACTTGAAGCTTTCGTGGTCCTACAATGGACTGAACGATCACGGTGAGGAGGTCAAGACGGAAGGCGACCCAGAAGATACCCCTGGAGCAACCGCGGTCGAAGCCGTCAAGATGGATCTAAAGAGAGTCGCCGTTGCGTACCAAAATACAGTTGTCAAGATATTCGACATCGAGACTGGGAAGGAGGAGATGAAGCTGCAACCGGAAATTGTTGCCGGTAAGTGTTTTGATAATTGATGGTTTGGGGGCGCTCAAGTTGTGCTTCACAGAGGAAGGAGTGTCGACTCAGATTAATGCCCTTGCGTCCCACCCCACGATGCCTCTACTCGCAACTGGTCACGAAGACAAGTATATCAGGATCTTCGACATCTCCACCGGTAAGCTGCTACTTTGTGGGGAGCCCACGCTTGTAGTGTTCACTCTGGCATCATAGGTCAATGTACGCATTCGATGTTGGCCCACCTCGATGGTGTAACTTGTCTCTCAATCGACCCTGCTGGGTTCACCTTGGTCTCTGGCGGACACGATGGCTCGGTGCGATTCTGGGATGTACTCGGGTCAAAAGCCTGCGTGCAGGATATCAACGTGCACAGGGAGAAAGCGAGGGAGGGAGTGCTCGCTGTCGAATTCCACCAATCCTTGCCTTTCGTGGCGAGCGCGGGAGCCGATGGCGTTATTAAGCTCTACTCGTCGTCGTAGTTGTTTTGTGTGAGGGTATCTCAAGTCGTGCGTGTGGCTTTGTCGGATATTGAAATCAGTTCTCGCCCATATGTTTTCATCACCATCCACCACCCGATCATCGCATGCTCCCAGTGTCTCCTCACTCCCTTTCGAGCTCTCTCGACGGTTCCCATTGACCTCGTGTTTATTACATGGGAACCTTCATTTTTTGTCTTCATTTCAGTCCTGCGCACAGTTTTACCCCGTTCTGATCAGTTTATCCTTATTTTTCGAACACAATTGATTGGATTCGGCCTTGGTCAATATCGACGCCAATCAGTCCGCCCTGGACTCACACTCGGGTCTGCCGCATGAATTCCTTGTTTATAAGTATTAGTTTGTATCTGCCTGCTGTTATTCTGAGATGGCCGCTGGTGTTAACGTTAGGTAAGTACGTGATTGTGGGAATGAGTCGATGAATGGAGAATTCCGGGCAGCGTCCATCGATATCCTAATACCTGGTGGTGGCGAATCCACGGTAATCTTCGATGTCCTTAGCACAATAAACTAGTACCCAAAAAAAAAAAAAATCTTCGATGCAAATTCCCCAGTCTTCAAAAACGGACCTTTCGGTACCTGGGCCCCTCTTCGCACTGAGCAGGGAGATGCGGCGTGTAACAACCAAGCAAACGTGAGTAGGTACAATAGCCACCAAACCAATCGTGAGCTCATGATATCGATTCTAGTTATTCGCCGCTTGCTTTGTCCGATGTGAGATTTTGTGTTCAATGAATTTCTGGCAGAGCATCCGGCTAACGCTGATACTACTGGAAAGGTCGAGGCGTTGGAGAGAAGCGTGCTCGATCTCATTCCGCTGTTCGCGAGTTGGAAGGATTCGCTCGCCAGAGTGAACCGTCTTCCACCGGAGGTCCTCACCAGGATCGCCCAGTTCTTATCTAATCGCGAACTATACGCCGGGTTACGGGTGTGTCGTTACTGGCACAACGTCTTGATGTCTCCGGAACTTTGGTCGGATATCGACCTTGACCAGGTTGAGGCTGCTCAGATCTTCCTCAGCCGGTCGAAGGGAGTTCCAGTCGACGTGAGAAGTACCCGGTCACACAAAGAGATACAACTGACCATATTGTCCACCTGTCCCTCGCGTATCCGATCCCTGAACATCTCCCTCGGTGCAGTCTCGTGGCACCTCCTGACGAACTTCTCCAACACGCCTGCACCTCTCATGCGTCATTTGAGAATTGCCTGTGGTCGGCGGACTGGATGCTCTCAGCTACCCTCCACACTCTTCACGGGAAACCTCCCGTCACTCAGGTCACTCGTGCTCTTCAATATCTCTTCCGACTTCACCCACCTTGTCCTTCCCAACCTTACAACTTTCGAATTGAGGGGCGTTACGGATTCTGACGTCGCTTTATCGCTCTCCAGCCTCCTCGATTTCCTCGAGCGATCACCCCTTCTCGAAAGTCTACACTTCAACTACCACAGCAATTATGACGATACGGTCGCACCAAAGAGAGTCATCACACTTCACCGCGCGAAGTCCATACATATCAGTGGCCGGCCGCTAACCCCAACCGACACTTCCCGTGGTCTTCTTGCCCACTTGTTACTTCCCTCTGGAGTCGCAGTCGATCTAGAAGTATACATACACGGTTCAGACACCGACGTCGTTGCACGCGCTATCCCATTACACTACGACCTCATCCCCTGCACTAAGTCACCCAAGAGAATCTCGTTCCAACGGGTAACCAGCAGCGGTTGCCTCATAGCTTTTACAGGGGAAAACGGGTTTTTCCGTATATTCGCAAACTGGGAGGAGATCGATGAGGATTTTGCGTCCCAGGCGATCTGTTCCTTTGGGTCGCTGGATGTGTCTGGAGTCGATACATTGGTGGTGCACAATTACGGTGACACCCACCAGTATTACACCCAGGCCCTTCGCAACCTGTCAAATTTGCGCTCGCTGGCCGTTTCGTGCTGCGACAACGGAGCCGCGGTATTGTACGCCCTACGCCAGGAAGGGACATCGCCACGCCTACAACATTTTGCTATGGATATCGTGGACGCGGGCAGCGTGCACGTGGACGACCTCTTGGAGGTGGCAAAAGTTAGGAAGTTGCGTGACCAGAAGCTGGAGACCTTGCGTGTCGGCCTATTGTCACGCGGTAACCTCGTCGGAAGCATCTCTTCGCTACAGGAGTATGTCGAGAGTTTGGAGATACCACGGGCACTAGAACCGGGCGACTCCTTCCGCAGTCGATTTTGAATAGTTGGTGGTTTTGGCGCTGAGTGCCTGAAGATGATTGACGGTCGTCGGAGTTTTCCCGTCCACTGGCTCGCCCTTGAATCGATGCTGCGGCGCAGAACCTCCCGTCAAAGACCCTAGCCACGTCGGTGTCAACCTTGTCCACGTTGATTGCTCCTAATGTCACGGACCGAGAAAACCATGGTCGGGGATACGGCGCATGCTGTTGGCAATGACTCAAGTGGGCACCGCTTACCTGTCATGAACTCTACATAAATCGCCTCCTCGACAGAGTATTCCCGCTCTCCACTTCCTTGCTTGCTCTCCTCGACTACTCATACTTCAAACCTCACGCATAATGGAACAATATCCAGGGGCGGGGCTGACTATTTCTCAACTTTTGTACGCCCTGGAACGGGAGATCGACGACGTCACGAACAAACGGAGGTGAGATGATGATCATATTCACACTTCCCTGAGGCTGATCAAGCGACCTTTAGACCACCCCCGTTGAATATGACGTGGGCAGACGTGAGTTGTCACAGGCTTGATATCGCGATCGGATACCCATACTCTGCTCACAGGCACAGAAGATGGAGCGGGACCACTATGGCCTCCTTCCAAAGTTCAAAGCACTTCGAAATATTCTGGCCCCTATCAACAAACTCCCACCTGAAATCCTGTCTCAAATTCCCAAATTCTTTCCCGGTACCCGTGATCTCGTCGTTGCAACTCAAGTTTGTCACTACTGGCGAGCGACTTTCATATCCTGCGGCCCGCTTTGGTGTAAAATCGACTGCGAACGAGGTCCCGAAGCGCTCACATGTCTCTACCGGTCCAAGGGTTCACCGATCCACGTCAGTGTGAGGAGAATTCCCAACGACGGCGTGTTGGCCAGACTTTCCCCGCATATTGGACGAATCAAATCCTTACACCTCCACTCACGCTGGTCCGTTGCGCAAGCTGTGTTCATGAGATTTACAGAACCTGCTCCGATCCTTGAAGCGCTAACAGTCGTTTGTCGGCCTTCCACTGCCGCTGCTGGTCCGGTACCATCGACGTTGTTGACCGGAAACTTGCCAAGGCTACGATATCTCGCTCTCCAGGGGCTCGCGTCGGACCTTGCAAATTTCGTTCTACCCAGCCTCACTTATTTTGAGTTGAGCAACGTCACGAGTCCCCCGCTATCGATATCCCTCTCCAACCTTCTCGCCTTCTTCGAAAGATCTCCCCTCCTTGAGTCGGTATTTGTCGACTTCCATGGAGAATGCGTCCACGATGCCCCAAAACAGAAGATAATCGCGCTCAGGGCACTGAAGACCCTCTATATCAGTGGCTCGGGATTGGTTGGGCACGGTGATAACAGCCTTCTGGCTCGACTGGATTTACCAAGAGGAGTGGACGCGACCGTTATGTTGTTAATCCTCGATGGGTCATCCAACGCTATCGCCCACGCTATCCCCCCACATCCCGAACGTATTCCCTTCATATCAGGACTCAAGCGCGTCCACGCCGAAGTGTTTCCCGACCACGGAAGATGTACCTTCCGGTTTACCGGGGAGAACGGAAAGGTCACGGTCATGGCGCGATGGCCGATAACGAACCCCAATCTCGATGATCTCGTGATGGGATCGATCCAATCGTTCTTGCCGCTATCTACGGAAGAGGTGGAAGAGTTTTGGATTGAAGGATACCAGGCGTCAGGGGATTATTACCTGCCAGCATTGCGGGCATTTGAATCGCTTCCTAACCTCCAGTCTATCTTCATGGTCCACTGCGACAACACGGTGCTTTTGCGCGCGCTCAAGTGCCCAACTCGGCACCTCACCGTGCCGAAACTCAGGACGTTAAAATTATACCTCGACCCACAGAGGACGGTCTCTGGTGAAGATTTGATGGATTTGGTGAAGAATAGAGTGTCTGGTGGTGCGGGGTTGGAGGAACTCTCGATTATCTCCCCAGAGGTAACCATTCCTGTCGCGGAGGTCATGGCTCTCAGGACGCATGTTGGACTTGTAGAATATAGGATGGACGACAGCATACCGAGTCCCAAAGATCAGTAATTTAGTTACATATAGAAGCCCTGGCTTTCTATAGTGGTTGGCAAAGATAGTGATGAGTCGCAAATTTTACTTCCTTCAGCCATTCCTCAACCACAGAATCCTCGTAGGTGTTCCCGTCCCACGAGACGAAGATGGATAGTTTCCTGTCCTGAGTAAGGGAACCGAGGTAGAGTTCTGTTGGTCGGGCACAGAGCTTTTCCCAAGAGTCGATGACCCGAATAGTCGGTTCGGCTGGAAGGTCTTCATCCGTCTCCGGCTGGGAGTAGTACTTCTGGGAGGAGAGCGGGTTGAACGGGTGTAATGGATATTCGGTCGGTCGCAAGGGGTCAATCTGATACGAGCCATCGTCAACCAGAATGTTAGGCGCGAGAAGCTCAATAATACTCACATTCCCCATGGTGGACCCGCCGTTGTGGTATATGGTATCACTCGTCAGAACACTTGGGACGTGTTCTTCCGGTTCCTCAAGCTCTCCACCTTCGTGAATTCTCTTCCAGAACCTTCCGGCTTGTTTTCGGAGCGGCTGGCCAAAGGGAAGCCTGGCGCTGGCTATTTCGAAGCGAAGTGGATGTGTGCGAAGTATCTTGAACTTTTGCTTGATTATATTTGACCGCAGAACAAATCGGCCATGTGATATCAAGGCAGAGAACGGCGGTGCGCCATCTTTGAGGGTATGTTGATTGTTGGCGATCCACTCGTCAGAAACAGTTGGCATGAAGGGGTGGGTGTTGAAGAAGTAGCTGATCCCGAGAGCAACAATTTCTGAGCCACCGTTTGCGTACCAATCTTTATCGAGGTGCGGTCGGTAGTCGAGAGGGCCCCGAGTGTTGCACGGTTGGATGCGGCGCCATTCCCATTCTTCCTTCCCGATTTCACCGCGGATGTACCTTCGATGGAGGAGGCGAGAGCCACCCAGCTGTCCCAAAACCGGAAATGCAGCCCCGAATGTTATGCCGTGTTTTCTGCAGTTGGAAATGATGAGAGTCGATTCTTCCTCGGTGAATATCGTTGCCTGTCTCTTCGGCTGCGGAACTCGATAAGGCGTATATGTCGTGATTGTGCGTGGGATAGACATGCCACCCTACAAACCACGTGAGCATGGGAGATGGCGAGATAATAGGATTCCTTTACCTGAATTTTAGGATCCCTGATATGATGGATGGCCCAACCAATTGCCCGCATCCATCGTCGGCGGGCAAGCGGTAGGTTACGGTTAGGGTTCAAGTTTTCCGATCCGACGCAGAGGGCGAGCCTTGCCTCGAGATCAGGAACGTGTGTCGTTGGTGGAAGCGATAGGATGTCAAAGAACGTCCTGACCAGAGCCAGCGCCGACATCCCGTCCGTGATCAAGTGGGCGATATGGATCACCACATGATACAATCCGGGGTTGTCCTCCCGAGGGAGGATATACACTCGTGAGAGGAGATCGGGCGAGAGCTGTCGTGGGCCAGAAATCAACTGTTCCACAAACTCGTGGACCTTCGCCTCTGAGCCGACGGTGAGGAGGTCAACCTCTCCCGGGCGGGTAATACCCAGGTCGGCTTCCGCGACAGTGAACGAAGCACTGGCGGTCTCGTAGTCCGTTTCCCTTGTGGTTGCTCCGAGTAAGGGAAAGATTCGCTTCAGAGCAATCCAAGTCCTGACAACGTTTGCGAGCTCGAACAAGGACTCCCGCCCCGCCTGGACTGTGTAGTGTTCTACCATGTCGGCAACACCGTTAAATGTGGCATCGTAAAAGAAACCAATTTCGTTGTTGTCCAACGGACGCGTAAAGACGCGGTTGGGAGAAGGTGAGTCGCCAACGGGTGTCCAAACCATTGTGTGTGTGTGTGTGTGCGAGGGGAAGATGTTATGGGGATGACAAGTAACCCATCCGGGAGCCTCGCATTGGATATAAGTGCGAGGTCTACTTTCCCAGGGAATTGACTCGACGGAAGTTATCTGTGTTCCTGGCGTCTTGCTTACACACCCAATTCATGGCATCTAGACTTAGGATCGCGATCCGCATAGAACGGATCAACTGATCCGAAGCTGTAGCGAGTGTGGGAAAATATGGGAAACTACTGTACCACTCGACCGGCAGTTCCCGGTAAGCCACACCCATCACACGGCCGCTCATTGTTGGACGCAAGACCTGTATTCTTAATGGCCCCATCAACGACGTACGTTCTCTCGACTACCTCCTGGCCGACCCCCAAATGCTGACGTTCCTGTGTTTTATCTAGGGTCCCAGGTGTTACGGTAAACATCACTGGTCCACAGCTACAAGACCAAAAACTCATTCGTTGATCGTGTAGGACATCGAGGTCCCGGAGACTCTGCTCAAGAAACGCAAACAAAACGAAAAGGCTAGGGAAGAAAAGCTCGCTGCCATTACTGCCGCTCGCAAGGTGAGATACCCGTCCGTTCGCACACTTGTGATGCATATTTTCCTTTGAATGGCTAGTGGAACCATCTTTCACCGTGCTGCCTTCAATTAACCATCTTTCGGGACTGATCTCGGGGTGTCGCTCGAGAAAACTGTACTTACGGACCTTCTATCAGGCTTCAAAAGCTAAGCGAAAGGTCATCTTCAAGCGTGCTGAGTCCTATGTCAAGGAGTACCTTTCAAAGGAGAGGGAGGAGATCCGTCTGAAGCGTGCCGCCCGCCAAGCTGGTAACTTCTACGTTCCAGCACAGGCCAAGGTCTACTTTGTTGTCCGAATTCGGGGGTGCGTTCGCAATCCTGTTTGGTATCAGTGATCGCGGTCTGACCTCTTGTGTAGTATCAATGAAATTGCTCCCAAGCCCCGCAAAATCTTACAGCTCCTCCGTCTGCTGCAAATCAACAATGGTGTTTTTGTGAAGGTCACGAAGGCTACCGAGCAGATGCTCCGCCTCGTCGAGCCATATGTCACCTATGGGTTGGTCTTTTCTTAAAACCACATGGATATGTAGGCTCTTAACAGTCCCTAGCGAGCCAAACCTCAAGACTGTCCGCGAGTTGATCTACAAGCGCGGTTACGGAAAGGTCGACAAACAGCGAGTGCCCCTCTCCAACAACCAGGTGATCGAGCAAGCCCTCGGAAAATATGACATCCTTTCCGTCGAGGACCTGGTCCACGAAATTTTCACTGTTGGCCCCAACTTCAAACAGGCAAGGAACCACCATTATCACGCTAAAGCTTTGGCTGAACATTGTTACAGGTTGCCAACTTCTTGTGGCCCTTTAAGCTCTCCAACCCCACCGGTGGCTGGAGGACACGCAAATTCAAGCACTACGTCCAGGGGGGTGACTTCGGCAACCGGGAAGCCAACATCAACAAGCTCGTCCGACAGATGAACTAGGTGCTAGGCTTTGTAGTTTCATGTCGTACTTGTTGATCGTGCATGCCGTATGGATTACCTCGAAATAAAACATTCTGTATCATGTTCGTTGCGAGATGGGGATACAAGTGCAAGATTCATTGTCAAGATATTTCAGAGCCTCAAAATAAGCTGGCGTTATTGTTTTCATCAACCTCTTCGACCTCTACCACCTGGACATGCTCCTTGAGGCGATCCATCTCCGATTCCATGAACATGACTCGCGTTGTAGAGTAGAACACAAACTTGACCTTCTCCAAAAGGCTACGGAGCATTGATTTTGACTTCGCGATGTGAGAAAGCAAGTCGAGATCGATTTTTGTATCCGGAGTGATGTATATGTTGAGAGAGCGGAGGAAAGGGAGATTAACGCCAACGGGATTCAATGCGCGGATACTATTGAAGTCGCAATGAACCAAATCGATGGATTGTAAAGACGGTAACTGTTGGAGGAACTCCCGAAAAGCGGGAGCCTCTGGGAAATCCTGTTGTCCCCAAGGGTCGCACCGAAGGGTCAAATGGGTGACGGTGTCCAGGACCAACGGGGTAAGGCGCTGGAGGCAAAGGTCCGCGATAGGAAGTATCAATTGATCGTGACCGAGCATACCCCTGCGATTCTCGTTTGTGACGGTTATGCTCAACCTGCCTTCCTGTCCGGAAAACACCATGTTGCACGAAGACCTGGATGTGCTCGTGATGTTGAGCGAGGTGAAATTCGACGTGACGGGGAGGTTGTCGAGGCAGGGAGGGAGGAACTCTTCCATAAGTCCGTGAAAACGTTGATTGAAACGACCCATCAGGTTGATATCGGCGGATGCGGGAAGGGCGAGGTGTTGGAGGAGTTTGGCTTTGACGACGGTGCCGTGAAGGGTCAGAGTTTGTAGTGAACGAAGTCTTGCAACCCGCTCGGGAGGTTCTCCGTCTCCTTCTGGACCGGCATTGACCAACAAAAGTTCCTCCAACCAGGGAGCACGCTCGAGGAACTGAAGGAGATCCGACATATGCGGGCTGTTTTGGAGGTTCTCGAGGTGCAAGATCCTCAAGTGCGCGATGGGGAGGTGAAGGAGGTTGGGCGAAACCCCGTCCAAGTGAAGTTTGGATAACATGAAGAAATCTCCGGTCTTCAAGACTGGGAGATGACTCTCCCTGGAATCGGTCATGGTAATACTGAGATCTTCAAGCATCGGGGTGGGGGAAGCGAGTCTCCCGAGGGGTCTGCTCAAGTTCGCCATGGGAAGGTTGAGAGTCAACGACTTCATCCTGAAGAACACCGCGTCAGACAGAACGCCTTCTTGACCCGGGTGCTTGATGTCCATGGAGAGAGGGTACGATTGCGATCGATGGATGTAAGCTCGCATTCGCGCTTCGTTACCGCTGTTGACGACGTTCCAGAGACTCGGAGAGGCGATGAGAGTGGTGCGCCAGTACCTGCAGACGTGGGTGGCCCTGATCAGGTCCCTTTGAGAGTCCGCAGGCCAGTATGTCGGGATGACGGATAGGACCTCTGGTGGAAGGCAGTTGATCGGACTGAGTTCGTTTACGATTGCTTTCATGCGGACGAAGGATTCCAAGACCTCCGCCTGGCGAGATTTAACCTAGAAACACTGTTGGGTTCTGTGCGAGATCAGATATGGAGCGGGAGGCAAACCTCGTTCATGTTTAAGGTCGTCCTGGGTGAATGGTCATGTAAGAATGCGCCGATGGCTAAACAAACTGAGGCAATATCCACCGTACCTTCTGGCTTCTGCCATCGAATCACTGACAGCCTTGTCAAGAGTCCGCAAAAGCTGCGAGATACTTGGACTGTTTTCAGGGTATCCCTCCATTTCGGTTTGTGTGGGGAGGTTTCACAAAGGGGGTTTCCTCCAGGCACTTTTACGTTCACCGGGCGACGTTTATACCTTCCACGAGAGAGCGCTCTTATGCCCCAGACGTTATTCCTTCCGGCGTTCACTTGTCGCCGGAGAATGAGATGCAATGGGACATCGTTTGGCTGGATGGAGAGAGCGCTCATCGACAGCGCCCCTACGTGTGGTTCAAGTGTTCAAAAATCTCGAGGAAACCCCAAAACCTTCCTCACAAAAGGCTGGGGGTTGGCAGCGATGGGTTGGGGAGCACGTAACGAGCGGTCGCGATCCTTCCGCTTCTCGTCCTCGTCCTTCCAAAACCGTGATGTTGGACTCAGAGCGCGTTCAAGGTGGTAGGTGGATACCCAAACGGACTCCTGTGGCGCTGGGGATATAAAGTGACGGGTTGGGGATACCAGGGGGGGGGAAGGTTGAGCGGGACCAGGCCCGAGATCCGAGTGCATTGTTTAAGGGTCGTTTACTCCATGTCCGTGACCAGACGCACTCGGTGGATGATTGTGGTCAGGTTGAGTGGTGGGACGGTACCGATCGCGACTCCATCACCCGTGACGATGACACCTTGGATGACTGTGGGTGATTTTGCATGAAGCCCACGCCGTAAAACGCGTAATCCCTAGAGATCTGAAGGATGTTGGCAAAGAAGATGGAAAAATCCGTCAACGAACTGCTCCACAAAGCAAGGTGAGTAGGATGGGATCTTTCAAGGGACTTCACGTTGATAAGTTGTAGAGGAGAACAGTTTCGCCATGACCAGAACGTGAGGAAGGATATCATACGATATCACGTTCATATACCAACGAAATCTCTCCCTCCGTATCTCCTCCCGTCATCCGACTCAGAGGATCGGGCTCCGAGGACGTCTAACGAGGTACAGAATACCGCTGGGCCCGTCCCCAAGAGTTGGCGAACCATTCCGAAGGAAACCCGGGACAAAGGATCTCCGGAATGGCGTGCGGATGCGCTCTCGCTCGTCCTTGGAGGGCTTTCCCCCAACCAGACGCTCGTACCTTCCTTGACCGAGCTCTGCATGAGAGTCCTCCTCGATACCTTTTCCGAGCTCGAGGATTTCGAGCAATTTCTACTTCCTTCCCTACCACTTCATCTGCGATACGTTCTCCAACGGTACACGGCCATTCACGCGCCACTTTCTAACCCGAAACTACACGCCCTTCTTGGAGATTCGGGACACCTAAACGGAGAGCTCATCGTAGTTGGTCCGGATGCCAGCCTACGCAGGGAGGCAGTCACTTTGAAACACCCAGACCGCCAAATTCCAGTCGATGACCCCCAAGACTGGGATACTGACGATCCCTTCATGGACTCGTTCGAGCTCCAAACCCTCGCTCTCGTCTCCATCGACCTGCCGTTCCGGACACTCCTCACCTTCCCTCGCTCTCTCAGACGGCTCGCCCTGGTCGACATCTCCACCCCGCCTCCAATATTCTGGTTACCCTCATTGTGCCCTTCGATCGCGATCTTGGACCTTTCCTTCAACTCGTGGCTCAAGGACCCGGACCTGTCGCGTACGATCCTTGAGATGGTCAACTGGGATAAGTGGGATGACCTTGATGTTTTGGGGTTACGGAGTTGCTCCGTGTACCAGGACGCACTGGACCGAGTGAACCAAAATCGATGGATGGACGTCCAGATCATCCTTGGATAGTCATCCGACCACTAACACACGCTCATTGCGACAGAATCTACCAAACCCAAGGCCAAGGAGAGCTTGCATACCGATTAATCTTTGCTTCTAATCATAACTTATCTGTTGTATCATTACCACGTCCAGAAAGGGAACATATGCTACATGGGTTATTGTGCCGTACATGCTTCTACATGCTGATAATTATCAATACGTGGAGTAGAAAACGATAGTGGAGAGAGAAACTGTCGAGAATTACGGGCGAAACGGGACGAGGAATGAGAGTTGGATCGACCACG
>Ga0307515_10002639_pt1 | contig 38494 bp, 42 predicted proteins | sample 17_EM_MG_FD_194513 | JGI IMG/M metagenome (GOLD analysis project Ga0307515, IMG submission 194513) | Populus trichocarpa ectomycorrhiza microbial communities from riparian zone in the Pacific Northwest, United States - 17_EM | ecosystem: Host-associated > Plants > Roots > Unclassified | place... | reverse complement strand
AAAGGATAAATGCTTTTGACTACTTCTATTTAGAGACTAATCGCTAGTTCTTCTCTAGAGGGGAACTAGCTTTCTATATATTTCTTCTAAGACGCTAGTAAAACCTTTCGCCCCTAACCTATCTGACTGTGTCTTCTAGAACATAGATGGGATATAAATAAAACCTCCTACCGTCTTATTGGATATGTACCTCTTGGGGGATTCCGTTACAAAAGCTAAATAGAGGACTTTACTTTTATATTAACTACTATAAGCTAAATAACATAACCCGCAAGGACCGCTATCTGCTACCCCTACTTAATAAGACTCTGGCCTAAATAAGTAAAGCTAAGGTCTTTATAAAGCTTAATATCCGCTAGGCCTTTTACCAAATTAGGATAGACCCTAGGTCTAAAGATTTTACTATATTTTGGACCTGTTACGGAATATATAAATATAAAGTGCTCCCTTTTAGACTAACTAACGGACTAGCTACGTATCAGCGGTATATAAATGATGTACTCTTTAACTACCTTAACAATTTCTATACGGCCTATTTAGATAATATTATAATCTACTCTAAGAATAAGCTAAAATATAAGGAGCACGTCCATAAAGTCCTACAACGGCTTCGCGAGGCTAGCCTCTAGGTTAACATTAAGAAGTTAGAGTTTAGTATTAAGTATATAAAGTACCTAGGTTTTATTATTAGTATAGACGGAATTAAAACCGACCTAGAGAAGACAACCGCAATTAACTAGTAGGCACCCCCATAGACCGTAAAGGGGGTATAATTATTTTTGGGGTTTTATAACTTCTACTAACGCTTTATTAAGAACTACAGCAGGATTACCTAGCCTCTTAACCGTCTTACTAGAAAAAACTAGCCCTTCTACTTTAACGCTATATATAGGCAGGCCTTTAATAAGCTTAAGAAACAGCTAGTATCGGCTCCCCTACTTGCCTATTTTAACCCAGAACGGCCCTTAATACTAGAAACTAATGCCTTAAACAGCGCGATAGCTAGTATTTTTTCCCAAAAGCAACCGGATGGAGAGTGGCACCCTATTATATACTATTCGAAGACTATAATAGATGCTAAGCTAAATTACCACATCCATAACAAAGAAATGCTGGCTATTATCTTTAGCTTTTAGCACTGGCGTGTATAGCTAGAGGGGACCCCTAAGCCGATTAAGGTAGTTTTAGATTATAAGGCCCTAGAATACTTTATAATAACTAAGGCCCTTACGGCCTAGTAGGCACGCTAGGCGGATACCCTATCTTAGTTTAACTTCTTAATTATATATAAACTAGGCGTTACGAACCGTGCGGATACTCTTATAAGGCGTAAGTAAAACCTAGATAATCAGACGGCTATAAAGATCTTATTATAGACCTAGACGCTACTATAACTAGAATACCTTAACCCCTAGATATAGGCAGAACTAAGCATAAACTCCTTAGGCGCCAAGATATATCTTATTAACTCCTCTAAACTTAACCTTATTAATAAACTACTATAGGCTAACCGAACGACCCCCTCTCTATAGGAATACCGTAAAAAGGTAAAGAATGTTACTAGCCTATAGTCCCTTAAAAACGGACTACTTAAGTACTAGGAACGGCTAGTAGTAGCTAAGGAACAGAACTTACGAACCTGGCTTATTACTAAAGCTTATGCCCAGGTCTCTATAGCCTGCCCTAGAAAAAATAAGACCTGTAAGATTATTAGTAACCGCTACTACTAGCCTAAAATAGTTATAGATATTAACCGTTATGTACGGAACTACAATAGCTACTATAGATCTATAATCCCACGAGATAAGACCCTAGGATTATTAAAACCACTCCTAATACTAGAATGCCCCTAGCAGTATATCTTAATGGACTTCTATAAGCTACCTCTAGACCGTAACGGATACGATATGGTTATAATTTTAGTTAACCGCTTTAGTAAGCGCCTATTCTTAATTCCCTGTTATAAGAATATTAATGCTAAAGAGGCGGCCTAACTATATATCTACTATATCTACCAAATTTACGGACTACTAGACACTATTATATTTAATTAAGGGCTATAGTTTATATCAGCCTTCTAGAATAAGTTTACCCGGATCTTAGGTATTAGGTTAAAGCTTTTTATAGTATACTACCCCTAGATAGACAGTTAGACGGAGATTATAAATTAATACTTAGACTAGAGACTTCGGCCCTTTATTAACTACTTCTAGGATAACTAGGGCGAACTACTACCCCTAATAGACTACGCCTAGGTAACCCTACCCTATGACTCTACGGGATTTGCACCTATCCAACTAGAAATAGGGTATTTACCCTAAATAAGCTTTAATTGGGATAGGCTAGAAGGACCACGGACCGTACGTGAGAAACTATTTTATAAGGAAGCCTAGCAGTACGCCAAGCGCTTAGAGGAAGCTTAGACGGTAGCCCGTATAAATCTAGAAAAGGCCCAGAAATTAATAGAATAGTAGGCAAATAAGCATAGGCGCGAGCCCGACTTTACCGTAGGTAATATGGTTTAGGTTATAACAAAGAACTAGAAGACGGAACGGCCTAGCTATAAGCTAGACTATTAGATGGCGGGACTATATAAGGTCCTTAAGAAGATAGGTAACTTATATAAAGTAAAGCTCCCGGATTTAATTAAGGTTTACCCCATTTTCTTGCCGGATAAGCTATAAAAAGCTATAAATAACCTATTGCCTAGATAAAAGAATAAACCTCCTTTACTAATTTAAGTCAATAGCGACAATGAATGGGAAATTAAAGAAGTACTAGCCTATAAACTAGTAAGGAAAACGCTAAAGTACCGCGTTAGTTAGAAAGGCTATAACCTAGACCCTACCTAGTACCCTACATAGAACTTTATTAGTAGTCCCTATAAGCTTTAAGAATTCTATAGCCGTTACCCTAATAAACTAGGACCCCTAAAGTACCTAGACGAGTGGATGGAGTGCTAGTATAGCGAAGACAATAAGCTACCAGAAGAATATAAAGATAAGAACGCCTTATAGGCATAATACGGACATATAAAGCCTAAGGGCAGGCTTTTGCGGAGGGGGGGGTAATGTTACGGCACTGGCAGAACTTAGTAGAACTTCGCGGTCACGTGACTAGAGGACCGTATAAAAGCACCCTACTTCGACCGGCGCTGCTCTTCTTCTCCTTTCCTTTCTCTAGCTTTAGATCCTCGTTTATAGACTACCAATCGTACAGGCTTGCGCGTCCCTCTTGCCGTGCTCGTGCCTCGATTGACTGAGTCGCTAACAATACTTAAATCTATAGCGCCATCCAAAGTCCCTTATAATTGCGCTAAGACTTAATATTTACCCAAACTCAGAAACCTTATCTGTGACTACCACCATTAATATCCGTCTTAATAGTGTGATTAATATATCTAAGGGCCTATTTCTAACTTCTATAAAGTCACCTAGGACGAAAGCAAGCCATTTTTAAACTAACCACCGCCGGAAAGGTCATTCGGACGCAAGAGCTAGTAATCATCGTAATAGAGGCTTAAGGAAGGTCATAATAGAGGCTAAGTTAAGGATTGTCACAAACAACGCGTCAGCGGCTTAGAAGAGGGGTGGGAAACTAGAAGACGTGTTATTAATTAGTAGACTTCCTAAGTCAGGTTCCTTACCGCGTGGAGTTTACCAATACACCTAATTACGATGCGGCTGGCAGAGGCGTCAAAAAGCTTCAAATTAACTGTTTGGTAAGGTTGTTCGGCAGTCTCTTTCTGATATTTAGCTGCCAAGCCGGATAGACTAAATTCGTGTTAGTTAGTGGCTGAATTATATAAATAAGGGCTATAAAATATGCCTTTATTTATAAAATATAAAGCTATATTAGTAGGGCTCTAGGGGTAATACTTAGCCTAACAGTCTACTACCTAGAATTCTATAACCATATTATTTACTAAGTTATTATATATTTAGAATTATAAAGCAGTATCTATTTATAGTTTTATTTACTAATTTTATAAAATAAGACTTATTTTTAGTAGTTATAAAAGCATTTTTATAAAACAAGTATATATAAGCGGGAGGCTCGCTTAATTTTAATTTTCGCAATACTTTATAAACTATAGTATACTTATTTATAATCAGGAACGCTAGTTACTAAGAAGGATCTTATAGCTACTAAAGAGTTACTTATATTTATTACTTATAGGAGGCACAGCTAATATATTAAGCGCAAATTAAGTAAGATCTGGCTAACTCTTATAGCAATCCTACTAGTATTATAAGACGTTAAAGTATTAATTCTCGGCAAGAAGTACACGGTTAGTAGCAAGATATTCCTTAAAGTAATTAATTAGTAATAGGTCGTTATATTCCTAATAAGTCGTTTTAAGGCGTTTATAAGCTACGGATATAAGAAAGCAATTAGGCCAACAAATATTAATTTATAGTAGTAGTAAGAAAAAATGATAAGGATAAATTAAAGCAACGATAATAATAACGATAACAACCGGGGTAAAAGGAATAACACTTATATACATTAGAGTTTTTAGATTATATGGTTCGTACACCTAATTATGAAATTATAGCTTATCCTCAGTTGCTGATTGGCTTACCCTAATATTACACCTACCCGAATCGGGTTAGAGAATTGGAGCTCCAAGAGCTCCACGGCTTCAAATCCACTCCATCCAACCAATCAAATCGACAGGATCCAGTCCAGTCAAACTACGGCTCCACCGTGGAGATCCAAGATTAACCCAGTCCAAAAAGATCACTGATCACTACTATATTAGAATTAGATCTGGGGTGCCTGTGACTCACCCACCGTGTATATATAGCCTCATTTTCTTCATGGATCAATCTACACACGGGTTCTGACACCTCGCATATATGGTGATAGGAAAGGATACGGGCGAGGCAAATACACAAGGCGGTGGGCAGGAAGACGGGCAGGAAGGCGAGGTTGATGAGGACGATATAGTCAAATACACGATCCTTGACGACTGATTTGAACCTCAACACTATGCCAAGGCTCACGATTGTAGCCGCAATATACAATCTATTTGGATTGTCCAGTATAACCAGTTATATATCCTGTTAAGAGGCTTGATCCTATTTTTGGATTGGATATAAAGCCATTTTTGTATCCAATCCAGTCCATTGACATCACTGCCACCCCCCTCTCACACAATAATCATACGAGCGAATATGAAAATTGACCGCTCACAGCTCATATTGCAAGCATTATTGGCTAATACAATATTTGGACCTTCTGGATGCAAATTTTCTATAAGTACACCCGAATACAGAGACGAGACAATTGTCTTTGTGCTAGCACTTCAGAGAATTACACGCCTTAGTATCGTCATCTAGCTCAATCGGTTGTTTCGCCGACCTCTTTCGTCATGTTGATAAAATCGGGGCCACTTGGAGCAGATGAAACCAGGTTTCTATCCTAAAAAACCGAAGCAGAGATACGATCTAAAACATCTGCTTATAGGAAGGGTGCATGTGCACTTATCGGAAACAGAAGTCAGAATGATGGCAACTTTCCTAGGAGATTTGGCTTTCCAGCCTCTGCTTCATCTTAGTAGAACAACCAATCCCACCGCAATTTTCTCACGCCACATCCTGCGCCTGAAGCAGACTTGCTATTAAGCAAGCTGGCTTGACAGCTTGCTTGGCTTGCTTGATTGGTAATCAAGCAAGCCAGCAAGCCGAAGGGCCTGATTTGGGCAAGCCAGCAAGCCAAAAGAGGGCCTGCTTGCTTGCTTGCTTGCCCGCTTGATAGGAAATATATATATATAATTTTGGCAGAGATCTGAAGTTCGTGATAGATTTTGGTGTTGTAGATAAACGATTTTGGATATTTCTGAGTATGCAAATGGAGCAAACAGGACTATTTAGGTAACACCTGCCGCGTGGCTTAAAGCTCTATTGACGCGTCGGACGAATACGAAGCTTGGAAGACTCTGCCGCCACTACCAGACAATTACCCATTGGCGACTCAGCCGAAGCTCGCATGGATGGCTCTTGATATATTGACTATACTGGCTATAAGCGACGACTGCGAACGGGCGTTCGGTGAAGCTGGTGATCTACTAGAACCACGTCTCTCGAAGCTTCACCCTAATATTATTGCTGCTTTGCAGATAATCGCAGCTATTTAAGAATGAGCTCTAAGGACCTAGTAGATAAGGTAATAATTTTACCGGGATTAGTATAACTAGTAGCTAACCGTTGGAATTAACAGCAGGATCTCCCTACCAAAGCCTTCTTACCGAAACCTTCCTCACTACCATGCCAAGCCTTGCGATAGACGCCCTCAGCCACGCGAACTTCCTATTACGTTATCTCTATGCTATCTTATATTACAATGACTATAAATCGGGGCTGTAGAGGAGCTTTTTGGCCAAATCGGTGGCTTGGAGGCTTAATTTTGTATGACTCTAAAATATCTATAAAATTAAACAAGCCTTCAAGCAAGCCAAGCAAGCCGACCGTTTCGACCTATCAAGCCAAGCAAGCCAGCTTTAGGTGCGAAAATTTTCAAGCCAGCAAGCTAAGGCTTTCCGGCTTGGCTTGCTTGCTTAATAGCAAGTCTGGCCTGAAGTCGATCGTCTGACGTTGATTACGCGGCATGGCTCAGGGCGTCGAGAGTATCCACAAGGGGGCAGGGTGTGGCCAATCTCAAGAGATCCAGATATTACGTTGCGACGACTACCGTCTATCTTCCGGTTTCGTTGCCAATGTCCAGCTCACTTCAAAGCTGACTGCCACTCTCATCGAGGGCGTAGGAAAGGAAACATTCAAGCCAGGAGTCACCCGGACTATGCTCTGCCTTACTTGTGATGGAACAGTGTCAAACAATACTTTCGATGGGAATATCTGTGTGCCCCTCAAAACGATATTAACCATGACACGTATTAAAAACTACCGGTTCAGTCGGCAATACTCTTCTCTACCAGAGACTGCATATTTTCTTAGACATGACTAGCGGGACCTATTAACGCAAAGAGACATCAAATACCTCACCGAGTATCTTTTGAACGAAACAGTTCGTTGAAGTTAGAATCACCAGCTTTGCGGTCACAATGCTCGACATGCATAGTCTTATGTCTTACTATGACTAATAACTTAACCTTCAGCTCGCATAGAGTATAAGAGCCCTCGGCAAGAGAAGGCAATAGCAGAGCAATCCCAGGAACTTATAGCTTTCTGTGCTGCGACCAAGCAGTACCTATACATGCTTTCAATATAGCGCGAATTGCTCACAGCCCAGGGCCAACTTGGCACGACTGACACAGAATATTTGAGTCTGGATTTATTAAGAACTATTATATTAAACAGATTCACCGCTAACCAATGTTGGCAGTACGCTCTTGGGGCTGTTGGTGAGAATCTTCACCCTCACCAACGCTCGATAATACTGTAACATCGTGGTGATTTACATTAGCACAACTTGCTTCCGTCTACCTTCACCAATACAAGGAGCTGCTCTACATTAGCTTGGAAAGCTCTCGCTAAGAACGTGGGATGGTCCTCATATCCATATTGATTGATGTTGTGACTCCAATAGCTTAAACACGCTATTTTGGATACTTTTTAGGCCCTGTCAGCCAGGCTCCTCCAGTTTTCCCGACATAACATGTCATGATTAGGTTTCCGCTTATTCGCTTATATCTTTCTGGCTGATCCTTAGGAGCCAGTTGCTAACGAAGAGGGTTTAACCCGATGGAAGGCTCGATGCTGTATGTGGTTGTCTTAGCTTGCGGTGCTCGCGGGCATATGAGGTGTTCATTCCTAGATCTGATCATGCGACGAAAGAATCTAAGGTTACTAGGTTTAGATAAGAGACCAATTCCTGTGAAAAGGTCCTCCATGACAAGGAAATTGTTACCTTTGTTGTCGTTTCAATTGTCTTACTGAGTTGGGATGAAGTTCCTTTAGCATCAGCTTTTTCATCTGCGCTGGGTTGTATGGGGATTTTACCACTTTTTTTTGCTTCAACGAAGAATTTTCCGCACAACCCGCTTTGTCATTTGCTGATACAACTTTAGGCTTTGGAGGCTGGAGATTTTTTGGTGCCGAGATTACCCAGCATTGTCAAGCCACTGGCTGTGGAGATTGCTCGACTATTGTGATGGTTTGACGTCCAGCCCAGGATGATAGAGCCCCGGAAGATAGTGTGCGAAGGTTACAATCTCTTTATTGGTCAACTAGACCACCAAAATGCCAGGCTTGAAAGTGCAAGCATAGCTTGGAAGTTCAGATGTAAAATGAGCTGCATGATGGTTGTAGGTTGAGATAAGATACCGCACTCTGGTGGACACATAGTCGAATTTGAAAACAGGGAGTTGTGTGTGGATATATGAATGACTTGACCAGATTGAGCGTGTATATGTTAAGCTTGACCGAATGAGGTAGAGAAATGATGGGGGTTAGTTCTATGATAGCTTGAAGCTATGTTCACTTGGAGATTTAGGCGTGCCTTTTGGTGACTGTTGTAAACCGATCAAGAGGTGCTGTGGCAGAGATAAATAGCTGTAAGGAAATTTTCTTGCTATTCCCTTTGGATGCTTGGTGAGTTTTTCCAGCAGTTCATTTGTACGACAGGTAGCAGAATGCAGAGATATGTATCTTATGCAGAAGCGCTCAAGCGCTTTGCATTAGTAGCTGTTCAGTAGAAGACCACGACACTCTTATTCAGACCGCTGGTCGAAGATGCCAAAAGTCAGTGAAACCACCCGGGCAATATTTTCTCTGAAAGCCCCTCTCTACTGCACGTGAAGGGGCAGGTCCTAAGAGAGGTTATCTAAGACAGGCGGAGATGGGAATTTTGCTGAACAAAACGCTGGTGGCACAGTGCGATCACGGTGAAGATAACACAAGACGCCTTGTGAAGCAGGAGTTGAACAGAATATAGAATGATCGGAGAAGAGTTCTAGAGATAAAACATCCCCCGATTCAGATTTGACATTGTCCTTCATTTGCATCACCCATTCACAAAGTTTGGCTTTTCTATTGTGCTATTGACAACAACTTCCTTCAGCCAATCACAACTCCCGTCCTGCCCCTGGCCCGCCTAGTGGGTCTATTGAGGACAACAATGGGAAAGGGGTGCTAATTGCTCCAATACCCGCAATCCACTGCTATTGTTATCCACCTCAGGCTGTGAATCCCCTTCACACTACCGATTATTGAGCTGCCATGTCACCGAAGGAATGCTGCACTGGGCCGTCACAATAGCCGCATAATAGCAGACCAACAATAGACCAATAATGGTCCAATGGTAGAGTACTGGTAGGACTTCCAGTACACTTTCTTGCTTTCCAAATATCCGAAATGCCTACTATTTCTCTCCTTGATCATAAGAGCCTGTTCAATTCTCTTTCTATCATTCTTCTCATCATTTACATACACTTCGCGATCCTCAGTCTACAATAATCCCTAGCCTTCCATTATCTATCAGCATCTGCCTCTCCATATCCAACTGCATTTAAACCACTACATCAACATATCTACCCACATAATTATCTCCAATCAAACCAGTCTCCAATCCAAGCTCAACTCTCCAAGCGAACATATCTCCAGCCAGCGTCCCCTTCTCCCTAAACCTCAAGCATCCAAGAACACCCTCCGGCAATCCCCCAATCCAACAATGGACCCTTTCCACACCACTACCAAAACCACAACCACACCCACAATCACATCCCCACCCCCCGCCTACTCCCTCGATGCTAACGATACCGCCGCCAACGACATCAACGACACCAACCCCGCCGCCGACCACGACGCCAACGACGCCAACCTCGACACCGACAAGGATCCCCCACCAACAACAACCCTCCACCTAAACGCCAGCACCCAGATCCGCGGCTCCCACAACCTAATCTCCGTGGCCCCCCTCGACGTCCCACGCTTCTCAGCCCTCTTCCTGACCCTCCTGCGCCAGCAGCCTGGCCACGCCCGCGCGAACCTGAGCCTGCAGCTCAACTGCAGCGTCGCCGTGGTCGGGGAACGGAATGTCGTAGGCACCGGGCTGGGGGCTATGGGCGTGAGGGCGAGGGTGGCGGTGCAGGGGGTGCAGGGGGCGCAAGAAGCGCAGGGGGTGGGGAAGAGGAGGGCTAGGGAGGTGGGTGGTTCCTTTTTGTTTGGTGTTTGATGCTTCGTGTTCCGATGCCCGGAAGGGTGGGGCTGACGACTTGTAGGGTCCTGACGACGAGCCGGCAGCGAAGAGGGTTGAGGTTGTGCGTCCGGTTGCGGTTGTCAACTTGAGAGTTTAGTGCTGGGATAGTATGCGAAATAGCAAAGAAAAGAAATAGTATCAGATTTTGCTGTTGTGCTGCTTGTATGGTAGTTCTAGTAATGGAGTGAAATGCGTGATGTCTTATTATTACTGAAAATATTATTCGAGGGGAAAGTGCTTGTGGAGGATTCGTGACGTCCTCGTTGGACAATGCCTACGCAACGCACCGTGCTTCAACGGCATTTCCTCCGAACGGCATTGGCCAATAATAGCGTTCTTGAGGCGACTTGAAACGGTTGCTGAAGTCTTTCGACTCTGGTGCGATGCGCAGCTGAGGTGAGACACCTCACTTGCTGTCTCATATAGGTATGAGTAGGATCTCAGTCAGATATTGCTGTTGAAGGATGCGGAACTAGACGGTTATCCGGCATGCTGAGCGTACGACCGAAGACTTGCAGGCAGGCTTCTTGAACGCAAGTCGAAGCGATCAGAAAAGCTATACAATCTTCAAAACAAGAGGTTACTCTAACGACGCTAGCAATCTTAAAGAAGTGGAATAAGCAAAGCCACTAGAAAATAGTATTGGGAGATGCTATCACTGGTTAAACGTAGATCTGATATGATTCGTCATCACCCCTGAGAGAACATTGCTGGCAGGACGCACAACGAACAGCCACCCTATTTGCTTTGCTGGATGGATACGTAAGTTTTGGGCTTTTTTTAGCTAGTGGCTGGACGCCTTCGGCGCATTTCTGAGTCTGCCTTGACCAAGCCAGCTCAGCGCAGACCTGCGTCAAGCCATCATTGACGTTCGTAACCGACATTTGATGGACTCGCGAATGCTTTTGAAGTCAGTACGCTTTTGGACAATTTTTACATCTGATAATTAGCAGTCTCTCAGAAGGCTATTTAGTGATCCAAGATATGGCACTGGGTTGAAGCTTCTTCACGTCAGGTGGAAAAAACTATGCAATGCTATACGGCATCTGTCTATGAATCGCGATGGAATAAATTGTAAATTGCACGTAAAGACACTGGAAGTGTTCGAAAGTGGCAGCAAAGCCTCTTTTGCTTGCGGACCGGGACAAATTTTGCGGTATTTCAATGAACCAAAGAACCCAAGAAGGCTGTTAATTCCAAGGTAATAGCAAGTGCTAGTAATGGTGTTGGCACAGCATTGGCAGTCTTTTGCTAACTTGGCGGTGACGGCCTTTTAAAAACGGGGAATGTCGGCTGGAGCGAAGACGTCCACCAAGCCTGTTTTGAAGTGAAAGCGATATTACGAGCAACCCCTGGAGGAGGCAGCAAATGAAGGGATTTGGCAACCCACCCGGTAGCAGGGGCAATACAAACCGTACCAGAGGGTGTCAACCTCGATCTCTTGCGATGGCGGTAATGGCCGCGGCGATGGTCGCAATAGTGGCCATGGACAGCGACTATCTCGCGGGCAAAAGATTGTGATTGATTGCCGGTAATTCCTTTGACAAATTGCGGGGGAACATGGATTTACATGGATTCACGGTAAACTCGGCCAGAGTGGCTGCATGGGGTGCAACGTCAATTTATGCGGCTGCCCTTTTCAAGCTCGCATCGTGCGATATGCAGCGAAATGCAGAGGAATGCGGCAGATGCAGCAGATGCAGGTCCGCGAGGCCCGATACTTGCCCTCGCCTGGCGGTTCGGTGAAAGGTGGCCAGAAGCCCCACTGTGCCTAGGGAGTCGCGACACTCTGCCCTTCATTTGCCCACGTTGCACAGGCTGCGAATAGTGGAAATAAACGCCCCTTCCTGCATTTCAAGGCCGCGAGCTTCTCGACGCCTTCGCTGCGTGTGATGATCTGGGGACCCGTTCAGCCCAGGCAGGGTTCGCGCTAAAGGCTATTCCGCTTCCAGGCCAGACTTGCAGCGTGCAGCTCCATCGCCGTCACTCCCCTTGGCGCTCCTCTCCATCTTTCCTACACCTATTCGTTACTCCGCCTCGCTCCACGCCCTCCTATCCCTCCTATCCATCCAGCGTCGTTGTGCTTTACTGAGCACCCTCCAAACAACCCTCGCGTTTCATTTCGTGGCCGCGCTGCCGGTATCTTGCGCAGTCGTCTTGGGGAGGTCGAGCCCCCGAGCAACATAGATCCCTAGTGATCTGTTAACTCTACTTGCCCTCTCAACAAATCGCGACTCACCATTCTCTCCCCTCCACAGTCCATTAACAGTCTTTTCACTACCTCAGCCGCACCCACTCTATTCTCCGCTGAGAAACTTTCCTTCTCACCCATCCGACTTCAGCCGCGCTCAACTCTCCTTGCGTCAACCTCCCGACATCCTCCGTCCAGCTGCAACTGAACGGGCTCATTCCTCACTTCACGACTTCCCTCTCCGCACCCGCTCCTTTCCTTTCAAGACACCCTAATATACTCCAAATCGAGTGATCCTTGACCTCAATCAAAGCACCTCCTTCCACTTTCCCTTTGGACACCAGGTACAACACCAATGCACTTGACAAACACGGATGCTCGCTAACACCAACAGTTTCAAAGCTTAATTCAATCCTACTCTCGAACCTCAACATGGAGCCATGGCAATCCTGGATAATTGTGCTTGGCTTGAGCGGAAGTGCCTACTATTACTATAGCAGAAATACTGGCAAAGGCAGGCACCGCAGTAGACCTTTACAAAAGGTCAATGACAACACGACACGCACCAACCGCCGGCAGGAAGACGATCTGTTCAGACACATTGACGGAGAAGGAACACCTAAAGGGGCTGGTAACGCCACTAAAGGTGGTCGGCAGCGAAAAGGGAACAAAAAACAGTCCAAGGAGTCTGTAGACAAGACTGAGGCTTACCAGTCAGCGACCTCCTCCACAACAGGTGCCGATGCAGACGATGATCTGTCTCCGGCCATGTCACCGGTTCTTGGTGCAACTGTCAACAAGACCCCTAGCGGAGTAGACGTTTCCGACATGCTCGAACCTCGAGGAGCAGCACCATCGGTCCTTCGACTGACAGAGCCTAGCCAGCCAGTGCGTCAAAAGCAGCAACAAGCACCACGCCCTGATACTCCCCAGGAGACGAAGAAGCAGCGTCAAAACAAGAAGAAGGCCGAGGAGAGAAAATTGCAACGAGAACAGGAGGAAAAAGAGCGCCAAGTCCTCCTCGAGAATCAACGTCGCACCGCCAGAGAAGCTCGCGGCGAGCCTGCGAAGAACGGCCTCCGGCCTGCCAAAGCCCCTACATCCAGCGCGTGGAACCTTCCTCACCACGCTTCCAACACTGCCGTGACTAGCGCTCCTATCACTCCAGCTAACGATGGTGCCTTGCTGGACACCTTCGACCAGGATGGTATCTCGACCACTAGCTCGAGCGAAAATGCCACAAACGGCACATCCGCCACTACCGAGAGCATGAACAATAGCATGAACTGGGTTAATATGCCCTCTGAGGAGGAGCAGATGCGTATGGCTATGGAAGATTCTGGGTGGAGCACAGTCCCGAAGGGTAGGAAAGCGAAGAAAGTCCAGGCTAATAGTGCAGCCGGAGACGTTGCTGGCACTGATGGTAGCGATGCTGGACCTCACCAGCGTGAAGTTCCTGCGAAGAAGGCCGTTGCTCCTGCACCTTCCGCCGTTACTCCACCTAGTGTCGGTTACGGCACTTCCAACGAGGCTGCGGCCTTTCTCACTGGGCGTCATCCAATGGACTCGGATTGGCCAGTCGTATGAAGCAGTATTGGACTGCGATTGATATTTTTGAGGTATACCCCGAGAGGTAGCTAGGCTACTCGACCGAGAAGTGGGTGTTTCAAGCTGGACGTACAGATGTTGTGGCAGTGTAATGGGTATTCCATCTTTTTATTTTGCGCGGTATTCCCCATCACCCACCAGACGGTCATCTTTACAAGCATAACATCTGGTTATTGACCTTTGGGTGACATGTTCTCTTAGTTCATATTTCATTTGATTACCGGATAATTGGCGAAAAGGTCGTGAACTGTACAACAGCATTCCAAGGACTTCAGCGGGTGTATCATCTGCATCCAGGCTAAACAACGGCCGAGCACAAAAGTATGGGTGTGTTCGTATTGCATGGATTGCATAGGATATTCAACGGCGACTGGGGATGAGCATTTTGTTTTCTATGAGTGCGGCGTGTTCATCGCGTTGATAGCTGGCCAGCTATCTATCCTCCTTTTCTTCTGTTACTCTTCTACATTTCGTGCTTTACTATGGACCGCGGTCTTATGGGCCTTGGAATGTTGTATATTTACTCGAATTTAACGTTACCTAGACTCCCGTATCTCATGGAAGTGTGATGTGGTTTAACTATCAATTGGATGAGAGTGAAGTTAAATTCACAGACAGCCTTTCAGAACATGTATTTATATACCAAGATTCATCTCCATGTAGAGTACTAGAATATTTGCTCTCAAAGTTGTTATAACTGTCACACTGCTTGGGGATTGCTCGGGATCTAACCCGATAAACTGAGCGGCCATTCATTCGGTGTGAACGACGGGTGTGAGTACAGCCACAGTGGCTCAGAATAAGACTTGGCACTAAAATTCCCAAAATAAACCTCTCACGTCTTTTTTACAGCTTTCTTGGGAGTCATCTCAGCCACCAGATCAGCACGAGTTGTGAGATTGCACGTTAAAGTGTACGTGGAGGTTGACTGTTCCAGGATCTCTTCCTTTCTCTCCGAGAAAGCCTAAACACGTCCCGAGCTTCCATGAGAGAGGACACCTTGCCTTGGCCACTCAACAACCAACAGCCGCACACAACGAATTCCGCCCCGGCCCCTTTGACTTGCTCTTCTTGCTCTTCGTCGTCCATTTCTCTTATTCTGCACCATGGCTCAGATAAGAGGTACGGCCGGGTATCACCTCGGCAACCAGAGTCCGTTTGGAAATCCTGGGAGAAGCGATGCTACAGATGACCCGAGTCCACTGGATGCGATTCGGGAACAGACAAGTAAGATCGAGGACTGGTTAGATACACTATCAGATCCTGTCAAGCCGTGAGTGCGCTCTCTTGGGGTATTCGACATTTCCTCTGGACGTGGAGAAAGAGGCCAGCTTTCACTCTGGATGGGAGGCTAATCGCACATTATCAATAGATATCTTCCAGCAATTGGGCGTTTCTTGATCGTGGTCACATTTTTAGAAGATGCGCTACGGATTATTACCCAGTGGGGTGACCAGCTCATCTACCTACACGACTATCGACATAGTATGCTCTCCCTATCCTCTGATGTCCGGGTGCTGCTGCTAACAGAGCTATTTACCACAGTTCCTACAGGGCTGACGCACCTTTTCCTAATTATAAATGTCATTGCCATGACCGCCTGCTCCTTCATGATTATCGTCCGAAAGAACTCTGATTACGGCGTCGGCGGGTTAATAGGTGTGGTTATCCTACAAGGGATTGGCTATGGACTAGTGTTTGATTTAAACTTCTTCCTACGTAATCTTTCGGTTATGGGAGGGCTGTTGATGGTACTCTCGGATTCCTGGGTGCGCAAGAGGTTCGTACCCGCTGGACTACCTCAGATCGACGAGAAGGACCGCAAGATGTACTTCCAGCTTGCCGGAAGAATTCTTCTAATCTTCTTGTTTGTTGGATTTGTCTTCAGAGGTGATTGGAACTTCTGGAGGATACTGGTTAGCATATTGGGATTCGGTGCTTGTGTCATGGTTGTAGTTGGATTCAAGGCCAAGTGGAGCGCGATTATGCTGGTGGTTATTCTCAGCATCTTCAACGTGCTTGTTAACAACTTCTGGACGGTATGTTTCACGGCACTTTTTTGTTGTCTAGAGGTGTTATATGGCTCGAGGAAGCTAACGTGTCTTATAGCTTCATCCTCACCACCCGCACAAGGATTTTGCCAAGTACGACTTCTTCCAGATCTTGTCTATTGTGTAAGCCGCAAGGAATTACCAAATTCAACAAAGAACAATTACTGATTTGCTGCAGCGGTGGTCTTCTCCTGTTGGTCAATATGGGCCCTGGCCAATTCAGCGTCGACGAGAAAAAGAAAGTCTACTAAGCAGCCACATGCTCAAGAATTTGCAAGTTCCTTGACACCATATAGGGAATCCAGTTCAGTTAAGGTGTATTTCATTTAGTATGGGAGCGCAGTTGGGGGAAGAAGGCATCAAAAGTGAGGGCAAGGAGTCTGGATGGCCGTGTGTAGATCATCAAGGGCGTTGTTACCAAACCATGATTGGAATTTCGAGTCCAATCGTTGTGCTGTGGAAATGCAATCATACCTAACGTTTGAGAGCGCTTGCAGACAAATTTACGAAGGTGGATGGATAGTCTTGCCAGCTTTTTAATTGGGCGCTAGGCCTTATGTCATCAGAAATCTATTAACACCATTGGTGAATCGCAAAGCTTACAAAGTTCAAATTTTCCCTGCTTCCTTCGCTCTTGATATATTTGACGACAAGCATTTGTACATTTGTACATTTAGACCACTTCCTGCTACATTCTTTCGACACTCTCGAAATGGCTCCGCGGAACCGGATCATCATTGACACTGACCCGGTGAGACTCGAAACCTCAGCTGTTGAATATGCGTGTCGACTAACATATCGTAGGGCGTCGATGATGTCCTGGCGATGCTGCTTGCATTCTCTGCGAAACCTGAAGAATTAGAAGTCCTGCTATTATCCGTCACATTTGGCAATATAGATGTGCAAAGGTCTGCTTATCGTTCTCTGGTTCATTCTCTCAATGTCAAGCTCTCTGTTCTCATGCTAAAGTCCGTGCTTCTTCAGCTGTCTTCGCAACATCATCACGTTATTTCATTTTATTGAGAAGGAGCGGCAATGGCGAAAAAGCAACGGGCGGCCGGAGGGGTTCGAGACTTTGAATGCTTGCAAGCCCATCGGTGAGTTCACGAGGTATACGTGTTGATGTAAATGATGGAGCTAATGGGACTCTTTCCAGTGGCCGTTGGCGCTGAAGAACCGCTCGCAGATCAAATAATGATGGCAGACTATTTCCGTGGGTCTGCCTAGCCCCATGCTTAACTACTGTCCTGACTGTGTTAGACGGAGTTGATGGCCTCGGGGGCATTCATTCAAGCGTATTACCACCGTCTCTCCTATATCAAACTCAAAACAAGAGTTGATCTCGTTAAGCACCCCCATCTCTCTCCAGCGGACACATGGAAGTCGCTTTTCGACTCCGCGCTCTCATCTTCCGACCCCGAAGAAGCGGCCGCCGCCCGCGAAGTGCAGCATTCGCACACGCTCTTTACGCCTTCGAAACGCCCCGCACATGAAGAGATGCTCCGCCTCCTCCGCGAGAACGAAATCGACACCATCACCATCGTCGCCATCGGCCCGTTAACCAACCTCGCAACAGCCGCCGCGACAGACCCAGAGGCCTTCCTCCGTGCCAAGGAGGTCGTTGTCATGGGTGGCGCGATAGACGCACCGGGAAACGTACCACCCCCTCCTCTTCCTCACCTTTCTCCTACCTCCTCCCCTGCCCCTGCCCCTCCCCCTCCTCCTTTCAACCTCATCAAGCAGCCCGCCACCCCTCTACGGGCCGCGCTGAACCACCGCAACCAGATGACGCCCGGCGCCGAGTTCAACACGTATGCAGATAGCGTGGCCGCTGCGCGCGTCTTCGCCCTCACGTCGCCGAACCCGGCCTCCACGATGCCGCCAGTCGCACCCGCACCGCCGGGGAAGCAGAGCGCGGACCCGCCGCCGCCATTCCTGTCGCCGTATCCAGAGAAGCTGTCGCGGCAGCTGAAATTGACGCTGTGTCCCCTCGGTACGACTCTTCCTCCCCTTTCCTCTCCCTCCACCCCATACCTCCCACAACCCTTCCCTCTCTCATATAATCCTCACTCTTCACTCTTCATTCCTTGCTCTTTGCCCTTTGCTCTCGCTGACTTAGACACTCCATCAGACATCACAACCCCGCACGAACTAACCCGCGGCCAATTCACCGCCTACACCGCATCCCTCCTCTCGTCCCCCAGCAGCAGCAGCAGCAGCAGCAGCGCGCCCTCCCCCCTCGCCGAATGGAGCACAGCATTCCTCAGCTCGACCTTCCGCAAAATCGAGTCGCTGACCCCGAACCAGACGGGCGACGCCGTCGGCCTGAGCCTGCACGACCCGCTGTGCATATGGTACGTGATGGCGCCGCACATGGGCGGGTGGCGCGCCGAGGTGCGCGACGTGCGCGTCGAGACGAGCGGGCAGTGGACGCGCGGGTGCTGCATTGTGGATCGGCGGAGTAGGAATAGGCGCGAGGATGCGTGGGAGGTTGGCGAGGATGCAGGGAATTGGTTGAGTGAGCGCTTGGGGAATCGGGTGCGGGTTTGTGTGGGGAGTCCCGGGTTCGATGTCTTTGGGGGGTGGTTGCTTGAGAGGGTGTATGGGGAGAAGTGAGGGATGGGTACGGGTGTGGGGGTGGGGATGGGTGGAGGGAGGAGAGGGAGGGTTTCGGGGGGCTAAGGAACCTAGGTTGGGCTGGTAGGTGGGGAGGGGAAGGAAATAGGGTCGGTAAGTTGTGGGTTGGACTGCTGGATGGATGGGGATGTCACAAACCTGGCCTTGTGCCACTCTAAATTCATGAGTCTACTTCTTCTCTCTAAACTTGCTTCTCGTAGGTCTTCCCTTACTACATCTCCAACTGGGTGTCTGGATGTCTGGCCCCTTCCGGAAATCGCAAGGCTCTTTCAGCACCATCAAACACTCCAAGCCACCGTCTTTACATCCCACTCTCGTCTCGAGATCCGGACCCATTTTATCAACAGATAAAAGAGTCAACTAGTTCCTCCCTACCTTGGTTACTTCATAATACAACATATGAGTACTAACAACAGCCTCACTCTCAGACTGGCAAGGATACTTTTCACTTCCGAAGTCGACCAGTACCAAGGCATGGAAACCGGGCCTAGAAGGTTATTACCCAGTTATCAAGGCGATCCATATTACGGCGTGCTCGTATCATATCTCATCGGTTATCTCAGAAGTGAAAAGTGCTCTAGGCTTCCGACTTTTGTGAAACAAATACTATTCTTCGTTGAAGCGAAAGGCGAGAGGTGGTTAATAGGACAAGGGAGGAAATACCGATAACAGATCAAACTCACAAGCTTTGATCACATCGAAGGCGATTTCTTCAAAGACAGCAACACCAGCTTTTCAATTCAATGGGACTTCTTTGCCAAAGCATATATACAGTGATAAATCAAAGTCACGTAACGACTTCGCATAAGCTACCTACCCCTAGCCTTCATTTCCATCCCTCCGCGAATCCGAGGAGTACCGCATTGAAGCCCGCTCACCCCAAACATCAACCCAATCCGTTTCATTCCGTTTCAGATTCGTTTCATAACCAGCCCACAATCGTGTCAGCCCAGCTCGCTCCTCCAACAAATTTATTGCATGTTTTCCCAAATCTAACCGAACAGCGCGTCGCCAAGACGGATAGATACGGTCTTGGTCTGGACGTAGTTCTCGAGCGCGGCCTCGCCGAGCTCGCGGCCGATACCCGACTCCTTGTAGCCGCCGAAGGGTAGCTGGTGGTGCAGGGTATTGTATGTGTTGACCCAGACGGTGCCGGCGCGGAGGGCGTTGGAGACTTCAATAGCTGTGTTGAGATTGCTTGTGTGCACGGCGGCGCTGCGGAGATAAGTTAGTGAGTCATTCGTATCTAAGCATTAAGAGAATTAGGGAGTAGGGAGTAGGACGGCACTTACGCAAGACCGTAGGTGGTGCTGTTGCCGACTTTGATGGCGTCTTCCTTGGTCTTGAACTTGGAAATAGAGCAGACGGGGCCAAAGATCTCTTCTTGCATGATCTTCATGTCCTCGGTGACGTTACTGAAAATGGTGGGCTCGATGAAGTAGCCCTTCTCGCCCTTGCGCTTGCCGCCAATCTCGACGGTAGCACCGGCCTGCTTGCCGTGCTCGATGTAGCTAATTATGGCGTTAGTTTATGTACAAAATAAGACTTTGTATGGAATTGGAGTTGCTCACCTCATGATACGGTCGAACTGGAGTTGCGAGACTTGAGGGCCTTGGAAAGTGGAGGCGTCGAATGGATCACCAACGACGTTCTTAGTCGTACGCTCCTTAAACCTCTGAATGAACTTGTCGTAGATCTCCTCTTGTACATAGACACGCGATCCTGCGCAGCAGCACTGGCCATGGTTGAAGAAGATACCGAAGTTGACCCAGGAGATGGCATTGTCGATATCGGCATCCGCAAACACAATGTTAGGGCTCTTACCACCAAGCTCAAGCGTGACCTTCTTCAGGTTGGAGCCAGCAGCGGCCTTCATGATTTGGCGGCCGACAATAGTGGATCCGGTGAAAGCAACCTTGTCAACGTCCATGTGGGAGGAGATGGCGGCACCAGCGATCTTACCGAAACCAGAGAGGACGTTGATGACGCCTGGTGGGAAACCAGCCTCCTTGACGAGCTTGGCTGCGACGAGGGCAGAGAGAGGGGTCTGTTCAGCGGTCTTGAGAACGACGACATTGCCAGTAGCGATAGCGGGGCCAATCTTCCATGCCCACATAAGGAGTGGGAAGTTCCATGGAATGATCTGACCGCACACTCCGATCTACTATCGTAAGCGGCGTTCAATTGGGTCAGTTCAGTTAACATACCGGCTCTTTCTTTGTGTAGTTGAAGGTGTCGTTGGTTGTCTCGATGACCTTGCCCTCGATCTTGTCGGCCCAGCCGGCATAATACCTCAGACAGCCAGCGCACATGCCGACATCACCCTTAGCCATGGCAAGGGCCTTGCCATTGTCTAATGACTCGACTGCAGCGAGGGTATCAAGGTTCTTCTCGAATAGGTCGGCAAGCTTGTACAGGAGCTTGCCTCGGGCCTCAGGTGATTCTTTCCTCCAAGGGCCTTCGAAGGCTTTCCGTGCAGCTGCTACTGCAATATCAACGTCCTTTTCCGTGGCCTCGTGGACCGATGTGATGACGGTCTCGTCTGTTGGGTTGATAACTTCGAAGGTCTTGCCATCTACGCCCTTGACGAACTCATTGTTGATGAAGCTGAAGGATGGTGTCAAGAACAAGCGGCAAATTAAATCAATGGCGGGGTTGAGTGGGAGATCATATTACTTACAGGCCCGTTGGCTGCTCATACTCGCCGGTATGAGGCGTCTTCAGCATGACAGAAAGTCCTAGAGTCATGGTTGTGGTATTGCAGGATAGAAGAGGTTTTGAGGTTGTGGAGGATGGGTTTGAGGGATATCCGGTGTTTTGACGTGGAGGAGGCGCGGTGGAACTTAAAGTAGTACTGTGATCACGGCAAGGAGGAGATCCATCATCTGCTCCACTTTTCGATGGCCCAAAGTAGTGGTTGCGATGCAATCCATGCCGGCTTCGGTCTCCCAGGACAGTTGGAGAGCTGGGAGCTGGTGAGGGGCTGTTGCTCTACCCCGCTGCTAACTTATCGTCCAACCGTTGAAAGCCGCCCCCCACGTCAGACCCATCTCCTTTAGGAAATACACTGAGCGGGAAACTCAAATAGCCCAAATACTGATTCGCCTCGTATGAGCTCTTACGCTCAGTCAGTACTAATCACTACACCGACTTTGCCCTTAGCTGGGAACGTGTAGTTTTGCCGGTGCATAAGCTTCAAATGCACCCCTTTTTTTGTGTTCGCATTGGCCTCTACCATCGGGTCCCTTTTGAGCGAAGTTTACAGGCACATCCGGTGGGACCTGCCGTGTAGGCGCACTGCATGATTGCAAAAGAGTCCAGAGTGGCGTCTTCGCCCGCATGAGATGCGCCCTGTGGCTGGCCCTCAGTTTGTGGCGGCCTTCTCCGCACAAAGGGAGTTCAAGCTCGCCACTCCCCACGGAACACTAGTTCTTAGTCTGTCGCGGCTTCCGAACTTCACCGTGGAGCTGGATCAATGGGCGCGCTCACCCGAGCCTCCTAAAATAACAATTGAAGCTGTGAGATGCTCCAACATGCATCAACCAAGCGTGCAGTAGTCACTTTCTCAATTTAGATTGCCGACGCCACTTGCTAACCGTGTTTGGCGCCCGTGAGACTCACTCAAAGCATTTTGGAACAGTGAAAGCCATCAGTGATGTGAGAGTGAACTCCATAGATATTGCCTAGTAAAGCTCAATGTCCTGTCATTAGTCCGCGGCTAATGAGTTTCCCGCTTACAATTTGTTGTTGTACAAACTAAGTAGAAACAGCCCAACCAGTTAAAGTTTTAAAAAGATAATGAAACCCGACCCCTGCCCATTGGAACCCGTTGAAAACCCGTTTCAGCTCGAGCTGTGACTAAGCTAGCACCTGTATTAAAGACCACAAACCAATCACTGTGCTGGTTAGCGACCTATTCTAGATACGTCTCTCGGGCATAAGGGAACTTACCATAATCTCATCCTCCATGCCAGTATCTCCTCCGCTGGGAACGGCTTGGACTGCACCTCCATTGGTCACCATAGCATCGCCTTCACCACCTGCATTGCCAGCTCCGGTATCGAAGTAGTCCTGCATCTCTGCATCGAGTTCCTCCGCCGTCTTTGGCTTACCACGGCCGGCGTTGCGACCACGGGCCGCACGTCCACCACGCCCCCGAGTAGACGCCTTACTAGCTGTGGCCTTCGTAGCCGTGGCTGGCTTAGGTTGCGCTTTGGCTGCTGGTTTCGGTTGTCTTCAAGTAGTCAGCATTGTCATTTCGGGCCGAGTCCAAGGGAACTTACGAGACACGGTCGCTCAAGCTCTTAGCCGGGACTGGAGGAGGGGCGTCTTTCGCACTCAGAATCACTTCGATTTTCATCGGGCGACGGTCAACCTTAACTCCATCGAGAGCCTTGGCAGCTTCAGCTGCGCTACCCGGTTTGGCGAAGATGATAGTGGAGACACCACGACTCTGACCATTCGGGCCGTACGTGAGAAGGACCTTCTTAACCGGGCCAATAGTTTTGCTGAAATATTCCTAAGGAAGAAGCAGGATTATTAGTCCATAGTCTTCCGAAAAGTTGTATGTCTTTGAATGAGCAAAGTCCGAAAGTCCGAAAAGCAAAGTACACGACGCTCCAAAAGTCACTATTATCGAGGATGTGCGATATCGATACAATGATAGATCAGGTTGTGCATCAGTAGAGCATTAGTTCAGCGAGCCAGCAGCGAATGTTAGTATATCGGATTAGCACAATCGAACGCCGGAAACTCCAAGTTATACATCCAGGGTGGTTAATCCAGGATTATTAGGCCAGATCCATGGGTGACATGCAGAAAAATTAATGCCGGTGATCAATCGTGAACGTGTTGATGTTAGTGGTCCAAACAAATGTTCTAATGCAGGTTGAAAGGTCGTGAATGAACATAGCGTACGTGAACAGTCGGGTTGGACTTATTTCCTTGGCCAGGCATAACATGATCAAGCTGTATAGAACTTGGAAACGCGAGCTCCCAGGAATGCGAGATTGTCGCGGGTTGTTCTCATTGTTGATGCATGGAACAGGAGATTCCCAAACCAAAACCGACCAGATCCAAGATTGGAATAGTTGGTAGTGTCAAGACTCAGTCTGTGTATGAGTTTGACAAAATGCGGGCCGTACTTGATTGGATCCCGGATATTTTGCTGTTCTGCTATTTCACTGCTGTGCTCGCTGATACAAATGCTACCACAGAAGTGGGACTGTAACCTCTCGGAATCATATCGACATAAATATTCCAGAGGGGTGTTTTTGCTCGCCAACACTTGAAGCTGTCTGCACCTTGTCCATGCCGATCTGCTTGCCAGACAGTCGAGTATAATGGACAGGTTTCTTGCAAGACATCGGCATAATCTCAATCTCGCAACACTCTGCATCAAGCTTATGGCAAGCGAGCAAGAGAAGTGGAGAGAGGCCAACTTCGTGAGGCACACCAACTATACAGAAAGCGCGTACACCGCACAAGGGCTCGGTAGTACTAGGCTCGAAAACTTCGCGGACACCGAGCGTCTAAGAGGAATGGCGATAGGAGGTCAAGGCTCAGCGGCCTTCGCGCTTAACATACCTTGATCTGTGTCTCATCGACATCCGCCGGCTGTGACGTGTTAGCTGCGTGGTCTAAGTCATGTCGCACAAAGTTAAATGGATGCTCACCAAATTGCTGACGATGATCTTGCTTTCTCCAGATCCAGAAGATGGGCCGGTCGGAATGTTGGCTTTGCCAGCGATCTTCGCGGGCTTCGTGACCTTCTTCACACCACCAACAGGAGGTGTTGCAACTGGGGAAGGCTTTGCGCCACCTGTTGAACGACGGTTACGTCGAGGACGAGCGGATGAGCGACGGTCCTTGAGAATCTCATCGAGAGACTGATCCAATTTGCCAGCCATGTCGATTATTGTTGATGAAATATACTGTCGGTAGTTCGCTGGCTGAGAGGAAAGGATGTCAGATTTGCGACAGGAAGGCGAATCTTCAAAGCCGCTGGCAGATATGAGGAATCCGTCAACGGCGAAGAAGTAGAGTGAGATTTACGTGTATGAGTGAGGTGCTTCTCGGGCGATGAAGATGTTTCTTCGAGGAGCGACCGATGGGTTGTTGTAATAAGCGCGTTGAGCTGTACCCTGGTTGTAGGAGGCTGTGCACTCAAAGGGCTTTGTTTCGAAATGGCAGATCACTCGTTACTGTGAGGCAGAGTGATAAAGAACAGTAGCAAGACGGCCTGTTCGCTGTCTTGGAAGTTTGAAGTGAAGGGGAGCGACGCGCAGTGAGAGCGTGGAGAAAGTTGTTTGTCGAAGGAGGAACGTAACCTGGAAGGAATTTAGGAGGGAATAGCAGTAAAATGCCAAGCCACGTGACCCAGACAGCTATTCGTCGGCCCTTCCTCGGATTTAAGTTCGCCGCATTAAGCTGCGTAAATGTCGCCTGGTGATGCTGAAGAACATGAACATGGCTAGCTGACTGTGATGGCATTGAATTCGGTACGCATATTTCAGTGTAGCAAAGGTTCGCAGCTAATAGCATGCAGTGGAAAGTGTTCAAATTTTTTGATGTCTCTCAAGTCAAGCTTCCTGACGACGAGAGCGCCTCTCTCTCTGAAGTATTACCTCCGCTCACGGTTTCATTACCTAGGTCTAACATATGTACTAGCAAGGCAACATCACCTCCGCAGCTTCAGGGTCAGAGAGTGTCTTCTTTGGCAGCGCAGATGGTACCGTCAAAATCCTCTCACAATCATTCAAAGTTGTTCGGTCCTTCAAGGCGCATGATGTCGGAGCTATCACACACATGAAGCAAGTGCAGGGCACTTCATTACTTGTCACCATAGCAGAAGATCTATCCAGTGAACCAATCTTGAAAGTCTGGGCACTTGACAAGCTTGAGAAGAAAACTGGGATACCTCGATGCCAAAGCACGCTCACAATACATAATGGGCGAAAACAATTCCCAGTGAGCACCGTGGCAGAGCCTTTCACATAAAACGAATTGCTAATAGATCAGATTTCGGCCTTTGCAGCCCTAGATGATCTCTCCCAGCTTGCTGTTGGGTTTGCAAACGGCGCAGTCACTGTAGTTCGAGGTGATTTAATACATGATCGAGGCGCAAGACAGCGGACGGTATTTGAATCTGAGGAACCTATAACTGGCATTGAATTTAGAGAGGGGAATATCACAACGCTATATATCGCAACTACCGGTCGAATTGCCACACTCGTAATATCTGGAAGAGGCCAAGGACAGCCAGCACGATCGTTGGATGAAACAGGCTGTGGTGTGGAATGTATGACAGTTGACAAGGCTACCCGTGATGTTATTGTCGCAAGGGATGATGCTATATATACCTATGGTCTTCATGGGAGAGGGCCATTTTATGCTTATGAGGGCCAGAAAAAGATGATCACAATTTTCAAGGACTATGTTGCTGTTGTCTCACCTCCAAAGACAAACACAATTACTAGGTCAGGCCCATTGAGAGCCTTCGGCGGCGGTAGCCATGCAGATGACATCTTCAACACGTCCAGTTTTACGCTTCTCAACATCGATTTGAAATTCATAGCACACCAAGAAGCCTTATCATCCCAAGTGAAGGCTCTGGTGTCCGAATGGGGTGATTTATTTATCCTTACCACGGATGGAAAAGTAAGCAAACCATCCTTCGAATTCTCCGTGCTCTAACTTATCCACCAGATTTTCCGATACCATGAGAAAGCCTTTCCGCAGAAGCTCGATCTTCTGTATCAGCGTAACCTATACCTTCTCGCAATCAACCTTGCTCAGAAGGCTGGACTTGGTGCCGCGCAACAAAATATCATCCTTCGGAAGTATGGTGATTATCTGTACCAAAAACAAGACTACGACACTGCGATGCAACAATACCTTAAAGCCATTGATAACACGGAACCTTCTCAAGTGATTCGAAAGGTATTTCCAATTCCAACGACCCAAATTGCCTGTAGTCTCATGAAATCAACTAGTTCCTTGATACGCAAAGAATACATAACCTTATTGAGTATCTCGAAGAGCTCCACGATCACCACAAAGCAACATCAGATCATACCACTCTGCTTCTAAATTGTTATGCCAAGCTGAAAGATGTGGATAAGCTTGAGCAATTCATCAAATCACCGGGGGACCTTAAATTCGACCTGGATACGGCCATTTCCATGTGTCGTCAAGGTGGTTACTACGACCAAGCTGCTTATCTTGCGAGGAAACACAATGAACATGAATTAGTTGTTGATATCCTGATTGAAGACTCTAAACGATATGCTGAGGCATTAGCATACATCTGGCGGTTGGAACCAGAAAACGTGAGCTAACAGACTATTTGCGCAAAGGGAAACTAACTTTTGAAAGGCCTACCACAACCTTATGAAGTATGCGACCGTATTGCTAGAGCATCGTCCAAGAGATACAACACAAATCTTCATAGATTATTATACCGGCAGATTCCGCCCCAAAAAGGACGCAATTGTTGTACCTAATGCTCCAACGTCTCAAGGGATGGGCATAGCCTCAAGTGCTGTTCAGAATCTTGCTGCTCTCTTGCCTCTTCCATACATGAACACTAATGCTATCCAATCACCTGCTTCGGCTGGAGAGCAGAAGCCTACACTCAGCCAGGCTCAGATTATTGAAACGAATATTGATGAACCACCCCCAGAATACAAAGTTCCGAAGCCGCGAACGGCCTTTTCTGCTTTCGTTGATCACGCAGCAGAGTTCGTGATATTCTTGGAGGCATGTATTAAAGCGGATGAGTTAAATGAAGATGACAAAGGCGATCTTTACACAACTTTATTTGAGATGTACCTCCATACGGCAAATTCGAAGAAAGATAGCGAACGGGAGGAGTGGGAAACAAAAGCCAAAAAGCTTGTAGAAGGCAAAGACGTGAGATTAAGTGCTTCTAACAGCCCCTCACACACGACTAATTCTTGCTAGATTCCTATTGATACATCCAATGTTCTACTTCTGTCCCATTTGTCCAATTTCCGCGATGGCACTATCTTAGTTCGCGAACAGCAAGGTCTACGTTTCGACATCTTCCGCTCATATACATCAGCCAAGGATACCGTCGGTGCCATCAAAGCGTTGCGCAAATACGGCCCTGAAGATCCTCAACTCTATCCTGCTGCCCTTGCTTACTTCACCTCCAGCCCTACCATCCTCGAAGAAGCCGGCGACGAACTAAATGCCGTTCTTGAAAAAATCGACCAAGATGGTCTCATGGCGCCGCTGCAGGTTATCCAGACACTTAGCGTCAATGGTGTTGCAACTATGGGTATGATAAAAGACTATCTCAGCAGAATAATCGAGCGTGAGCGACAGGAAATATCAAATAACCGACACATGATCGAAACATTCCGTAATGACACGGTCACTAAACAAGTCGAGCTCGCCGCCATCGACTCCAAACCCGTCGTCTTCCAAGCAACTCGCTGCGCGTCATGTGGCTCGCCTCTTGAACTACCCACTGTGCACTTCCTATGTAAACACTCGTTTCATCAGTATCCCTGTTTAAATATTTCATCTGACGAAGAGTTGGAGGATGCTGAGTGTCCACTGTGCACACCACAGAATGCAACGATCAAGGCCATTAAAAAGGCACAGGAGGAAAGTGCAGAGCGGCATGATTTGTTCCTGGATGCGCTCGGAAGGAGTCGAGATAAGTTTGGCACAGTGAGTGAGTGGTTTGGGAGAGGAGTTATGGGAGTTGGCTCTGTAGAGTAGAGGTTCGGCGGACGGACATCAAGTGCTAGTGATCATGGTATTTCTGTATTTCTAAGTGAGCAGTTTATCATACTGTACCAAATATATACCGCGGATAATATTGAGATCATATTGTCATTCAAGGGTTGCAGTTATCACCATGCCTAAAAACTTTTGAGCGCTGTAATATCCTGTGCATGCCAATGCAGCTGAGAAATAGGCGCGATCTAACTACGCCCGATGCAGGTCGAAGTCTTCTATCACAAATATGTGATTTGAAATTATCAAAATGCCAAAAGAATGGTTCAATTTATAACTTGAGAACGCGCTCGGGACATTTGGCACCAAGCATCCACACTCCTTCAGCCCAACTATATCGTCCAAAATTAAGACAGAATGTGCTCTAGCATCCAGCCGCAATACATACGAATCTTGGGCAAACTCGGGTACGGGGCAAGTTCAAATGTCGCTATATGTCCCCGAAGGTTTGGAGCTCGTTGTAATATATTTATAGTGTCCAGTGGACGTGGCTCGGATCTGCTGGGCTATGTCTGTACCTCCTCCCTGACTCGCACCATCCAAACTTTCCACAACAGCCCATAAATCAACGGTGTATTCAGAGCTGCATGTGAAATCCTTGAGTAGAAATACAAGAGTAGCCACACGAAATAGAAACAAAATACCGCCAAGATGCTAGATAGAATCGATATTAACAGCGAGCATCACCGGTAAATGTGGAACTACTATTACTCTTACACCTAGAGAATCGCTCCCGCCAGACGCTCAAGGAGGACTCATTAAAGCCATAGATCAGGGCGTCGGCAAAACCCTGAATAACTATACAAGCCTGTTACACAAACCGTCAACATCGAAGAAGGCCCTCGGATTCGGAAGCGAACATGCCTTATCAACAGTAGCAAGCCCGAACGAGGCTGGTTTGCCGGTGATCGACTGGTATATGCGGACGGCAGTCGGAATGGTCCATATAAGCATGTACATGAGAGGGTATGCCATCATCTGGTATGCCAACTTCTTCAACACTGGACTCGGTTTCCGCATTTGTGTTACACCCCTCGTACCAGCACCCCTCTCATTATCTTTAGAACCCAGACCAGAACCCAGACCCATACTCCCGTTCGGACAGCCTATGCATCTTGTCGAGGACACAGATTCGGCCTCAGGTTCTGGCGTTCCGGCGGCCTCCTGGTCGAAGCTCGTGAAACGTGTATGGGCTTTATAAATGAGAGAGTATAGACGCAGGTAAAGTGCAAGGATAACGAGAATAATTATCCAGCGTGGAATAAAGTTGACTAATAGACGCGTTCGATCACTTGTGAACCAGCACCCTACGAGAAATATAAGTATTCAGAATGGAATGGCCATTGGAGCAGGCTTTGTTATGTTAGAGGAATCGAAGACACTTACAAGCCCCAATGTTGCCGTATCCAGCTATGGCAAGGCCTAAGGCTGCCCACAAAGTCGAGAACCCCCATGGGAGACACCAAAGGACGATGCGGTGTTCTTGAATCCAAGAGGACTGGTGCTTGTAGTTTGCCAATATCAAGAATGTGCAAATAGCAATCATCAACACCCAATAGTCCGCTACGCAACTAATTAGACATGCATGGATAATGATCATCTGTCACTTCCACATACTCTGGACAACGAAAAGCTGCGTCATGAATCCATTAAAACTACAGAATGGCTTCTGTGGCTTTTCTGAGAGTAAATAGCCAGAAAGATTGACCGCCGTGGAGGACATGAAATTAACAGCCATCCATGAGTCGCTAATGGCAAGACCTCTTATAAAGATCAGCCATGGAGAACTCCCGGAGACACGCTGGCCAAACTTACAGGATAAGTTGGTGTCGAAATGTTCTCACCGATCTAAACAGCTTTAAATTAAAGTCAGATGAGGGGACAAGTCGATTGTAGTAGGACCTAACGTACCAGAAAACTTAATATGATCCATCCCGCCCCGATCACAGACAATAACGATACTACAAGAATAACAGCATTGAGAGTACGAATCTCCCTAATCGACACTGGTGCAGACAGCACTTCCTTCAGCAAAACACCCATAATAAAAAGCATAATCGAAGATGAGGAAGGAAACTGATCATCATTACTTGAATCCCAAGTATACTGTGTGAAAAGCTTTCATGTTATATTTAAAACAACATCTTATCATTTGCCCCCCATTCAAAGACCCACGATGAAGAATTGATATTTCAAACTCCTCGGGATTTCATGAATGCTCAGGCGGGAATTTTGCAGGAACAACATCTCTCGGCTGGACCATGCTTATCTCTCCTGCGTGTGGAAAAAGCAAAGAAAGTTGATCCCTGGAGAAATATCATCTTGAAGCAAGGATCCCTGAAACGCGTGGAGGTATCCTCAATTGCTACTGCATTGTTTTCTATACTGTACCCTATGGTGATTGTTCTGAATGGCTCGAGTCGCACTTGGAGCTGATCTGATTTAACTCTTCTTTGTAGAAAGCGGAATTACTCAAGATACGCACCTTCCGTACATAACGCCACAGCCGATATACGATATTTGCGGGCAGTCTAAAACAGCTTGGCGACAGTAGTGTAAAAAGCACCGCAGGAACAAGCCCTGTCGGCTGATTAGGGGAGGCTGACAGAAGACAGGCGGTCTGTTCGGATAGGAAAATGCCCGCGGAGGAGCGAATAAAAAAGCATGTAGGGTTACAACAATACGACTAGGCGGTTTTTAGGACCTTGGACAGTTAGGAGAATACTCAACATCGCAAACAGGACAGAAAGGGTTGTTAGAGCGTGGGGAAGCTTGCTGCAATGATTCTTTGTCCGAGAGCGTATGTAGCCCAATTAGACCTGGAGTCTTCCTTCGATATCTAAACAGATACGGCTAAGATTCCTCACGTTAATGCATATTTTATAATCTACCATTTGGGAGCCTTCTCCTTTTCTAAGTATTCAAGAATACAAGGCGGCAGTTGTAGTAATAGCGATAGCAGAGACCTCAGCTCATCTTCTCCATAGAGTGAGTTCGCAAAAGAGCATTCATTTTCCTGGATTTCGCTTGAATTCCAGTCTCTTACTACAATCTTGAGGAAATATCGGTGTCAGAGCGATGGTTAGATGAATTCGTAATGGGTGTTGAAAGATGACGTTCTCATTGACTGCAGCTTTGTTTGTCTTCGGCAAGCGAGAATCGAAAAGCGACAGTCGGCGTCGATGCCATCAACTGCAGAGCAGAACCCGCCAGTGCAAAATGCTGGATCGACTGCATATGGCTCTCCCCGGACTATGGCCCTTCGTCGCAGAGATGTAATTATCGCAATTATCATCGCTTTCATCTCCTGGGGTTTCGTCACCCATTGGGTCCCCACTCTTCGCTATCTGCCGTATGCATTCTTTGCTGGAGCTGCCAGCACCGTTGCTATCCTAGGATGGCTCATAATATCTACCTCTCGTGGGAAGCAATATCAGGAAAGATCAGGAGAGGGGTATGGAGCAAGGCATGTGGCGTTTGTTACACCGGAGACATGGAGGATGGAAACGGAGGCTTTGAAGAAGAGATCGCAGTACAAAAGGGAGCCGCTGTATCCAGCGTCCTTCGTCATATCCGATAACTTCGATTTATTGATTGACCTCATTCTACGGGATTTTGTTTCCAGCTGGTACAGGAATATTAGCAGCAGGCCGACATTCGCGAATGAGGTCGATCGAGCTGTGAGAGCCGCTTTGAGCGATATTCGGGATAGGGTTCTGGCAGTGGATATGGTAGAGATTGTAGTCTCGCGAATGGTACCACTGATTACTAGTCACATGAGGGACTTCTACGAAGCGGAGCGGGTGGTGCGAGGAAAAAGGCTCACACGTTCTTTTACTGAGTCTGAAGAGCTTGACTTGGCAATTGCGGGAAAGTATAATGATGGCAAATTACATCCAGCAGCATCGTTGGCGTACTCGAATACAAAATTGGTCCAGCAGCAACATTTACGGGGCATAGTAACAAGACTCATCCCGAAGGTTCTTCCTAGGAGCATGACCACCAGCCCAGCTGTGATTGTATTAATTAAGGAAATTGTTGCTTGCGCAGTCCTATTCCCTGTTATGCAAATGCTATCTGATCCGGATACTTGGAACCAGTTGATGGAGGCATATGTAAGAGTTCTTTACATCTTTACATCACAATCCGCTGACCACAATACAGGGCCGAACAATGCTACAAGACCGCAAAACAGTTCGAAAACTTCGCGCAGCTCTTGACGAACATGCTCCGCCTTCACTGAAGTCTCCAAGGAATGCACCATTCCCAAAACTATCTCCTAATGATAATGAGCGGAAATTTGAGAGGTTTATAAGGGCAATTAGACAGACCAACACCCTTTCAGATGCTCGACGTTTCCGAAGTGAGGTAGCTAGTCAGCTCCGGCGGGAATCTGCAGTGGAGGGCCAAGATCCAGTATATATTCGTCGACTCGAAACTGGAAAACGGATCTTAGATCAAAGGGTCGCCACACTGGGGGCTGGAGGGTCAGTTAAACAAAAGCTCTCGGTACAATTGCCACAAGCACACAAGCGGACCGCCTCGAAATTTGAAAATGCTTCATTGAGAGAGGTTCTCTATGATGCTTCAGGACTGTCATGCTTCATGGAATATATGGATCGGCTGAATTTGATGTGCCTGGTCCAATTCTGGATTGTTGTTGATGGGTTTCGAAACCCCTTAGAAAGGGACACGGACGAGCCAGAGGAATATCTAGGAGCACTTCCAGCATGGACTGAATCCGATCGCGCTGATCTAGCCCAAATCAACGATGCATATTTATCGAAGGCGGAGCTAAAAATCTTGCCTCAGGCTAGGCAGGCTGTCACCGGCTTTTTGAAAGCTGGAAAGACCGCCACGCCTATGCAGTATCATGCAGCCAGACGTGCAATATTGCAAGCACAAACGGCTGTCTATGAAGAATTGCAGGAACCCTATTTTCGAAGATTTAAGAAATCAGACCTCTATTTCAAATGGCTTGCCATGGACGAGGCAACCGGTGTCACTTCCAGCCCGACTATGGGCAAAAACGGGTCACAGGACAAAAGCAAGCCGTCCTCTCTAATAGTGCCATCTAAGGTGACCCGCGCACAATCTGCCAGACACATCCTACAACCGCCTGACCTTCGAAGAGCCGTAGTCTCGTCCTCGGACCTGAAAGGTTACGTAAAGCCCGCAGAAGGAGAAGTTCCTGCACGGCGTTCCTTAGACGGCACATCACCACGAACTCCATTATTCGACGACGACTACGACAGTGATCCTCTAGCTCGCTCCACCCAAAGCCTCGACTCGGATATAGAATCTTCCCGAGCTAATGCTAACGATGCCAAAGTTGTTGATGCCATGCAAGCAGCGTTAAATGACATCATGGAAGACGAACCTGATAAGAACTCACTCTTCTCTGAACCAAGCATTACCTCGCCACAAGACAATGACTCAATGAAGGGCTCTCTCGAATTACCGCAACCTGTCCCGCCGATGCCACCGATCCAGAAAAAAGGAAATGCGAAGCCAAGCATTGCCTCTCTTGGGCTCGTTGGTGAACCATCACGTCTAGGCGTCTTCACGGATGATGATCTCTTTGGCGAGGAGGAAAAATTTCTTGAAGATGAAGTTGAAGATTCAGACGTCAATGAGAAAATAGAAGAGGACGAGATCCACGAGGCCGCGCCTGGCGATTTAGGTTTGGCTGAAGCTATTGACGCACTGAGTTCAGATATTGAGAGATTGGTCACTCAAGAATCGATCGTGGACTCGCTGACTACGAAGGCGGAGTTGACGAATAATGCCGCTGAACTCAGAATTCTCCGCAAGTCAAAGGCAAGTTTAAAAAGGGAAATCCAAAGAAAGGAGTTACAGAGACAGCAATATATTGTTCAAGAAAGTGACAACAGCTTATACGGTCGTGCAACTGTGTTCATACAATCTATTATCGTGGGGAACGAGGAAGACGGTCGTGAATATGCAATGTGTAAGTCAAGCTCCATTCTATAGCTGTAACGTCACTCATTCCTTTTAGATATGATTGAGGTCCGTAGGCGAGCAGGAGATCAGATGCCTGCTGCAACATGGGTCGTCACTCGAAGATACAGTGAATTCCACGAATTAAATAAACGACTGCGAGCAAAGTATCCCGAGGTTCGAAACTTAGAATTTCCCCGTCGACAAATGGTCTTAAAATTGCAAAAGGACTTTCTGCAAAAACGACGTCTAGGGCTCGAGAGGTATCTTCGTGTATGTTGCTTGAATTCCTTCCTTCACCATGATACCATCTAACTCATTATCGCGTGCAGGAACTTCTTCTTATTCCGGCCATTTGTCGCAGCCGAGACCTTCGCGCTTTCCTTTCGCAACAGGCCATATCGGACTCCGATTTGAGCTCTTCGCAATCTGATAGTCGCGACTTTGTCACCCGGATCTACAATTCAGTCACTGATGGTATGGAAGAGTTCTTGGGCAACATTCCAGTCCTCGATCAGCTCTCCGTTGCGGGCCAAAATCTCATCTCCGCCGCGACTAGTCAGTTAGCCAGTAACGGCGTTGCGGCTCCTATCATCCCTACTTCTGCCGTTCTTGGCACCGATCCCACCACGGATGCAGAAGCAGAAGCAGAGCTTCGTGCTTTTGAAAATCGGGAGTTAGAGCCGTTCGTCAAACCTATTTGCGACCTCTTCCTTGAGGCATTTGAGCTTAACCGTGAGAGCAACTGGCTGCGTGGCCGTGCCGTTGTCGTTGTCCTGCATCAACTTCTTGGTGGTACCATTGAACGCAAAGTCCGCGAACATGCAAAGCTTTTTCTTTCCGAGGAAAATGTAGTTAAATACCTCGAACTCATTAAAGCGACAATATGGCCAGGTGGAGAGATGAAGGAAGCCACAGTGCGCGGCTCTGCAGAGAAAGTAAGGAGCCGTAAGGAAGCTGGACTCGTGTTGGCTACCCTAGTGCCCGATTTAGCGGGTAGTGTGGTTGGGAGAGCGAATGCGCAAGCGGCTAGTAGAAGGATTTTAGCGACGGTTAATAATCAGAGGCTCAAGTAAGTTGCTTTTAGGTTTCTTTCATTTAACATCTGCTGGGTGTCTAATATTATCACGGTCCTATAGCACGCATTTAGCGTTCACGCTTCTCGATGAATTCGTGCAAGCAATATTTCCAGATGCTACGGAGAGGTGAGTTGATCGAACTGCATCAAAGGCGTTTGGGACATTGAGATGGTGGAATTTTTTATTTTCAAATGGTTGGAATACAGTGACTATGCTTTCAGCAGCATTTGCATCGGCGCGAGTTGGGAAGGATGGGACCAATGGATTCACAAAGCATACAAATTATCAATACGCATTATTAGGTTCTGACGCTTTGTCAGCCTCTTCAAGTGATCCCCAACGCTAGCGTCAGCCAAGTGTATATCATACGCCAGAGCTCTATGAATTCATATTCTGATACGTTATTCAATAAGCCGTCTCCACGAGGTTTCAAAGGTTAGAAATCTTAGAACGATTCTCATTCCAAACATTCTAAGTTGTTTTCTGCCTGCGAGTCTTGCTTTCCCATGATCAAAGACAGCTCTTGAAGTAGAACCATCGTAATCATCACATTCTACTCTCCTCTCTCTGTCTAGTTTTTAAACACATGTTATATATCTAATGACCATTTTTTAGCCTTCATAATATTACGCTAGCACAATCATTTGGTGTCATCTTTCTCGTATATTGAGAATCTCCGACTCCCTCCGGTCGGACATACCTGCTCCGAGCAGCCAAGTCCGCGCCGCAACAATATAAAATACGACAACAGTCTGATGGAAGCAAGCAACAATCATTATAAGTAATCTTAACTCAGGAGAATACCTCCTTTTCCAATAGCACTTCGTCCCGTTCCTCAATCTATTGAGCACGATATACCATAAACGCCCAAGAATCACAATCACCATGGCTGGAGCATTTTTCAAGCAGACTTACTTTATCCCCAAACCAACTCTGACTGAGGAAAATCTACCGGACCAGTCGGGCAAAGTTTAAATTTCCCTTCTCTATAGGTGGAACATTCTCAAACTAATGATTATTCCCCAGGTCCATATTGTCACCGGTGGGTATGCCGGTATCGGCTTGGAGCTCACTAAGATCCTCTACCAGAAAAATGCCACGATCTACGCAGCGGGGCGTAGTGGAGGCAAAGCCAAAAAAGCCATTGAAGCAATGAAAATTGAGTTTGCAAATTCAACGGGAAAGATTGAGTTCTTACAGCTTGATCTGGACGATCTGAGCACGATTAAGCGCTCAGCGGAAGAATTTCTATCGAAGGAATCTCGGCTCGATGTGCTAGTGAACAATGCAGGTGTTATGGTGCCGCCTGCAGGAAGTAAGGCCAAACAGGTAAGTACCCTAAGACTATGGGAAGGAAGGAGGGGGGCGCTTCAAGCGATCTTATCCCATATCGGATATTGACATTCTCAGGGCTATGATCTCCAGATGGGCGTTAATTGCATAGGTCCTTTCCTTTTCACGCAATTTCTACTACCCATTTTACAGAAAACCGCAGCTACGGCACCAGCAGGTAGCGTACGCATAACCTGGGCATCCTCTTTGGCCGCAGATCTATCCGCGCCTAAGGGAGGCGTTGAGATCGACAAGGATGGGGCACCGAAAGTTCTGAAGAACCCGGAGCTCAACTATGGGCAAAGTAAGAGTGGGAACGTGATGTTCGCCGTTGAAGCCGCTAGGCGATATGGCAAGGACGGGATTATCAGCATTGTGAGCTTGTTTTCTACTCGTAGCAGATGTACCCCTTCGCGAGGTCCGAAACTGACCAGCCTGCTAGGCATGGAATCCAGGACACCTAAAATCCGAACTCTCGAGAACTGCTAGTTTAAGCCAAAGTATATTTATCGTAAGCCGACCCGTATAATTCAAAGCCTCCATCCCCACTCAATATCTAGCCTAGCATCGAAGTGCTAACCACTCTTTTGAAGAAATTACTGGCAAATCCGCCTAAACTTGGTGGATACACCGAACTCTATGCCGGCTGGTCGCCCGATATCACGCTAGATAACAATGGAGCATACGTTATCCCTTGGGGTCGTATTGGCGAGTACAACAGCGCATTAGCAAAGGCTATAAAGCCAGAGGCTAAAGGAGGAGAAGGGAGGGCGGAGAGGCTTTGGGATTGGTGTGAAAGGGAGACGAAGAAGTATACGTAGGACAAGTTTGTGCTAAATAGTGTTGGACCGTTTTTCAGATTGCGGCTTTTAACAAATATTCTTGTGGGTTACAGCGTTCTTGCGCTGCTCTGCCATATATTGGACAATGGGATGATTTTTGATTGAGTGACGAGGTTTTACGGACAGGGAGTCGGCGTTAAAGCGCCTCCGCATTTCCCTGAACAAGCTTTCCCTGCCTTATTCGAAGAGTTGTAACTGCTTCAACCTTAATGCAACCTAATAGAAGTCCACTGGCAGGTGTCATGCATGATCGACTTGTGCCATCTACAGGATCTAGATCCACGCTGTATAACTTGTATTTATTTTTCAAAGTTAAGTCATTCAACACCACGTTAACGAGTGGATGAGCCAACATGTTTTCCTGAGGGCTTCCGCTGACGACCCCACACAAATGTGGTTTAATAATCATATATCCATAGATTTAAATCCGGGATCATGTCTTCACACAAGCGCGCCAACCTACGCTGATCGTCAATCTAGAGCGTTGAGCGCTAGATCATCCACATTTCTACCCCAAAATCGTAAATTCATCCGACATAGCGTTTGTTAAATCACGCACCTCGATAATACTTAGTTGGCACAAATGGCATCTTAGTCACTACTGCCTTTCTTCGCTTCCCTCTGACCAAGACGCCAACCTCTGTTCCAGCCTTATGCAACCCATCTTTTACATAGCCCATTGCAATGTTTTTCTTCAGAGTCGGTGACGGACAGCCCGAAGTTATCTTTCCAATTGCATTGCCTTCTGCATCCACGATTTCAGCACCCTCGCGCGCCGGTGCTCCCTCAATGACAAGCCCCACGCGTCTTCTCGTCACGCCAACGCCGCCGTCTTTTTTTAGTTTTAGTTGAGAAAGAATA
>Ga0307515_10002638_pt1 | contig 38496 bp, 37 predicted proteins | sample 17_EM_MG_FD_194513 | JGI IMG/M metagenome (GOLD analysis project Ga0307515, IMG submission 194513) | Populus trichocarpa ectomycorrhiza microbial communities from riparian zone in the Pacific Northwest, United States - 17_EM | ecosystem: Host-associated > Plants > Roots > Unclassified | place... | reverse complement strand
GTCTGTGGAAGCTTTGGCTAGTAGAAGGCTCTAGGTCTGTAGAAGCTTTGGCTAGTAGAAGGCTCTAAGTCTGTGGAAGCTTTGATGCTGACGTTGACATAGCCAACCTACTTGTATAAGTACAATGATCAAAATCGCCAACACCATCACCATTGCCATTGTCATTGCCATTGCCATTGCCATCTTCCCCGTCAGCCCCGGACCGAATGCACACACATGCACCCACAATCGATGGGAAGTGGGCACTAGATTCCGCTGGACAATCTAAGTCGGAGATCTGCTCTCCCCAAGATCCAATTGTCTACCTTTCCTGTGGAATCTAAGGCTACAATTGTCAACACGATGAGTATGAGGCATCTTGAGATCATGTCGCGGTGGCCACGGTAAAGATAAGGTTCACACTATGATATCGACCGACGTCATGATTTCGGCCACCATACGCCGCCCGCCATCTGCCACACACCACACGCCACATGCCGCCCGCTATACACTGCCCACCATACGCCACCTGCCTCACGCCTCCCGGAGCCTGGCTTCTGCAACTGCGGAGGTCTCTGGATCGAGCATGCAGGAGCGTACATGGGAGCGTATAGTCAAGCAGGCTGGGAGCGTGTCATCGAGTGCAATTGGGAGTGTACTTGAGAGCGTGCTCGGGAGTGTGATTGAGAGCGTCTTGAGAGCATACTTGGGAGCGTATAGTCAAGCAGACTGGGAGTGGGCCATCGAGTGCAATTGGGAGTGTACTTGAGAGCGTGCTCGGGAGTGTGATTGAGAGCGTCTTGAGAGCATCCTTGGCAGCGTATAGTCAAACAGGCTGGGAGTGTGCCATCGAGTGCAATTGGGAGTGTACTTGAGAGCATGCTCGGGAGTGCGATTGAGAGTGTCTTGAGAGCTTACTTGGGAGCGTATAGTCAAGCAGGCTACGAGTGTGCAATCGAGTGCAATTGGGAGTGTACTTGAGAGCATGCTCGGGAGTGTGATTGAGAGCGTCTTGAGAGTTGACTTTGTAGCATATAGTCAAGCTGGCTGGGAGTGTGCCATCGAGTGCAATTGGGAGTGTACTTGAGAGCGTGCTCGGGAGTGTGATCGAGAGCGTCTTGAGAGCTTACTTGAGAGCATAAGTCCAGCAGGCTGGGAGTGTACAGTCGAGTGCAATCAGGTGTGTACTTCAGAGCGCATTTGGGAGTGTGCAAAGAAGTGCATTTGGCACTTTGGTTTCAAGTTTGTTGAATGCAGCATGATGTATAGTATCAAGCGCACATAATTGCATGCGTATCATAGTAATCTAGTCGATGCGCAGGTCCATAGGACTTCATAGTGCCGCGCGTCATATATGCTATGGATCACAGACCCAGAAACCGCTTCCTAATGAGTTACGCGTCGCGTAAGGTCATTTTTCCCGGTGGACTGTCTCTGTTCAATAATGCACTAAAATCATTGTCCCTACACGTGCAAATCATTAGCATAATCCTTAACAGTGACAATAAGTGCCATATTTTACTTATTGGTTCTGGTAATGCCTCCAATAGTTTTGTTATTACAAATTCTCAATCCTGTCAGGGGAGCAACAACAACAACCAGTGTGAAGTTGTTGTGTTGCATCATATTAGTCAACTTATAGATGCAAAAATGATTGGGGCAATATCAACTGCATTGGCAGATTTCCCTATATGCTTTCAAGCTTGAACTTTCTGGAATGATACAAGTAAATAAAGTTCAATCTGTTCTGTTGCTCAATCTTGTCATTCATGTTCCTTGGCTTGGTCAACAGGTGGATCCCCTACTCCAGGTGGAAGTGAATTGTGAGAAAGAATATCAAGTTTCCATGGTCGAAGATGGCCAAGTGTACCAATGTCAGTTGAATTGTATAATATGCTGGAAATGCTATGATTCTTTCACGTGGGAAGCTATACAGGCTATGGGCAGTTTACTGGCGGTGGAGGAGCTTCATAACCAGTATTCTTTGAAGCCTGGACCGTTGGAAAATGTTCATTGAGGTTCTTGAACCTATGGGGGAATACTGTCACATGTTGTATATGCTTGTTATGGTACAAAGGAAGAGTGCTTGCGAAAGGTGTGGAACATAGCAATTGTTGATAATAAGGAAAGGGTGTAAGGATATCTCTTACTGGTGGTAAGATTGTATAGTATGTTAAGAAAGTGGTTTGAGGTATTGCAACATTGGATGATAAGGTGTTGTTGTGTTGAAAACAGTTTTGTTTGTAGTGTGTAAGATCATGAGTGAGGAATCTGATGGTAAATCAGAGAATGTGGACTCATTGGAGGATGGCAAATGAACTGTATACCATGAAATGTTATTTGATGCTGGAGGGTTTTCTTTTCTTCTCTCTTTACTCAGTTTCTTTTCTAGCAAAGCAACAGATGGCACTGACATAACTCGACTCTTGTTCTTGTATCGTGCTATGCACTTTGAGATTTTACCCCAAACTCAATAATATTGTTTTGTTACCAATATCACCTGCTTTCAACCCTGCCCATTACAATATCAGAGTTTAATCCCGTAGTTCTCTCCATCTACAACAAGTGATTCCCCTTCCTTCTCTCTACCGTATCATAGAATCCATACAGGGTTCTCCCCTGAGTACTAAATCACCAAGCTGTTGCATATATGGTCTACCTCTCCGGCATATGGCTTCAGTTGGGCTGATGCATAATATCCCTAAGATGATGTTCATTCCAGACTCAGCTGGAGATGCCAGCTGAGTGCGCATACATGCATACAGCGCATACTGTGAATGCCATATATAAGATCACGAATGTACCTGTACTTGAGAATACAATCTTCAAGCAATGATTATTTCAGCACAAGCATCGGCGGGTTGGGCGAGTGATTGTTCGTAATTTACCATTTTGTTAATTTTCCTTTGTTCTTTGTCGATAAGGGAAGTTTACAAGCAGTAGCTTCTACATCCTGTTTGGCAGATACATGTTGGTGGGACGTGTTGAGGTCCTGCTGTTGCAGTATTCTTGAAAACAATTCCTGTTTTTGGATGTCCACATCTGAGCATTACACCCTTACTTGAGCAACGGTATTTATTACTCCCTCGGTCTGGCAGCTTCCCTATATCTTACCAGAATACACCTATAATACAATTGAGTAGCTTTATGAAGTCTCAGGTCATCATTCTGTATTGTAGTTGCATCACTGTGGTTTCAGGGCGACAGAGCCAGTTGCTATTGCCCAAACGGTCCAGGAATCGAAAGTTGCGATCGAGGGGATATTCTCCCTCAAGAATGGAGCGCTTAAGTCTGCAGATATGTTATACTAAGTCTAGTTAAATAGATTAGCTTGTAGCGGATCTATATAAGGCAATACACAAATAACGTAGGAATCTACCAGCCCAGCATTACCGTGATGTTAGCAAAAAGTCACATAGCCACTACACCGTCTTAAAAACCAACCTTATTTTCATCTGTATGCCTATAAAACTCACCCTGCTAACATAAAACCCCAGCTCGCGTCCATCAACGTAGTACTCACAGTTGCCTACTATGGGGTCTCCTAACGTGGTTGACTGCGGGCAGGGGTAACTGAACTTCTGATTTTGCAGTCTGTATTAAACATTGGCTCTTGACCTGGCAGCTGAAAAGTTAAATTTTGTTAAATTTGTTTAGGATAAGCTCAGTAAAAGGAGTAGAAGAGCAGCGTCAACAGCAACAAGAGCTAATATTGGAAGCGGAAGTAACAACAGAAGCATGAGTATTGTTAGGGGTATAGTTGAATAATGGTCGTTGGTGGTGCAGTAGTAGATGCTCATGTGTTTCACCCTCTAACTTTGGATCCGAATCTCACCATTACCGCAGCGTATATAGGCAAGTTTATTCTGTTCGTAGCTTGGAATATAGTGTCTTGTGGTATGATTGCGGTTAGTTTTAATACCCGGTTGCTGTCTCCATCACAGTGACTCCAAAAATCACTCGCTCCCGGGGGGTAAATCTGTTACAGATGTACATGATGTTACAGGTCTGATACACGGTCACGGCTGCAGGGGCTGATGCCTCCTGTATATATCTCGAGTCTTTCTCTTTCTCTCTTCTCTATACCATAGAATACACGCACACGGTTCTCCCCAACTTCCATATCGTAACAAAATCTCTTTATCCGGTTCCGGAGATTTCTCCAGCATAACAATAGAGGAGTTGAGATATTAGGAGGTTTCAAACATGCAGCCAAACCCCTAAAGTCGATAACTTTACCCTTCTAGCAGAGTATTTATGTAGAGTAACTGTGCAGACTCTATCATCTCAAGTATCCCTCTGGGGCGAAGTCAATTGATTGTCTTTGATTGCGTTAGTGAGATTTGTCTATTCCATCTAGAGCAGTATTTCAACCTTAGAAGGCGAGATAGGCACATTCCTCAACTATCTTTTGATAATCTATACTCTGGTATCGGGAGTCAAAACCAGGGTTCATGATGCTTGTCTGTAGAGTTCCTGACGAAGGTATATGCAGGGTCAATCGCCTGTGCGGACCCGAGACCCGGTGTTGTCCGCGGCATCGCAGAATAACTCCTACAGTATTGTGGAGAAATAACTGTATAAAAGCCGTGAATATTCCCATACATCAGCTTCTCTCTCCACCAGCATCCACCAGCGCTCGAAAGCACAGTACAAATCTCATCTCTTCCGCTTTCATCTCTGCCGCTTTCCACTTTCAAGCCCTCTAAACGATTAAAATCATTCAGCTCTCTACCTCCTTCATTTCCCTCTCCTCGCTCTTGCAGCTGCCGCCCCCACTACTGAGGCAGCTCCCGAGGCCCTCGCCCCTCCCGAACCCGAACCCCAAAACCCCGTTCCCGGAAGCCGCGGCCTAGTTAGATGCACGGCCAATCAAAATTGTTGAAAGCAATAGAGAAGAAAGAAGAAGCTGTATTATCTGTCGATACAAAGGAATGAAAACAGTAGACTTATATACTAAAGAGAGATTCTGAGAGAGAAGGAAAACTTCATACCGATTACCAAGCCGGAGCCCTAAGCCGAGCACCGGTGCCGAGGCGAGTCCTCCTCCTCGGCATGGGGGCAGGCAGTGATGCCAACGGTTCCCTAAGGGACTGGTTCCAACTTGCAGTTCGCGGTCTGGTGCAGCCCCAGTTTTTTTTTTTTTTATTCATACTGTATTAGGTGCAGTCCCAGTTCGGGGGTGTGAACTACACCGCCTGGAACAAGTTCGGTTTTAGGGAGGAACTGGTTGGGGACTGGTTCGAACCAATCCCGCTGGAGGATGCTAAGTGGTTGGAGCTTTTCCTGAGGCGTGTATGAATGCTTGGTGATTTCCTAAAATCATGGGAGAATATCATGCACAGGGCAGGCGGGGACAGAGATTGGGCAATTGATGAAATATAGCAGCGTGGCAGGGTGTAGCAAATGATTACCCAGTAAGCGGACATTTCTTTCTGCTGCTCTTGCCCGTTTGTAGCACTCTGTAGCAAAGGACCGCCAGGGAACTGGTTCGAACCAGTCCTTTACCTAGTTCGAACCAGCAGTTCAGAGTCCGGACTAGTTCACTCCCTGAACCGCACCAGAGGGACTGGTTCCCACGTCGAGCCGGGACTGGTTCGAACCGTTGGCATCACTGGGGGCAAGTGAAGCCGATGGGGGCCGCAAGCCACCGATCTCATGCCCGAGTCCACCATCACCGAAGACTAAGGAAGCCACCGGGCCAAATCTCTAGTCAACAATAATCAGGTCATCAGGGCCTGCTTCAAGGTCATCTGCCCCACCCAAGGATCGTATAGGACGGGACAAGTTGTCACCTATAAGTGTTCCAAGGGTGGAGATGTCGTTAATGGCAACAAGTTCGGCCCCAACTCCACATTCTTCAGGAACGAATACTAATTGGGTGCAGTCTCTGGATCCAGAGCACCTCTGACGGGTGGTCGCCTGCGGCATTTTTTGGATCATTTGAGGCCGTAGCTTCTACAATTTAACTTGGCAGATTGCAAAACAACCAGCTGAAATAAATACCCACCATAAATACCGATTATGTATTAAGTAGCTCTACAACTACCTTGCCAATTAATAAGTACAGTATATTAACAAATATGAGCAATTGTGAAATACCTATCTGAGGTTGGGAATCCTCCTTTAGTAATAAGCAGGCTTCCCAAAAGTCCATCCCATACGAGCTGATGACTGGGCCAGATGTATACCGAGTAATGGTTGGGTGAAGCGAGTGATGCAGTGGTGACTGACCTTCACTTAGATTTGTGCTCATGCACACCTGTTTCAACATTCATGTGCTCAGCATTGGGATACAAGAGTTGTATGGTATGTGACCCGCTACGAAATGAGTGGTTTTCAATGTAAAATTCCCCAAATTGGGGGTGGCAACCTCCGCCAGCTCTAAGGGAGTCGGAAATGTGCTACTTTAAAGGCACCGGAAAAGGCACCGAACAGTGCCTTTTCCTACACCGAAAATAAAAGGCATTTAAGTGCATGAATTGGGTTAGGGGTTCTTTTAGTATGGCAGAAAGGGCACCGTGGAAATGGAACTACGCAATGCTTTTCTAGGGTGCCTTTCTCCCCATACCTTTTCTCCCAGACCTTTTCTCCCATTCCTTTTCCCCGTACCTTTTCTCCTCGTGCCATTTCACCCCCGTGCCTTTTCACCCCGTGCCTTGTCTCCTCCGTGCCATTTCTCCGCACCTGTCCCCTGCGCCTTGTCGTATCTTTCACCTTCAAGTAACAAAACATTAAAGACTCTCGTCACTCCAAAGGCGGTGACTAAAAACACCAACCACTAGAGGAAGCGCCGACACCTCTGACCCCCTCAATGTACCCACCATGTTAGCACTCTTGCCATTGCCCGTTCCCGTCTTGTAGATTTTGCCTGCTGCCCCTGACTCTGTCGTTGATGTCTCCAGTGTTGGTGCAGTCAATGGTAGCGTATGAATGGTAGCGGTAGCGGTAGCAACGCCGTGTTAGTAGTGGTGGTAATTTGGCATACAGGTAGTGCAGGCAGAGGTGGCGATGGCCGATGTAAAAGGAAAGAAGGTGAGCAGCCGATCGAGAACAACCAAAATCTATCATTTGTCGCTACCCCTTGGTGGAATAAAGGTACACACACAAAGTGCCACAAATAAAGGCACTTCCAGTAAGGCTTTAGGTCCTGAAAATGCACCATTTCAAATCACAGCAGTAGAAATTCGTGGATTTAAGGAAGATTTGGAGAGAGTTCAGCATTTCAAAAGCCACAAGCCGAATGGGCATACAATAAAAGGCATTAGGACTTTCAAAAAGGCACTAAAATGAGTTCCAGCACCTCCTGGTGCCTTTTTTACCATACAACCAGTGCCTTTTCATTTATCATTTATATGGGGAAATGGCACGAAAAGCACATTTCCAACTCCCTTAAAGCAGGCCCCACTAGATTCCCACTCAGCGCCCTAAGTCTCCCTAGTCATGCCCCACCCAGGTCGACGGTAGCTGTCACTCAGAGACTGGCGCCCGCCCGGACTATTGGAAAGCCTAGTAATACGCAAAGCGTAAGCGTAATCTTCGTATGATATAAATTCAGCGTTAATAAGCGGCTTGGCCGGCCGCCAGGCTTTTTAGCGGCCTGCAGATCAGGCCGGCCGCAATATTTGAGGTCTGCCTTGGCGCAGGCCAGGCCCGGCATCTATTTTAAAAGTGTATGCCGCAAAAAGCTTGGCGGCCGCCCACAGATCAGGCCGGCCGGGCCTGGCCGCTTAGGAACACTGCATAAATTGCTGCTCTAGGGCAGTTTTTCCATCTAAAGGCCTGCTTCTATTTGCCAGGAGCTGTAACACGCAATCTAACTTCTTTTCACACAATCATAGTCACTTCTTTTTTTAGATTTAACGTACCCACTTCCAGCTATTATTATCGAAATATTGTCTCTTTGACTCAACTTACAAATTACAACAATATGATATACCAACAGATGATTCAGAACCGAATGAAATTTCATTACTCGCTACCGGTTGGCAACTGTACCACTTTCAATCAATCAACTGGGTGACGTACGCCTTGACAATCAAAAATGTATCTGTTTGGATCCATCAGCGAATAAATTCAAGAACCATTCGGAAGTGGATAAGTTTAATACCTTCGAGCTAGGTTCAGGCTTCCAAATTACAGTCTGATTGGATGACTAAGCTCTTTTTTTGCCTTTGTTGTTCGTGTTACCGTCTCTTTTCTGCTTTTTCGTCACTACACCTGCAAGTCCAAACGCTGAGCGTTTCTCCCCTTGCTCATTTTGAGAAACATTTCGGTTCTTTTTCGTTTGGCTTCTGGTTGTCGGAGAGGGGCCCATTTTTTTGCCTTGCTCTGTTGAGACATTTATGGTTTCACTGCGCGGAATTTCGACTTTAGCCTGGCCATTCTCGTCGTCATCTGTTAGATGTCGTGGCACCTCAGATTCCTTATTCAATGCAGCAGAGATAGTGGTAGAAACTGCTGGAAAGGGATTATCCTCGTCTGCTTTCATCTGCGTTTTATTGGCCATTTCTATTTCTCGTTCCTGGGCCGCTTTCGATCTCTGGTTCGTAAATGTCACTGCGAGGTTCTTCATGCTGGTCAAGGTATCTGGATGCTTTTCACCGAGTACCCTCTTTCTCGCCTCCAAGACCTGTAACCCCAGTTCTTCGGCCTCTTTCCATCGCCCGTGTTTCGTAAGCGTGGCCGCAAGATTAGCGATTCCGGTCAATGTATCTGGATGATCTTCGCCGAGTACCCTTTTGCTGGTGTCTACAACCTGCATCTCTAGCTCCTCGGCTTCCTTCCAGCGCCCCTGTTTCGACAATGCTGATGCAAGGTTGTCCTTGCTGGTCAAAGTATCTGGATGTTCTGCACCATATACCCTCTTGCTCGTCTCTAACACTTGCGTCTCGAGCTCTGCGGCATCCTTCCATCGCTCCTGCTCCATAAATATCGATGCGAGGTTACCCATGCTGGTCAACGTATCTGGATGGTCTTGGCCGAGTACCTTCTTCCTAGTTTCGATGACCTGTATTTCCAACCCCTCTGCCTCCTTCATTCTCCCCTGATCCCGAAACGTGGATGCGAGGCTTGCAATGCTGTTCAAGGTATTTGGATGCTCTTCGCCGAGTGTATTCATAAAGGACTCGATGACCTGCACTTCCAATTCTTCGGCCTCCTTCCATCGCCCCTGGTCCGAAAATATCGATGCAAGGTTGCTCACGCTCGATAAGGTATCTAGGTGCTCTTGGCCAAGCACCCTTTTTCTTATTTCTAAGACCTGCAGGCCCAAGTCTTCGGCCTCCTTCCACATTTCCATGTTTGAATATGTCGATGCGAGGTTGGAGATACCTGTCAAGGTATCAGGATGCTCTTGACCGAGGACCCTCCTACTCGTCTCCATAACCTGTAACTCCAGCTCTGCGGCCTCTGTCCATCGGCTCTGCTCCGAAAATATCGCGGCGAGGTTGCCCATGCTGGTCAAGGTATCTGGATGCTCTTTGCCGAGTACCCTCTTGCTCGTCTCTAACATCTGCACCTCTAGCTCTTCGGCCTCCTTCCACTTGCCCTGATTTGAAAATGTGGATGCGAGGTTAGTTATACTAGCCAATGTATGCGGATGCTTTGGACCAAGAACCCTCTTTCTCGCCTCCATAACCTCTAGCTCCAGTTTTTCGGCCTCATTCCATCGCCCCTGGTCCATAAATGATAATGCAAGGTTTTCCATGCTACCCAGGGTATCTGGATGTTCTTGACCTAGTATCCTCTTTCTGATTTCTATGACCTGTAACCCCTGCTCATCGGACTGCTTCCATTGCCCCTGTTTCGACAATGCCGATGCAAGGTACTCCATGCTGGTCAAAGTATCTGGATGCTCTTCACCGAGTACCCTCTTTCTCGTATCTATGACCTGTTTCTCTAACTCATCGGCTTCCTTCCATCGCCCCTGTTTTGAAAACGCCCATGCGACGTTACTCATTCTGGTTGCGGTATCTAGATGCTCAATACCGAGTACCCTTTTACTCGTCTCCATTACCTGTAACTCTTGTTCTTCGGCCTCCTTCCATCGTCCTTGTTGTGATAATGTCGATGAGAGGTTGCTAATACTGATCAGGGTATCTGGATGCTCATGTCCAAGCACTCTCTTTCTCATCTCCATGACCTGCATTTCCAGCTTTTCGGCCTCTTTCCATCGCCCCTGTTTTGAAAATGTAGATGCGAGGTTTGCGATGCTGTTCAAGGTATCGGGATGCTCTTCACCGAGTATACTCTTGAACATCTCCATAACCTGTACTTCCAACTCTTCGGCCTCCTCGTATCGCCCTTGATCCCAAAATATCAGTGCGAGGTTGGCGATGCTGGTCAGGGTTGCTGGATGCTCTTGGCCGAGTACTCTCTTTCTTATTGCTATCCCCTGTATCTCCAACTCCCCGGCCTTCTTCCAATGCCCACGTTTCCACAAAGTCACCGCAAGGTTGGACATAATTGATGCGGTCTCCGTGCTCTGCTCTCCATACGTGTTTCTAATATGCGCTAGAACCTCTTCCTGCAACGCTTGTTGTTCTACTAACTCTCCCATCATGTCGTGAGACTTTGCTACATTTAGCATTGATTGCAGGTAATACGGATGAGCAATTCCTTGGGGTGCTATGTGATCTCTGACCCGCATACGGAGCGCTTTTGATGCCGCAAATTCTCGTAACTCATCCAGTAGATCTCCAATGATACTGTGTAAAGCCAATGTTATGAAATGGAACTCTCCAAATTCTCGTGCCATGTCACTAGCCTCTCTTTCATATAGCTCCCGGGCTTTCTCCAGTTCTTTTATACCCCGTGTTCGATATTCGTGGATCAGGTCGAATTCATCAAGAATTTCATTGAACTCGCGTATTTTCCTTCTGCCATTTTTCCAACTCGCAGGTCGTACCGCATCTTTTTCAGCACTCAAATCCTCAGATCGTTTAGCACTTTTTGCTAGCCATATATGGGATTGATTCTCGTCTGACTTGGTTCCAAATCCAATCCGATAACAAAATGCAAGCTGGAATGCGATCTGGGTAGCAGAAGGTTGGTTTCGGTTCCAGATGTAGTTATTTTCAAGGCTGTCTTTAATCTGCGTCCGCACTCTGTAGTCGACTGCCATAAAGTCGGCCAGGTTTAACGCAATCTTTTACGCAGTTCAGCAATATGCCGGAAATTAGAAACGGATGGATAAGTACCCGGAAATCTGTATATATTGAGACCTTTGGTACCGCCTCCAATGCTACCGTGAAAGATTCCAGCTCAGCTCTAAATTTTATAATCAGCGAATTCCTTGCATTTGAGATTTTATTAGGTAAACCTCACCGTTCATTGCTTAAAAGATGCAACAATTTTCCAAGATCGGGTGTCCGTTTTTCGGGGTTTAATGGAATAGTCATATCGAAAAATCCCTTCAAACGAATGCTAAGCTCGGTATTTAATTCCGTAAGTGCCAATAGCTGAGTTGCAAGATTCTGCAGTTTATCTTCATCTTTGAGACATTCCAACCACGTTCGGGGCCCGGTGGATGCGTCAAATGAAACTAACTCCGGCATGCTATCCGTACCATTCTGTGCGACCCGCACGCTTCCAAAGAGAAGCCAAAGACACAACATTCCAAAGGAATACACGTCCGCCTTCTTGGCTGGGGAGACTTTGAACTCCCCGAAGTGATGCTCGGGGGCATTCCATGGCCTTGACTTTGGTAAAAGAACCGATCCTCCCTCACTCGCGGCAAGAGTGGAATACCCGAAGTCGCACACCTTAACGATGGTCTTTCTGGTAGCATCTTTGAAAACTAGCACGTTTTGAGGCTTTATGTCGCCATGAATTACATCTGCAGTCAGTTAGACTTCCGCCAGGCAACAAACGATGGAATATCAAACCATAAGCATGCAATGTCATAATTGCACTTCCAATGTCAGCGCAGATTTTGAGTCTGTCATCAATTGACATGTTCATGCCGTCATGCACGTTCATAAACTGCTGTAGATCCCACGCTGCCCTCTCAAAGACAAGTACCGGGATAGCTTTCTCCGTCCTGGTTTTGATATCCCAGCAAATCCCCTCAAGGTTGACTATATGCAGGTGCTTCTGGATCGGAGGTTGACTCAAAATTAGTACCTCTGACATCAGCGGTAAAAAGTCATCGTCTGATTCTCCATCCATGTGAAACCGCTTGAATGCAAGTGGAATCTCGGTGATGAGCGTAGATTGGCTTATTGTCCCAGAGCTACCCTTACCAATATTACCAAGAGCAGGCTGCCAGGTAATGGGGAGGAAGTCGATATTGAATTTTTGGACAATAGATAGGAATGCGATCAGATCGTTTTGAAGGTCGCTGTTAGTGTGATTCTTCCGATGATACATTGAGGCGGAATAGCGGGTAAACATTCCATTGGAATGTGAGACGAGTGCGGAGTTGCGTGTTGAAAACATGGTGCTTGGGGATGGAGAAAGTGGGACGAAGGCGGAAAGATAATACGAATCTCGTAATCTTGTATATTTAGTCAGCGCCACGATCGTAGAGTAACATGGAGATAGAGAAACTGTACATACGGAACAATGATCCTTATGTTGGATAGCTACGACTCAACCAAAGTATTAATGCACGCAGCAGAGAGACTGTGCAACCCACCTAGGCTGCTATGTCCGTTAGCCTCATCTAAGGTAACATCGAGATTGCGCATCATTGGTGCCACCAATCCGCTGCATCATGTTTGGATGATGGCTGTGCTGGCAGTGTTAACTCCAGCACGTGCACAAGTGATTGGACTACAACCAGTATTAAAAGGCCAGATTCGCGTCAAACGCCCACAGCCCTCCATATGCTAGCATATTGTGGTAGGTTGAATGATCAATAGGAGAACCTTGAGCCAGAGTAATAAACTGCCACGCATTAAAAAATCCGCCTTGTCCAAGAAATACATTCGCTTCTGTTTGACAATGTTGTTCTATTGGACCCCGCACCCATATGCGGGTTGATATCAGCCAAGCCTCCGGAGCTGTGGGCCGGCCAAACTCCACCCCACCAGAAACTCTGATAATAGCTGACATTCTATTGGATACGACATGGGTAACGGCTGCAAATCCTCATGGATGCCCCATGGAAAGGCGTGGGCACGCCAAATGTCAACACTTATCAAGGTATGGCACGACAAAAGTCATTATAATCCTCCACATTGCAAGCTCAATTAAGTTCATGAGTTTCAATCCGATCATGATATGTTTTATTACATGCAGCTAACCTCATGCTCTCTAACCTACCAGTCTCCGATGTGTAGTACCTTTAGTATTTGTGAGGAGATTTAGTGCAGTACTTACTCTAACTGCTATCTGGGGCGGATAGACCTATAAAGCGACCGCTTAATTAAACTCAGGTTTCTACTCGAATCACGATGAGCATTAAAATGAAACTAGCATAACTATAACTTTATACCTCGGTAACTAATTTATGACATCTTTAATATCGAGTAAGCGATTGTAGATAATGATCGATTTTCAGGTTTAAATCTACAATAGTACCACAGATGTTGAAGTATCGTAAATCTGAAATCGGAGCTGAATTTACATATAATTTACATATAATTATATTTATAACGTAATTTATGGTATACTTACAAAAATTAATACTCTATAGCACTATTTCAAACTAAATAAAGCTCTTCGGAGCAGAATTTGTGGATTTAATAGGCGGGCGATTGTAGTATTAAATTCGGCGGTGAGCGAAGATTACCTGTTGGTCGTAGCAATCATGAAATATCGCGAAGCAAAGTGCGCAAGTGGGAGCGCGAATAGCGGCCCAATTAAGTTTGCGAATTTTGTCCAACTGCGATGTGAATGTTCATAATTATGTATACATCCTTCCTCTTGTTACAAATTTATGATATCTCCGATATTTATTTGTGGTTTTAGATTTAGTTTCATAAATCAACAATAATCGAGCGTCTTCGAACCCCGCCGGAGATATTTTACATATAATATGAATCTCAATCCTGATGGTCAAAGTCGGCATTGCTCAGCATATTTCATGTAAAGAAAAATTTTGTGATCAGTGTGAAAATGGGGACTTAAATGTTGGATTTTCCGAAGTAGGTATTTACGTACGTACGTGCCACCTGTCAACCAATGACGATGCTTTGAGCACACAATGGTATGTAGGCACGGTTGCAACCTCTTCTGTATATGTCTTTTCTCTCTCTTTTACCGTAGTCTATACACGCACGCCGTTCATTACAATTTGCAATCTGTCGAGGTCCAAAGCGAGGTCCAGAGGTTGTTGTTGTTGTTTATTCATACTGTATGCACTCTAATTAGAGTATGACAGGACCTAATACCCCCTCCGCCTCCGGGCGAGCCGGCTAGATGGCGGAGCTCCCCCCCCGCTACCCTTCGAGGTCCAGAGGTCTGTCTGAGCGGTGTAGTTCTTCAATAAATATCACCGATATGCAACTTCAACAAGAGTTCGCCGCTCATCTTGATTCTCTTTGCATGTGAGACTTATATTTACCTTTATAGACAGATAGATAAACAGTCTTCATTAGTATTCCATACTAAAACATAGTGTTGCATGTGTACCTGCATCGTGAGTCTCAGCTTCGTTTGAATATGAGTCTCAGTTCCGTTTGATGGCGGCTTGTTTGACGACACGCATGATCGGCATCAGGATCAGGATGAACGTCTCAAGGTAGTGCAAACGCGTGTGCAAACGGATATGGGAGCCTGTACATATACGGGCCTTAGGCCGTCGAGAGTGAAGTCATTCAAGATGTCATTGAATCATCCAGGGTAACACATAGGTTGTTGCATATATGGGCTTCAGCTGAGCTGATGCATAATCTCCTTAAGATGATGGTCGTTGCAGACTCAGCTGGAGATGCCAGCTGAGTGCGCATGCATGCGTACAGGGCATACTCTGAATGCCGTATATAAGATCACGAATGTACCTGTACTTGAGAATACAACGCTTCTAGCAATCAGTATTTCAACAGGTTATGAGCCCGGTTATCGCTACTATCTAAATTCTCACGATCTTTCCCATGATCTCTTTCACGATCACCAAAAGAGCCTCAAGAACCCTAAACCTCGTCACTGTAGCAACAACCGCATAAACAGCACTAAAACTCAACACCATCATGAGCCATCTCCACGATCTCACCATGACTTCCTCAACATCACCTCAGTGGCTGCCCTCCTCACCCAACATGGCGGCAATCGTGGCCAGGGCAAAAGGCCTCCGATGCGGTGTATGCGGTGGACGCGGTGGACACGGAGAAAGCAGTGAAAGCAGAGATAGCCACGGACATGGGCAACAGAGTAAGTGCACCTATTGCAAAATTAACAGCCATACTACAGATGCATGTAGAAAACGGAAACGCGATCAGGAGGGAGGAAACAGCAGAGGAAATGATGAGCGCATTTGCTACCAGTACAGGCTCCCAGGCCACGTCAAAGTGGATTGCATCGCCTACAAACGTGTAAGGGAGTGGTGGAGAGTGAAGAAAGCCACCACTACAGCAGCTCACGCTACAGCTGGAGACTGCGATCTCCTCTGACTAACTGCTCATACTCTCGTTGCCGACGCCGCCGCTGCTCCGAACATCTCAATGTTCAAAAAGCTCTCATTTCCTATAGTAATCGAACTTGGAGTCAACAATTCAGTCACCGCTACGCATTACGGCTTCGTCGATGTCATACAGGGCTACCAAGTCGAAACTCTCCATACTGCTACTTTTCGACTTTCCCTCCTTCAATCAACCAATTGGATTTGGTGGGCATACGACTATTTCGGAACGGAAAATGCTCCTCTACAATCGAGTCTTCAGAGGCACCTACAATCGCATCTACAAGGCCACCTGCTTCCTCTGTTCTTAGTGCACCTTCGACTGCCATAACTAGGTCTACTCGCAAATCGCTCACAGTCTCAGAGTCAAGACTATGGCTCCGATGATGATTCTATTTGCACAGTCTGCATCAAAGCCACGCACAAGCAACGGTTCATTAGAGTGTCAGTCAAGCGCACTACGAAGCGCCATACAAGATGCTGCATGGATTTGGCAAACCTAGGCACGATGCTGCCAGCAACGAAATATCGTATCAAGCTCCTCTCCACAACCTACGTCGATTCGGATGCTATGCCAGTAGACTCATTCCCGAAGTTCAACGCCGCCGGGGCAAATTCGGCCCAAGGTCAAAACCCTGCATGATGGCATGGAAGCAATGTGATTGATATCGATGTTTGGACTACTAGAAGACAAGGAATATATTGAGGAAATAGATACCGGAGATGAACCTCTCCGAGACAAGATAGTCAACCTACGCAGTTAGAAAACGCCCACAGCCGGCGCCTCGGCAGAGAGGATACGACTGCCCAGCGATTGGCGGCAGAAGCAGAACGCATCGCCCACAGCCGGCGCCTCCGCAGAGAGGATCAGACTGTCCAGCATTCGGCGGCAGTAACCAAGAAATCAAGCCAAGTACCGCCAGCATCTTCAGCTCCACTAATAGCGAGTCGTGTCACAAGAAGTCAAGGTAAACCCCCCACAGAAGCATTAACGAGATCCATTCGCCTACGCGGAAGCTATGGAAAGCCCTCAACGAGGTCACTGGAAAAGAGCCATGAAGGAAGAAAGCGCGTCGATTATGCTCAACAACCTCTATCTCCGGAGCGATGGCATTCTGATACTTCTGTATGTCGACGATATCTCCATGTCGTACCCGGAGGCCGCTACCAAAGCCGCGATCGATGTCAAAGCGAAACTCTCAGAGAAATGTAAGATCACGAACCTCGGCCCGGCATGCCAATTCCTCGGCATCGAAATCCACTGCGAAGATACCGGAATCAGTCTTGATCCCAATATAAAGTTAGACTTGGCCGAGGATCGGGGGAGAAGGAATTGGAACATATCAGAGACTATTAACCAGTCGTGGGATCACTAATGAACGCAGCACTTGCAACTCGGCCAGATATCTCGAATGCGATCACTGCTCTTTCCCGTTACAATTCGCGGCCATTCACCAGCCATATGACTGCTACTAAGTGTTCTTCAGTACCTCAAATCGACAACCGATTTTCGACTACATTTCAACGGCAAGGCATCGGCATCGGCATCGGCAATAGTCTCGCAGGGTACTCAGATTCCGATTGAGACAACGACAGCGCGGACCGCAAATCTGAGGGAGGCCATGTGTTTATCGCCAGTAATGGAGCTATCTCGTGGCAGTCTCGAAAGCAAAGCCTCATCGCCATGTCAACTCTCGAGGCCGAGTTTATCACCAGCTCGGAGGTCTCTAGAGAAAGATCTGCACAAACGCCGAATAGTCAACCACTTCTACGTATACACGGACGAAAATGTGGCAGATATACTCACGAAAGCAATGGGTTTGTGGTAATTGGAGGTCAATTGGAGGTTAATTGGAGGTCAATTTAAGGTTTGATTTAAGGTTGTTTCACTTCTCTTTTGGGAAGACGGATTTCTTTGTTTATATGGATGGCCATCCTCAGGCTACGGTAGTACTCTTTCCCTGCTCACTTCTCAAGCAGGGTTTTAAGGAGGCTACTATGGAAATCACAAGTTGCGCATCATCTTTGTTTGTTTATTTGTTTATTGTTTGTCTTTCTTGCTCCACGGAGCGTAGCAAGAGGGGGGAGTGTTGCATATATGGGCTTCAGCTGAGCTGATGCATAATCTCCTTAAGATGATGGTCGTTGCAGACTCAGCTGGAGATGCCAGCTGAGTGCGCATGCATGCGTACAGGGCATACTCTGAATGCCGTATATAAGATCACGAATGTACCTGTACTTGAGAATACAACGCTTCTAGCAATCAGTATTTCAACATAGGTTTTTTTGACTGTAGCGGGTGATATCACATGAAGGTAAGAGGTAAATAATCTCTGGCCTCGAGCTCGTCTTCTTGCCATCGCACACATATCTATTCACGTACTTTATTTCGACCACTTCAATAATTGTTCTAATTATGCATTTGGCAGTCAGGGTGATGCCAGTGATCTGCAACCATCATTGTATCACTTGCACTTCCAATTCCGGGGGTAGAATATATGTTCCAAGAAGCTAAACCGCAAGGCTAATAAGCACTGCGCCAGAGACGGGTCAGAAGTAGAAGATCAAACAGAGCAGTGACAAAGTAGCCACCACCACCGTGATATAAAAGGAAATCAGGAGGAAATACACATTAATCAAAAATTAATAAAATGGGACCTTAATTATCTAGTATTTTAATATTTCAGCAATAACCAGACTCTAAACCACAGTTGAGCCAATGCGAAACAGCCCAGCCGAGTAATCACATTCACACTTCCACAAACTCACTCTTAATCTCACACTGCCCAGCCATCCCACGTGGTGCAGCACCAGCACCCTTCCTCCCAACCCTCCCCCCCGATCTCTTCTCCGGATACAACTCCCAACAGTAATCCTGCCTATGCCCCTCCCTCTCGCAGTAATTACAAACCGGTGGTGTACAACCCCTCGACTGCGCCCACCCCCTCTTCCTCTCCCAGGCCGGCGCCGCAGTTCGAACCTCCCCCATCCCGCCCCGTCCCCGAGCACCAGCACGCCTACACTCCTCATCCCTCAGCCACGCCTCCAACACCTCCACCTCAATCCCCTTTTCCACATTCCGGCAAAAATACTGTATAGTAACGGCTACAAACGCATCGTAGCTCTCATCCAGCCCATTCAGCAGCAACGCAACCTCCATCTCCCGGTCGACCACAGCCCCCGCGCTGCGTAGCTGCCGCACGTGCGCTTGGAATGCATCGAGGTACAGGTCCATTGCGTTTTCGCCGTCGCGTGTTTTGAACTGGGACAGGTGGAGGGTGGAGAGGTTCTGCCAGTGGTGGAAGCGGGCGGGGAAGGACTGGGGTTCGTAGATGTGTTGGAGGGTTTTCCAGAGTGTGACTGGGTTGGCGATGAGCGAGGTGTGGCGCCTGGCGGGGGTGGAAATGTGCAGCGAGATTGTGGCGGTGGCGAGGGCGGCATCGGTGTCCCACTGCTGGGCGTCGTCGTTGGATGCGCTGGCGTGGGAACTGGTGCTGCTGGTTACGTCGGGACGTGGACGGCGTTGCGAGACGAGAGGCCAGAGGTTTGAGAGGGTGAGGTGCATCTCCATTTTTGTTTTCCAGGTTGCGTAGTTGGGGCCGGTGAGTTGGGGTACGAGAGGGTTGTGGATGGGCGGTAGGTTAGGGTTCGGCGTTGTGGTATGTGGACTGGGTAGATTGTGGAAGGGAAGAGTCGGGATATATATAAGCGAGTTGGTGTCTTGTGTCTTATCTTTAGCCCCTGTTACTGTCAGCTCGTGCCAAGTCCCTGTCGAAGTGTAACGGTTGAAATTACGGTTCGAGGTTATAAAGAAGTGTTCACTGGGCGCATTACCTGCGGCATAGAACCGTAGCGTGTATATAAACTACGATACCGCGAAAAAAGAGAACGACTCAAGTTACGACAGTGGCGATAGTTGCAGGCCTTTTGCCACTATTGGGCTGCACCCTGGCGTCTTTGGCGCACTTGTCAACGTGCTTGGCATCCACACTGCCGGTTGTCATCCAGGTGCCATCTGAGGCTAATAGCTTAATAAGTGACACTTAGATGTAGATGTAGGTGCTTGCGAACAAACTTAACCTCTCCGCCTCCGGTCGCCTATCGGGAGCACGTGCACGCGCGCTTCGGTTTCCTGGTGCACCTGCCGCTCTTTTTTCTCCTGGTACACTCACTGTGTCTGATGTCTTCCGTACCTTGTTCCGCACGTAACTTCACCCCCGAACGAGCCTGTTGGAACTCCAATTTAATCGAACGTCGCAGCAAACTGCTAATTTTTTCATGATAACAAGAATCTGGGTGTACCCAGTAGGATGCAAGTGGGATCTGCTCGAATAAGGTTTAGCCATAAAGATAGCCTTGTGTACACCTACCGTCTCGAGTAAAGAAACGGAGATGCTATCGCGTTGTGTATGCCTTTGGTGGCGCTAGTACCAGAAATCTATATCATGAAACTGTGCCTCTTGCGAGTACCGAATAATGTAGTTCTATGACCGCTGCCATCAAGGCGGACTAGCAGGTAGTGTCGGCATTCGTATGTAGATGAGTAGCTTTGCCAGGTTCGTTGATGGTGTTCATTCTAACAGATTTCGTATACTTCCGAAGCCAATGTGGTAGTCAACATAGTGTCATGGTAGAGATGTGCATCTGGTGTTACTCGAAATACTCGCCGTGTGCAAACTAAATCCTCCGCCACTACCCTCGAAGAACTGGACGCACCAGCATCACCGCCAGAGCAAAGTGTTAATTAATCAAACCACAATGTTGAACAAAGAAACAGGAGGAGGAACGGAGGGGGGGACGAAGTAGATGGGAGAGCTAATATACGGCGGTGTTGTACATGTATTTGATCGCGAAGAGAAAACGTGGTTACTACAGACGTCTTTCCCGGCCCACCATACCGTGCTTGGTTTCAGCCGTAGACTAATGTCGGGGGTATCACTCAGATGCCCGCATTTATCAATTCAATCCTCTAAATCAATTTTCAATTAAAAACCAACGCGTGTAACAACAATAAAACGACTCATACATTTCTCAATGAAACCCACTTCCATTAACGCCAGCACCAAGAAACTTCCTTCCAGTCACCTTTACACTACTAGCCGACGCACATCCCATCACAATCATAAGCCCACCCAAACCCACATCCCCCATTACTTTTCTTACAATTATCTCTTCCTTTCTGGCAGTCCCAGCCCGTGGAGCAATTCGCCGATGCATCCGCACAATCACACTCAAACCTGCGCTTTTTGACGTCGCTAGTCCGCTCCTTTCCAAAGAGGATATACGTGGCTTCGGCGGATCCAAAAGCTTTCTCCGCTTCAATACAAAGCTTGTCTTCCGAAACGGGGTCGCGGGTTCCGGATCGGCCGTATGCTGCGATGTCGTCGAGGACTTGGGTTTGCTCGGGAGTGAGCGAAGGGTTTTCGAGCTTGTAGACGTCGAGATGAGCGAGGTAGTCGTTGGTTCTTCTGGTAATGGAGGGGTCTGCGGAGGGTGCAGATTGAGCGACGACCGCAAGGAGCGCAAGGAGAAGTGTTGCGGAGAATTTCATCTTGGAGTGTTTGGAATTCGGGTGGTGTAAAAGTGATTTTCTAAAGAAGATGGAAGTTTGAGGAAGACTGAAGTTGAACTTGAGGTGATTGCTGTGCTGTTGTTTGGTGAAAAGGAGCTCTGTCGGTGGAAAACTGGGGTTATTTATATTGTTTGTTGACCTGCCTTTGATCTAACTCGACTGATCAATTTCACCGGAATCATCATCAAGCGAGGCAGACTGCTCTGGTGACGAACACAGCCTCGCAAACCGTATTCACGTAGATGGAAATCTACTGGTGTTTCCGGTACCGTATGATGAATACGAGGTACTGGTGATTTTTATGCCCAGACGTCTTGGGTCATCACCAGCTCATCAGCCAATCCGCTCCCCGAGGAATCACGTACTCCCAGGAGAGCATGATAGATTCCGGTTGACATACAACTCAAGCGAGCTAACGTTGACTTAGATCTATGGATGTAAGAGTCTATGTGCGTCATACGACACGGCCATTAATGTTACTCACGGTGCAGCAGGGATAGCCCTGAGTCAGTGGGTTGCACTCCGCCTTGGGAATAGTTCTGGTAAGGAATGGTTAACGTTTTTGTCGAGTTTACTTAGACAGCTTTGAAACGCTTGCACCATTGACGTGGCCCTAATTTCCATTGGCAGGTCGTTGAGAGATTATTACCGAGCCATTCGCCTCCAAGTGTATTTCGCACGGTGAACTATCAGGCCCTTACAGGCTTGTTGTTGTACCGTGTACGCTGTGCTGAATTCTCTATTGGCCTAAACTCACTAACTGTCTCTCTAAGTCTAATTGACACATACACAAGAACTAAAGTGCATGCGGCTCCACCGCGAAACCCTAAACCAAGCCACGTGATGACCGCACTCAAATCCGTCCCCACACTTGTTTGATATATGTCGACGATCATGTCATATGTGAGATGACTTCACCCGATTTTAAACTCTCAATATCAGCTAAATAGCCACGGATGTTGTTGCGCCTCGATATATATAGACGTTTCAGCAACCTCGAAGTTCGCATGTATTGGATAATTGACACTCACAGCCCTGCAGCCGCAATTTGCCACTGAACCTGAAGTTTGGAGTTGTCAATATAAAATGTCCTTCAAGACGTGTCCGCCTGTTAGGGCAGCGTGATAGCCGTTATTACAACGAGATTGAAACCAAACCGAAATAATATCTTTAAATAGGTACCGTATTCGTGTTTGTAGCTAGCTAATGACGTCGTTCAGATTTGTTGTAGAGTATAGACTCACTAAACGCCACACGCAGCAGTGTCCAACATCTAATGTTCAAAAACTATAGACACGTAAGACTTCAGTATTACTCGTTAATAGGGATTATAGTATATTTGCAAGTGTCTCGACAGCGCCCCGACAACAGCGGTAGCGGGGACGAAAAAGAACCCTAAACAACCATTGTTACCCAATACTCACCTTACGCACACATATGGTAGTGGATCTAAGCCAAGGACCCATTGCATGACTGCGTCGATAATTACGATTGACGGTTGCACAGGCGGGGTAACGAGAAATTTCAGTACGTATCTTGGCAAACTAGCTCTCAACTCAATCTCGCAGCACCTCCTGGATTTCCTAGATTTGCCCTGTGCGCCTTGCACACTGCTACAACATTGTGCTATGTTCGACTAAATACATAGCACGAATTTATCTTTATTAATAGTCCTCCGTCTCCCTAGAACGTTGCGATAATAGGGTGCAGAGGTCTCTGGTAGCTGTGGTTTATTATGGCCGGTATCACCGATATCCCAGTGGTATATTAGTCTAGAACTGACATAATTGGAGTTGACAAGCCGAGCGTAGCACAGGACGTCTACGTTGAGCACGGCTTCACTTTTGGCATGAACAAGGCCCGCCGTAAGGCTCTCTCTGGTAGTGTTAGTGCGTGCGTTTAGTTTTAGCTCATCGAGAGTGGGGGTGGAGAGTATCTGCCGTGGAATTAATTGCGAGATATTCAAGTTTACGGCAACATTTAAGGATCGGGATAACGGGGAATTGTGAGACCATCAAAAGCGGGAACTCAGCTCTAGTCCGGATCACAGTTTATATCACCTGTTTCGCAGACGCCATTCTCGGGTACAAGTTGTCTACAGGACGAAAAGTTCCGTTTGAGTGTCTTTGGCACTGTTCTTACGGAGAATGTCTATAGGACCAAGAAGGAGTTGTTTCCACGAATTATTCAGTGGTCAGTTGGTGTAAATATAGTGTAGTCTGTTCACTCGCTAAGGATTTACCCAGGAAGGGGGATGCGTTTAAGCAGCTTTCCTACATCGAGGTAACACTGTACCTGTTTTAGCATAAATTGCGGCTCTGACTCGATTTCGGATTTTTAGTTTTTCAAAACAAGCTCCCTAAACCCATCCAATTCTTTATTTTCTCACGGCACTCGCGCTAGAAATACCTAAAAAATAGGGTTCTAAGCGCATTAATCGCATATTAATTTATGGACTTTGCAAGAACCTGCAAGGGGTTCCTACAATGACTCATTACGGAGAACGACAGCCACAAGTCTATCCGAGTCCACACCCTACACCGGGAAAAATAACCTTGCGCGACGCCCAGTTCATATATAGAGAAGCTGTTTTCGGACGGTATTCCATAGGATATTTGACTCGTGGCACTATGAAGTCCTATGGACCTGCGCGTTGACTACATAGCGTAAACCACGGGATTTGGATGACAAACATGCGAAATCGCGGGCGGTATTGGCCCAAATTGAGATCAGAGCTGACAGCCTGACAGATCTGCTTCTTGGCTTCAATTCAAGCCCTTATTGACCTCATCGTCCAAGATCTGCCCATTTTAGCGTGTGATATCATAATGGGATATGCAGATGGATGTCCTATACCCTCCCCTAGCGGAACCCCCTGCTGCTCCACAACCAGCACCAGTGCTTGGCAAACGATAACCCAGAATTCATCTCCATATAGTAAAGATAGTCTGTGCCAAAGGGCGTCAGATTCGACCGACAATTGGTGGGAATATTGGGGGAAGTGTGAGTCCCTCCTCCCCCTCCTCCCCCCCTACCAGCCACCCCCATAAGTCAGCCAATTCTTGGTTGAATTGTACGTTTTTTTGTATAGAGTAGGTCTATTATATGTAGATGGGTTCTGAGTTATCGTTGGCGAGGTACCGGGACTGGTTGTGGAGGTTGTGTCCACCACCCCCCTCCCCAGCGGACCCCAATTTCGCTGGCACACGGCACCAGCTTGGCACAAACTCATCTGGTAGCATTCCAGGTGCCACCCGAAGTTAATGGCTAATAAGTGACACTTAGATGTAAAAGTAGGTACACTTGATCTCAGTTACGCTTGCGAACAAACTAGGCATCTCCGCCTCCAGTGCGCCTATCGGGAGTACGTGTACGTGCGCTTCGGTTTCCGAGTACACTGCCGGGTCTATTTCACAACCTTCACTTATTGTGTCCGACTTCTTCCGTACATAGCATTGTGAGCGCTATTTCCGAACGAGCCTCGGGTAGGTATTTCTAAGCTAATCGGCTTCGGTATAGACCAGACTCTATTGTCGCGGCACGATCTAACCCCGTCCGTCAGACCCGACTTGTCCAACTCCGAACCTACTCTTCCCTTGCAATATAGCCGAATCGCCGTAGCCGTGGCAGCACTTCCCGCCACGCCCCCGGCTGAGGAGATAATAATGTAGTCAAGACAACCGACCACAACCAAAGCATAACCGCGCGCAGTCTTCCTTTTGCCAAAAATGGGGCCTGTGAATTAGTTAGCCCAAATAGCACGACTCGGTTCCGGTACCGCGTCCGAAAAGCCATCGTGTTGCAGTCGGCACTTTCTATATCTGTATGAGGATGTAAGTATCGCGGGGTCCAACTTGGTAACTATCGGAGCTCTACACATGCGATCAAGTAATGCCGGGGTCGGTAGCGGGATACTGTGACTCACACCCGCCGGTTTCGCGGCACAGTAACCTGTGTGATCACCCCGGCTGGTATCTTCTGATGAAGCGAGATAAGCCGAGTGAGCATCGACCATCATGAACTAGTGATGGCCGGCGCCAAGGCTCGCCGTCCCCGTCCGCTCTAAGGGTTCAATTCAGCGGGGTGCTGGTTTCGCCCATCGGCAATATCTACCAGGGGTCGCAATATTCTGTCCACCCGCCAGGCTCTCAGGTGCCCATGCAGTCGTCTAGTCACGGGCAACATATTGTAAGACTAGGGCCTGATTAGGGGACGCCTAGAGCTAGGGATATAGGTCCACCTGTAGTTTTTGCGGGTATTTCGATTGAGACGCAGTGTGGTAGGTCCCCAATCTATGGATGGTCAACTGGGTAAGCTCTAGTGTGGATTATACACCATAGACACGGCTGAGAGGTGTACTACATTATCACTCGGTCACGACTGCATCATTCGCATCATGGATCCATCAATCGGAAGCCTTCTGGCACCTACTGTTACGATATGGGGAGAACCGTGCGCATAGACTATGGTACAGAGAGAAGGGGGAAGGAGGAAGACTCGAGATATATACAGGAGGCATTAGTCACTGCAGCAGTGACCGTGTATCAAACCTGCAACATGTCTCCGGCACAAGCAGACCTGTAACACCTACTGTTGTATGTGTACCTGCATCGTGAGTCTCAGCTCCGTTTGTCGGCCCGTAAGAAGTTGGTGTTTCGTATGAGGATATGCATGATCTGTATCAGGATCAGGGAGAGCGGCTCATATTAAGATAGTGCAAATGCATATGCAAACGGATATGGATATGGGAGCCTGTATATATACGGGCCTTGGGCCCTCGAGATAAGTCAATCAAGAAGTCGCCGAACCACCCAAGGTAACACCTACCGTCCAAAAACCCCAGGATGGCAAATCGTACGCCGGGGTGGGCAAAGGTGTTGCCCGGACGGGACGGACTTTGGCAGCCCCTGATATCCACCAATATCTACCGTCCGTGACGGATCTTTAGTTATTTCCAGGGAGATTTCTAGCAATCGCCTTCGTCACCTCGCCCACATGGCCTCAAAAAACTAGAAAAAATAAGAATGTATGTATCCTTTATTTGGCTACCTATCTACAAACGAACAAACGTGCAACAGCGAGGAGCCGAGATACATCGCCTTTTAGCTCCGGTACTTGCTGCGGATTTTATTGTTACTTGCTATCGAGGGCCTGTTACTAATACAAAAGGCGTCGGGTTCCCTGCATTGTAACCCGCACAATACCTCGCGCTTGCCTATCTGGAGCACGTGCACGGTTTCCTAGTGTACCTCCCGATCGCTTCCACAACCTTAACCGTTTTTTCCGACTTCTTCCGTACATTATTCCGCGAGTGCCAACTCCATTTCCGAATGAGCCTCGGGTACGAATTCCCAAGCTAGCATGCCCCTAACTGACTTCGGTATAAACTAGATTCTATATAGTTGCGGCACGATCTGACGCCGTCTGGCGAGATGAAAAGCTCAGATCCGACCCCAAACCCTGGGGTTATGTACCATAGACACTGTTCAGAGGCATATTATATCATCACTCGGTCACGACTGCATCACTCGCATCATGTATCCATCACTCGGAAGACCCCTGGCACCTACTGTTGCATGTGTACCTGCATCGTGAGTCTCAGCTCCATTTGCAGTCTCAGCTTCGTTTGTAGTCTGAGCTCGGTTTGATGGCTCGTATGAAGATGGCGCCGTGTAAGGAGGAATGCATGGTCTGTATCAGGATCAGGGAGTCTCAAGATAATGCAAACGTGTATGCAAACAGATATGGGAGCTTGTACATATACGGGCCTTATGCCCTCGAGAGAGATCAATAAAGTCAAGCAAGATGTTACCGAACCATCCAAAGTAGCACCCAGTGATACAGTCTAAAAACCCCCGGAATGGCAAATCGTGGTCCGGGGTGCGGCAAGATAGGACGGAGCTTTGCCATCCTGATATTCACCAACATCTATCGTCCGTGGCAGATTTCTAACAGAGACATTTCTGGGAATCAGCTTCGTTACTTCGTTCACATGACCTCAAAAAACTAGAAAAAATAAAAATGTATGTATCCTTCACCTGGCTACTTAACTTTAACACCAAGACAAACAAAGAAACGCACAACGGAGAAGAGCCGAGAAGCGTCGTCTTTAAGTTCCGGTAGTTGAAACGGGTTTATTCGCCATCGAGGGGCCATTACTAACATAAAGGCGTCGGATTCCCACTATTTCAACCCTCCCAATACCTCGCACTTGAGCTTTTCTTTTCTTTTGCTCTTAGGGGATGAGGGGATATGTGGGGATCACGACTTTGCATGTTTCCTTTGTTGATTTTGAGAAGCGGCAAGGAAAGGGAGAAAATGTATGTCATGTCCGCAAGCAGCCGAATACAATTTGAACACAAATTTAAATAAACCTCGCGCTAGAGGTGTCTTACGCCGTGCATATAACTTGTACGCCTATATAAGCTCGCGTACGTCTACCAAACCCTGCATAAGCATGCACAATCTGTGTATACGTGCCAATACCCGCAGAAAGCCTAAAAACCCAGGTAAGCTACGGAAGCTTACATAGCCTATGTATATCTGACAAGGCTTTACGGCGGGAAGGCTCAATGTGTATACTTTTGATTTGACTGTGAGTAGTGGTGCTGACAAAGGTAAACTCAACAACTGCGTAACCTAGCTCTGCTATATAGTGGTAGGAATTGGGTACTGTCGAGAGATTACGTGCACAACGTGTTAGGAAATGATGAAAGATGTAACTTGTGCGAGAAAGAAATACTGAAAACAGAAACTTATTGAAATGCTGGATTGTATGGAGGTGCAGCCAAGGCGGGGTAAAGGCCAAAAGTCTATTCCATATATATACGTACTACCGGGTCATACCGTGTAACGTCATGTATTCTAGGAACTGGTGCTCATGGAAGTAATGCCGGAAACGTCTTCTGTTGACCCCAATATGGCACGCTCGTCTTGTTTCCACGAGCTGTCATACGGTTTGTCTCGTCAACTTAGCCGAGAGGGGTTGGCAGGGAATCTCTGCCCGAATTGTTCCGTCACAGACATTAGCAAGTGCAGTAGAGAGCCCCTATACACCCATTTCTGAAGCACACTCTTGTTTAATAGCACCGATTACCGAATCGGAAACTAGTCCCATGGGTGCTGCGTATACTATAGGGACAGACCTGCTATGCTGACCGCCTACATCGCTAGGGAAGAGCACAATAATGGGGGAGGAGTGTTTATATCAGACAGCCGACGACTCGGGGGTTCTGTGTGATGTAAGTAAGTACACCGATAACAATACCACCGCAAGATATAGACTATCTAGGAGCCGGCCAGGCTTCTATTTACAGTTACAGGCCTACACTAGCGATGAACATGCCCGGATTCATGCAGGCCAGCCCCAATCATACTACCTCCTTGCAATCCTCAGCACAGAAGGTCTGTGCACCGTCAGCAGAATTCTCGTATGCATACTAAGCAACCCTAGTCTAGGAGAGTAGAACGCCAGCAGGATTAACTCCAAAACTTCGACTGCTGAAGCCTTCCATTCTACAGCCCAGGGAATAACTCTGCCGGATAAATTCGGAATACTCCGAAATAGCCTTCAGCATCTCACTGACATACTATTCATTCGCATGACAACCCTCCTCGCATTCACGGATAAAAATGGACATTTTCTAGGATTGAGATACTGGTGATGTGTGTACGGTGAGGAAGGATGACATCTAATTCGAACCGAACTCGAGGCCAACGAAATTGCAATGTTAATGATTTAACCCAATTTGACTCTCGTATGGTGTGAGGTTCTGTTGTGTCCGGCGCTGTATGCCAAGCTGCCCCCGCTCCGTATAAGGCAAGAGAATACCACCTCGTATTCTTCTGGGTCCGTCTGGCCCTGGTACATCTGTAGCTTGTAGAAACGTACACTCTGTTTGTCGCCGGCAGTCTTCACGACGGAGCATGCGCTGTATACTATCAGCGATTTACATTGCCGCGTTGGGGGCGGAAACCTTGTTGAGGAGATCATGAGGGCTAGTCTAGCTTTATATGACGGCGACGAGCAGCTGCGAGTCGGGTGTAACAAGCGGAAGGTTGTCAGGAAGGTTAGGGCCCCAGATCCTAGAACGTGATATGTCTATCAGGCACCCTGTACCCTCACGGCTTTGTTATGGACCTCATATGAGCGATTTTGAAGACCATATAGTGGCTGGGCGTTGAATTCGGAGTGGTGGAACTTCGTATTTTCAATATACGTTAGAACGGCTAGTCAGCACGCGTCTTGGCTACGAGAGCTAGTGATCCCGAATTCCGCTGTCATCGGAATGATATACTATGTTGTGTGACACACCTACGTAAAAGGGGCTACCCCGCAAACGAAGCCCCCTGCCAAAGTTTTCCATCGGAAATATGTTCCAAAGAAGAATGGTTCAACGGAAATATATCACCAGCGCTCTAGACTCGGAGGTTCTTGTCTGGGCGTCGCTTGGGTGAATCCGTGATTCTGTACAACGTTACACCGCTTGCACGCTGAATTTTTTGTTACGATATGTAAGTGAGGGTTACTTGAAACGGCCGCCTACACAATACTCGCTGGCCGAACAAGAATGGATATACCGAACGTTTCACCATCCCCACTTTGAATATAATAACTCCAGCCTTACACAAAACCTGCCTGTATATAACCGCACTACAATGGCCACTCTGAAGCTAATCATAGGACTAAGGCAACATCCCACCGCGATTAAATGTCTCCATCGCATTGTGCAACGTTGTAAAACGCTAAGGTACAAGACCATAAGTGTAGGATGGGTTAGGGTTGCGGCGGATCACCTGTATTGGTGATATGTGCCGAATATGCTACATATCGTGGTTTGAGTGTCAAGCGTAACTTTGCCTTGGCGATGCGTATTCAAGGAATAGTATGTACCACGATGGCCGCAGTATACTGAAGGCATCTATCCTGGGATATGTCACTTCGTTCAAAGTAGAGTGGCGGATACCGATAGCTAATTACAGAATGAACAGCTATGAGGTAAATTCCATCACCTCTACGAACAGCCTCAACCCTGCTGATTGCTATACTGGTGCTAGATGAATACGAGAAATGTGCTATACACAGCACTTGCGATTCGGAAGAGAACAGAAGACATCCTCGTCCAGATGAGTGAGTTCTGTTTGATGAAACTAACTAGCAAATGTTTAGACTGTAGAAGATCGCAGACCCAGCGTATTCTATCTATAAAAGGTCTCAGAATCCTCTTTCTCAACTTACTCTCTCCACCGGCTTCTCTTCTTCCAAAGCAACATCCGCTCTATACGCATCTCAACCAAATTCTAAACGCACCAATCCGCCACAATCATGAAGCTCTCTGGCCTCATCCTTTTCCCTCTCCTCGCTCTCGCTATTCCTGCCCCTGAGGCAGCTCCTGCCCCCGAGGCCCTCGCTGCTCCTGAGGCCGCCCCCGTTGCCATGCCCGAAGCTAACCCGCACCCTGAGCCCGGAAAGTTGGAGGCTAGAGCGAACAAGACTTGCAAAACGACCGCCGACGGAGTACGCTACAGGACATGCGCTTCGACCAGCTGCACGGCTGTCGGGCAGTATCCGATTGGTAAGTCGGTGACATTCACGTGTTGGAAATATGGCGAGTGCATCAATGGCGATTGGTATGCTCCCCTCTAGATTCGAAGTCGTTAGTAATTACTAATCTTAGGGTGAATAGTCGCTGGCTCAAGGCTACTAACGGGTACTACTCGTCTTTCTACTATTTCGGCTCTTGCACCAGTTGTATGTTATTCCGTTACTCAATGTGCGAGGTGTTGCTAACGGCCTATCGTAGCTTGGCCTCCGACGTGTTAGTACTCTTTTGTCGAGAGTGGGATTTTGGGGAAGCAGGGATGGTATATGTTTTTGGCGGGGGATAAAAAGTTTGAAAAATACAAAAACATGGGTTCGGGGTTTGGTGTGTGCGCTTGCGGAAACGAAACCCCAACGCTCTTTCGGGGTTTACATTTGCATTTCGGAAATAACGATAGCTTGTCATAAGGAATGAAAATATTTTTATCAAACGCAATCGGAATATCGACAGCAAAGGTACGCCAAGAAAAGCCGGACTTTGGTTGGCATAAGGTTGTTGAAGATGATGTCATTACGTAAGTATTAGTTTGTGATCAAGTGATAGAATTAAGACGCTGTAAACGAAATGTGTACCATTCATAATACCTTGCCTGTGAGACAATCAGGGTTGTACCGGGCAACATGAGACCTTAACGGAAGTGGTAGGCGAGTAATGTTTGTCCGAACTCTTGCAGTCGTCCTCAGTCAATCACTAGGTATAATACCTTGCCAACCATACTATACACAGGATGATGGAAAAAAACATAAACTAGCCCCTGCAACCTTTCCCTTAGTTCCGGCTGCGAACTTCAGTTTTGAATGCCAAGATCGGGTCGTACAACAATGACTGCCGGGGGTCATGTTTACCTGGTACATGCGTTAAGTTGGAGGCCTGGTAGCCGGGGCCTTTAGTGCCCGGGTAGAAGCGAACGCTTACCTCTGTGAACGCAAGCTGTCATAGAGTTTAAAAAGATGTACTATCTCTGAATTGTCTCCACTCCGCTAGAGCATTGACCGAATCAGTCGTGTGTGGATGTTCTTTCCCGAGCTTCTTCAAACGAAGTACTACCACTTGTTCCATCAATACAATGGCTTGATCAATGTGGCCTTGTTGGTTATAAGTCCAGGCGAGATTATTCATGCTGGTCAAGGTATCTGGATGGTCTTGACCTAGTACCCTCTTTCTGATTTCTACCACCTGAACTGCTAGCTCTTCAGTCTCCTTCCGCCCTTGCTTAGCATATGTAAGTGAGAGGTTATGGATGCTTGTCAGAGTATCTGGATGCTCTTGTCCAAGAACCCTCTTTCTCATCTCCAACACCTCGATCTCTAGCTCCTCAGCCTCCTCCCATCGCTCGAGGTCTTGGTATATCGCTGCAAGGATGCTCAAGCTCTGCAAAGTGTATGGATGCTCTCGGCCAAGGACCCTCTTTCTTATTTCGGTCACCTGGGTTGCTAACTTCTCCGCCTCCTCAATCCTCCCTTGATTCAAATATACCGATACGAAATTACTCATGCTGGTCAATGTGTCTGGGTGCTCTTCGCCGAGTACCCTCTTTCTCGTCTCCGTTACCACAATCCATAAATCCTCGGCTTCATTATACCGACCTTGGCTGCCGTATACAACTGCGATGGTTGACATACTAGTTAATGTTTGTGGATGCTCTGCGCCAAGTACCCGTTTTCTCGCCTCTGTGACCTGGACCGCTAGCTCTTCGGCCTCCTTCCAACGCCCTTGGCTAGACAAAGTCCAAGCTAGGTCACCCATGCTCCGCAGGGTATCAGGATGTTCAGGGCCGAGTACCCTACTCCTTGTTTCCATGACCTGGACAGCCAGCTCCGCGGCTTCTTTCCACCGCCCCTGGTGCCAACACACATCTCCTAGACTATATAGTGCTTCAAGTGCACTTTCGTCAAGATCAACGTTACGTTGCGTTCTCTCGTTGATTCTTCTTTGGCACAACTGCACCAAGAAGTCATCAAAGATACCCCGGTCTAGTATTGCTTCAGGTGGAAGAGAGTCAACCCAGCATTTTACATGTGATTGGAAAAGCATCAAATGGCCAACGCTGATATCATATCTACTGCGCAATCGTTCAAGCCATTTCCATCCTTGCACTGATAAGAGGAAAGTCCTGAGTTGCATGAGGCAATCGCGATAACGATCTCTGCAACCGACCTTTGTGATATGCCAAATCAGGAATGTCGAAGAGTACTCTAGAAGAGGATATTTGGTCTCGATTTCGGTAGGAATTCCCACCAAATCTCCAACAAAGGAAGAGAACGATAGGTATGATAATAATGCAACCGCAACCGGACCGTGTAGCTCGTCCGGTTCGAAGACAAAATCGCGATGCCCGGTATGGTCTGATGTAAGTAGGAAATCTTTCAGTGAGGCGTGAACAATCTGAATGGTGTTGTCGGGCGATATTGTTAGGAGAGGCGCAACCCCGTTGATGGTGTCTCGGGCATCGTTCTCTCCAATATCGTAGTCCTCATGGCTGGGCAGACCTTTGAGCATTTCTATTGCAACAGCAAACTCGTTAAGATGTAACGGACGTGCAGCTGCCAGTACCAGCCGAAGTGCATGGGATTTCTGCTTGCGGAGAACTTCCGACTCGGTGCTGGCAAGGCGTTGGAGAATGCCGCCATATAGTGCTTTCAGTCCCGCTGGCGGCTTCTTCAGGATTTCTTCAACTTGGTAATGGTTGCTCTCTAGTTCAGATATCATAAGTCGAGTCCACAATATCATACCTTCGGAGCCATCAATCAAAAGTGGAAGAAGACGGTCTTTCACTTTCGGATTCCTTAATCTCCGGGAAGCTTCTAATGTCACTGACACAAACTTTTCGATGTCACCCCCAACATCCTCTGCTGTGATGGAAAGATACTCCCACATGCGGGAGTTGTTGCCAATATCTGGTATGGCCAATCTAGAGAAGACGATTACTTTTGCCAAAGGAGATATACCGAAAAGATCTGTTAGTTTGAATACGAATTCAGTGATTTCCAAGGTGGTATTGCTGCATTCGTCGAGACCGTCGATGACACAAATGCAACCATCAATGGACTGCAACACTCGTATCAAAGCTAACCACATCTGCGGAATTGATGTGGCGTATGAATCCTTTGAAGACATCCGCTGGGCGGTAATGATTGAATGCAATTTCCTCTTTTCCAAAGGTGTGCCAGGGCTCTCAATGAGTTGAAACATGGTATTGCGTAAGATGGAAGCTACATCATTTCTATTTTCCATTCCAGTCTTGCAGAATATGCGGAGAACAGGCAGTGTGGAGGCAGACATATGCTGTATAAGTTGAGATGCCATTGTGGATTTGCCGCAACCTGGCTTTCCGGAAACCCAAAGGCCGGATCCGTTGGAGGAATTCATCCAATTTTCGACCTTTTCGTTCTTAAGAAACCAATCACAGGTTCCATCGAGATGCTCTTCGCTAAGTCTTTTCAGGTCGGAACAAAATGCGGCTTCCGCGTGACGTAGCCACTGGCCGTTCTCAGCCGCTTGCTGCAGTATGTCAACTTCTCGCAATGATTATTTTAGTACCAACTTCAAAGACAGTAGCAGCAAAAGCGATTACAAACATTCCATAGTCAATAACCGAATGTCTTCTTGGACGTCCCTTTCCAATTGCGAAATATTGTCTATGACAAAGTTAGTGACTACGGCGAGGCCCGAACTCTGATAACCATCTTACTACAGATTCCCTGGAATTTTCTATCGAAAGGTTTAAACGCAGCTGATATATACCGTCCTTCTAAAATGTCAGCTTCGTAGTGCTGAATCTTAGGCAATTGCGACAATTAGCACTTACGGGCCGTCGATTTGTTAAAAAACTTCACTGCCCGAAACAGGAAATTGAGAACCTCGGTTAAAAGTGACACTAAGTCATCATATAGCTGTCGCAGGAGTTCTTCCACTGATACTTCGTGATGGGCAAAAAGTGCTATGTACGTATCTGTGCGGAAGACAATTCGAGCGATGTGATCCAGGAAATTCATAACCTTCTCGCAAGTTGTACCTTCTTCTACGGCAGCCTACCGACCGTCAGTTAGTTGCCGGTAGTTGTTAAAGTAAATCGAACAGTTTACCAGCAATATAAATCGAAAAGATCCCCATGCCAAAGCTGTGTTGTGAGGGTTATGCTGCACCATGATGTCGGCCGCGACCGCATATTGATTGATCGTGTTGAGAATGCTTTGAATAGTACTCGTGAATGTATATCGTTTCCGTTCGACGACGATAGCTGCCGTCTTAACTGCATCTAGTAGTTCAGCGTACGTCGCTGACTGCCTATGCACCGCAGTCCATTGTTGCAGCTCTTTGGGCGATAGTTTTGAACGGAAATGGTCGAATGATCTATCCCATGCCGAGAGCAAATTTATCTGAGAGCCCTAGTCCACATTAGCTAGAAGTTAAAGACACCTAGGGAGACTTACCGGAGATAGCCCGGATGACATAGTCAAGTTATATCGTTTTCTAGTTGTGTGTGATGGCTGATGAAATTAACTGCTGAGTGCTTCGGTGCGATAAATATGTTAACGACCCTAGGTAGATTCAGGTTTTTTTGTGAGGCTGAAGACGGGGAACTAAAAGCATATGTGACGGTACCGTCTGACCAGAAAAGATTAACCCGAGGGTATTAATGGTTTCCTGCAGTGGAAGGTAATGAAGACGCACCATGGCTGCAAGAGTAACCAATATAAGAGTCGTACCGCCCCGCTGCCGGACAACTTTTTTGCAACTTTTCCGGCTCCCAAAGTCTGCAGATAAGCTAACCTCCGTGCATATCGCTATACCGAAAATTCACTAGATGCAGAAGGGTTAGGGATAAGCAGCTGTAAATTTCTCGACAAGATTAGCACGCTAAGGAGGAGGCGCCCAGTCCACTTTCACAAAGTTGATAAGGTAAAAGAACGCTTCATCCTCACTAGCTGAGGAGTGGGCCTCAAGGCTTATCGCTTGGTGATGAAGACTAAGAGAAGATTTGTAACGGAGCCTCACTATTACCATTTACAAACTGGAGCACTACTGCATCTCTTTGCATTTTTCTGCAGGCCAAGCATCGGACAACTGACGGCGGAAAAGTTAAAACCTTGTCCGGCAGCGGGGCAGTGCGACTCAAATCATACCTGCAAGACAACGCACATCCGTTGTTACGCAGGTTTGGTGCTGCGACCTTGCACCGAACAGCATTGCATTCTTAGCATTTTTCTTGGGGAGCGCATTATGGATCGAGAACTCTGAGGGCAATAATGCTTGCAGAAGCGCTGCCAAGCGAGTGGCGTCATATGCATCTCACCTACTTTCAACAACCACAAATTTTACAGATTACTCCGAAATGGCACACTTAGTCGCTCTTGTCTCAACCCATCGGCACGCTGCAGTGCCAGCAACAAGGGCCAAAGTACTACATCATGAGCTGTCAGGTAACTTTTATCTACCTGCCAAGAACGGATAAACTAAGCGCCTGGTAGGTTTTTATTATCTGATGGTGTTTACAGAATACTGGGCTTTCGCCCGAGAACACCAACGGGCATAATGTGACTGCTCGGCTGTTAACTCGGTTGCCTTTTCTAGTATAGTATTGTAGACACTATGTACTTAAGCTTTTTTCTTTTCTCTTCTTGCTCGTTAGAATTCAGACGACTGACGAGCTCTCCGCGCGCATTGCACATCTGGGTGTCAACAGATGGCGGACAGTGTTAAGCCGCAAAACTGAAAGCCTGATATTACACTTCAACAAAGCTCATGAGTTTAACTCCGATAATAACATGCACTATGCGGGAACGCTCTTATACATGCATATGTTAATATCTCTAGAGTGGCAGCTCCTAAACTCCATTTTGACACACTATTTTGGACTAAATGCAATCGGAATTAAAACTCATGGATTTAGTTGGGCTAGATTGAGCGTGCGTATAAACTTGGGTAATTGGCTACGGCAGGAGGCAGTGGTGAGAGTGAGGCACCTGTGTGGCCCTCTATTAGGTGTAGGCACTGGTCAGTAAGTATACGACACAAGTGCTCAAATGGGTTAGGGTTTGTAACGATGCATAGTACCATAATTCCCATTCGTACAATACAATATCAGCCAGTCAGATCATTACATAGTTTCATACCCCGCGCCTGAGCTAAGGCTGAACATTTTCACACCGCTACATCGCCAGTGTCTCACTCTCCGTCAGCCCGTCCGCCGTGAAAAATCTTGCCCCTCGACTAGCACTCTACACTTACGACATGCTTGTCCCATTCGGTTTCTCAGTCGGCGACTACCTAGTGGTCACCGAGCTGACCTGGAAGGTGGTGCTAGCATTGAGAGAGAGCGCTGGCTCAGTTCCCGAGGTTCGGTCTTTTCTGGAGACCCTTACTGCCTTTCAGCGAGTGATTTCTACCTTCCAAGCACCTGCGTTAGAGTGGACACAACTGCAGGATGAGGAAATCACCATAGCTGAGAAATCTGTGGAAAATGGGGTTAATCACCAGTTGTGGCTCTGCTGTGAAAAGTTAGAGCGACTTGCCAAGACAATTGAGCCTTTCACACGGTCGTGCATGAAGCAGAAAGGAACGAGGACGAGCCGCGACCAAATGAATAAGATAAAGTGGATACTCAAGAAGGAAGATGCGGAACCCCTGCAGCGAGATCTTCTTATCCACATCCAAGGTTTGGAGGCTTATACTTCAACCTTGGGAATGTGAGTGCTCTCTTTTGCCCCACCAACAACGGCCTTCCACTCGGATATTACTTACAGGTTGAGTTGACTGTATCCAGGCAAGTGAAGATGCATACTATGAAGAATTTCGAGTCTTGCGCCGTAGCGATCAAGTCCACCTAGCAGAAGGTCACGGAAATCCACACAAAGCTGAACACATTTTACACGGAGGTTCCCAAGCTACTAGACTGTGCATGGGAAGGAGGATTTTCGGCGCACGACAGACCAATAATCCTAATGGATGCTTTGGGTAGAACGGTGCCAATCCCATTTTTGTTTTGCACATCACCCACGGTTTGCTTCCATCTGTCGTCATCACATTGTATTGAGTGGCTAACTGTACACAGATATTTCGCGATCTTCTCGAGCTGATGTTTCGCGAACTTCCCGGCCATGACAAATTGAAGAATGAACAGTACAACCTCGAACTATAGGATACCGGAGCATTAATCAAATCGTCTGAATGGTCGCGCACGATGTCGCCAGGATCAACTATCCTCATGAGCATTTTGATACAGATTTCAGTGTATGTTGCAACAGATGAACTTCTACCCGCAATCACTTGGCCACGCTGTCACCAAAAAGTTCTGCAACATCAGAAAGCTTCCTTAAGATGGTCAGTGCCACCTCCAGTAAATTTATCCCTCTTATTGACTATTGTAAAAATAGCTCTCGCTGCTATAGGGATTTTAGATGTTACAGATGTACATGAGCCGGAGCCCTAGGGTCTGTGACTGCTCTTTAGACTTTGCACTCTACTCTTTTCTTCCCTACTATCTTAGACCATTAGACCTGTACACAGTTATCGCACCATAGAATACACGCACACGGTTCTCCCCAACTTCCATATCGTAACATTAGATTTGTTGCATGTGTACCTGCATCGTGAGCCTCACAGCTCAGGTCCAGTGTTCCTAAGCGGCCAGGCCAGCCCGGCTTTGCATAGGCCGGGCCGGGCCGCCCTTAGCGGCGGCTTTTAAATGAGGGCCGGGCCTGCAGGCTTTTTCTTGGCGGCCGGGCGGCTTTTCTTGGCGGACTAAGCCTAAACAGAATATTTTGTTCGAAAGATTC
>Ga0307515_10002637_pt1 | contig 38528 bp, 35 predicted proteins | sample 17_EM_MG_FD_194513 | JGI IMG/M metagenome (GOLD analysis project Ga0307515, IMG submission 194513) | Populus trichocarpa ectomycorrhiza microbial communities from riparian zone in the Pacific Northwest, United States - 17_EM | ecosystem: Host-associated > Plants > Roots > Unclassified | place... | reverse complement strand
GGATGGACTTCATCCCATCAAGTTCGTACCACTCAGGATCACGCTTCCGCTTGCCTCGCATAGCGTGGAACTCGCTGTCAATGGCCTTCAGAGACGGCTGATCAAGAACCCGATTCACTTCTGCTAGGTGTGCAGCGACTTCGCCTGCAAGAGTGGGACGTTTCGCTAGTACATCAAGTCCAATTGACTTAGTGATCTGAGAGAACGTTGACTCCTCAGCGGTTCCTGGAGTCACCCGTGCTGCCCATAGGCGCTCGTCGCGATAGTTTCCTACCATGTAGCAACTGGCCCTTCGTTCACTGTCGCCTGCCAAGATCCAATCTAGATAGAGCGACGCCTCCCATGCCGATCGGGCAGGAAGGAACGCGGCGTGACTGTTGCCGGCCGCAAGCAGAACCTGAGTCGCATCGATCATTGCGACGACCTGCTTCAAGAGCACACCGCACACGATCACCTCGGCCATATTCTTGGGGCTTGAGTTGAATGCGCGTATGACCAAGTTTGAACCGTAGTTTGCCAAGTCGACCAAGAGTTCTAGCTGACGAGCCAAATGTTGCGCTACTTGGGCTTCGGGCTCTTCGCGATTCAGGATCGCTGAATGAGGTGCTTCTTGCATTTGCGACTTTCTAACGTGGATTGCGTTTCTGCCTCTGCTCGATGCTAGAGATCAATAGCCAACAGTGGGAGCGAGCGCTGTTGCAGCTGCCTAGGCGCACGCAGACATGGCGGTTTCGCCTGCCAAACACCATCACATTGACTGGCGTTGGCCAGCGCTGCATCGGTATTGGCTATTCCGCTCAGAGGCAGCGTGCTCCAAGTGGCCGGAACGACGTGGTCTCACCCAAACACCCCCCTCACCACCTCCGCATTGCTCATCCCACCCGCATTGCCTAACGTCGACGATGAAGCCACCTGCCAGCACGCCAAATGCGCTAGCGCATTCACCATCACCGGCGTCAGGTACAGCTGAGTAAAGGTGTTGTAGAGCGGAAAGTCGTCGAGGCTTTCGAGGTCGAGCCAGACGCGGGTTTCGGTGGGCAGTTGGCTCCACCAGCTGCTGATGTTGTCGTTGTAGACCCAGAGCACCTCCACGGCCTCTTGCGCCGGCACGTTGAACCACGGGTTGTTCAGCACGCGCAAGGTCTGGCGCACCAGCAGCGCGCCGCCGGCGCGTTTGGCGGCGAGCAGTTTTTGCTTCAGCTCTTCGAACGCGCTGGTCTCGAAGACCTGGTTGTGGCGGAACAGGCGCGCGGCGCCGGTGCCTGGGTCGTAAGGGCCGTAGGGCACGTAGCCGTGAGCCGGTGAGAAGGGCTGCAGGCCGAACAGCGGTGGCAGGTCGCTGGAGACGACCGTGTCTTGCCGCGCCGGGTCGCGCCGCACACCTTCGTCGGTGTTGATGAAGACGACGAGGCGCGGCACGCCGCGGGCCAGCAGCGCGTTGATCCCCAGGTTCTCGAGGCTGCCGCCGTCGGCAAAGCGGTAGTCGAGCGCGGGCTGTTCGGCGCGGCCCTTGATGGGCCAGTAGTTGTAGCGCGGCACCAGGCCGCGGAACTCGGGGTACTGCTCTTCGAACATCTGCGCAAAGGCCGCGCTGCTGCAACCGGCGATGTCACTGAGCGAGAACGCACGCTGCGGCCGGCTGGTGTGCACTTCGCCGGGGTTGCCCTCGCCGAGGTAGGTGCTGCGCATCGCGAACGAGTCGACCAGGCCGCCGCCGATGTCGCCCGGCTGCTGCGCACTCTTCGGGAAGGCGGCGCGCACGCCGAGCATGAAGTTGGCCTCGAAGGGCATCAGCTCGGCGTCGACGCCGTCGCTGTTGAACAGGCTGGTGTTGAAGACCGGGTACGGGCGCTTGCGCTGCACGGTGATGAAGTCGTCAGCGCGTAGCGTGGGGTTCTGCGCGAGGATGCCGTTGGGCGCGTTGAGGTAGCTCTCGGTCCAGCTGAAGTAGCGCGGGTCGAAGCCGTCGCTCGACGGTGACCACAGGCCGTAGTCCTTCAGCACCTGCTCGCCGATGAAGCCTTGCCACAGCTCGCTGTTGGCGTAGCCATAGTCCTCTTTCAGGCGGTAGAGGTTTTCGACGATGCGGGCCGGGTCGAAGCGGGTTGGCACCCAGCCCAGGTTGTCGGCGGGCAGCTCGTCGAGCCGCGAGATCGTCAGGCGTGAGGGGTCGAGCTCGACGTCGCCGAGGAAGTTGTCGTCAGAGATGCTGGCGGGCAGGTAGGTGAACAGTGCGTTGGCCCAGGTGCCGCCCGAGACCGACGAGATCGCGAATGCATCGTCGAGCAGGCCCAGGTGGCGCAGGCCACGCAGCTGGCCCATGGCGCAAGACAGTGCGCGGCTGCCGCCGCCCGAGAAGCACAGGCCCACCGAGCGTGCGCCCGGTTGTGGGCTGCGGGCCGAGTCGGGCGCACGCTGCGCGGGGCGCAGCGGCAAGATGCCCGCGGTCAAAGGTGTGGACATGGAGGGCTCCCAAGCGACGTCGTACGGTTATCGAACAGCAGGTCGTACGAGGCACATCCGGCGCAGGCCCAGATGCCCTCACCTGCTAGAACGAGATCCGCCGGCGAAACCCGACACCCACCCAGGGTGGCCCGTGGGAATAGTTCACGAATGGGCCCGTGAACCGAGGTCTTGACCTGCCGGGCCTACGGCGGCGTGGGCAGGCCACCTTCAGACCCGGTGGGCGGCGCTGATGGGGCCGACTCGTGGTTGCCCGGAAACAGGCAGCTGCGCCGGCCTTCGGTGTCGAGCTTCACGCGGCTGGGCGCCTGGCCGGGGTGGACGAGAAAGAACTCGGCGAGGCAGTTCGCCCGGTCGGTGCCGGCGCGCAGGATGTACGCCCGGCCCGGGGCCGGCACGAACGAGAAGTCGCCGACGCAATCGCGCTGGTGGCGAAGCCGGACCCACGTCCGCTGGCCGGCCGCGATCAGCACGCCGCCGGTGTTGCCCTTGTCGAACGAGGTCATCGAGCCGCAGTAGCCGGCTTGGCCGTAGAGCACGACATCGGCGGTGCCGATGATGGCCAGGCGCGACTGGGCGGCATCTTCGGTGCGGCCGGTGAGCGGCATCAAGACCAACACCGTGGCCACGCTGCTCGCCAAGCCGGCGAGACGGCGCCATCGCCGCGTGGACGCTGCTGCGCTGCCGACACCGCTTGGCTGGTCCATGCCGGTCTCCCTGCCTGTTGTGCCGGCAGGATGCTACGGCCGGCGCCCGCCGGTGTCAGCCTCAACGTTGAGGACGACGGTGGCGCCGGCCGAGAGCCGGCCCGGCGCTACTTGACCAGCATCACCCGCATGCCCAGCGACCGGCCGGCTTCGCGGTCGAGCACCTGCACGGTCGTCTGGTGAGGTGTGAAGCCCTCGGGCAGCGTCACGCTGCCGCGCACGATCTCGTGGCTGCCGATCGAGACGGGGATGGCTTTGGGGCTGACGGTGTTGGGGCCGCCGCGCGTCGATTCGCCGGCGACGACGAACTGCACCACACCGCTCATCGGCTTGGCGCCAGCGCGCGAGCGCGTCAGCACCACGTCGTAGGCCAGCGTGTTGCCAGTGGCGTTGAAGCGGCCAGCGCGCACCTCGACGCCGTTGTCGCGCGGATCAGGCGGCAGCGCCTCGACCAGCGTGGCCACGTCGGCGCGCAGGTCTTGGGTGGCGCTGCGGCTGGAGGCCAGCTCGGTGTCCAGCGCCTTCTTGGCGGCCTGCGCGGCTTGCAGCTGCTGCTGGGTCGTCACCAGCTCGGCTTGCAGGCGCTGGCGCTCGCTCTCGGCCTTGTCGTAGGCGTTGCGCAACGCAGCCGAATCGGCTTGCGACAGGCGCGGCGGCAGGTGCCGCTCTTGCAGGTAGATCACGCCGCCTACGCCGGCGATGGTGCCGGTCAGCAGCCACACCATCCAGCTGGGCATGCGCCAGCGCGAGCGCCGGCGGCCGTAAGGGTCAAAAACAACAGGCTTGTGTCGGCCGAACATTCGCTCAATCAGGTATCCGTGGTCGTTGGCAGGCTAACGCCCACGGCCGACCCACTTGAAACCTGATGTTCGCACGTTGGCCCGCCAGCGGGAGGCTAAAACTTGGAGGCTTCGGGCAGCTCGATCTTGACCTCCAGCACCTCCAGGTTGTCCTGGCGTTCGAGGTGAACCTTGATGTCATTGGGGTTGATCGAGACGTACTTCGAGATCACCGCAACCAGCTCGCGTTGCAGCGCGGGCAGGTAATCAGCGCCGGTGCGGCCGGCGCGCTCGTGCGCGAGGATGATCTGCAGCCGCTCTTTCGCGACGCTGGCGGTCTGCTTCTTCTCCCCGAGCAGAAAGGACAGGAAAGACATCGGCACTTACCTCCCCCCGAACAGGCGCTTGAAGATGCCGGCCTTGGCAGCCTCGGTGTAGCGCATCGGCTTGTCTTCGCCCAGGAAGCGGGCGACCAGGTCTTGGTAGGCGCCGGCCACGTCGCTGTCTTTCAGGTGGATCGCCGGCAGGCCCTGGTTCGAGGCCTGCAGGACCGTCTCGGACTCAGGCACCACGCCCAGCAGCGGGATGCGCAGGATCTCTTGGATGTCGGCCAGCGACAGCATGTGCCCGTCCTGCACGCGAGTGGGGTTGTAGCGGGTGATCAGCAGGTGCTCCTTGATCGGCTCCTTGCCTTCGATCGCGCGCTGGGTCTTGCTGCTGAGCATGCCGAGGATGCGGTCGGAGTCACGCACCGAAGAGACCTCGGGGTTGGTGACGACCAGCGCTTCGTCGGCGAAGTGCATCGCCAGCAGCGCACCGGTTTCGATGCCGGCGGGCGAGTCGCAAACGATGTAATCGAACTCCATCGCGGCGAGGTCTTTCAGCACGCGCTCGACGCCCTCTTTGGTCAGCGCGTCTTTGTCACGCGTCTGCGAGGCGGGAAGCACGAACAGCTTGTCGCACTGCTTGTCCTTGATCAGCGCCTGGTTCAGGTTGGCCTCGCCGTTGATCACGTTGATCAGGTCGTAGACCACGCGCCGCTCGCAGCCCATGATCAGGTCGAGGTTGCGCAGGCCGACGTCGAAATCGATCACCGCGGTCTTGTGGCCACGCAGTGCGAGGCCGGACGAAAAACTGGCGCTGGTGGTGGTCTTGCCGACACCGCCTTTGCCGGATGTGACTACGACGATTCTTGCCATCGGTAACGAGTCCTCGAAATTTGATTCAGTGAAAAGGCGTCAAACGCCAAAACGGTCACGGCTCAAGCAGGTTCCGGCCGGGCCTTGGCGGCCCTCGGTTCCTTCAGCGGTTCTTTCAACGGCTCCATCACCAGCTTGTCGTCGACCAGCCGCACCTGCGCCGGTTTGCCATGCACATCGGCGGGCAGCGCGGTTTCGGTGGTGCGGTAGACACCGGCGATGGAAATCAGCTCGGGCTCCAGGCAGGTGCTGAAGATACGGGCTTGCGTGTTGCCTTTGTTGCCGGCGATGGCCTTGCCGCGCAACGGGGCGTAAACATGGATGTGGCCGTCGGCGATGACCTCGGCACCAAAATTGACCGCCGCCAGCACGACCAGGTCGCCGCCCTTGGCGTAGACCTGCTGGCCCGAGCGCAGCGGCCGGTCGATCACCAGCGTGGGCACCTGGGCCGCGGGCACCTCGACGATGACCTCGCGGATCACCTCGATCTCGCGCACCACCTCTTGCACCACCGGACGCGCCGGTTTGGGCGCCACCACCGGCTCGGGCGCTTCGCCCAGGCCAGCGGCAAGCGCGGCTTCCAGCTGGGCGGCCGAGGCGCCGGCCACGGCCACCGGCAGCATGCGGTGGGCCTTCAGCAGCTCGATCAGCGCGGGAAAGTCGAGCAGCGGCTCGTCGGTGGCGGCCTCACCATCGGTGGTGGCGTCGGCACCGACATCGGCCCGGGGCAGGGCCGTCAGGTCGACCACCACCGGATCGTGGTTGAACAGCTGCGGCGTGTCGCGCAGATGCGCCGCCAGCTGATCGGCCAGCGCGGCCAGCTCGGTGGTCTTCAGCACCAGCGACACGAGCGGCAGGCTCGTGTTCTTCAGTTCGAAGACGGCGGGTGCGGTACCCGTCGAAACAGCAGCCATCGATGCTCAGGCAATCACGAAAGGGGCGGAGTTTACCGGGCGTCCTGTGACGGCCCCCGCCCGCCGGAGGGCTGACGCAGGGGCCTTTGGCATCTAACTGCCTGATTGCATAGGCCTAGCGCGCCACCTTGGTGGCATTGCGTGGCTCAGGGTGCGCGCACCAGGTCGATCGCGTCGTAGGCGAAGCCGGGGCTCAGGAAACCCGGGCCGGACGAGCCGCTGGTCACGCCGAGCGTGAGCACGTTATCGCCCGCGACCAGCGCACTGGCCGGCACTGCCACCTCGTAGAAGGTGTTGTTGCCGCGGTAGGTGCCCACGGTCAACGTGCGGGTCGACGGTTGCCCCGAAATCGCGAGGATCGGCCCCCACCATTGGTTGACCTTCACCGACGGGCGGCCGCCGGCGTAGGCCGCGGTGATCCCCAGGCGCAACGTGTGAGCCACAAGCTGGTCACTGGTCAGCCTGAAGCGGACGTTCAGGGCGCCGTTGATCTCGCGCCACTGGCAGGCCGGGAACTCGCCGCTCTTCGAGCTGCCGACCACGTAGTCCGGCGTGGCCCAGGCGGCCATGCGCATGTCGGACGGGTGCATCTTCGTCAGCCGCTGGCCGTTCAGCAGCTCGGTGGGGCTGCCGTCCCAGTCGCCGATGCGCCAGACGGCTTGGGTCTTGCTGGGGTCGCCGCCGATCTTGAAGGTGTCGACCTGGGTGGCGTGGCCGGCGCTGACCGTGACCGGGCGCCTGTCGACCGCCAACTCGTTCTTGTAGACGGTCATCGTGTAGTCGCCGGGCAGCATGCCGGTCGCGTCGAAGTGGCCATCGTCGCCCCGTGCGGCCGCCCAGTACTGCGCAGTGGCGTTGGCAAAGCCCACGGTGTAGTCGTGCTTCTTGTCGCGCCCACGCAGGCCCAGGCCCGACACGCTGCCGCGACCGGCGGGGCCGACATAACCCTCTAGTGACATGCCCGCGAGCCAGGCGGTGTCGACCTCGGGCGGCTTCTCGCCGCCGGTGAAGACCAGTGTGTAGTGGTTCAGGACGCCGGGGCGGAAGGCTTCGGTCTGTGCTTCGCCGTAGTTGATGATGTAGGTGATCTCCTGGTTGGTGTCGGTGCCCTGGTTCAGCAGGCTGCGGTAGAACGGCCCGCCCGAGTTGCCCTCGTTGTTGTCACGCACGACCCACAGGCCCACGTTGGGGCCACGCGCGCCGATGTGGCGCCAATCTTTCAGCCGCATGTTCGAGTAGTGCTTCGAGCGCGTCTGCCCATCGGCCAGGCCGAAGATGTCGCCCGATTCGATCGCGCCGGTGTTGCCGCGGATGTCCGAAGGCTTCGGGCCATCGGGCAATGCGCCGATCGGCACGCGCAGGATGAAGCGCGCCAGGTTCAGCGTGTCCGGCTCGCGGGTGAAGCGCGTGGCCATGTAGATGCGCGGCTCGCCGCGGCGCGCGAGGTAGTAGTGCGTCAGCTCGCCGGCCTTCACGGTGACCTTGATGTGGTCGCCGTCGACCTGGGCCGCCTGCACGTCCACCGCTGCCGTGTTCTTGTAGAGGTAGTCGAAGCCCGAGTTGACCTGGCTGCCGCGACTGGCGTCCTGGTACTGCACGCCCTGGTAGACGAGTGAGGCGATGTCGCCCGGCGACTGGGTGCTGGAGCCGTAGTCCTGCCGGCGCACCTTGAAGACCAGGCCGGCGCCGGTGTCGACGGTGAAGTAGGTGGCATCCGCGCTGAGGCCGAAGCCATCGGCCAACGCGGCCAAGGGCGACAGCACGGCCATCAGCGCGAGCGCGCGGGCCAGCCGCAGGGGCTGAGAGCGGAAGTTCATGCGGGTCTGCCTTGTCTAAAATAGTCAAACTATTTTGACGAGCCCGCGGCGGTGGGTGTTTCTGGGTGTGAGAGGCGCGCCGCGCGTGTTTGCGCGGCGCGTGGCTCAGGACATGATCACCTGCAGGCTGTGCTCGTAGCTGGCGGTCAGGCGGTCGAACACGTCGAGCAGCGCGTCGCTCGAGCGGGCCAGCAGCGCGCGGCTCTCGCTGCTTTGTGAGCCTTCGGTGCCACGCAGGCCATGCAGCAGGCGCAGCCATTCGTCGCGCGCGGCGGCCAGCGCTTCGCGGCTCTCGGCGCTGGTCAGCGGAGCGCGTTCGAGTTCGAGCAAGGTGGCCTCGACTTCGTCGAGCAGCGGCGTCAGCGCCTCGCGCCGCGCGGGCTCACCCAGCAGCGTGGCGAGCAGCGCATCTTTGGCCACGCGCTGCACGCGCATGCGTTGGCGGCCGCACAGGTTGACGACCGTCAGCGCACGCCGGGCGCCGCCCTCTTCGAGCGCGTCGGTCAACGCCTCGGCACTCGTCAGCAGGGCCATCGCACGCTGGTCGCTGTCGGCCAAGGCCTGCGGTGTCTGGCGCTGGTTCAACGCGGCGGCAAGCGCCGTCCAGGCTGCGTTGACGGCGGCCAGTGCGTCACGCGTCGGCGCCGGGGCTTCGGCCAGCTGCGGCAAAGCGGCGAGGTGGTCGAGGTTGTCTTGCACGCGCTGGGTGGCTTCGTCTTGCAAGGTACGGGCACGCCGCGCGTCGATGCCGGCCAGGCGCTGTGCCGCCAGCTTGACCAGCCGCTGCGACAGCATGCGCAGCTGGCCGGCGCGGTTGATCGCGTCGGCCCATTGGCTGGCCTCGATGACCGAGCGTGAGACCTCGCCGACGCGCAGGTTGGCGTGCATCGCCGCGCCGCGCAGCAGGCGGAAGGCCTCGTCTTCGCCGATGCCGCGCGCGCTCATCAGCACGCCCTTCGCGCGGTCGACCCACTTGCGCTCGTCGAGCTGGCCGCGCGCACGGGCCAGTTCGTGGCGGGCCGCCGCCTCGCGTTGCCAGCGGGCGCGGTCGAGCGCCAGGCCAGCGGCCAGTGCCTCGTCAGCCAAGCCTTCCTGCGGCCACCAGCCGGCCAGGCCCAGCGCCAGCAGCTCGGTCCGCTCGGCCTCTTGCAGCGGCGGCGACAGCAGCGACACCGCACAGGGCGGCTCGCCGCCCCAGGGCTGCAGCGCCTGGGCCAACTCGGCCGCGCTGGCGACCGCGACGACCTGATCCGGTGCGGGCGCACCAGCCTGATGCACCAAGGCGCTGCACGCGCCGCCGTGCCGGACTGCCGCGCCAGTGCGCTCGAGCGCCTGCTGCACGCGCGAGAGCGCTGCGTCGGCGGCGCCTGGCGCCTGTGTAGATGACAACAAGATCACGCTGACGGCCATGAAAGCCATTGTGACGGCAGCGCTGGCGACGGCGAGGCAATGCACAGGCATGCGTCTTGCGTCACTTGGCTTGCGGTGTAACGACGCACCGCCGTTCCCATCACCGTCTTCAGGTTTCGGCGCCGCCCCGCCCTTCATGGCAAGTATCGGCGCGCCTCACCTGGCCCACAGCTTCTGCAGTTGTAGGCGTGGCCCGGCCTTGACGCCGCAGCCCGGACCCAGCCTCACCCCCCTTTTTTCCGCCGGCGCCTCCGTGACGCGCCGCCGTTGGTGCATTGCCCGCCGCCTATTGAGCCTCTTTCGACTTCATCGTTTCGCCAGCCACCATGAGTACCCCCAACAGCTTCAAGCACTTCCTCAGCGCCGGCCATGGGCCCACGCTGTTTGCCGCGTTCTTCTACTTCGCGTTCTCGTGCTGCATCTGGGTGTTGAACGGCGCGATGGCCCCGTTCATCAGCGAGACCTACCAGCTGACGCCGGCGCAAAAGGGCTTGATGCTGTCGGTGCCGATCATTGCCGGCGCGCTGATGCGCTTTCCGCTGGGTGTGCTGTCGCAGTACATCGGCCGCAAGAACGCGACGCTGGTCGAGATGGGGCTGATCGCGGTGGCGATGATGTACGGCTTCACCTCGGTCGACAGCTTCAACGACCTGCTGAAGATGGGCGTGCTGCTGGGCATTGCAGGCGCCAGCTTCGGCGTCGCTTTGAGCCTGGGTTCGGGCTGGTTTCCGCCGCAGCACAAGGGCCTCGCGATGGGGCTGGTCGGTGCCGGCAACGTGGGCACCGCCGTGTCGGTGCTGGTGGCGCCGCCACTGGCGCAGTGGCTGGGCTGGCAGGCGGTGTACGGCGTCGCGGCCGGCGCGATCCTGGTGCCGATGGTGGTGATGGTGCTGTTCGCGAAAGAGCCGCCCGACGTCGACAGCCATGCGAGCTTTCGCGCCCACATCGCCTGCCTGTTCGAGAAAGACGGCTGGGTCTTCAGCCTGATCTACGGCGTGACCTTCGGTGGCTTCATCGGGCTCACCACCTTCTTGCCCAGCTACTACTACGACCAGTTCAGCGTCAGCAAAGTACAGGCCGGGCAGTTGACGATGCTGGCGGCCTTCATGGGTGCTGCAGTGCGTGTCGGCGGCGGCTGGATCTCGGACCGCTGGGGCGGTGTGAACACACTGACGTTGGTGCTGCTGGTCGTGGCCGGTGGTCTGACGCTGGTTGGCTTTGCCAGCAGCTCGCTGGTGTTGACGACGCTGCTGCTGATCGTCTGCTTTGCAGCGCTCGGCGCTGGCAACGGTGCCCTCTTTCAGCTGGTGCCGCTGCGCTGGCCGATGAGCACCGCAGTGGCCGGCTCGATGATCGGCGAGATTGGTGCGCTGGGCGGTGGCCTGGTGCCGAACGCGATGGGCCTGTCGAAGCAGTACCTGGGCTCATACACCTGGGGCTTCGTGCTGTTCGCCGTGCTGGCGCTGCTGATGCTCGGCGTGATGCGCTTCATGCAGATTCGCTGGACCAGGACTTGGGCGGAGAAGGGAGGTCGCGCTCGCGCGACCTCCCTTCCGGCGAAGGCTAACTTCGCCCCTGGCGAAGTTAAGCGCGCAGCGCGGCCGTAGTCAAAAGGGTGGCCCGATGAAGCACGCCCTCTCTTGCTCACCGTGGCAAGAACAACAGCCACACGATGAGCAACGCGTTCAGCAACAGCGACAGGCCGAGCGCGAGCTTCAGCACGGCCGCCGGGTCGCGCTTGATCAGCGGCGTGCTGCCGGGCGCGCGCAAGGGGCGCGAGGCACCACGCTCCAGCGCGAGCAACAACTCTTCCGCAGTCTCGAAGCGGTGAGCGGCTTCACGCGCCACCAGCTTCTGCAGCACATGGTCGAGCCAGATCGGCACGTCGGGCCGAATGCGCGACGGGGCCACGGGGTCGCGCCGATAGCGCGCGCTCTGGTAAGGCTCGATCTCACCGTAGGGCAGACGGCCGGTCAGCCACTGGTACAGCGTGACGCCGAGCGCGAACAGGTCGCTGCCGGCATCGGGCAGACCGCCGTCCCACTGCTCGGGGTTCATGTAGCTGGGTGTGCCGGCATGCAGCTCACGCTGCGCGGCGCTCTCGCGGCCGCTCAATGCGACGCCCAGGTCGAGCACACGCCAGACGCCGTCGTCACCCAAGTGCAGGTTGCCGGGCTTGATGTCGCGGTGGACCACACCATGGCGGTGCAAGCGGCCCAGTGCGCGCGTGCAAGCGAGCGCGGCCTCGATCACCTCGGCCACCGCGGGCCGGTCGCCGGCGGCCATGCGCTGCTCGAGCGTGCGGCCGTGGTGCCAGTCGAACACGGTGTACAGCGCACTCGCATCGGCGCGGCGCTCGTGCACGCGGACGAAGCCGCCGGCCTCGTCACCCGCAACGCGTTGCCCGAGCCAGGCCTCATGGGCCAGCATCGCGCGCTCTTCGGGGTCGCTGGCGCGCGTGGGGTGCAGCGTCTTCAGCGCGATCAGCGCGCGGCTGTCCGGCAGGCGGGCTTGGTAGAGGCGGTGCACGCCGGTGTCGGCGATCAACGCGGTGATGACCAGGCCATCGAGCGTATCGCCCACCTTCAACAACGGCGGCACCGGCAGGCGGCGGCCGTCGGCCAACTCGTCGTCGAGCTGGCGCGCGTCGAGACCGGTGACGCGCAGCACCAGCGCGGTCGCGTTGTCGCGGCTGCCGGCGTTGATGGCGGCTTGGGTCAACGCATCGGCCGCGGCCTGCGCGCTGGGCGCGTGCACCAGATCGGCCAGCACCTTGGCCTTCAGCGCGCCGTGCACGCCGTCGGTGGTCAAGACGAAGACATCGCCGATGCGCGCGTCGCCTTGCGCGTAGTCGACACGCACGCCGTCGTCGAGGCCGACCGCGCGGGTCAGGCGGCTGCGCTGGTCGGGGTGGTCGAAGGCATGGTCCTGGCTCAGCTGCAGCAGTGCACCATCACGCAGCAGCCAGGCGCGCGTGTCACCCACGTGGGCCAGCGTCCAGGTCTGGCCTTGCAGCGCCAGCGCGGTCAGCGTCGTCAACGCCGCACTGTCGCCCGGGCGCCGACGGTTGTGGTTGGCGAGCCAGGCGTTCTGCGCGCCGATCAAGCGGTCGAGCACGACCGTGGTTTCCCAGGTGTCGGGCGCGGCGAAGTAGTCGGCCAGCAGGCCCATCACCGTGGTCTGCGCGGCCTCCAAGCCCTGGCCGCCTGTGGACACACCATCGGCCACCGCGGCGATCAGGCCGCGGGTCGACTCGTGCGGCGCGGCGCGCACCGCACCGGCGAAGTCTTCGTTGCGCTCGCGTGGACCGCGCTCGCTGCTGTAGCCGACATCGACCTCAAAGCTCATCGCCCGATTCTCGCGGCGATGGCACCCGAATTGCTTTTCGTGAACTGAAGAAAGGACGGCCCACCATGAAGAAGATGAAGCTCGTGATGGTCGGCAATGGGATGGCCGGCGTGCGCACGCTCGAAGAGCTGCTGAAGATCGCGCCGGAGCTGTACGACATCACCGTCTTCGGCGCGGAGCCGCACCCGAACTACAACCGCATCCTGCTGTCGCCCGTGTTGGCGGGTGAGCAGACGATCGACGAGATCATCCTCAACCCGGTCAGTTGGTACGAAGAGAACGGCATCACGCTGCACCTGGGCAAAAAGGTCACGCGCATCGACCGCGTCAAGCGCCTGGTGATCGCCGAGGATGGCACCGCCGCCGCGTACGACCGGCTGCTGATCGCGACCGGCTCGAACCCGTTCATCCTGCCGGTGCCGGGCAAAGAGCTGAACGGTGTGATCGCCTACCGCGACATCGCCGACACCAACACGATGATCGAGACGGCGAAGACGCACAAGCATGCGGTCGTCATCGGAGGTGGCCTGCTGGGCCTCGAAGCGGCGAACGGCTTGATGCTGCGCGGCATGCAGGTCAGCGTGGTGCACATCATGCCGTGGCTGATGGAGCGCCAGCTCGACGACGTGGCGGCCAAGCTGCTGCAGAAGTCGCTCGAAGACCGCGGGCTGACGTTCGAGATTGGTGCACAGACCGATTCGCTGCTGGGTGATCGGGACGATGGCAAGGGCGGCCGCGTCAAGTCGGTCAAGTTCAAGGACGGCCGCGAGATCCCGGCCGACCTGGTGGTGATGGCCGCAGGCATCCGCCCCAACACAGCGCTGGCCGAGAGCATGGGCATCCACTGCAACCGCGGCATCGTCGTCAGCGACACGATGCAGACGGTGACGGACCCGCGCATCTACGCGGTCGGCGAGTGCGCGGCGCACCGCGGCATTGCCTACGGTTTGGTGGCACCGCTGTTCGAGCAAGGCAAGGTCTGCGCAACGCACCTGGCCGAGTTCGGCATCGGCCGCTACACCGGCAGCCAGACCAGCACCAAGCTGAAGGTGACCGGCATCGACCTGTTCTCGGCCGGCGACTTCATGGGCGGCGAGGGCACCGAAGAGATCGTGCTGTCGGACCCGAACGGCGGCGTCTACAAGAAGCTGGTGCTCAAGGGCGACAAGCTGGTCGGCGCGTGCCTGTATGGCGACACGGTCGACGGCAGCTGGTACTTCAAGCTGCTGCGTGAAGGGCGCACCATCAACGACATCCGCGACCGGCTGATGTTTGGTGAATCGAACATCGGCGACACCGGCCACGAGGGCCACAACAAGGCCGCGGCGATGGCCGATGTCGACGAGGTCTGTGGCTGCAACGGCGTCAACAAAGGCACGATCTGCAAGGCCATCAAGGACAAGGGCCTGTTCACGCTCGAAGAGGTTCGCAAGCACACCAAGGCCAGCGCGTCGTGCGGCTCGTGCACAGGTCTCGTCGAGCAGCTGATCATGTTCACGGCCGGCGGCGACTATTCGGCCACGCCGAAGAAGAAGGCGATGTGCGGCTGCACCGAGCTGAGCCACCAGGACGTGCGCGACGCGATCTTCAAGGAGCACCTGATCAGCGTCCCGCAGACCCAGAAGTTCCTGGGCTGGAAGACACCCAACGGCTGCTCGAGCTGCCGGCCCGCGCTGAACTACTACCTGATTTCGTCGTGGCCGAAAGAGGCGCAAGACGACCCGCAAAGCCGCTTCATCAATGAGCGCTCGCACGCCAACATCCAGAAGGACGGCACCTACTCGGTGATCCCGCGCATGTGGGGCGGCGAGACGACGGCAGACGAGCTGCGGCGCATTGCCGACGCGGTGGACAAGTACAAGATCCCGACAGTCAAGGTGACCGGCGGCCAGCGCATCGATTTGCTCGGCGTTAAGAAGGAAGACCTGGTCAACGTGTGGAAGGACATCGGCATGCCCTCGGGCCATGCCTATGCCAAGGCCCTGCGCACGGTGAAGACGTGTGTGGGCAGCGAATGGTGCCGCATGGGCACGCAGGACTCGACCCAGATGGGCAAGGACCTGGAGCGCGCGATGTGGCGCATGTACGCGCCGCACAAGGTCAAGTTCGCCGTCTCGGGCTGCCCGCGCAACTGCGCCGAGGCCGGCATCAAGGACGTCGGCATCATCGGCGTCGACTCGGGCTGGGAGATGTACATCGCCGGCAACGGCGGCATCAAGACCGAGGTCGCGCACTTCTTCTGCAAGCTGAAGACGGCCGACGAGGTGCTCGAGTACACCGGCGCCTTCATGCAGCTGTACCGCAAGGAAGGCTGGTACCTGGAGCGCACGGTGCACTACGTGTCGCGCGTCGGGCTCGACTACGTGAAGAAGAAGATCCTCGACGACGCTGAAGGGCGCAAGGCCTTGTGGGCCGAGCTGCAGTTCGCGCTCGATGGTGAACCGGACCCGTGGTTCGAGTTCGACAAGGCGAAGGTCGATGTGCGGCAGTTCGATGCGGTGGGGGTTTGAGATGAGTGAATGGAAGACTGTTTGCCGCGTTGAAGACATCCCGGTGCTGGGTTCGCGACGTGTCGTGCGGCCGCAGGGCGCCGCTGTCGCGGTGTTTCGCAACGATCAGAACGAGGTTTTTGCGTTGCTCGACCGCTGCCCGCACAAGGGTGGACCGCTGAGCCAGGGCATCGTCTTTGGGAAGAGCGTGGCCTGCCCGCTGCACAACTGGACGATCGGCCTGTGCGATGGCATCGCCGCAGCACCCGATGCGGGCTGCACGCCGAAGTTCTCAATCAACATCGTTGACGGCATGGTGCAGCTCGACATGAATGAGCTTGCGACGCTGGGCATCGACTTGGCCGTGCCGGTGGCAGGGCCGAAGCTGCGCATCGTGTCGGTGGCCTGAACTCAATCCACGCAGTCATGCGCGAAACGAAGTCCACCTGTTGCTACTGTGGCGTCGGCTGCGGAGTGATCATCGAGCACGACGGTGCGCAGATCACCGGCGTGCGCGGTGACCCAGACCATCCGGCGAACTTCGGCCGCTTGTGCAGCAAGGGTTCAACCTTGCATCTGACGGCCGCAGCACCGGTGACGCGGCAGACACGGTTGCTGGCGCCGATGCGGCGCGCGGTGCGCGGCGAGGCGCCGGTGGCGATTGGCTGGAACGATGCGCTGAGCGAAGCAAGTGATCGGCTGGCGGCGATCCACCAACAGCATGGCCCGGACGCGATCGGCGTCTACATCTCGGGCCAGCTGCTGACCGAGGACTACTACGTCTTCAACAAGTTGGTGAAGGGGCTGCTGGGCAGCAACCACGTCGACACCAACTCGCGGCTTTGCATGAGCAGCGCGGTGGCCGGTTACAAGGCCACGCTGGGCGCCGACGCGCCGCCTTGCTCATACGAAGACCTGCAGCACGCGCAAACGGTGTTCATCACTGGCAGCAACATGGCTTGGGCGCACCCGATCCTGATGCGCCGGCTCGAAGATGCAAAGCGCGCGAACCCGACGCAGAAGTGGATCGTCGCCGACCCGCGCCGCACCGAGACCGCCGAGGCGGCTGACCTGCATCTGCAACTGCTGCCCGGCAGCGACGTGGCGCTGTTCCACGGGCTGCTGCACCTGCTGCTGTGGGAGGGCTTGACCGATGGGGCGTACATCGCCGCGCACACCAGCGGCTTCGATGCGCTGCGCGACCGGGTGCGCGAGTACACACCGCGTGAGACGGCGCGCCTGACGGGTCTGAACGAGGCCGACATCGTGACCGCGGCGCGCTGGTTCGGCCAGCAGACGCCGACGCTGTCGCTGTATTGCCAGGGCCTGAACCAGAGCAGCGCCGGCACGGCGAAGAACGCTGCGCTGATCAACCTGCACCTGGCCACCGGCCAGATCGGCAGGCCGGGCGCGGGGCCGTTCTCACTGACGGGTCAGCCGAATGCGATGGGCGGGCGCGAGGTCGGCGGGCTCGCCAATTTGCTGAGCGCGCACCGCGACCTGGCCAACCCCGAGCACCGCGCCGAAGTGGCACGGCTGTGGGGCGTGCCGGATGTGCCTTCGGAGCCGGGCAAGTCGGCGGTCGAGATGTTCGAGGCGGCCGCCGACGGGCAGATCAAGGCGCTGTGGATCGCGTGCACCAACCCGGCCCAGTCGATGCCCGACCAAACGACAGTGCGCCGCGCACTGGAGCGCGCCGAGTTCGTCATCGTGCAAGAGGCTTTCGCGACGACCGCGACCTGCGCTTATGCCGACCTGCTGCTGCCGGCCACCACCTGGGGCGAGAAGGACGGCACCGTCACCAACAGCGAGCGCCGCATCAGCCGCGTGCGGTCGGCGGTGGCGCCGGCCGGTGAAGCGCGGCACGACTGGGCGATTGCACGCGATGTGGCGCAGCGCCTGGCCGCGCGCATCGCGCCCCAACGCGTCGCGCTGTTCGACTACCCGACGCCCGAATCGGTCTGGCTGGAACACCGTGAATCCACCCGCGGCCGCGACCTGGACATCACGGGCTTGGGCTACGCGATGCTGGAATCCAAAGGGCCGCAGCAGTGGCCGTTGCCCGAGGGCGCGGCCGAAGGCAAGCAGCGCCTGTACGAAGACGGTGTCTTCCCGACCACCGACGGCAAGGCGAAGTTCGCCGACGTGCCGTTCGAGCCGCTGGCCGAACCGCGCGACGCGCGCTACCCGTTCAGCTTGAACACCGGCCGGCTGCGCGACCAGTGGCATGGCATGAGCCGCACCGGCACCTTGGGTCGGCTGTACGGCCACGAAGGCCTGCCGTGTGTTGACCTGCACCCGCAGGACCTGCAGCGGTTGAAGCTGGCGGACGGTGAGCTGGTGCGTGTGCGTTCGCGCCGCGGCCAGGTGGTGCTGCCGGCACGGGCGAGCGACAGCGTCGCGCCGACGCAGGCTTTCATTGCGATGCACTGGGGCGAAGAGGTCTTGAGTGGCCACGACGGCCAGAACCACACGATGGCTGGCGTGAACGCGCTGACCACGCCGCGCTTCTGTCCGCAGTCCAAACAGCCCGAGCTGAAGCACGCGGCCGTCGTGGTCGAGAAGGTCGATCTGCCGTGGCGATTGACCGCAATGGCCTGGTTGCCGGCCGACGAGGCGCTGGCCTTGCGCGAACGGCTGAAGCCTGAACTGGCGCGATTCGGCTACGCCAGCCTGCTGCCCTTCGGCCGCGAGCCCGACGAGGCCGGGCGACTCGGGCTGCTGCTTCGCGCCGGTGCGACCAAGGCGCTGGATGACGAAGTACTGATGCCAATGCGCGCCGGCTTTGGCCTTGCGCAGACCGGCGTGCTGGCCTACCAGGACGCGCGCCGCGGCCAGCAGCGTGCGCTGCGTGTGGCCCGCGACGCCGACGGTGCCGAGCGGCTGCAGGGTTTCTGGGTGGCAGGCGACGTCAGCGGCGAAGCCTGGCTGCGTTCGCTGCTCGAAGCCGACCAGACCCTGCCCGGCCCGGGCCGGCAGCTGCTGGCGCCCGGCGCCTTGGCGAAGAAGACCGCCGCACCGAAGAGCGCGCAGGTCTGCACCTGTTTCAACGTCAGCGAGGCGTCGATCCGCGATGAGTTGGTGCGCTGCAGCGGCTCGACCGATGAGCGGTTGGCGCAGTTGCAGGGCAGCCTGAAGTGCGGCACCAACTGCGGCTCTTGCTTGCCAGCACTGCGCAAGCTGGTGCAGATCGTGCCCATCAGCGTGGCCGCATGACGACAATCGCCGCCATGAGCATTGCACCGTATCTGCGCGAAATCGGCCGTGGCAAGGATGGCGCGCGCGCGCTGCCACGCGACAAGGCCTTCGACCTGATGAACCGGCTGCTCGGCGGTGAGCTGAGCGACCTCGAAAAAGGCGGCTTCGCGCTGGCGATGCGCATCAAGGGCGAGACGCCTGAAGAGCTGGCTGGCTTCATGGACGCGGTGCTGCCGCGCACGCAGGCGCTGCACGCGCCGTCACCCGCGATCGCGCTGCCCAGCTACAACGGCGCGCGCAAGCTGCCGAACCTGACACCATTGCTGGCGCTGCTGCTGGCGCGTGAGGGCGTGCCGGTGCTGGTGCATGGGCCGCTGACCGACGCGAACCGCACGACCAGCGCGCAGGTGTTTGACGCGCTCGGTTTGCCGCCGGTCTCGACCGCCGCTGAAGCCGAAGTGCGTTGGGCCGCGGGTCAGCCGGTCTTCATGCCGATCGCCGCGCTGCACCCCTCGTTGGCGGATCTGCTCGCGCTGCGCAACGTGCTGGGCCTGCGCAACTCGGGCCACACGCTGGCCAAGCTGCTGCCGGCCATCCCCGGCGCGCTGCGGGTGGTCAACCACACGCACCCCGAGTACGCGATCAGCCTGGCCGAGTTCCTGGGCCAGACCCAGGCGACAGCCTTGTTGCTGCGCGGCACCGAAGGCGAGCCGGTGGCCGATGCGCGCCGGCTGCCGACGCTGAAGTGTTTCGTCAACGGCGTGTTGGACGAGCAGCTGACGATCGAAGGCGAAGGCGGCTCGCTGGCCAAGCTGCCCGAGCTGCCGCCAGGCATCGACGCGGCCAGCACCGCCGACACGGTCCGTGCAATGTTGGGTGGCACCCTGCCCGTGCCCGAGCCGATCACGCGCCAGGTGCAGTGCCTGATGGCATTGCGCGAACGATTGCCCTAGGAGAGATTCACGATGCCCACGCTGCACCCTGTTCACCTGGTCGGCGCCGGCCCCGGCGACCCCGAGCTGCTGACGCTGAAGGCGGTGCGCGTGATCCGCGAGGCGACGGTGATCCTGGTCGACGACCTGGTTGGCGAACAGGTGCTGGCCTCGGTGCTGGATGGCGTGGCCACGCCGCCGCGCATCGTGCAGGTCGGCAAGCGCGGCGGTTGTGCCTCGACGCCGCAGGCCTTCATTGAACGGCTGCTGGTGCGCGAAGCGCTGGCCGGCGAAAAGGTGGTGCGTTTGAAGGGCGGCGACCCGCTGGTCTTTGGCCGCGCCGGCGAAGAGATCGCGGCGCTGCGCGAAGCGGGTGTCGACGTGCAGGTCGTCAACGGCATCACCGCCGGGCTGGCCGCGGTGAACGCGCTGGGCACGGGCTGGACCGACCGGCGCTGCGCGCAGGGTGTGCTGCTGGTCACCGGCCACGCGCAGCCCGGTCACCCCGGGCCGGATTGGGACGCGATTGGCGCCGCCGCTGCAAGCGGCATCACGCTGGTGGTCTACATGGGCGTGGCGCAGGCGCCGCGCATCGTCGAGGGCTTGTTGCGGCAGCTGCCGGCCGATTGGCCCGCGGCTGTGGTGCAGGGCGCGAGCAGTGCGAACGAGCGCTGCGGTTTATCGACGCTCGGCGAGCTGCCCGCGATGCTGCAAGACGAGGGCTTTGGCAGCCCTGCGGTACTGGTGATCGGCCGGGTGCTCGAGGCCGGCGCATTGGCGCAGGCCGAAGCCCTGCTCACACCGCCGGTGGCACGAGCGGCAGGCTGACCCGAAACACCGTGCCCGGCCCATCGGCGACCGGAAGCGGATGGGCGCTGAGTTGGCCGCCCATCGCCTGCACCAGCGCCTGCGACAGCGCAAGCCCGAGGCCCGAGCCCTGGACCGTGCCGGTCTCGCGGCCCAGGCGCTGGAACGGCAGGAACAGCTTGTCCAGCTGGTCTTCCGGCAGGCCGATGCCGGTGTCGCGGATGTCGATCACGCCATGCTCGCCATCGATGCGCGCGCTGATCTCGACCCGCCCACCGGACCGGTTGTACTTGATGCCATTCGTCAGCAGGTTGATCAGCACCTGCTTCAGCCGCATCGGGTCGGCGCGCAGCACCAGCCCGGCCGGCAGGCTGCCCTCGCGCAGCAGCACCTCGGCGGCCACCGCCTGGCCGCGCAGCAGATCGAGGCAGTCGTGCGCCAGCGCCGGCAAAGGCACTGGCTCGGCCTGCATCGGCAGCCGGCCCGACTCGACCAGCGACAGGTCCAGCAGGTCGCCGATCATCGCCAGCAGGTAGTCACCGGCCTGGTGGATGAGGTTCACGCGCCGACGCTGGCCGCCTGTCAGCGGCTCGTGCTCGTCGATTTCCAGCAGCTGAGAAAAGCCCAGCACCGCGTTCAGCGGCGTGCGCAGCTCATGGCTGACGCGCGACAGGAACTGCGTCTTCGCGGCGTTGGCGGCTTCGGCGGCAAGCTGGTCCTGCTGGGCCTGCTCCAGCGCGTGCTGCACGGTGGCGTCGGTCTGGGTGCCGAACATGCGCGTCGGCCGGCCTTGCGCATCGCGCTCGACGACGCGGCCGCGCTCTTCGACCCAGCGCCAGGAGCCATCGGCCGCCTTGGCGCGGTAGACCGCCCGGAAACTCTCGGTCTCGCCGCGCGCGTGGGCCTGGTAGGCGTGCTCGACCCCGTCGAAGTCTTCGGGGTGGATCAGCAGGTCCCAATCGGCCTGGGTGTGGCCGATCGCGTTGGGTGGATAACCCAGCATCACGCCGCCTTCGTCGATGTCGCCCAGCGAGTCGGTCGCCAGGTCCCATTCCCAGACGAAGGTGCCGCCTTCGCGCATCGCCGTACGCGCGAGCGACAGCGCGTCGCTTCGCGCGCCGTCACGCTCGGCGAGCCAGCTGCCGAGCAATGCCCCGGCGGCTTCGAGCAACGGCAGCAGGCGCAGCGCGACGGCCTGGGTGTCGACATTGGCCGGCAGCTCTGCGGTGAACTGGCCGACCAGGATGCCATGGTGCGCCAGCGGGGCTTGCCAGTGGCGCGCCGGGGGACTGTCGCCGGACCGCTCGCGGCTGGCTTCGAACAGGCCACCGGGCACAGGCTCGCCGCCCTCATCGAGCGCCTCGATGTAGCACTCGCGGTTGCCCAGCAAGTGCACGCAGGCGCGTGCCAGGCGCTGCAGGGCGTGTGTCGATTCGCCGCGGCGCAGTCGATCGAGCAACGCCGCATTGGCTTCGGCCCAGACGGCGGTTTCAGCCGGCAATGTCAGAGGGCGGGCGGTGGACATGGCGCGTGGATTCGGCTTGTCGCACCTGGGCGGGTGGTGGGCCCGCCCGCGCTGGCGTCAGTGCGCGCCGCCCAGCTTCTCGCCCACCTTCAGGCGGTAGACCGTGCCGCAGTACGGACACTTGGCTTCGCCGTCCTGCGCCAGGTCGAGGAAAACGCGCGGGTGGTTGCTCCACAGCGTCATCTTGGGGTTAGGGCAGAACACGACGCCCGGGCCTTGCAGGTCGGCGGCGGTCACTTCCACCGGGGTGGAGGTCGGGGAGACTGAACTCATGGTCGGACGATGCTCTGGCAGATGAAACTCAAACCCGCGTCAGCCACTCGGCGTACTTCGGGTTGCGGCCGTTGACGATGTCGAAGAAGGCCGTCTGGATCTTCTCGGTGATCGGGCCACGCATGCCGGCGCCCAGCTCGATGCGGTCCAGCTCGCGGATCGGCGTCACTTCAGCGGCGGTGCCGGTGAAGAAGGCTTCATCGCTGATGTAGACCTCGTCGCGCGTGATGCGCTTTTCGACCACCTTCAGGCCCAGGTCCTGGCAAATCGAGAAGATGGTGTTGCGGGTGATGCCATTCAACGCACCGGCCGACAGATCGGGCGTGTAAACCACGCCGTTCTTGATCACGAACAGGTTCTCGCCAGCGCCTTCGCTGACGAAGCCCGACGCGTCGAGCAACAGCGCTTCGTCGTAGCCGTCGTCGGTGGCTTCCATGTTGGCCAGGATCGAGTTGGTGTAGTTGCTCACCGTCTTGGCCTGCGTCATCGTGATGTTCACGTGGTGGCGCGTGTAGCTCGAGGTCTTCACGCGGATGCCGCGCTTCATGCCCTCTTCACCCAGGTAGGCGCCCCAGGGCCATGCGGCAACCATCAGGTGCACGGTGTTGCCCTTGGGGCTGACACCGAGCTTTTCGGAGCCGATCCAGGTCAAGGGCCGGAGGTAGCCGCTGGCCAGCTTGTTCTCGCGCACGACAGCACACTGAGCGTCCATCACCTGCTGCTGCGAGAACGGGATCTTCATGCGCAGGATCTTGGCCGAGTTGAACAGCCGCTCGGTGTGCTCGCGCAGGCGGAAGATCGCGGTGCCGCCGACGGCGTCATAGGCGCGCACGCCCTCGAATGCGCCGCAGCCGTAGTGCAGCGTGTGCGTCAGCACGTGGATCTTGGCGTCGCGCCAGTCCACCATTTGCCCGTCCATCCAGATCTTGCCGTCGCGATCGTCCATGCCCATGGTGCTGGTCCTCGTGCCTTGAAAGCCCGTGCCGAACGGGCGGAGCGGGGATTTTAGAGGCGGCCTTCAATCGCACCGGCCGTGTTCAAAACGGTCCCGTCTTTGTAAGCAGTCGTCGCCCCTCAATGACCAGAGTGTGCATTCCTTCACACCCACTGTCGCGGCCTGCACGACGGTCCCTGTTTTCCCCCTAACTCAAACCGGGCTTACACCTTCTAACAGTGCAGCCTTTTCGGGACACTCCATGTCAGCGGCTTTGAATGGCCGATCAAACCGGCGCCGAGGGTCGCCGCGTAGCAAAAGACACGGAGGTCGTGATGCATTCTTTCTTTCCCCGCGCGCTGCAGGCGCTGGCCTTATCGGCCGGTGTGCTGGCGGCTGTGCCGGCATCGGCCGAAACCTATGATTTTGGCGGGCTGATTCTGGGCGACGGGGCTCCGCTGACCGCGAGTTTCGCGACACTGACCACCTCGGTCGTCGGCGACGACGTGCTGTTCACGCTCAACGCCTACGGCCTGGACCAGTTCAGTGGCAACGAGCCCTGGATCGGCGCGATGTCGGTCGACGGCCTGAAGACCGGCGCAGTGTCCGACATCAGCGGTGATGCCAACGTGACGATGGGCAAGGGCAACGGCCCGGACGGCAGCTTCGAGTTCAAGTTCGACTTCAGCGACACCAGCGGCAAGCTGGTGGACAACGAAGTGGTCTCCTGGACCTGGGTCGGCGGCGCTGGCCACTTCAACGACTTCGCTGCCCACGTGAAGGGCATCTCGTACGGTGAAACCAACAACGCCTGGTACGACGCCGCGCTGGCCGTGCCGGAGCCGAACTCCTACGCGCTGATGCTGGCCGGCCTGGGTGTGATCAGTGTGGTCGCCCGCCGCCGTCGCCCGCGCTGAACCCCGTCGCGAAAGCCGGGCCATGAATGCCCTGAATGCCGAGCCGCAGACCAGCCGCTCGGCATTTTTTTGTCGGCGATCGCAATCGGTCTCTGCCCGCCCGCCCGCACTGCACAAAACGTTGAGCAGTGACGAGGTTAGGGACTGCGCAAGAGCACACACTCAGTTACGATCGGCGTCAAATTTCAGAGTCAGGGGTGCTGCGGCCGTCGCCCAGCCTGTCATGACTCGGTCTTGGTGGAGGGTTTCACCATGAAACTTCGCAATCGATTCACGTTCACCGCCAGCGCGCTGCTGTTGGCAGGTCTGTTCCAGCCGCTGGCCGCCAGCGCCCAAACCACCGTCTACCACTTCGGCGATCTGCTGTCGGGCGACGGCGCACCTGTTCAACTCGACTTCGCGACCCTGAGCGCCACCGTCTCGGGCAACGACGTGCTGTTCACCCTCGATGCCCAGAACCTGGACCTGTTCGACGGCAAGCAGCCTTTCATCGGTGCGCTGGCGATCGATGGCGATCAGGTGGGCGGCATCGGCGGTGTCAGTGGCGGCTCGCCGGTCAGCATGGCCAATGGCGGCGGCCCGAACGGCGGCTGGGAATTCCGCTTCGACCTGACCGGCAAGAAGAAAGACCGACTCGTCGACGACGAGTCCGTCAGCTGGACCTGGACCGGCGGCGCCGGCCATTTCAGCAACATCGGCGCCCATGTGCAGGACCTGGACTACGGCAACACCACCAGTGCCTGGTACCAGACGCTCGCAGTGCCCGAGCCAGGCGCCTACGCGATGTTCATCAGCGGCCTCGCGGTGCTGGGCGCGTCGGCGCTACGCCGGCGCCGTCTGGGCGGCTGAGCGCCCGCGCGCTCAACTTCGTTTTCGCTTCAGGCGGGCGGTGCGCCCGCCGGTGGCTCCTCCACCGCGTCTGCGGGGCGCACCAGATCCCAACGCGCCAGACGGCCGTCCTGCCATTCGGTGCGCACCACGGCGCCCGACGTGTCGGCCCACTCAAAGGTCTCCGGCTCCACTGTCACTCGGCGACCCAGGCTGCCCGTCAGGCGCAGCACCTGGGGCAGGCGTAGACCTTGGCGCAACTTCGAATGCAGCATCACAGCGCTGGGCACACTGCCAACCGGTGCTGCTGCGGCGTCGCGCATGGCGCGCAGCGCGCGGCCGAACTGCAGCAGCATCCAGAACACCACCAGCGTGGTCGCCAAGACCACGCCTTGCCAGCCCCACTGCACGTAGCCAACCGCCACCGCGGCGACGCCCAGCACCCAACTCAGCGTGGCGTCCCGGTTCATGCGGCAGCTCCGTTGGCTCGCGCCGCCACGACCTCACGCTCGGTGCGGCCAACCCGGCCGGTGCGCAATGCATCGGCCCAATCGCCGCGGCCGTTGCGCTCGGCCTGTTGAGCCGCCTGTTCATGGTCATAGGGTGTGGCACGCAGCGACGCGCGCCAACCTTGCGCACCGTGCTCGACCACCGCCCAGCGCGCCAGTGGGCTGCCGTTTTCGACCCGGTGCGGATGCCCGTGGTCGTCGTCGAAAGCCGGCAGGCCGACGCTGCCCGGGTTCAGTAACAGGCAGGCAGCGACGGTGGCGATGCGCGGCACATGGGTGTGGCCACACAGGATCACCGGCGCACGCACGGCGCCGAGTCGCTCGTGCAACTCCGCGGCCGTCGCCGGCCGGATACCGTTGGACCCGTCGACATCGCAGCCCGGCACGACGGTTTCGAGAAAGTAGACCAAGTCGCTGTCGGGGGTGCCGTGGCAGCAGAAGATCTCTGGTGCCAGCCAGCGGGTGGGCGGCTGGCTGCGCAACCAGGCGCGCTGCGCTTCGTTCAACCGCTCGGCGGCAAAGGCGTCGCTGGCGCCCTGACGCTCGCGCGGCAGCGTCAGCACCTGGCGCTCGTGGTTGCCGGCGATGGCGGGCCAGCCCAGCGCCATCAGGCGATCAGCGGTCTCAGCCGGCCACAGCGGGCCAGACAGCGCGTCACCCAGCTGCACCACCTCGGTGATGCCTTCGGCGTTCAGTTCGGCCACCACCGCCTCCAGGGCAGGCAGGTTGCCGTGAATGTCGGACAAGACCGCCCAACGCGTGGTCGGCGTGAATGTGGTTGCGCTCATGGGGCCAGGGTGCGGTCAGCTCAGTTCGCGCAGCATATCGATCGCCTGCTCGATGCGCTCGACCGGGTGAATCGTCAGGCCCTCGATCGGCTTCTTCGGCGCGTTGGCCTTGGGCACCAGCGCAACCGAGAAACCGAGCTTGGCCGCCTCTTTCAGCCGCTCTTGTCCACGCGGTGCCGGCCGCACCTCACCGGCCAGGCCGACCTCGCCGAAGGCAACAAACCCACGCGGCAGCGGCTTGCCTGCGAGGCTGCTGCGGATGGCCAGCAACACCGCCAAGTCGGCCGCCGGTTCGCTGATGCGCACGCCACCGACTGCGTTGACGAACACGTCCTGGTCGAGGCAGGCCACGCCAGCGTGGCGGTGCAGCACCGCCAGCAGCATCGCCAGCCGGTCGCGATCCAGGCCCACCGACAGCCGTCGCGGGCTCGGCCCCCCCGAGTCAACCAGGGCCTGAATCTCGACCAGCATCGGCCGAGTACCTTCCAGCGTGACCATCACGCACGAACCTGGCACCGGCTCGCCGTGCGTCGACAAGAAGATCGCGCTCGGATTGCTGACGCCTTTGAGCCCCTTCTCGGTCATCGCAAAGACGCCGATCTCGTTGACCGCGCCAAAGCGGTTCTTGATCGCCCGCACCAGCCGGAAGCTCGAGTGCGTGTCGCCTTCGAAGTACAGCACCGTGTCGACGATGTGCTCTAGCACGCGCGGCCCGGCCAGCGCGCCTTCCTTCGTCACATGGCCGACCAACACCACGGTGCAGCCGGAGGCCTTGGCAGTTCGCGTCAACTGCGCAGCGCATTCGCGCACCTGGGCCACCGAGCCGGGCGCGCTGGACAGCTGGTCGGAGTACAGCGTCTGGATCGAGTCGATGACGCAAAACGCCGGCTGCTCGACTTCCAGCGTCGCCTGGATGCGTTCGAGCTGGATTTCGGCCAACACGCGCAACGCCTTGCCCTGCAAGCCCAGCCGGTGCGCCCGCAAAGCAATCTGGGCCCCGGATTCTTCGCCGGTCACGTACAGCACCTTCATCTGCTGCGACAGCACGTCGGCCGCTTGCAGCAGCAAGGTGCTCTTGCCGATGCCGGGGTCACCGCCGATCAGCACCACGCCGCCTTCGACGATACCGCCGCCCAGCACCCGGTCCAGCTCTTCCAGTCCGGTCGGCGTGCGCGCCACCTCGGCCGCCTCGATTTCGCTCAGCGTGGCCACCGGCTGCGGCTTGGCCAGCGATTGGAAACGGTTCTTGGCCGCGCCGGCGGCCGGCTCGGCGACCGATTCCTCCAGCGTGTTCCAGGCTTTGCAATGCGGGCATTGACCCAACCAGCGGGGGCTGGTGCCGCCGCACTGGCTGCAAACGTAGATCGATTTGCTCTTGCTCATTCGCGGGGTGCAGGCGTGCCGGACAGGCGCGCCGACGGGTTCGTGAAATAGGGGCGGAACGGAATGAATAGGGCAGGTGGTGGCCTGCGTTTCCGGGCTTCATTGTCGGCGCGGCCGGCCGATCATCCGTTGGCAGACCTACACCACTTCGCGGACCCGCCCTCCGACACCACCATGAGCACTGCCGTCGTTCTCGCCCCGTCCATCCTCGTAGTCGACGCCCGTGCGGTGTCGCGAACCCACGCGGCCTGCCTGATCCGCAACCGCTGGCCGGATGCGCGGGTCAACGAAGCGAACGACGCCGACAGCGCGCTGGCCGAGGTGGCCGACGGCGAGACCGACCTGGTGATCATCGACCTGCCGGGAGACACCGGCCTCGCCTTTGCGCAGCGCCTGCGCAAGGCGCAGCCCGACTGCCAGGTGGCCTTGCTGGCCGAACCCGGCACCGCGGCGATGCGCGCCCGCGCCGACCGCGCCGGCATCCGCCTGTTCCGCACCCCGGCGACCGGCGACGTGATCGAACAAGTCTTGGCCCTCGTCGGCTGGGACGATTAGGCCCCCACGCCCCCGCTGGGGGCTGCCCCCCGAGGGGGCTCGCGCAGCGGACCGGCAAAGCCGGCTCCGCGCACGCCACTTGAAGGAGAGCGGCGCTTCGCACGCTCTCTAGAGGCCCAACGTCCGGCGCCCCAAGGAGGATGAGCGGCGCTGGTGACGCGATCCGACCCACCGTCGGCGTGGGAAAACAGCTGCCTCCTACACTGCCGGCTCCTGGCCGCTTGCGGCTGCTTTGAAAGCCCGCGGTGGAACTTGGCACCTGGATTCCGTTCTTTCTGGCGACGGTCGCGATAAGCCTGTCGCCCGGCCCTGGTGCCATCGCCGCGATGGGCGCGGGCCTGAACCACGGCTATCAACGCGGTCAGCGCATTGCCTTTGGTCTGGCGCTCGGCGTGTGGACCCAGCTGGCGGTCGTCGGCGTCGGCCTGGGCGCCCTGCTGGCCACCTCCAACACCGCCTTCAGCGCCGTCAAGTGGCTGGGCGTCGCCTATCTGGTCTGGCTGGGCATCCAGCAGTGGCGCGCGCCGGCGGCGCCGCTGGTGGCGCGCGACGAAGGCGCCGGCCAGATGAGCACACGCGCGCTGATCCTGCGCGGCTGGACGGTCAACGCCGTGAACCCCAAGGGCACCGTGTTCCTGATCGCGGTGCTGCCGCAGTTCGTCGACACCACCCAGCCACTGCTCGCGCAGTACCTGGTGATCGGCGCGACCTTCGGCGTGGTCGAGTTCTGCGTGATGACTGGCTATGCGGCGCTGGCCTCGCGGGTGCTAGGCCTGCTGCGCACGCAGCGCCAGATGCGCACGACCAACCGCGTGTTCGGCAGCCTGTTCGTCGTCGCCGGGGCGCTGCTGGCGACCTTCAAGCGCGTGTAGTGGGGCACCCGGTGGCGGCTATCGCCACCGCCCTCCGAGAGGGTACGCGGCCGCTCCGGAGCGGCCGAGCGCTGGCCGCGCCAACTCGTCGCAGGTCTTACTCGTTGACTCTCCCGCGGCCGGCCTTGATGGCCCCGCGCACCGCCTTGCCCGCCAGCCGACGCTGCTGAGAGCCACGCGTCGGCTTGGTCGCCCGACGCGCCTTGGGCACATGCGCCGCGGCGTCGACCAAGTCCTGCAGCCGCGCCATCGCGTCGGCGCGGTTCATCGGCAGGCTGCGGTGCTCTTGCGCCTTGATCACCACCACGCCGTCGGCGCTGATGCGCGCATCGGGCCAGGCCAGCAGCCGCTCTTTCAATGCGTCCGGCAAGGACGAGGCGCGGATGTCGAAGCGCAGGTGCACCGCGTTCGAGACCTTGTTGACGTTCTGCCCACCCGCGCCCTGGGCCCGGATCGCGCTGAAGTCGACCTCGGCCTCGTCGACGCGCGGCGCCGGTTTCATGCCGTGTCGGCAGGCGGCGCGGCCGAGCGCATCTCGCGCTGGCGCTGCTCCATCTCGCTGCGCAGCTGGCGCCGCACCTTGGCGTTCTCGGCCCGCCGCTTCTCGTCGGGGGTGGACGGCTGCAGCGGCGGCACCGCGACCGGCTTACCGTCGTCGCCGACGGCGATCATCGTGAAGAAGCAGCTGTTGGCGTGCCGCACGACCTGGGTGCGGATGTTCTCGGCGACGACCTTGATGCCGATCTCCATCGACGAGGTGCCGGTGTGGTTGACCGACGCGAGAAAGGTCACCAGCTCGCCGACGTGGATGGGTTGGCGGAACATCACCTGGTCGACGCTGAGCGTGACCACATAACGCCCGGCGTAGCGGCTGGCGCAGGCGTAGGCCACTTGGTCGAGCAGCTTCAGGATCGTGCCGCCATGCACGTTGCCGCTGAAGTTCGCCATGTCGGGCGTCATCAGCACGGTCATCGACAGCTGGTGCGAAGGCAGGTCCATCACGGCCCTTTCGTTGAAGTTCAGACGACCGTGACAGGCACGCGCTGCGCCAGCGCGCACATCAGCTCGTAGCCGATCGTGCCGGCGGCGCGCGCCACCTCGTCGATCGGCAACCGCGTGCCGCGCGGGCCTTCGCCCCACAGCGTGACCTCGCTGCCCATTTGTGCGGCAGGCACCGGCGTCAGGTCGACCGCGATCATGTCCATCGACACGCGCCCCACGGTGGTGGTGCGTACACCGTCGACCAGCACCGGCGTGCCGCTGCCGGCGTGGCGCGGGTAGCCGTCGGCATAGCCGCAAGCGACGATGCCGACGCGCTGCGGCCGCTCGGCCACGAAGGCGCTGCCGTAGCCAACCGACTCACCGGGCTCCAGCAACTGCACCGCCAGCAGGCGCGAGCGCAGCGTCATCGCCGGGCGCAGGTTCCAATGCGCGCCGTCGTGTTCGGGGTAGTCCGGCACACCGCCGTAGATCATGATGCCGGCGCGCACCCAGTCCGACCGCACCCGCGCATCGCCCAGGTGGCGCAGCGTGGCCGCGCTGTTGGCCAGCGAGCGCTCGCCCGGCAGATCGTGCGTCGCCTCATGAAAGGTCTGCACCTGGTGCGCGATGCCGTTGGTACCGAAACGGTCGGCATCGGCGTCCGAAAAGTGGGTCACCAGTGCGATCTCGTCGACCTGCGGCAGGGCGTTCAAGCGCGCCCACGCAGTGCGGAATGCCGAGGGCCGGAAACCAAGCCGGTTCATGCCGCTGTTCATCTTCAGGAACACGCGGTGCGGCTGGTGCGTCTTGTGCGCGGCCAGCCAGTCGATCTGCTGCTCGCAATGCACCACGTGCCACAGGTTCAGGCGCGAGCACAGCTCCAGGTCGCGTGGCTCGAACACGCCCTCGAGCAGCAGGATGGGGCCGCGCCAGTCGAGCGCGCGCAGGCGCTCGGCCTCGTTCAGGTCCAGCAACGCGAACCCGTCAGCGCCGCGCAGACCGGCGTACGCCCGCTCGATGCCGTGGCCGTAGGCGTTGGCCTTGACCACCGCCCAGACCCGCGCATCGGGCGCGCAGTCGCGGGCCCTCGACAGGTTGTGGGCCAGGGCTTCGGTGTGGATCAGGGCTTCAATCGGGCGGGGCATGGGCGGGTCTTTCCTTCGATGGGAATTCTGCCAGCGCCATCCCGATACCGGCCGCGGGGCTGCGGTTGCGGCCGGCGAGCCGCCAACCTCGCATGCTATAAACCCCACGCTTTTGCCCTCTCTGGAGACGAGACCACGCCCTGGCGCGCCCATCCGCAGGCGCACGGCGCTCAGCCGCATGAAAAAAGGCTTTTACACCATCATGTCAGCGCAGTTCTTCAGCTCGCTGGCAGACAACGCATTGCTGGTTGGGGCAATCGAACTGTTGAAGACCACCGGGGCCCCCAGTTGGCAGACGCCAGCGCTGATCCCGATGTTCGCGCTGTTCTATGTCGTCCTGGCCCCGATGGTCGGCGCCTTCGCCGACGCCGTGCCCAAAGGCAAGGTGATGTTCTATTCGAACAGCATCAAGGTCGTGGGCTGCCTGATGATGCTGTTCGGCGGGCACCCACTGCTGGCCTACGCGGTCGTCGGCCTCGGCGCCGCGGCCTATTCGCCAGCCAAGTACGGCATCCTGACCGAACTGCTGCCGCCCTCGCAGCTGGTCAAGGCCAATGGGTGGATCGAAGGGCTGACCATTTCGTCGGTGATTCTCGGCGTGCTGCTGGGTGGCCAACTGGTCGGGCCGCGCATGGCTTCGACCCTGTTGGGCTTCGACCTGCCGATGTTCGACACCGGCATCGACACGCCGCCCGAAGCCGCCATCTCGGTGATGGTCGGGCTGTATGTCATCGCCGCGGCGTTCAACCTGAAGATCCCGCGCACTGAAGCACCGCTGCAGCCCTTGAGCATCAATGTGGTTGAGCTCGTGCGCGATTTCGGCCAGTGCAATGCCCGGTTATGGAACGACCGCCTGGGTCAGATCTCGCTCGCGACCACCACCTTGTTCTGGGGCGTGTCGGGCAACCTGCGCGTCATCGTCTTTGCCTGGGCCGCTGTGGCGCTGAGCTACGACACGACCCGGGCCTCGTCGCTGGTGGGCGTTGTGGCGATCGGCACCGCGGTCGGCGCCGTCTTGGCGTCGTTCCTGATGAAGCTGGACCGCGCGACCAATGTCATCCCGCTGGGCATCGCGATGGGCGTGCTGGTGATCGGCCTGAACGTGATCACCAACGTTTGGGTGGCCGCGCCGTTCCTGGTCTTGCTCGGCGCCGTTGGCGGCTACTTGGTGGTGCCGATGAACGCGCTGCTGCAGCACCGCGGCCACAACCTGATGGGCGCCGGCCGCTCGATCGCGGTGCAGAACTTCAATGAGCAGGCTTGCATCCTGGGCCTGGGCGCGTTCTACACCGGCATGACCCGCGTCGGCCTGACGGCTTTCACGACGATCGCGGTGTTTGGCGTCGGCGTCGCCGGGACGATGTGGTGGATCCGCCGCTGGCACCAGCGCAACAGCGTCGTGCACCGCGCCGAGGTCGAGCGCCTGCTGGCCATCGCCCGCTCGGATAGGCATTGATGAAGTGAAGCCCCCACGCTCCCTCCGGTCGCTGCCCCCCGAGGGGGCTCGCGCAGCGGACCGGCAAAGCCGGATCCGCGCACGCCACTTGGAGTCGGCGGCTCCTAGCGGAGCGCCGTGGACCCGAGCCGGCGGCTGGGCTCGGATGGCCTGATGCGCAGTGGAACGAAGCTTCGGCCGGCGCTTGCCTTGGTGCTGAATGCGTTGATCTGGGGCACCTCGTGGTGGGCGTTTCGGCAGCTGCACGAGCAGGCCGGCCTGCACCCGCTGTGGACCACGGCCGGCATCTACCTGATGGCGGTGGTGGTGATCGCCGGCAGCCGCCCAGCCGCGGCGCGGCAGGTGCTGCGTACACCAGCGCTGTGGCTGATCATGCTGGCCTCGGGCACGACCAACGCCACCTTCAACTGGGGCGTCACAGTCGGCGACGTGGTGCGCGTGGTGTTGCTGTTCTACCTGATGCCACTGTGGGCGGTGTTGCTGGCCCGGGTGGTGCTGAAAGAGGCCGTGACCCGCGCGGCGATGTTGCGCGTGGCGATGGCGCTGGCCGGTGCCGCCATCGTGCTGTGGCCGGAGCCGGGCCACCCGATGGGGCCGCTGCAGCTGACCGATGCGCTGGGGTTGATCGGCGGATTCAGCTTTGCGCTGAACAACGTGATGCTGCGGCGGGAATCACAGCGCAGCGAATCATCCCGCGCACTGGCGATGTTCTTCGGCGGCACCGTCGTCTCGGCCGCATTGGCGCTGGCGATTGGCGCACCGCAAGTTCCGTCGCCGACCTTCCTCGCGCCAGGCTGGCTGGTGTTCGCGGTGCTGCTTGGCGGCTTGTTCCTGCTCAGCAACATGGCGCTGCAGTACGGCGCGGCGCGGCTGCCGGCCAACGCCACTGCGGTGATCATGCTGACTGAGGTCGTGTTCGCCTCGGGCTCGGCGCTGGCGTTGGGGGCCGGCGCGTTGACGCCGGTGCTGATGCTCGGCGGCGCCTTGATCATCGGCGCCGCGGTGCTGGCCGCCTTGCGCCCCTGACGCGGGGCGTGGTTTTGCGGCCGCGCTAGCATCGCATCCGTTTCACGCGGAGATGCCCATGAGCAGCGTTTACGAGTTCAGTGCCCAGACCATCGACGGCAAGCCCGTGGCCTTGAGCAAGTTCAAGGGCCAGGTACTGTTGATCGTCAACACGGCCAGCGCCTGCGGCTTCACACCGCAGTTCAAGGGCTTGCAGAGCCTGTGGGAACGCTACGGCGAAAAAGGCCTGACGGTGGTCGGCTTCCCCAGCAACGAGTTCGGCGCGCAGGACCCAGGCAACAACGACGAGATCGCGTCGTTCTGCGAGATGAACTACGGCGTCAACTTCCCGATGATGGCCAAGGTCGAGGTCAACGGCATTGGTGCGCACCCGCTGTGGCAATGGCTGAAGGGCGAGAAGCCGGGCTTCCTCGGCACCGAGGCGATCAAGTGGAACTTCACCAAGTTCCTGGTTGGCCGAGACGGGCAGGTGCTCAAGCGCTACGCGCCGCAGGACGAGCCGGACAAGATCGCCAAGGACATCGAGGCCGCGCTGGCCGCTTCCTGAGCCTGCGCGATCAAGGCGGCGGCAACCACAAGCCGCCGTAGCCCGGCCGCAGGCGGCCCTGGTGCGCCAAGGCCGTCATCAGCTCATTGACGGTCTGGCGCGACAGCCCGGCCAGCGCCGCCAGTTCGGCCTGAGTGCTGCGCAGCCAGCGCCAGCCCCGCGCATCGGTGCGCAGCACGCGCCCGTCGCTCTGCAACTGGGCCAGGGCGAGCGTCAGGCGCTCGATTGCGCTGGAGTGGCGCGCAGCCTCCAGCAAACGCAGGGTTTCGCCGTGGCGCCGTGCCAGTTCTGCCAGCAGCGCGCGCGCAATGCCAGGCACCTCTTCCAGCAAGGTTGCATAGGCCGTAGCGCCGAAGACGGCCAGCCGTGTCGGGCGCCGGGCCACAGCCTCATAGCTCGACGGCACGCCACTGGCAAACGACGCCAGGCCGAACAGGCGCGGCGCCGGCACATGGTCAACCACCGACACCGCCCCATCGACTGTCACGAAACGGATCTCGATTTCGCCGGACAGCACGCCGTACAGCGCGGTCGTCGGCTGCCCGGGCGAAAACACCACGGCGCCACGCGGCCATTGGCGCACCGTCACCAACCGGCTCAGCGTCGCACGCGCAGTGGGCGGGATCGCTACATCGGGAAAGTTGGCGGCCAGCAAGGCCAGCAGGTCGTCGCGCATGGGGGGGTTCAGCAGTGCCGGCCATTGTCGGGTACCCGACATTTCATGGACGATGGTGTCGATATGCTGATCGGCATGAATGCATCGATGCCCACCCAGGTTTTCAATGAGTTCGCCGGTCGGCCGCTGGTGGACCATCCGTTGGCCGCCGTCTTCGAGGGTTGCGTCGAGCGCCGCGACTATCCCGAGGAGCCGCTGTATGAGGTGCTTTCACGGCTGATCGCCCGCTCGCCGCAGCTGCTGACACTGATGGACGCGGCACCACCCACACAGCGGCGCGCCATGCTGATCCTGGCGGCACTGCACGCCCAGGTGCTCGAAGATGCCGACGTCGGCGCGCCGGCTTCTGCGCTGGCCGCTTACTACGCCAGCGTGGGCGGCACGCGTGCGCCGGATCCGACCTTGCTGGATGCGCTGGAGACTTTTGCGCAAATCCACGAAGCAACCTTGCGCGCCGTGATGGCCAGCCACCGCACGCAGACCAACGAGATCGGACGCTGCACGGTGCTGTGGCCGGCGCTGGCCGAGATCGCGCGCCAGTCCGGCCGGCAACGCCTGGCGCTGTTCGACTTCGGCTGCAGCGCCGGTCTGAACCTGGGCGTGGACCGCTACCGCGTCGCTTACCACCAGGCAGGTGATCTGCACCGCGTCGGGCCGAATGCCCCGGCCGCGCCAGAGCTGACCTGCCGGGTGCTGAACCGGCCGCTGCCGCCTGCGCTGCTGGCCGAGTCAGCGTGGCAACTGGTGGTCCGCACCGGGGTCGACCAGGCCACGCTCGACGTGCACGATGCCGACGCCATGCGCTGGCTGCGCGCCTGCCTGTGGCCGAGCGACCGGGTGCGCAGCGAACGTCTGATGGCTGCCGCGGGATTGGCCCGCGAGGCACGCGACCCGGTGTTGCAAGCCGAGGACGGCCTGGTCGCGCTGGACGATTGGTTGCGCCGGCTGCCGAGCGACACCACGCCGGTGCTGTTCAACAGCTGGGTGCTGGCCTACTTCGGCGCGGACGACCTGCAGCACCACCGTCAACGGGTGCTGGACCGTGTGCAATCGCATGGCCTGTGGTGGCTGAGTGCTGAAGACGGCGAACGCTGCCACGCGACCACCGGCCTCGTGCCGGACCTGTCGCCCCTGCCCGGCGAGGCCCGCACCGAGGCCGCGAGCCACACCTTCTGGACCCTCAGTTCGGCCGGGCCGCAAGAACCCCGTCACCAGTTGCTGGCCCGCTCACACCCCCACGGCAGCTGGCTCGAATGGCTGGCCGGATAATCCGCCTTCCGATCCACCCGAGCCAGAGCCCGCCCATGTTTGCCCACATCGCGCCTTACGCCGGCGACCCGATCCTGTCGCTGAACGAAGATTTCCAGAAGGACCCGCGCCCGGGCAAGATCAATCTGTCGATCGGGATTTATTTCGACGACGCCGGCAAGATCCCGGTGATGGAGTCGGTGCGCAAGGCTGAAGCGGTGCTCGCAGCCCACGTCGGGCCGAAGCCTTACCTGCCGATGGAAGGCGCGGCGAATTTCCGCGCGGTCGTGCCGCAGCTGCTGTGGGGCGAAGGCCACCCGGCGATCGCCGAAGGCCGCATCGCGACGATGCAAGCGGTGGGCTCCAGCGGCGGCCTGAAGGTCGGCGCCGATTTCATCAAGACCTGGTTCCCCGGCAGCGCCGTCTGGCTCAGCGACCCGACCTGGGACAACCACAAGGCGGTCTTCGAAGGCGCTGGCCTGACGGTCAACACCTACCCGTACTACGACAGCGCCACCGGCGGCCTGCGCTTCGACGCGATGCGCGACGCGCTGGCCACGCTGCCGCCCAAGAGCGTGGTGTTGCTGCACGCCTGCTGCCACAACCCGACCGGCGTCGACCTGACGAAAGCGCAGTGGGACGCACTGATCCCCGTGCTGAAAGAGCGCCAGCTGCTTGCCTTCCTCGACCTGGCCTACCAGGGTTTCGGCGACAGCATCGAAGAAGACGCTTACGCCGTGCGTGCACTGACCGATGCCGGCCTGTCGTTCTTCATCGCGAACTCGTTCTCGAAGAGCATGAGCGTCTACGGCGAACGCTGCGGCGCCTTGAGCGTCGTCTGCCCGAGCGCCGCCGAGGCCGCGCTGGTGCTGGGCCAGCTGAAGTTCACCGTGCGCCGCAACTACTCGAATCCGCCGCTGCACGGCGGCCAGCTGGTCGCAACGATCCTCGGCACCCCGGAGCTGAAGGCGCTCTGGTTCGGCGAGGTTGACGCGATGCGCACCCGCATCCAGGCGATGCGCCAGCGCCTGCATTCGATCGTCGGCGCCAAGGTCCCCGGCCGCGATTTCAGCTACTTCCTGACCCAGCGCGGCATGTTCAGCTACACCGGCCTGTCGGTCGCGCAGGCCGACCGCCTGCGCGAGGAATTCGGCGTCTACGTACTGCGCTCCGGCCGCATGTGCGTGGCGGGGCTGAACAACGGCAACGTCGAGCGCACGGCGGAGGCGATGGCGGCGGTGTTGGCCACGCGACGCTGACGCCAGCGCGGCGCGGGATCGGGTAGGAGGCGGGGTCACCCCCGCCGTCCTCCCACACCACCGTACGTGCGGTTCCGCATACGGCGGTTCATGAGCGAAGCTGGAACCGCTGGTAGGTATCCACCAGCGACACGAGCCCCACGCGGTCGAAGAAGGACTTCGGGAAGGCCGCGTTCATGTGGCTGGCCCCGGCGTTCCACCAGGCACCGCGCCCGTTTGTTGCCGAACGCCACGCGCGTTCCCTCGTCAGTCCTTGCTTCATCAGTGTCCGGGCTCGGGCGTAGGGGCGTTTGCATTGGCGCCAGAGACGGCACCTCAGCTTGCGCCTCATCCACCCGTCCAGGTCTTGCCACACGTCCTTCACTTCGGCGTAGCGGAAGTAGCTCGTCCAGCCGCGCAACAGCGGGTTCAGCGCCTCCACGGTCGCCGTCAGGCCCTTGCCGCTCGTCTGGCGCAGCACGGCCTTCGCCTTCGCGCGCAGACGGGCGACGCTGGCCGCAGCCACCTTCAGTCGCGCCGTTTCCCGCCCGATCAGCCCGTAGCCGAGGAAGTCGCGCGTGTTCGCACGCGCCACCGCGCTCTTGTCCCGGTTGATCTGCAGCTTGAGCTTGCTCTGCAGGTAACCCTCGATCGCCGCGAACGCTTGCTCGGCCGCCTTGCGGCTGCCCAGGTACACGTTGCAGTCATCCGCGTAGCGCGCGAAGGCATGCCCTCGCCGCTCCAGTTCCCGATCCAGGTCGGTCAGCACGATGTTGCTCAGCAGCGGTGACAGCGGTCCGCCTTGCGGCGTGCCCTCTCGTCGCTGCTGCACGATCCCATCGCGCAGCAGCCCTGCTTCGAGGAATCGGCGGATCAGGCCGAGCACCCGCACGTCCGCGACTTCGCGCGCCACGCGTGCCATCAGCACATCGTGGTTCACTCGATCGAAGAACTTCGCGAGATCGACATCGGCCACCCACCCCTTGCCGCTCCTGACGTGGTCACGGGCCGCTTGCACGGCCTGCCACGCATTGCGGCCCGGCCGGAAGCCGTAGCTCGATTCGCTGAACCGAGGTTCGAAGATCGGTCGCAGGACTTGGTGCAGCGCCTGCTGGATCAGCCGGTCCACCACCGTGGGCACGCCCAGTGTCCGCACCCCGCCCGAAGGCTTGGGGATGTCCACTGCGCGCACTTCCCGTGGCACATATCGGCCCGCCAGCAGCGCCGCCCTCACTGACAGCCAGTTCGCTTGCAGCCACGCCTTCAGGTCGCCCACCCGCATGCCATCGGCACCGGGCGCCCCCTTGTTGCGCACCACCCGCTCGTAGGCCTTCCACATGTTGCCGCGCTCGACCACCTGCTCCATGAGCTGCGTGGCCCGTTCCGCTTTCGTTCGCCCCGCCGTCGCCGTGCACGACTCCGCACCGTCACCTTCCTCGGTCGGGTTCCGCCCGCCTCGCCCGGCATCGGCCACGCCCGAAGCCCTTGCCCCGTCGCGTGCTTGTGCGTCGTCGTCGTTCATCGAGATCAACGGTCCTACTCGCGTTCACTCATGTTCGGCCCT
>Ga0307515_10002636_pt1 | contig 38529 bp, 32 predicted proteins | sample 17_EM_MG_FD_194513 | JGI IMG/M metagenome (GOLD analysis project Ga0307515, IMG submission 194513) | Populus trichocarpa ectomycorrhiza microbial communities from riparian zone in the Pacific Northwest, United States - 17_EM | ecosystem: Host-associated > Plants > Roots > Unclassified | place... | reverse complement strand
GCGGGAGTTGGGCGGGGCGGGGGGTGGGGGGTGAGGCGGGTGACTGGGGAACGGGGGGCTGGAGAGCGGGGTGGGGAGCGGGCTGGGCCCGGCTGTCGGGGGCCGTGGGGGTCGGGGCAGCGGGGGTCGGGGCAGCGGGTGTGGTGGAGGCGGGTGTGGTGGAGGCGGGGGCATGAGGTGCCGTGGAGTGGGGGACACCGGGTGCGGTGGGGTCGGAGGTACTGGGTGCCGTGAAGTCGGAGACACCATGTGCCGTGGGCGCGTTCGCCGGCTCGTCCGTGTCGGCGACCCCACCGGCCGTGCCGACCCGGCCAGCCCCGCCGACTCCACCGGCCGCGTCAGCCGCGCCGACCTTGCTGACCCGGCCACCCTCGCCGACCTCGCCAGACCGGCCAGCCCCTCCAGCCCCGCCAATCTCGCTGGCCCTGCTGGCTCCGCCGGCCCCGCCGACCCGGCCAGCCGTGCCGACCTCGCCGCTCCGGCCAGCCCCGCCGACCGCGTCCCCCTGAGGCGACTCCGTACGTGCCCCCTCCCGAACCCAACGCGCCTCCCCCTGAACCCCCGCTCCCCGCAACACCTCCACATGCGCCCCCCGCACCCCCGCCCCCGGCTCGATGCCGAGTTCCTCGATCAGGCGGTTGCGCAGGTCGCGGTGGACTGCGAGGGCCTCGGCCTGGCGGCCGGTGTGGTGGAGGGCGAGCATCAACTGGCGGTGATAGGCCTCACGGAGCGGATGGTCGGCGACCAGGGCGGCCAACTCCGGTACGAGAGCGCCGAGTCGGGCGCCGCCCAGGGCCAACTCGGCGTCGTAGCGCCATTCGAGGGCGAGGAGGCGGGCCTCGGTGAGGCGTTGGGCGAAGGCGTAGCCACCGAGTTCGGCGGGGAGGCCGCTGAGCGGGGTGCCGCGCCAGAGGGCGAGGGCCGCCGTGCAGGCGTGGACGGTGCCGGGCCAGTCGTCGGCCGCGTGCGCGGTGCGGGCGGCGGCGACGTGGGCCTCGAAGACATGGACGTCCAGTTCGCCCTCGTCGACGCGGAGCACATAGCCGGGCGGTACGGCCCGCAGCCGTTCGGGATCGTCGAGGAGCCGGCGCAGCCGGGTCACGTGGTTGTGCAGGGAGGCATGCGCGGACGCCGGCGGTGAGCCGCCCCACAGCGCGTCCTTGAGGGCGTCGACGGAGACCACCCGGCCGGGTTCCAGAAGCAGCGCGGCGAGCAGGACCCGCACCTTGGGGCTGCCGATGGGGTGCACGGGATCGTCGCGGCCGAGGGAATTGTCGTAGCCGGGCGAATCGTCGCGGCCGGGGGAATTGCCGTAGCCAAGGGTCTTGAAGAGGACGGGCGTGCCCAGCAGTCCGAACCGCAGCTCGCACCGCATCACACCGACCCGTCACCTTTCCGCGCGGCCTCCCGCGCTCTCGTGGCCGTGCTCAGCGGCGGAGGTCTCCGCCGTTCTGGCGGATTTCCGCCCTGTTCACGGCGGTTTCCCGCCACCTTGTCCGGGCTGCCGAGGGCCGGAATCCGTTGCGGTACCGGCCGTTCCCCGCGACCGCCCGGCGACTTCAGGCCACGCGGCGCGGGAGCATCGTGCGCACCCTTGGCCACATGTTAGCGATTCGTTGGTGCGACCTGATGTGATCACATCATCGGATCTGGCCCGAGGGTGCGCGCGTACGACGCGCAACTCGGGGGAGTGTCGCCGTCGTGGCCGGGTCCGGGGACGCGAGGGGTCCCGGTCGGCGGAGGTGATCGACCGGGGCCCTCGTCCCTTACCCCCGAGGTACTACGGGCACAGCTGAGGTACTACGGGTCGGTCAGCTACCCCTGATACACCCGATTCACCCGATACGCCTGAGGTACTACGGGGCGGTCAGATGACGGGCGGGCGCCCCAGCCGCGTCAGCCGCCACACCGTCCGCCAGCGCATCGGCCGCCGCTCCCCCGCCGATTCGCGCACGCCCTCCACGAACCCGCCGAACCAGGCCCGCAGCCCGGCGACCGACCGTGTCCGTACGAGGGTGAGCAGCGTCCAGATGCCCAGGTGGACCGGGATCAGCGCGAGCGGGAGCCGGCGGCGGACCAGCCAGACCCGGTTGCGGGCAGTGACCCGGTAGTAGATGGCATGCCGGGCGGGCGAGGTCTTGGGGTGCTGGAGGAGCAGCTCGGGGGCGTAGAGGATGCGCCAGCCGGCGTCGGCGGCCCGCCAGGCGAGGTCGGTCTCCTCGTGCGCGAAGAAGAACTCGGCCGGCCAGTCCCCCGTCTCGGCCAGCATCGCCATGCTCAGCGCGTGCCCGCCGCCGAGGAACCCGGTGACGTACCCGCCCTCCATCGGGTCCCCCGCGCCGACCCGCGGCACATGGCGCCGCTGGGTCTCCCCGTGCTCGTCGGCGATCCGGAAACCGACGATGCCGAGGCGGTCGTCGGCGGCGTACAGGTCCCGTACGCGGCGCAGCACGTCGGCGTCGACGAGGAGTCCGTCGTCGTCGAGTTCGACTACGACGTCCACGTCACCGAACGCGCGGAGCCGGGCCAGGCCCACGTTGCGGCCGCCGGGGCAGCCGAGGTTCTCGTCGAGGTCGATGGTGGTGACCTCGCCCGGGAGGGAGAGGCGGTCGGCGAACTCGGGGAGCCGGCAGCCGTTTCCGACGATCACGATGCGGGTGGGCGGGAGGTCCTGCTTGGCCACGGACTCAAGCAGCGCGTCGACCTCGGCGGGCCGGTTTCCCATGGTCACCACGGCGACGGCGATCCTCGGTCCGACCACGTCGCTCACTCCATCCGGCACGTCGCTCGCTCCATCCGGCCATCCGGCGATGCCCGCGCCCTGACCGCGCGGCACTCACCGTTCACCAAGATGTTGCCTCACGTCGGCCGATGCCTACGACTCAAGTTCATTTTGCGGGACCTTTGTTGTGGCTTTGCCGGTTTTCCCGCCGCCGAACGAACTTCAGCCCCGACCAGTCCTCCCCCAGCGCGGCGACCTTCACATCGACGACACCGAGCGGGAGGAAGAGGTCGCGCAGGTCGTTCTCGGTGATGTCACTGACGTGACCCGCGGCCTTGCGGGGCCAGGCGATCCAGAACATGGCGGTGTCGGCTAGGCCGAGCACCAACTCCGTTGCTTCCGCGTCCAGTTGGTGCCGTTCCCGGTAGAAGGCGACGGTGACGTCCGCGCCCCGGGGGCCACCGGCGGCGACTTCGCAGTCGTCGGGGAGTCCGGGGATGGTCCAGTGGTCGGGGGCGTGGTGCAGGTGGAGTCGGTGACCGGGCTTGACGCCGATCTTCTTGGCGAGGGGGGTGGCGGAGTAACCTCCGGCCGCCATAGGGGAATTGCTCATGACCTGCCCTTCGTCCCGTGCACCGTTATGAGGAAGTGACGCCCGGTTCACCTGATGATCCAGGGGCGCTGTTAGCCTCCTGTGCATCTTGCATGGGGGGACAGCCGGGGGGCTGTGCACACTTCACGGTACCGGCCGAGGCGTACCCGCACTCGGCCTTCGGTCGCCGCCGTCCCGCCACGCCCGCCCTGTTCTCGTCCAGGAGGCCGCGTTGGCCCGTCGTACCACCGCCCGTGGCATTGTCGCCGCGCTGGCGGTTCTTGTCGTGACCGCCGGTGCCGGGCCGCTGTCCGTGCCGGCCGGTGCGGTGGGGAACACCCCTGCCGCGGCGGAGACGGTCTTCCAGTCGGACCGCTATGTTCCGCGCGCCGACCAGCTGTACTCGGCCGGTCCAAGCGGCTATCTGCATGCGCGGGAGGGTACTTCGGGGTACCTCTGGACGTCGTACGACACCGGCACGACGACCGAACTCGGCAGCCTCCCCAGGATCGGCATCCGCGCGTACCTCGGCTCGTCGTCCGACATCGTGACGGATGTCGTCTCGTCCACTTCGAAGGTCGTCCTCAGGGACATGGCCGCCGGTACGAGCACGGACGTCGCCCTCACACACGGCACGTACCGGGCCACGTTCGGCTCCCACGTGCTGACCGAGGCACGGGTCGGCGGCAGTCGCATGATGTATGTGTACGGCGACGGCGCGCCCGCCGACGGCACACCGGTCGACGGGTGGCCGACCGGGATCTCCGACTACCTCGCCGTCATGGGCGGCGACAGCGGCACCGCGGTCTTCAGCTACATCCTGGGAGACCGGTACCACTTGGCTTCGGTGGACCTCGCCGCCGCGAAGGTCACCGCCGACGTGACCGTGTCCGCCGCCCCGGCGGGCGTCGCGCTGAGCGCGGACAAACTGGTCTGGTACGCGTCAGGCGGCACCACCGCGCACATCCTGGACCGAGCCGACCTGTCCGCCGCCGGGACGACCGTGACACTGCCCGGCACGACGGGCACCCCCACCCTGGGCATCGCCGGGCGCTGGCTGGTGGTCGCCCGTTCCGTGACGTCGGACGACTACTCCGACTCCTCCGGCAAGCAGTTGACGGCCGTCCCCCTCGCGGGCGGCGACGCGGTCACCCTGCTCCGGCACGCGAACACCTCGGTCACCCCGACACCGGACGGCGGCCTGCTGGTCGCGGGCGGCGCCGACTCCGCGCACTGGGCGGTGCGCAAGGTCACCGACACGGGGGCGGACGCGCCGACGCTGACGGAGGTGACCGCCGTACCGCCGATATCGGCGACGATCGACCGGCTGTCGCTGCAGAACGGCTCCCTGGTCACCGACGAGCGCAACTCCAGCTTCCTGGGCGCCTATTACACCCGGCAGGTCTCGGTCACCGGCACCTCGTACTCGCCGAGCGCGCCGGTCTGGCAGACCTGGGACGGCCGCGGGACGGGTCCGTACGCCACCGGCGAGGGGCACGCGGTGACGTTCACCGCCGGCTCCGGTGACCCCTCCGAGTCGCTCGTCCAGTCGATCGACTCCGACCCGGTGGGCTTCTATCTGCCCTCCGCCTCCGGAACCGTCCTCGACGTCTCCGGCCGCTACGCCGTCGTCAACGGCACCTCCCCCACCAAGCAGTACGTCGGTGACCTCGGTGTCTACGGCGACCTCAAGCCCATCGTCACCCGCTCCGTCACCGCCGCCTCCGTCTGGGGGACCAAGCTGTGGACCCCGGGTACCGGCAACGGCGTGGTCACCGCGAAGGACCTGAAGACCGGCAAGGCCACCGACACCATCAGCACCGGCGCCCCGTGCATCGCCAAGGAGCTGCAGGTCGTAGGCCGTTGGGTGTACTGGTCGTGCGGGCCGACCGGCAAGGCCGGTGTCTGGGACCGTACGGCGAAGAAGAACATCACCGTGCCGTCCGGCGAGGCGCTGCTCGGCGACGGCTATCTCGTCCGGCACGACACCGCGGCCGGGACGCTCCAGCTCACCGCCTTCGCCGACGGCACCGCGAGCACCCGCACCATCGGCGCGCTGGCGGCGGGAGCGGGCAACTCCAGTCTGCGCGGGGTGAGTTGGACGGTGGACAAGTTCGGCGGACCGGCGGCCTACGTCGACGCCGACCACCGGATCCACCTGGTGCCCAGCCAAGTCGCCCCGCAACCGCTCGCGGTCACCGAGTCCGGGGCGACCGACAACACCTCGGGGCCCGGCGCGATCAGCAGCCCGTGGTGGCAGTACCGCGCGGTGCTCTCCCGGCCCGCCGCCTCCTGGACGGCGACCCTGACCAGCAAGGCCACCGGCAAGGCGGTGCGGACGTACACCGGCGGCGAGGTGGACGGCACCCTGACCGCCCGCTGGGACCTCCGTAATACCGCGGGCGCCCTCGTCCCCAACGGGACGTACACCTTCAAGCTGAGGGCCACACCCGCCGACGGCTCGGGGGCGGCGCTGACGACGTCGCAGACGGTGCATGTCTCCACCGGGGCCGCCGTCCGCCGCGACTTCACCAACCACAGCTCCTGGGGACCCGACGGCATCGGCGACGTCCTCACCCTCTCCTCGAACGGCGTCGTCAACTACCGCCCCGGCAACGGGACCGGCGGCTTCGCCGGCGCCATGGCGGCCTCCGGCTGGCCCTCGACGGTGACCCTGATCCCGTTCGGCGACCTGAACGGCGACCGCCAGAACGACGTCCTCGTCCGCTTCGCGAGCGGCGAACTCCGCGTCTACCGCACCTACCGCGGCCAGACCCTCCTCACCTCCACCCCGCACACCTCGCTGGGCACCGGCTGGAACCAGTACAACGTGCTGACCTCCCCCGGCGACCTCACCGGCGACGGCCGCCCCGACCTCATCGCCCGCAAGACGTCCACCGGCGAGCTCTTCCTCTACAAGGGGACCAGCACGGGCAAGCTGTCTGCGCGGGTGCGCATCGCGACCGGCTGGTCCGGCTACAAGAAGATCGTCGGCATCGGCGACTTCAACGGCGACGGCCGCGGCGACCTCCTCGCCCAGGACAAGTCCAACACCCTCTGGCGCTACGACGGCAACGGCACCGGCGGCTTCAAGTCCCGCGTGAAGCTCGCCACCAACTGGGGCTCCAGCTACAACGCCGTCATCGGCGTCGGCGACCTCACCGGCGACGGCAAGCCGGACCTCGTCTCCCGCGACACCGGGGGCACGGTGTGGCGCAACTCCGGTGACGGGAAAGGGTCGTTCGGCCCGCGCACGAAGATCGCGACGGGCTGGCAGACGTACAAGGGCCTGTTCTGACCCCACCAGTACCCGTAGTACCCCTACGGGTGCTTTCCACGACAACGGCGCCCCGTCTCGGTCGAGACGGGGCGCCGTAACTCAAGTGACCGCGTGCCGGTGTCAGCCCGCGATGTCGAAGGTCGCCGCCTTGGACACGAACGTCGTGTCGCCGTCCTTGGCGGTGGCGAGCGCCGAGACGTACCAGGTGCCCTTGGCCGCCTCGGCCGCCTCCTTCTTGGTGACCTTGAACGTATAGGTGCAGCGGGAGGTGTCGTCCGAGGTGCTCTTGCACGTGGCGGACTCGACGAACCGCAGGTCGGCCTCCGTCGGCTTCAGCTTCGAACTCGCGGGCCAGGCAACGACCTTGAGGCCCTTGATGCCCGAGTTGTCGCTGACGTCCACGGTGTAGGTGAAGGAGCCGGCGCCGCTCGCGGAGGGGGCGGTGTAGTGGGCCGAGCCGTTCTCCAGGGCCGGCTTCTCGGGGGCCGCCGAGGCGGCCGACGCGGCGAGCCCACCGGCGACGACTCCGCCGATCGCGGCGACGCCGGCGAGGGAGAAGAGGAGAGTGCGCTTGGTCATGGACATGGGAGGTCCCCCTGTGAGGTGTGGATGGTGTGGGAGGCGGTGGTCGACCGCTTCCCTCGATGTGATCGAGCCTAGGAGCGGGACGCGGTCCGGTCCTCCGGCCCAAGAACGGTTGCCGCGTCGAACCAGAGATAGAGAAGCCCGGGACCGTAATCCCCCTTCCGCCTGACCCGGGCCCCTCACCTGCACCCATAGCCTTTGAGTGTCATGAAACGAACCGACGACCGGCTGCTCCCGGTCCTGCTGATCTGTGCCCAGGCCCTGGTGTGGCCCGTGGCTCCGCTGCTGCGCGGCACCGTGCCGACCGCGGCCGACCTGCTCGTGGCCGCGCTGGTCGCGGGATCCGTGACGGCCGCGCTCGCCCTGCGCCGGACGCGTCCGGTGATCACGCTCATCGTGGTCGCCGCCGCCTGCGCGGTGGGCGCCGGCCCGCTGCCCCTAGGGGCGATGGCCGTCCTCGGCACCGCGGGCGTCGCGCTCGCCCTGTTCACGGTGGCGACCGAGCGCGACACCTTCACCACGGTCCTGTGCGTGGTCACACTCGCGCTCTGGCAGTTTCTGCAGAACATCACCCTGCACGGGCTGAGCGACAACAACGGCCTCGACCTGGTCCTGATCGCCCTGCTCTACGCCACCGCGTGCGGCGCGGGCTTCTCCGTACGCCGCACCCGCCGCGCCCGCCAGGCGGCCGAACTCCTCCTGAACCGCGCCGAGACCGAGCGCCACCGCCTCCCGGCGGCCGAACGGCGCCGTATGGAACGGGAGTTGCACGACGTCAGCGCCCACCATCTGACCGCCGTGGTCGTCACCGCCGGCGCCGCGCTCGGCCTGCGCGAACGCCGTCCCGAACTCGCCGCCGAGGCACTGGAGTTCGCGACGGAGACCGGCCGCGAGGTCACCCGGGCACTGAGCGCGGTACGCGCCCCGGCCCCGTCCCGCGAGGAACTCCCGTCCCCCGAGGAGCGGTTGCACTCCCTGATCGCAGGCTTCCGCCGCCTCAACCAACCCGTCGACTTCGAGATCGACCCCCTCCCCGACGGCGCCGTGGCGGACGCGGCCTACGGCATCGTCCGCGAGGCCCTCACCAACGTGGCCCGCCACGCCCCCGGCGCCCACACAACGGTCACCGTCCGCTACGGCGACACCCGCACCGACGTCGTGATCACCAGCGCGGCACCCCCGTCCGGCACCCCGGCCCACGGCGCGGGCCTGGGCGGCGGCCGAGGCCAGGGCTTCCTCCGCTCCCGGGCCCGCGAAACGGGCGGCACCCTGACCACCGGCCCCACACCAGAGGGCGGTTGGGAGGTACGCGCGATCCTCCCCGGCCGTACGGCGGCCCCGGTGGAACACGTCGTCCCCCGCAGCTACCGCGCAGCCCAGGTGGTAGCCGCGATCAGCCTGTGCTTCCAGCCCCTGCTCCCGGTCCTGATCATCCGCACGGATGCAACATCGACCAGCACACACGTGTCGGCGGGAGTCCTCTTCACCTTGCTGGCAGCAGCCCAGGCGGTAGCCCTGCTGTGGCTGGGCAGAGCACCGAGAACTGTCCAACTGGCCTTGCTGGCTTTGGCGTTGCTGTGGCCAATGGCAATGTCAGTGGGCCACTACACCGGCCCAGTACTGCTCCCACCAACACTGAGCATGCTGGCAACATGCGTGGCGCTGTCGTACCTAAAGGGGCGCGGGGCTGTATCGATTTGCGGCTCCGCCGCGGGGCGCGACCAGCCCCCACCGGCCCGCACACACCAACTATCGCAAGTCCCCTTCTCTCTGTTCCTACTTGCAGCCACAGCCGCACACATCACCGCCCTGACGATCGCCGTCCTACACCGCGGCACGGCTCTCCCCACCTGGGCGGTAATCCTGTTCGCAACGGCAGGGGTGTCACTGGTGATGGCCACCGCACACTGGATCGGCGCCCTCCTCGCCCACCGCACCCGGACAACCCAGGGCGCCCAAACAACACAACTAGCCACCTGGACAGAGGAAGCCGTAAGAGACGCCTGGGCCGAACGCCGCCGTATCGCAGCGGGACTGGAAACCACAGTCCTGGCCCGCACCGCAGACATGATCACAGAAGCCCAGGCAGGCCACCTGGACGAAACAGCGACCCGCGCCCGAGAGGCCCTCGCAGCGATGCGCGCCCTCCTGGACGCAGTCCGAGACGCCGACGAAACAACGACCCCCGACCTACGCCCCCAACCCACCGTCCAGGCGCTCGACTTGCTCGCCCACCAGTGCAGGGCCACCGGCCGTGACGTACAGATACGCCTCACCGACCGGGTACCCGACCGCCTCCCCACCGAGGTGGACCTCGCCGCCTACCACGTCGCCGAAACCCTGCTGGCGACCGGCGACAACGACCCCGCCGTACTCGAACTCGATGCGGACGACGGTACGTTGACGATCACAGCCACCGGCGTCCCGCGCGCCGCCGACCCCGCCGTACGGGCCCGCCTGACCGCACGGATCGCGCCGCTCGGCGGCTCCCTGACGGCCGGGCACCCACCGGGCACGGTCCATCTCCGGCTGCCGCTCGCGGCGCCGGACGACGAGGAGAGACAACGATGAGCCTCAGGGTGCTGGTCGTCGACGACCAGGGCATCGTCCGGGCGGGCTTCGCCGCCGTGATCGACGCCGAGGACGACATGACGGTCGTGGGCGAGGCGGCCGACGGCGCCACCGCGGTGGTGCTGGCCGCCGAACTCGCCCCGGACGTGGTCGTGATGGACGTACGGATGCCCGAACTGGACGGTATCGCCGCCACCCGGATCATCACCGGCAAGGAGAACGCGCCGCGCGTCCTCGTGCTGACCACCTTCGACCTGGACGCGTACGTCTTCGACGCCCTGCGCGCGGGAGCCTCCGGCTTCCTTCTCAAGGACGTGCACGCCTCCGAACTCCTGGACGGCATCCGGGTGGTGGCGAGCGGCGAGAGCGTGCTCGCCCCGTCCGCGACCCGGCGGCTGATCGGCCACTACGCGTCCGGCGCGGGCACCGGTTTCCGTTCCGACGCCGAGAACGGCCCGCGCGAGCTGGAGAGCCTCACCGGCAGCCAGCGCAACGTCCTCGCCCTGCTCGCCTCCGGCCTCAACAACGCGGAGATCGCGGCGGAGTTGGACATCACCGTCGGCACCGTCAAGTCCCACGTCAACGCCCTGCTCCGCAAACTCGGCCTGCGCGACCGCGTCCAGGCAACGATCCTCGCCTACGACCTCGGCATCACCCGGCCCAACCCGCCCGGCGCCGACCATCTCTGACGATCTGTCATAAACCGCGATCGACCAACAACCCTTCACTCAACGCCACTCAGGAGTACAGCCATGCCCAGTACCGACGCCAACGCCGCCAGCTCCCCGCTCCACCGGCTCGGCCGGAACCTCCGCAACCCCTTCGCCCTCGGCTACCTCGCGCTCTGCGTGGCCCTGCTCGTCTGGACCGTCGTCGTGAGCGTCATGGACGACTCGGGCGAGTCCATGGCGGGCGTCGTCCCGGTCCTGGCGACCGCCCCGGGCAGTCTCGTGTTCCTCGTACTGCCGGACGGCAAGGCGATGTTCTTCGTCGCCGTCGCCATCGGCGCACTGGTGAACGCCTCGGTCATCGGCTGGTGCGTCCGCGCGCTGCGCCGCGGCAACCAGGCGGACCCGACGCGCTGACCCGACCCGCTGAACCCCGGGCGGGACTAGGCTGGGGCCGCGGTGTTCGCCCTGCTTCGCATCGGGCCCAACCACCGCGTCGAAGGACTGCGGCATGAGGCACGCACCCAGCACCACGCACCACCCGACCACCACCTCCGAAGAACGGCCGCTACGACCCCTACGACCCCCGTTGACGGCCGTTCCCTCTCCCCCCGACCCGGACCTGTTGACCGAACTGGTCCAACTACGCGCCCAGAACAGTCAGTTGGCGCTGGCTCTGGAGACCCGGGCGGTGATCGACCAGGCGCGCGGCATGGTGATGGCCCTCGCACCGTGCACCGGCGACCGGGCCTGGGACCTGCTGGTGGGCGTCTCCCAGCACTGCAACGTCAAGCTCCGGGTCGTGGCGGCGGCACTGGTCGCCACGACGGCGGACAAGGCGCTCCCGGCCGATATCCAGCGGGAGTTGCGCCGAGCACTGCGCCGCCTGCACGCGGCGGACCGGCCGTAGGACGTACGGATGCCGGAGTACGTACGGATGGGGACGGCACCGGGAGCTGTGGTTCCAACTCTCCGGTGCCTTCGTCCAGAACGGCCGACGGACGCCCCTGCTGAGTAGCCCGGCCCGCGCGACCTAAACTACCCGGGTCGTTGGGTCCGGTCGTTGTGCGCCAGCCCGTCCGGATGGTCCTCCGTACGCTCACCGAGCGGAAGTACCAGTACCCGTACGGGAGTTGCGTCGTCCTCGCGCTGGATTCGCCCCACCTCCCGCCAGCCCCAGCCCTGGAGCGCGGCCAGGGTCCGCCGGGCGGACTCGTCCACCAACGTGACGCCCAGCGAGGCCTGGTGGTCGGTGAGCAGACTCTCCTGCATCCGACGGGCGAGCCCGTGCGCGTGCTGGTGGGGATGGACGAGGGTCTCCAGGATCGCGAACACATGCCCGGACGCGGTGAGTTGCTCCAGGTTCTGCGGCAACGGTCCGTCGAACCCCTGCCACCACGACCCGTCGCGCGGCACGGAGAAACCGCAGACGCAGCCCGCCAGGGCCTCCGCCTCGGCGACGAGCATGTCGAAGCCGGGCAGTTTCACGTTGTCGGCGAGCCGGAGCAGGAACTTCTGCCGGTCGTTGAACTCCTCACCGGCCTCGGCGTCGGAGGACTCCACATACAGGTCCGCCAGATCCTCCCGCGCACCCTCGGCCTGCCAGCGGTTCAGCCGGCGCAGCCGCACCGCGTCCACGACGGACGGCTCCGAGCCTTCGAACGCGTGCGGACCGGGCGAATCGTGAGATGGCCACGGGGTATTCATGAGGCGCCTCGGTTCAGAAAACTCGATGGGCGATACGGCGCCGGGGTCTGGGACGTCTGTACAGCAGCATAACCGCGCCCGCCACGAATACCCGTTCGAATGAACCTGTTTGAAGCCGCTCCGCCCGGGCACCTGTCCGGTGTGCTTCGGACCGGAGGCACCCCCGTGGGAGCGGCGCCCTCTGCTCCCCAGAGTGCTGCGGTCCGCCGACCCCACGGTGAGTGACACCACCGAAGAGGGAGCACGTCCCCATGCAGCCTGACCGCACCCCCAAGTCCCGTACCACCAAGCGGACTTACGACGACTCCCCCGACACCGCCGAGGCGTTCCGCCGTATCGCCGCACTGCCGGACGGTCCGGAGCGGGCAGCGCTGTGCCAGGAGGTGGTGCGCGCCTGGATGCCGATGGCCGTACGGCTGGCCCGGCGCTTCCGGCACCGCGGCGAGTCCGCCGAGGATCTCGCCCAGGTCGCCCAACTCGGCCTGGTCAAGGCGGTGTCGCGCTTCGACCCGAGTCTCGGCAACGCCTTCCCCAGCTTCGCGATTCCGACGATCCTCGGCGAGGTGAAGCGGCACTTCCGTGACGAGCTCTGGGTCGTCCACGTCCCGCGCCGGGTGCAGGAGCTGCGTGGCCAAGTCCGGTCCGCCGACCACGAGTTGAGCGCGACGCGGGGCGGGACGATCTCCGCCGTCCACGAGATCGCCACGCACACCGGCCTGACGGAGGCCGAAGTGCGGCTGGGCCAGGGGGCGTTGGAGGCCTACACCGCCTGGTCCCTGGACGCCGTACCCGGGCATCCCACGGACGGCCACCCGCTGACCGACACCCTCGGCGACATCGAGCCCGACTTCGACCTGATCGTCGACCGCGAGGCCCTGCGCCCCCTGCTGCGGGCGCTGCCGGAGCGGGAGCGCGAGATCCTCTACATGCGCTTCTTCTGCGAGATGACCCAGGCCGGCATCGGCGCACGGCTAGGCGTCTCCCAGATGCACGTCTCCCGCCTGATCACCCGCACCTGCGCCCGCCTGCACGCCCAGGTGATGGCCGAACCACGCGCGTTCAGGAAGGCGTCGTAACGCCGTCGCGCATGCTCGCCGCTTCGGCGACCAGCTCACGCCCGGTCGACGTACGCAACGGGTCGCTCGCGGCGGTCATCAGCCAGGCCGCCGTAACGGGGTCCGTCTCAGGGGGTACGACGAGCAGGTCCCAGCGGCTCGTCCGGTACGACAGGAGCAGCAGCTGGTGCGGGTCCTGCTCGGCCAGGAACCAGCCCACCTTCACGACATGCCCGTCGACCGGCACCTTGCGCGGGAAGTCGGCCGGCCAGTGCGTGGGATTCACCGTGACCCGCGTGATCCGCCCCCACAACGGATCGAGCACGGCGACCAGCGAGGGAAGCTCCGCCCCCAGATCCCGGGACCGGGGCCACCAGGCACCGTCCAGCAGAGCGGGCGCCGAACCGAGCGGGGCCAGCGACATACGAAGCGCGAGGTCGGGTGCGGGGGCGGGTATCCCGCCCTCGGGTGTCGGCGTGATGGAAACGGGCGCAGTCATGACGCGAACCCTGCTCTGGGCCGATCGCGACCGGCCCGGCGTAATCAATCGCCGAAAACGACACGGGCATGGAGGCCGGTGCGCGGAATACCCTCGGTGACTTCGAGCGTACTCCTCAGGTACTAACCGGCCGCCCGCCGTTCCCGGTACTCCGCCTGCTCAGGCACCGCCCCAGCCGGTCGAGTGGTCGTCCGGGTCCTCGGTCGCGTACAGGGCGGGCCCGAGGCGCGCGGCCAGGGTGTCGCCCGCGATGTGTGTCAGGGTCACCGTCCCGCCGTCGTCGTCCGACGTCAGCTCGGCGTAGTACGCCGGGGCCGCCCAGTCCATCGGACGGTGGAAGAAGAAGTCGACCGTGTCGTCCGGATACTCCTCACGAAGCAGCGGAAGCACGGTCTCCAGTTCGTCCTCCGCACCAGGCCCACTGACCACCACGACCACCCGCCCCAACTCCGTCCGCCACACCCGTACATGCGCCGGGCCGACCCCCTGACGGGGCGACCACGCGCCCTCGTCACGGATCAGCCGAGCCGGATGAACACCCTCAACTGCCATACAAAGCCCCCGCTTTCGACCACGCCATCATCGCGTACGACCCTCGTACTTCCGGCCGAGGCACGGCCCCGTTCCGTCACCCGACCGCCGTGATCTGCCCGTCAGCCTCCTTCAACCTGCCCTGGCCGAGCAGTTCGTCGGTGTCGGAGTCGAGGAAGGCACGGATGTCCCGGCCCATGCGACGCCAGCCGAAGAACTCGCCGGTGTGCCGGACCAGTTCGTCCTGCGACATGCCCGGGCACTCCGCCGCGAGCTCGTACAGCGCCAACTGCCGCTCGGCCGGGGCGATATGCGCGGCCTTGCGGACGGCGTCGCCCGCTCCTGGAACGCGGGCGCCCAACTCGTCCCGGCCTGCCACGTCAAGGAACAGGCCGTCGACACCGACCTTCCCCGAGATCGTCTCCGGCTCCGCGGCGGCGAGTTCGGGCTCGTCGTGCAGGAGGAGGAGCCGGTTCCAGGCGTCGAGGTCAGCGGCGATCGTGGCGGCCGGCACCCGGGCGGCGTTCAGCTGCCGGGACTTCGAGGGCAGCAGTCCGAGGCCGACCCGCTTGACCGCTTTGACGCGGTCCTCGGCCTCGGCGTGATCACGCCAGAAGGCGTCGACGAACCATACGGCCCGGAGCCGGGCACCCCGGACAGTCCCTGGTGGACAGGGACGTTCGTGGCGATGATCTTTGGTGCGGCTGGTTTTCACCGAGTTCGCGGAGATCGGCTCGATGCAGGGGGTGGTGCGGTTCCTGGTGGAGAACGGCCTCGAGATCGGGGTGCGGCAGCGAAGTGGTCCGGACCGGGGCGAGATCGTGTGGAAGCGTCCAGCCCGGACGACGGTGACCTGCATGCTCAACAGTCCGGTCTACGCCGGGGTCTACGTGTATGGCCGCCGTCCGCTGGACCACACCGTCCCGCGTGGTGCACGGGGCGGCGCCCGGCGACGGACCGCCCGCCGGGATGGCTGTCCGACGTGGATCGAGGACGGGGTGCGGATCCTCTCAAGTGACGGTCGGGATCAAGCCGTGAGGCTGTACTTCTGCTGGTCGGGGTCGAGGTAGAGGCGTTGATGTTCACGGGCCGCGGGCCGCGTGGAAGACCCGGTAGTTGTCGAAGTCTCCGTTCGTGATCAGCGCGCGGAGTCGGAGGACGGCTCCGGGACCGTCAAGGCCCCAGCGGGCGCCGGTGATATCGAGACGGTCGGCGATCAGGTGACGACAGGCGCCTTCGACAGGGCCGTTGGCGATCGGCCGGCCGGCCGCGAGGGCGGTGTCGTAGTGAAGCCGATCGAGGTGGCCGGCGAGGTAGCGGGGCAGGTGGTGACTGCCCCGCGGCGGGCGGCAGGAAGCCGTTCAGCTGCAACCTGAGCGGTCATCTCGGTGGCGGCGCACTCGGCGTGTCCGGCGAGGATCGCGGTGAGTTCGTCCGCGGCCCAGGTCTCGGCCGCACGGCTGCCGGGCGAATGGAAAACATGCGCGGCCGTCCAGCGGTCCTCGGCGACGTGCACGAAGTCGAGCAGAACGATGAGGCGGATGTCGCGGCGGGCGGCTTCGGCATCGCCGATCAGCTCAACCGCGACGGCTTCCGCTCGGCACGCGGTGACGACCCCGTCCGCCGACGCGTCGTCGCACAGGTCCCCCAACGCAACGGCAGACCACTGCCGCCCCAGACGGGGCCACGGCCGGTCGATCCTGCCGAAGCGCCCGGGAACACGAGTGGTGGCTGGGCGACCTCGCCGCCCACCTCGGCTGCACCCTCCGCACCGTCCACAAATGGATCACAGACGGGCACCTCACCGGACGACAGGAGACACAGCACCCCTGCCGGTTGATCATGAGCGCCCCACCAGGCAAGTTCACCGAACTCGAAGAACGCCTCGCCAAGCCGCGCGGGCGACGCACCCACCCCCGCTTCGCCGAACTCCTCGACGAAGGCAACTCATGGGCGCAGCCTGCTTGACGCATCGAAAATTCCAGCCACCACATCAGAGATGTGGTGTTCGCCGAGGACGCCTCCACCGTCCACACCGGCAGCGCGCCGCGGGCGATGGCCGCCCTGGACGGACCCAGGGCAGACCACTGGCGAACCTCGCCGAACACGCCAGCGACCAACTGACCGCACTGGTCAAGACTCGGCTCAAATGGATGCAATACAGGCCCGGCTTCCTCGACGGCTACCTCACCAATACCGGGCTGAACCTCACGTCCTCGTAACCCCGCCGCTATTCATCTCTATGCATTTGCGAGGTGGCATGGATACACCACTGGACCGTGATCAGTTTCCCGTTTGTCGGCAATGGGCGTATCTCGACAACGCGGCGATCGGCCCGATACCTTTATCCGCTGTTGAAGCGATGGGCCATCACACCATGGAGTTGGCGACGTCCGGCGGACTCGCCTTCGACGACCACCAGGTCAGCATTGAGCGGATACGCGCGGCGGCGGCGCGGATGATGGGGGTGCCCGCCACGGATGTCGCGTTCGTAAAGAACACCACCGAGGGACTTGGCTTCATCGCAAACGGGTTGCAGTGGGCGCCGGGCGACCGGGTTGTGGTCCCCGCTCTGGAGTTCCCTTCAGCCACCTTTCCCTGGTCCACGCTCCAGGACCGCGGCGTGTCGGTGAGCTTCGTCCACCCCCGTGGACCTGGCCGTACCCTCCCGGTCTCGGCCTTCGCCGAGGTCATGGATGCCGGCCCGGCACCGAAGCTGGTGGCCACGAGCTGGGTGCAGTTCGGTCGCGGATGGCGTACGGATCTAGCTGAGCTGGCCGAAGTGTGCCGAGAGCGGGGTTCCCTACTGTGCGTCGATGCCATCCAAGGGCTCGGCGTCGTTCCGGCCCGGTTCGAGGAATGGGGCGTTGACTTCGCCGCAGCCGATGGGCACAAATGGCTGCTGGGCCCGGCGGGCAGCGGAGTGCTATACGTGCGCCGATCCCACCTCGGGCTGCTCCGCCCGCTGGAACCGGGCTGGCACTCGGTCCGCAATCCTCAGGCGTGGGACGAACTGACCTTCGATCCCGACGACACTGCGCGTCGACTGGAAGGCGGCATGCTCAACGCCGTCGGCATCTTGGGGATGGGGGCCTCCTTGACCATGTTCGAAAACGCTTCGGTGGCAGCGGTCTGGGAGCACGTCCATCGACTCTGCGAACACGCAGTCGCCCGCCTGAGGGAGGCCGGAGCGACCGTGCTGTCCAGTCGCTCACACGAGGGGCGTTCGGGAATCCTGACGTTCAGGGTGGGGGGAGTCGCCCCTGAGGCGGCCGTCACCGCTCTGAAGGAGGCAGGCGTGGCATGTTCGGCCCGTGGCGGCGGACTGCGCGTCTCACCGCACGGCTACAACAATGAGGAGGACATCGACCGTCTCGTCCGGGCTGTCGCGATACTGCGCCACAAGGGCCAGCACAGATGACGGACCGGAGAAGAGCAGAAGTAAGCTCAGTTCCCGTCGTCCTTCTTCGCCCCGGGCAGTACGAGCCAGCCCCGTGCGAACTCCTCCGCCTTCTCCGTGTCGGCCAGTTGCAGGAAACGCTCTTTCAGGACATCCGGGGGACCAAGGTAGAAGCGCTCGTAGAGCAGATGACGACCGCCGAACTCTCCCACCGTCAGCTCGGATGCCAGCCGCAGGAGAGCCGCGTGCTCGTAGGCATTCAGCACCTGACCGGAGAAATAGTCACACAAGAGCGACGCGGCGGGTCCTGACAGGTCGGCTTCGGACGGGCGCATGATCAATCCGCTGGAGCCGATCAGCTGAAGGAACTCATTCATCCGTGGGAAGAACGTGCTGCTCAGGACGGAGGACGAGCCGAGCGGGGCCGTGGCCGGCACGTGATACCCCCCGGGCCCAGGGCTCGCCAGCGCCTCGGCGGCCGTGACCAGTGAACGAAGGGTCTCGGCCATCGCCGCCATCTCCCCCAGCATCACCCGGGTGGGAGCCTGCCGGTCGCGCCCGCTCACCCGGGCCAGCAAGCTCGCGACGCCCAGCAGGAGTTCGGCCTTCACCGCCGCGCGAACCGAGCTCTGGTGCCACTGATAGGTGGTCATGCCGGTCTCCCGGCGCAGCGCATTGGCCAGCTCCACATCGCCGTTGATGAACACGTGGTCCCAGGGCACGACGACGTCGTCGAAGACACACAGCGCGTCCATCTCGTCAAAGCGTTCACTCAACGGCGCGTCGAAGAGCCGTGCGTCACGCGCCAGGGGATCTCGGCAGAGGAGACGCAGCCCCGGGGTGTCGATCGGTAGCGCGAACGCCAGCGCCTGGTCGGCCTCCGCCGGCGTCAGGGGCCGAAAAGGGTAGACGAGCAGCGCGTCCGCGACCGGCGCGAGCGTAGCGAGCATTTTCATCCCCCGGACCACGATGCCCGCCTCCGACTCCCCCGTCTTGCGCAGGGTCAGCGGCTCGCCCGCATCTCCCTGGTACCGATCGCGGGGCGGATCGCTGATCGCGTGGGTGTGGCACAGATTGTGCTGCCGAGCGTGGTGGTAGTAGGCGACGACGTGGTCCGCGAACCGCGCATCGCGTCGGCCAAAGACCTCGCTGGAGGCATACCAGCTCGCCAGCAAGGTCGCCAGGAAGTCAGGGCTGCGGCCCATGAGGCCTGCCGTGGCCCGCGCGATGACATCAAATGATCGTCCGCGTGCGCCAACACCCGCGGCATCCGTGGCCAGAGCGTAGGACCAAGGAATGTCCTCACCGGTCCGAGGACAGGTCGTCATCAGTTCGTCACGGGTGCCGGAGTCGTGGTGCAGATCCAACAACGCGGCTATGGACTTCGCGCTGCCGCGCAACGCGCTGTGAGATGTGACGTCGGTGACCGCGTCACCATTGATGATCACGTCACGGTGGTCGCGGAGCGCGCAGAGATACCGCTCTCCTGTTCGCATGGTGGCCATGAAGACCTCCTCATCCGATGTCTGGCAAAGGGATGTGTCAGGGATTGTTCGCGCAGACCAACTGGTTGGCCTTCGCGTAGCATGCGGCGGCGACCAGCGCGAGTCCGGCGGTGGCGATCCAGATGACGCCGTCGCCGTAGTGCTCGCGGGCGGGCAGGCCGACGGCGGGCGCGACCGCGCTGCCGACCCACATCGTCGAGGTGACCGCGCCCACGTAGGCACCCGTACGGCCTTCCGGCGCAACCCGCACCACTAGGGCCTCGCTCGCAGGGCCCCAAACCATGTCGCCGAGAACGAAAGCGACGATGAACAACAGCAGGCTTCCAAGCGCGAAGCCCTCCCAAAAGAGCGAAAAGGCGAACCCCATCAACAGGACGCCTCCAGTGAGTCGACTGGCGGTGGAGAACCCGCGGAACCAGCGTTGAACACGAAACTGACCCACCAGGCAGAGCAGTGGCCCGAGCGAGTAGATCAGCCCCCATTCGCTCGCCGACACCGCGTGGCTGCTCACGACCAGGATCGGAATCAACGACTCATAGACGTAGACAATGGTCCACGCGCTACCCGACCCGGCAAGCAGCAGCAGGAGTCGACGATCCGTCAGCATCGACGCCGCAGGCACCGGGGCGGCAGCGGAGCTCGTGGACGTCCCGGAATGGGCGCCGATCCGCCGGTCCCGGTACAGCGCAACGGCTGGCAGCAGTGACAGGGCGTAGAGAGCGCAAACACCGATGCGGAGCGCCTCCCAGCCCCAAAGCAGCAGGCCTGCTCCCAGCACCGGGCCGCACAACAGCCCCACGTTGAGTACGAGCCGGAAATCGGCGAACGACTTCTCACCCGCTCCCGCATCGCTGAGCAAACCAATGAGGGTGCGCTGCGCCACCCCGCGCAGCGGTTGTGTGCCGGCGATCGCCACCAGCGCGCCGACACCGACCCACGTGTCGACGGGGAGTGCGAGGACCGCGGTGGCGAGGACATGTAGCGCTGAGATACCAACGATCATTCCGCGAGCACCATACCGATCCACGGCAGACCCAGCGGCGAACGCCCCAGCCGCCCCCGCCAGTCCGGCCAAGAACAACGCTGTCGATACGGCGCCTATGTCGGCATGGCGCGCCTCTATCAGCCAGAGCCCGAAATAGCCCATCAATGCCCCGAAGGCCGTCATGTTCGCCCCGACGATGGCCAGCACCGGCAGCAAGACACGCTCGAAGCGACCGCCGAGCACAAGGGTCAACGTGCTCCTACACGCCGAGGCGAGTCGGTGAACGACGGTCTCGCTCAACATCTGCATCCTTCGCATCATTGGCTACGAACGCGGCGGCGACAGTTGGGCGAGATCGAGGACCCTTCGCTGGATCTGCGGGGCAAAGCTCTTGACATAAGCGATCTGCTCGACACCTGCACACCCTCGGGATTCTTTAACCTCTCCAGCCCCTATGGAGTAATGGATCGCGGAAAGCCCACGGCTCTGTGCCAGCCTGACGAGTTCATAGAAAATAAGGCCGAAATAGAGCGGCAAGGACCCTTTGACCGAGTAGTCGAAGCCCGCCTGCCGTGCATAGAGACCACGTCCGTGCGTGAAAATCAGTACGAATCCACCGAGTTGACCGTCGACTTCCGCCGTGACTACCTCGGAATGCCCCGCGACGTTGTTGGAGATGCTATGGAGGACGGCGCGGAGGGATGCCTCGTCCCCGACGGTGCCATGCCGGTCATAGAGCTGGGCTTCAAGGGGGGCCAGTTGTCCGACCAAATCGTCGGACAGCGAACGGACACGATAGGTGACGCCCGCAGCCTCGAGTGCGCGCATATCACGTCTGACGCCGCCGCGCCGGTGCGTCCGGAGGCGAGCCAAGTAACCGGCAAAATCTTCCGACGGCGGTAACGTCAGCGAGTACGTCGTCTCGCAGTGGAGCGCTGCGTACCCGGCCTGTTCCAGAACCGCTCTGAGCCCGTCGTCCGTCGCGTCGACGTAGAGGAAGGCAACCGACTTGAGCGCGTCGTCCCGGGCTACGCGCTCAGCCTTCTCGACGACGGCTTCGTACATTGCGCGCTGTGTTCTCATATCAAGGTCGTCAGCTGCGGCGATCCCGGAATGCGACGGATTGCGCGCGCCACAGGCCAGGCCGGGCATCAATTGTTTACTCCACCCCGTCGGCAGGCCCGTTGCCTCGACACTGATCCGGTCGATTACGTGGTCTGGACGGCAGAAGGTGAACGGGGCCTCCAGACTCAGGGGGTAGGCGGGCATCGCCGCACACAAGCGATCACCGTCGACTGCAGTGAAGTAGAACGGCGGGCGATCGGCGGTCCGCTCAGCGTGTCGCAGCCAAGGACTCGACGAATAGAAACCTCCGTCGAGCTGTAATGAATCCCACTGGATGAGGTCCAGCAATTCTAGACGACGGTGTACCGGGATAGAAAATCTCACGCCTTCAACCTTATCGACACCGGGTAACTTTGAATTCACTCAAGACCGCTCTTCTTTTCCGTCTGAAGGTCGGCCAATGTGCGCTCCACGAAATCGATCTTCTCGCCGATGATTTTTTGAGACAGCGTTCTCGGCCTGGGGACATCAATATGTTCGACATGGCGGACCCGGCCACCGTGGAGAATCATCACCCGATCGGACAGCAACACCGCCTCGCTGGCGCTGTGCGTGACAAGGATTATCACCTTTTTCGTGGTCTTCCAGATATTCAGCAGCTCCGATCCGAGTCGTCGCCGGGTCAACGCGTCCAAGGACGCAAATGGCTCGTCCATGAGGAGCACTGGCGGATCGATTATTAAGGACCTCGCGATGGCGACTCGCTGACGCATCCCGCCGGACAACTGACGCGGGTAGAGACCACGAAAATCCGACAGATCCATCATCGCAAGCAGGGCTTCCACACGTTCGCCCATCTCGCGTCGCGAATTCCTGGTTACGGTGAAACGCAGCCCAAACCTGACATTCTGCTCCACGGTCAGCCACGGGAAGAGGGCATAGTCCTGAAATACCACACCACAGGAGACGCGGCCCGGTACCACTTGCTGCCCTGCGACCGATGCCGAACCCTCAAAGCTCTCCAAACCGGCCAGACAGTTCAACAGGGTACTTTTCCCGCACCCACTGTGGCCGACAATCGACACAAACTCATTGTTTCCGATATCAAAATTCAATCGATCCAGAACAACATTATCACCGAAACGCTTCGTCAGATCCCTGACTTCCAGCATGTTCCTCCGCCACAAGTAAAGTCGGTCAGGCAAAGTCCCGGACGTCAGCCGACTACGGTCTCGACATGCCACCTGCAGAATCTACGTTTCGCCAGGAGAAGTATCCGGTCGAACAGGGTCCCGAGAACTGCGACGGATACGATCCCGACAAATACCGCAGGCGTGTCGAAGACCTGGCCAGAGTTCAGGATCAGATAGCCGATGCCGTTGTCCGCACCGATCATCTCGGCGGCGACGATGACCAGGAGTGCCATGGCGATCCCGATGCGCAGAGCATTGAATATCGCGGGGGCGCTGATGGGGATGACGACATACCGGAAGGTTCGCCACCGGCCTTGGCAGTTCAAGGTCCGCGCCCCGCGAAGGATCTCCTCAGGAACGGAACGCACCGCTCCGTGGACGGCGATGAGCACCGGGAAGAATACCGTGATCCCAATAAGCACATATTTCTGCAGCTCACCGGTGCCCAGCCACAGCACTGTCAATGGCACCAGAGCCAGGGGGGATATGGAGCGCGCGGCCTGGACGGGCCAGTCGAAGATGTCCTCCGCAAGGGGACTGCTGGCCAACACATAGCCGCAGATGACAGCCGCACCGCCGCCGACGATGAATCCGACCACCACGCGGCGCAGACTGGTGCCGAGGTCCTCCTGATAGACGCCGCTCGACCACAAGGTACGGAATTCTGTGATCACAGCGCCTGGCGAGGCCACGAAGAGCGGATTGAGTACTCCGGTCACGACCAGCAGCTGCCACGTCGTTATCAGGCAGGCCAACGCCACCATACGGCGGAGCAGGCGACCGGACGGCCAACGGAGCGATGACCGAATCACGCCCCGCCGAAGCGCCGGCTCGGCGATTGGCGTGCGGTCACTCTGTCCTCCGAACCCGGTCCCTTCCTGATCGGCATCAGCCGGTCGCTTGGCGCGCGGACCGACCCGCCCGTTCTCTGTCACGGCTGCCCCACCTCTCTCAATCAACGCATGCCTCTCCGCGCACGCACGCGACGGCGCCCCCGATCATGCGTTCCTCAAGTATTTAGCTGTCCGCGTGCCAGGCTTGCTGTGCCTGCTGGACGAGACTGCCGTATTCGTAGATGGCGTCGACATCCACTGAATGCTCGATCATGTCCCAACGACGGAGGGCGATTTCATCCTGCGGCACCGTCGAACGCGCTATCGGAACATAGAACTGGGTCTGAAAACCATCGAGCCGGTAGCCGTCGACCCAGTCAGCCGCGGACGCCGCGGTGATACCGAGGTTCTTCAGAAGGACGTTCTTTGCCTCCTGCTCATGGTTGACTATCCAGTTGTTCGCATCGAGCGTAGCCATGAGGAGGGCAACGACCGCCTTCGGCCGCGTCTTCAGGAAATTGCGGTGAAAAGCGAAGCTGGCCATATTGTAGTTGTCGTACGGCGGGGCGCCGAGCACATTCGTGAGGATATGCCCGTAGCCCTGTGAAACGATTCCCAGGGCAGTGACATAGTCCATCAGGGCGGCATCGACGGTGTGATTCTTCAGCGCTGCGCCCATCGCCGAGAAAGGCATCCGACTGGATCGGATGTCGGCAGCGCCGGTGCCGACGTGCAGCCCGTTTTGCGCAAGCAAAGTTCTGGCCTGCATAAAGAATCCGCTGACAACGTCGTGGGTTGCCAGGGTCTTGCCCCGGAGATCGCTGATCTTATCGATCCCGGACCGCGCGACGATGGCTGTACCGGGGTGATCCGGCGTTGCCTTGACCCAGAAAGCCGGCACGGGCACAAGCGGACCCGATTTCGCCGTTATGATCTTTTGCGTAGCGTATTGGATTGCGAGCGGAGGCAGGATCGTAGTCACATCCGCGCGGCCGGTGACGACCGGCGGGTAGAGCGATCCACCGCCGGTGGTGTTCACGTATTTCAACGCAAAGCCGTGCCGGGTGTCGAAGTGTTTCTCCCGGATCACCCAGAAGGGAAGATATGTGGATGTCGGGAAGCCCGTCATCTTGATGACGCCGTGCGGCAATGATTCGTCCGAAGAGTCTTCGGAATTCCCGCATCCGGCGGCCAGGAGGAGCGGGAATGACGTAAGTAACGCGACCGCTTGGCGGCGGCTGAGCTGGGACACCTCGATACTCCCGCAAACCTAGATGTCGAAATTTCAGAAACAAGTGATACGACCGATAAGCCGTGCCGGCCGGAGCGAGACTTCTCGCACGGTGTGGCCTCGGAAAATCAGTGAACCCATTTCAGGACCGGTATGGGGCACTCCAGGTCACCAACGTAATCGTGCGTGGTTCACCGGATATCAGGCTACGGTGCCGCACTGCCATGGTCGCGTCAACCCTGAACTACGTGTCCGGCTCACCCGCCGGCACCGCATGACGGTCCGTTCACTGTTGCCGCCGCTCACCCCGCGCCCACATGCTGCCGGACCACGGCAACCCGCCCCTCGGGAGCGAGTCGACCGTCCCCCCGTCCCCCCGTCCCCCCGTCCGCACGGATCAGGAGAACGCGCGAAAGCCCAACTGAAAACCTGACGCGTACTGCAGGAAATCCACTACTGTCGCCACCCGAGACAGGGCCGTCCTGACCATCCATCTTCAGCAAGGCCGTACGAACCTCGGATACGGCGAATAAAAAGTGATCGGTGCCGAGCGAGTTCGAAACAATGAGCATGCGGCATTACCCCGGGAGCCCAATCATGGGTCAAGGCGAACCAGAGGAGTCCCCGATGGCAAGTACCTCGCGTCCCGACGAAGCGTCGGTCGAGCGCCTCCGCAGTCACCTGCGTGGGGTGGTGATCACCCCCGACCATGCCGATTACGACAGCGCACGGTCAGTCTGGAACGGCGCCATCGACCGCCGTCCCTTCGTAATCGCCCGACCGGCCGGCACGGCCGACGTCATCACGACTCTCGCGTTCGCCCGTGAGCATCGTCTCCCGGTGGCAGTACGCGGCGGCGGTCACAACGTGGCCGGCTTCGCCACAGTCGATGACGGTATCGTCATCGACCTGTCGGCGATGAAAGGTATCCGAGTGGACCCGGTCGCCCGGACCGTTCGAGCCCAAGGCGGGGCCTTGTGGAGCGAGCTCGACCAAGAGACCCAGGCGTTCGGCCTCGCGACCACTGGCGGGCTGGTCAGCAGCACCGGGATCGGTGGCTTCACCCTCGGCGGGGGAATCGGCTGGCTGATGCGCAAACACGGTGTCGCTGCCGACAACCTCATCTCGGCCGATGTGGTCACTGCGGACGGCGAGTTGGTCATCGCGGATGAAGAGGGCAACCCCGAACTACTGTGGGGATTGCGCGGAGGCGGCGGGAACTTCGGCGTCGTCACCGCGCTGGAATACCGCCTGCACCCAGTGGGCCCGACAGTGTACGGCGGGGTCATCTTCCATCCGGTCGAGCGAGCGGGGGAGCTGCTGCGCTTCTATTCGGAATGGACACGCAGCCTGCCCGACGAGCTGACGACGATGGTGGTGTTCCTCTCCGCACCGCCCGAGCAGTTCATCCCCGCCGAGATGCACGGCCGACAGATGATCGCCGTCGCCTGCTGCCACACCGGCACAGCAGCCGAAGGGGAAGAGTCGCTCAAAGCGCTCCGGGACTTCGGGGATCCGGTCGCCGATGTCGTCGGCCCCATCTCCTACAGTGCTCTGCAGGGCATGTTCGACGCCTCCGCGCCCCGTGGTATCCACGCCTACTGGAAGACGCACCATCTTCCCGATCTGCCGGAATCCGCCATCGACACGATCGTTGCCCAGGCCGCGGCCATGACCGAGCTCTTCCCGCTCAGCGCCGTCCACCTGCACCACGTGGAGGGCGCCGTCGCGCGCGGAAGCTCCGACCAGGGCGCATTCTCCCATCGGGACTCTCGTTTTGTCCTGAATCTGCTTGGCCAATGGATGCAAGACGTCACAGCGGACAGTCATATCAGTTGGGTTCGGGACAGCTGGGAGGCGCTACGCCCGTATGCCACCGGGAGTCCGTACCTCAACTTCCTGGGTGACGAAGGGAGTGCGCTCGCTCGCGCCGCCTACGGCGCCGACACGTTCGCCCGGCTCACCGCCTTGAAGAAGAAGTACGATCCGACCAACACCTTCCGCCTGAATCAGAACATCCCGCCGGCCTGATCGGAACGGCTCACGGTGGCCTGGGCGTTCTCGTCCCGTTCGATATTCCGCATCGCGTAGCCATGGCCTTCGAGGTCGGCCGGCTTGGCGCGTTCCACCAACCGGTCGGCCACGGCCCGCCTGTGCGGTATATCCATATTGCCACCGAATTTGAACTTGCCATTCAATTCAAGGATCGTGAGGCGAGCACCACGAATTCCCGGGAGCAGGTGCCCGTGTGCGCTCGGATCCGTCTTGCGATCCGGTTCCTTCTGCTGGAGTTGACTCCGTAGCACCTCGAGTTTCGCTTCGGGCCTGCTCAACAGTTCAGCCCGGCAACGCGCCTGTACTGCGGCAAAGTAGATCGTCGGGATACCCATATCCGGATCTTCGTCACCGATGGCTCGCCAATACCCCGGTATGTAGGAATACGCCGAGGTGACACTCAGCATCACGGTGGCGCTCTCTTCCATCGCCGACCAGATCGGGTTCTTCTGCGCCAGGTGGAGGAAGACCGTCTCGTCATCGACCACGACGAACTGGGTCGGCACCACCACTGGAACCTCTCGATCCCTGCCCCCGGCGACAAGTTGCCCGAATTCATGGGTCCGAAGGAACTCAAGCGACTCTTCACGGCTCGCACGATCGACTGCAGGTATCAACATTTTCTTCCCTTCCCGGTCGGTTCGTCCGGCTCTGTTGGCGCACGAGAACGGCGCGACTGTGACGCCCCGTCAATATCTTCCACGAGTCATCCCGGATGGGTCGGCTGGGCCTGCGGCGGCGCCGTAGGGTGCCGATTCCATCCATCGGCCGCAGGCGGGTAGCACGGGGTTCAGCACGGCGGCGGCCGCCTGGCGGATACGTCCGCCAGGGCCGGGCATCAGATGGGCCAACACCCGCTCGGTAGCGGCCGCGTTACGCAGCGCTGCCCCATGCCGTACCTCCGCGAACCGGCCAATCAACGCCGCCCGCTCCCGCTCGGTGCCGGCACGGAAAGCCTCTGCCACCGCTGAAGCGGCCACGGCGGCGTCGGCGAAGCCGCTGTTCATGCCGCGGGCGCCGAACGGCGGGAACAGGTGAGCGGCTTCCCCGATCAGCAGCACGCGCCGATGTACGTCGGTGAACTGATCGGCCACGACCCTCAGGAACCGATACGTCGACGCCCAGCGGATTGGCCCGGCATCCGAGTCGTCCACAACCAGTCGAAGCCAACGGCGGGCTCCCTCCTCGCTCCCCCAGTCCGCCGGGGAATCGTCGGGTCGGCACTGCACATCCACCTGGAAGCCTCCGGTGAACGGGACCAGGAGCACGTTTCGCCCACCGAGGCCTGGATGACGGTAGTGAAAGGTCCGCTCCCGCAAGAGAGGGCTGCCCTCGTCGGCTTCCACATCAATGACAACGTGGAACGCGTCGACAGGGGGCCCGGAAACTGCGATGCCCGTCGCTCGCCGCGCAGTGGACCGCGCGCCGTCGGCGCCGATGACATACGCCGCCGACCAACGACTCCCGTCCGCCGCACGGACCGTGACACCCTCCGACGAGGCCGACACACTCTCCACGCGGCTCCCCCATACGATCTGCACTTCCGCCGCTGTGCACGCCTGGAGCAGGAACCGTTCGGTGTCCACTTGGCGCAGGCTGGTGAAGGCCGGCATTCGGCCGAGTAAGGGCTCTGGGTAGGTTCGTTCGAAAAGCTGTCGCCCGCGATACAGCGTCCGGCGCACGCGCCAGACCAGGCCGTACCCGGCTATGGCCGTGCCCAGCCCCGGGCTCGCTGCCTCAAGCAGGCGCAGCGAGTCACGGTGCACGAAGAGGGCCCGGCTACCGGGCCGCACTCTTCCCTGTTCCTCGGCTTCCAGCAGCGTCACGGCAACGCCGCGGGCGCGAAGGCTCAGCGCCGCGGCGAGACCGGCCGGGCCGGCGCCGATGACGAGGACCGTCGGGGCCGCCACCGTGATCAACCCGCCCCTGCGCCCGAATCGGACGGATCGCGGCGCAGCATGAACCTGCGCAGCTTGCCCGTGTCGGTCCTCGGCAGTTCGTTGACGAGCCGCACCGACTTGGGGACCTTGAACGGCGCCAGCTGAGACCGGGCGAGGGCGGCAAGGTCCGCTCTCAGGGCCGCGGCGTCGATTCCCGCGGTCTCCAGGACGACGAACGCCGACAGGGTCGTCGTCCCGTCATCGCTGAGCACAGCGGCCACCGCCACCTCCCGCACGTCCGGATGCCGCGAGATGACCGCTTCTATCTCCGTGGGTGCGACGTTGATCCCACCGACGATCTCGATGTCATCGGTCCGCCCGCAGTGCGTGTAGGTGCCGTCAGAATTCCTGATGGCGCGGTCACGCGTATTGAGCCAGCCATCAGCGAGAAGCGGAGCAGCAGTACCGGACTCCGAGAGGTAACCCGTCATAACGCTCGGCCCGCGCACCCATAATTCGCCGACCGTGCCGTCCGGCACAACCCCGCCTGCGGAGTCCCGTAGTTCCAACTCAAACTCCGGTACCGGCCGTCCCAGTGTCCCCAACACATTGCTGTGGACGGTGTTGGCGCAGAATGCGTGTCCGGCTTCCGTCGAACCGATCTGCTCAAGTACCGGTGCTCCCAGAAAACGGGTCAGGCGTTCTCCCGCAGATCGAGGAAGGCCCTCTCCTGCCGAGACCGCCGCGCGGACCGTGGAGAATTCCTCCGGTGCGCACGCGTTGACCAACTTGGCGTAGAAGCTCGGAACTCCGAACAGCACGGTGACACCATGGTCCCTGACCGCGGCACCCACCTCACCGGGACTGGGCCGCGCGGCAAACAGAACGGCGCTCGCACCGCATGCGAGCGGGAAAACGAAGGCGTTTCCGAAGCCGTACGCGAAATAGATCTTCGACACCGACAGGATCACGTCGTCCGGTCCGATGTCGAGGACACCGCGGGCGATGCACCGCCGGTAGAAGGCCACATGGCCATGTGTGTGCACGGCGCCCTTCGGCCGCCCGGTGGTTCCCGAGGTGTACTGCACGTACAGCGGCGCATCGACGTCAAGATCGGCCGGGGCCGGCAAGGCGGCATCCGGGTCAGCGACCAGCAGCCTCTCGGTGGTGGAGCTGACCAAGTCCTCGAACCGGTCAGTGAGTTCATCACCTGCGATCACCAGGCGTGGGCGGCAGTCGGCAACGATCCGCGCGTGATCTCCCGCCGTCAGAGCGGGATTGACAATGACGGCCACCGCGCCGATAAAGGCCGCACCGAGGAAGGAGGCGACAAGACCCCCGCCGTCGGGCAGGGCGAGCAGCACTCGGTCGCCCTGGCGAACACCGCGGGCAGCCATCCCCGCTGCGGCCCGGGCCGCGAGCTGATGGATCTCGCCGTGTGTGAAGCGCCGATCGCCTTCCACGAACGCGACCCGGTCCAGCCAGCCCTCCTGCCTCGCCAAGTTTTCCAACTGGGTCGCGACATTCATAGACGTGCCTTCCTTCGCGTCGTCGCCGGTGCCCTTAGCGACGGGATGCCAGCCGTGGGCCGGGACTCGCCGGTTTGACAAGACTCACTGCGGGCAACCCGAGCATGGGCGCCATCGCCTTGAGGAGCATCTCCTCGTACTCGGCCGCCGGGTCGGAATCGAGCACGATCGCACCGCCCGCGCCGATGATCATGTCCTCTTCGGTGAACACCGCCGTCCTGATCGTGATGTTCAAATCTGCCGCGCCATCGCAGCTCAAGAACCCGATCGCCCCGGAGTAGGGGCCCCGTGCCCGGGTCTCCAACTCGTCGATGATCTCCATCGTGCGCAGTTTGGGCGCCCCGGTCATTGAGCCGCCCGGGAAGCAGGCGCGCACGCAGTCCACCGCGGAGACACCTTGGCGCAGTCGGCCGCGCACCGTCGACACGAGCTGGTGCACGGTCGCGTAGGACTCCACCTGCATGAGGTTGGGCACATGGACACTTCCGGGCTCGCACACCCGGCCGAGGTCGTTGCGGAGAAGGTCCACGATCATCAGGTTCTCGGCGCGCGTCTTCGGATCCGACGCGAGCTCCCCTCGCAGCCGCTCGTCCTCGTCGGGGGTCTCGCCTCGGGGCGACGTCCCCTTGATCGGCTTGCTCTCGACCACCCGACATCGATCGATCTTGAGGAACCGCTCCGGCGAGGAGCAGGCGATCTGCACTCCGCCTGCCGAAATGTAGGCGGAGTAAGGTGCCGGGTTCCGCCGGCGCAACCGCTCATAGAATCGGAGCGGGTCGACCACGCGGGGCAGAAGCACCGTGTTGGTCACGCAGACCTCATAGGTCTCACCCGCGAGCAGTTTCTCCTGGCAATGCAGGATGTCGGCGACATACTGATCACGGTCACGGGCGAGGGCAGCCTCTACCAAAGGCCGTATCCTGCCCGGGTCCGGCCTCTCGGGACGATCGGGCTCCGACGCTGCGTCAGCGCTGTCGGCGGTCTTCTCGACGATGGCCTCGGCGGAGTCGAGCCACCGCAGGGCAGCCCTCTGCGACGCCGAGGAGGCGTCGCTGAGGGCTACGAGATACACGGTGTCGGCGGCGTGATCGACAACCGCGAGGCGGTCGGCGAAGATCCAGACCGCGTCCGGTAAATCGGAGATGTGCTGGGCCGAACCTCCGCACTCCGCCTTGAGTTCGTACCCGAAGTATCCGATGAATCCGCCGGAGAAATCGAACGGCAGCTCAGGGGCATTCACGACGCGGCGGCCGATCTCCTTGTCCAGCACCTGGAAGATTGATCCCGGCACACGGCGCACGGCACCACCGACCTCTTCGAGCGACACCTGTCCGTCGGCCAGTCGATACGTCAGCACCTCCCCCAATTGGGGGGACGCCTCGGCAAGGTAGGAGAATCGGGCGGATCCGGTGTCGGCAGAGGCGCTGTCGAGCCACGCTGTGTGCGGAGATTGGCCGAATAACGCTGAATAGAGCGTCACGCCATCAGCCCGGAATTGGACTTTTCGAGTATGCGCCGTGTATCGGCGTCCACCTGTGGGGGCAGTGACTGAACGCCCGTGCCGCGAGGAAACGATTTCGCCGAAGTTCGACAAAATCCGGGATCCGTATTCGGTGAGGACGGACTCCGGGTGGAACTGTACGCCCCAGAAAGGGAGTCGCCGGTGACGGAGCGCCATGAGGACGCCATCCTCCGAGCGGGCGATCGCCTCCAAATCAGGCGGCAGCGGTTCCCCCACGCACAACGAGTGGTAGCGCACCGCCGAGAAATCTTGAGGTATTCCGTGGAAAAGCTCATCACCGGTGTGCCGTATCTTACTGACGAAACCGTGCCGCGCCCGCGGCGCGCGCACCACGTCAGCTCCTGCCGCCGCGCCCATCCCCTGGTGGCCCAGACACACCCCCAGTATCGGCACCCGCGCATTCCGGAGCACCTGCGCGCACATGCCGAAGTCGAGCGGAACACGCGGATTCCCCGGCCCGGGCGAGATGACAACGCATCCCAGGTCCTCGGCGAGCTCAACGCAGCGGGGGTCGTCGTTGGCAACAACCACCGGATCCACGCCGTAGACCTGCGCCATGAGCTGGTACAAGTTGTAGGTATAAGAGTCGTAGTTGTCTATGAGCAGAGAGCGGATCACGGTCCCTCGATTCCCAGAAGACCCGCCTGGCCATCGGGCGGTACCGGCAAAACCACGCAACCGACCAAAAATTGAGCTTCGTTCCCGTAACTCGGAAATTTACCTCGCTGACTGGCGATACCGGGCGGGTACCTCCGAAAATTACTCGGCGCGATTCTCACAGGTCACTCCGCAAATACACTCAAGAATCCCGGAACCGTACCCGTCGGCAGAGCGACGGCAGCCGGTCGACGTCGGGCCGGCCCACTACGCACTGTCGCGAACGGAGCACGTGCCGAACGTGACCGCCCGGCGGACTGGTAGCCCTGACTCTTCCTCCGACCGTACCGGCCGACGAAGGCCGAGGGAACAGTTCGGAGGTTGGACGGCTGTGGAGCTCGCCTGCAATCATGTGAGTTCGAGGGGCCGCGATATTCCGCTCTGACTCATAATCAAACGTCCTGCACAAAGTGAAGTTCATGGAGGAGAAAGATCGATGTGCACCACAGAACATTACGCCCTTTCGCTGAATTACACTCTTCCGAGTTGCCGATGACAGCGCCGGACACCTTGGTGCTGATCGAGGGCGGCCGCCTGCAGCCCTTTGGTTTTGACCCCTTTCAGATCAGCAAGGACCTGGGACTGCGCACCATCCTGGTCACCGGGGATACGACCGAATACCTCAAGTCCGCGGTCTCCAGAGAGAGCGTTGAAAAGAACGTGGACAGGGTGATCGAGGCGGATATCTCCGATGCCGCGAGCGTCGTCGCGTCGCTCCGGGACGAGCATGCCGCAGGGAGGCTGCTCGGGGTGTTCTCCATTACTGAGTACTGTGTGGTGGTGGTAGCCGAGGTGGCTCACGCGCTCGGCCTGCCCGGGCTCTCGCCCGCCGCAGGCCGCGATGCCCGGCAGAAGCAGCGAACGCGGCAGATCTGCAGTACTGCCGACGTGCCCGTCCCCAACTTCGCCTGGGTGCAGTCGGCAGACCAGGCCAGGAAGGCGGCCGAAGAACTGGGCTCCCCGTGTGTGGTGAAGCCGCCCAGCGAGGCGGGTGGCATCGGGGTGAAGCTATGTTCCAGTCCCGACGAGGCAGGGCTGCACTACGACATCATCGCTGCCGCCCCTACCGACCGCCGGGGGAACCCGCGCCCGATGGGTGCCCTGGTCGAGGAGTACGTGGTCGGCTACCAAGTGAGCGTCGAAGTGGTCCATTTCCGCGGCGCGCACCACGTCATCGGAGTCACCGACGAGCTGTACGGGCCGCACCCGCACTTCGTCGCTGTGGGAGAAACCTATCCCTCCCTGCTCCCGGAGAAGACGCAGCGGGAGTGCGCGGACGTCGCTGTCAAAGCCCTTCGTGCGATCGGCCACAACTTCGGCGTGGCACATGTGGAAGTCAAAGTCACCGCCAAGGGTCCGCTGCTCATTGAGGTGAACGCCCGACTGCCCGGAGCGCAGATCACACGGTTGATCCACGAGGCGCACGGCATCCACCTCCCGCGGGAGGTGATCAGGATCCATGCCGGGCTGACGCCGGACCTCAACACCCATCGCGACCAGGCCGCCGCGGCCCGCTACCTGACGAGTCCCGCGGCTGGGGTGCTGACCGGGGTGCGAGGTCTCCCGCTCGCCGAGGAGCTACCAGGCGTCGCCGAAGTGGCACTCTATCTGGCACCGGGTGACCGGATACAGGCCGCGGAGAACATCAGGGACGTCCTCGGCTATGTGATAGCCCTCGGCGAGACCGCGGGCGAGGCCGCCCGGCGCGCCGACGCTGCGGCCCTGGAGATCGGCTTCGACGTTGCCTCACCGGAAGTCTCAACCCTGCACGGATAGTTGAGCGACTCGGCAAGGCCGGCTGGCAGCCCCCGGCTGTCGTTCACCGCACCGGCCGCCCGGAGCCGGACGATGCGGCCCCGACGCGCTGCCTCGGTCTCAGTAGACGTTCTCCCGCTCCATCGCGGTGAACAGTTCCTTGACGTTGTTGAAACCGACGTTGTCTGTGCGGGTCACGAACTCGAGCTGCATACCGGTGTTCGCGTTGCGTCGAGTGAAGGCTTGGTCAAGCCCTGGAGAGCTGATGATTCCGGTCAACAGGTCGGCTTGCCGCTCCCGCAGATCTTCCACCACGCCCGGCTGGTCGCGCACCTCAATGGCGACGTGCTGGACTCCAGGGCCGTATTGATCGATGTACTGGCAGACGTTCGACTTCGGCGAGTCCCCCTCGCAGAGTACGAAGGTGACCCCGCCAGCCTGCATCGTCACCATCGTCATGCCACTGAACTCGCCCTCGACCTTCTGGCGTTCGACCACCTGGAAGCCGTAGCGCTCCGCAAACATGGCTACTGCCTCGTCCATGTCCCGAACAGCGATGGCAACGTGATCGATTCGGCGGGCGCGGCTTCCCAGCGCGGCTGGCGCCTGTCCGTCGACGGAGCCGATGATCTCGTTCTCCAGCCGGCATGCCTCCGCGATGATTACGTCGAAGACGTCTTCGAAATACGTCGGATCGGTCCCATGTCCGTCCGCGAACTCCCGAATTTTTGTGCGCAGCGCGTCGAGCCGTCCCTGCTGCATCATCGGAATGCCGCGATCGCGCTTGTGCTCGGCCACCCGTCGGCACAGGTCGGCCCGCTCCAGCAGGAGAGCGAGCAGAGAGTCGTTTACGCGATCGATCTCATCACGTAATTGCGTCAGTTCCGGAGTTTCGGTGTCAGCCATCGTCTTCCCTTCGAAGGCAGGTGCTGCTGGCAGTCATTCGGCGGCCCAAATTCCGGCCCCCTGTACCCGTACACGTGGCCACTGCGTTAATCCGCTGCGGCTGAGCCCGCATCCAAAATACGGCGGTCGTAAACATCGCCCGTGGAATAGGCCCATCGACTCACCATCTGATACGGGCTATAGTCTTGCATGTGACCGGAGACTCACCAATACCCGTCAGGCACCCACTCCCGGAGCATTTCAGGCGATCAGTGATCCTGGGTGGTCAGGGCGGAGTCGGGCAGTTATTCGCTGAACTGCTGGGCGATGAAGGCGAGGTAACGCTTGTCGACCTCCGCGCCAGCACACCGCCGTCCGGCACCTTCGCGATGGTGGCTGACGCCTGTCGGCCGAGCCCGCAGCTGATTGCCGAACTGGCCGATGCGGACGTTGTCATCGTCGCGTTGCCCGAGGAGGTCGGTGCTGCGGCGATAGAGGCGGCCGCAGCGCATCTGCCGCGGGGAGCGCTCATCGCGGAGACCCTGTCAGTGAAGAGCACCATCGCGGGACCGCTGGCAACCGCCGCCGAGAGGCATGGACTCGAGGCACTCGGGGTGAACCCGATGTTCGCCCCTGACCTGGGTTTTCCAGGACGACCCGTCCTCGTCTCCGAGGTGCGTGGCGGATCACGCTGCCGACGCCTGGGGATGCTGATTGAGGAGCGTGGCGGCCGACTCGTGCGCATCTCGATCCCCGAGCACGACCGGCTCACGGCATCCCTCCAGGTCGCCACACATGCGAGCCTCCTGGCTTTCGGGCTGGCATCGAAGGCGCTCGGCGCCGATGTCGCCACCCTGGTAGCGGCGGCTCCTCCGCCGCATCGGACCTTGCTGGCACTGCTCGCCCGCATCATCACAGGCACCCCCGAGGTGTACCGCGATATCCAGGCGGCCCACCCGTACGCGCACGAGGCCCGCCGGGCGGTATCGGACGCCATCACGCAACTGGATGACGCCGCCACGAGCACCTCGGCCGCCCGATTCGAGGAAATCCTCGCTGAACTCGCCGAGTGGCTGGGGCCGGAACGAGAACGGCTCGCCGGCGACTGCGCGGAACTCTTCGCCCATCTGACCGACATCGTTGTCCTGGAGCCAACCGACGACATGACGGCGCGTCCGTTCTGTACCCCACCCTGACCTGGCCGACGGTGATCCAGACGGCAGACTAAGAGGTGCCGCTTCCGCCATCCACGCTGGTCAGCTCCACCAACCGGTCCGCGAATCCGTCCCACTCCCGGGCCAACGAACGAAGCAGTTCGGCCACGACGACGGTGCTGTGCGGCGGAGCGTTCGAGAATGTCTTGGACAGTCCCTCCGTCCCCGCGACCAATGTGGAGAGTAACTTCAGGATTGTCCGGCCCGATTCGGAGAATCGGAGCGAAGGGTCCTGCCGGAGGTGGCCCATGAGCTTCGTCGGCGGTCTCGGAGAACGAGACCTCGTCCCGGTAGAACGCCGCAGCGGGCTTCTCGGAGGTAGCTCGGTGCCGGGTTGAACCTCGCGTTGTCCCGCCGGGACCGGATCCTGGCCACAAGCAAGTCTGCGACGAACATCCTGCACGGTCGCCAGCGAGATACCCGCCGCTCTCGCCACCTCCCGCAGCGACGCCTCAGGTTGCTCGCGGATCAGCCCGGCTGCCTGCCTGCGTCCCTCAGCGGTGCTGAGGGGACGTAATCGGCCATCCCGGCCGAGCCGTGCGTTCGACTGTCCCATTGGGACAGTCATACGCCTGCGGATCCGTCCGACCGTACCGGCCGCCAGTCCTGCCAGGCGCCCTATAGCCCGATCCGACCAGTGGGGATAGAACTCGAGGATCCGGACCGCCGCCGCGCTGCGGTCCGCCGCGGTCAGCGGTAGGCCATGTTCGATGTTCGATCGAACCGCGAGAACAAACGCGGCCGCTTCGTCCCCGTCGAACAGGCGCGCCGCTATCTCGTCATCACCTCGGAGCTTCGCAGCTTCGAGCCGGTGCACCCCGTCGATGACCCGCATCGTCGGACAGTGCACCACGATCGGGGGCAGTTCATGTCTGACCTCAGCGAGGCTTTTGACATATTCAACGTCCTGGCCGGCAACACGCGGACTGTCTGAACAGATCAGCACTCCGAGCGGCAAACTCTGTACGGGAAGCTCTTCATTGTGGTCAGGTGGCTGCCCACCTTCCGCCCGAGGGGCGCGCGCGCTGGTGACGCTGTTCAGTGTTCGGGAGTGGCCGTCCAAAATCCGTTCTCGCAAAACACCCTTGACCGGCTCGAACGTCTCTCGCGGTAACGCCATCGACGAATTTCCTCCCCCGGAGAAGCAAACGTGATCTTGTGGGATCCAACGAACGGCCTACCCAGTATGCCTAGCTACTGAACATCGTCAACGAGATTTCCGTCCCCTCCGCCACTACGGTGTCCGAAACCATTCGCGCCCCAACCGGCCCGTGCGAGTGTTGTATCTGATGCCCGCCTGTTGGTACCGTGCGCTCGGGCTGTGACTGGCGTGTAGAGATGGACGAAACCATCGGGGAGCAGCCCCGTCGTAAAGACGTAGCGTCGTGCGCCTGGGCTTGTGGAATCGACCTGGGAGACACGACTGTGTTGCAGCACCCCGCTTCCTTGCTTGTGCCCCCAAACCGTCCGCTACTGGTCGGGATTGTAAATATCACTGCGGACTCGTTTTCGGACGGCGGCCGGTTCCTGGCCGCTGAGGACGCGGTCAGGTATGCCCGACGGCTAAGCGCAGAGGGTGCCGACATCATCGAACTCGGGCCCGCGGCCAGCCACCCCGGAGCCGAGAAGGTGACCGCCAGTGAGGAGACGAGGCGGCTGGCCGATGTCATCGATCCCTTGGTTGCGGCCGGCATCCCGGTGTCGGTGGACTCGTTCCTGCCGGAGACTCAGCGATTCGCCATCGCTCACGGGGCCTCGTATTTGAACGACATCCAGGGATTCCCCGACCCCGGCTTGTACGAGGAACTGGCCGCCAACCGTTGCCGGCTCATCGTCATGCACTCCGTGCAGCGCACCGGGCCCGCCACCAAGGTGCTCACCGACCCCTCGGCGGTACAGGGAGGTATCGAACGGTTCTTCGGCGAGCGCCTGTCCGCGCTCCAAGCAGCGGGAATCAGCAGGGAACGGCTGATCATCGACCCGGGCCTCGGGTATTTCCTGGGCAGTACCCCGGAGCCGTCGGTGATGGCCCTGGCCAGGCTTCGGCGAACGAAGGCCCAGTTCGATCTACCGGTCCTGGTCTCGCCCTCCCGGAAGTCGTTTCTCCGTACGCTGACCGGGCGCGAGCTCGAGCACATCGGCCCGGCCAGCCTGGCCGCTGAACTGTACGCCGCCTGCCAGGGCGTGGACTTCATCCGTACCCACAATATCGCCGCCATCCGCGACGCACTCACTGTCTTCAACACCCTGCAGGCCCATAGGGAAGTCCCATCCCGAACAAGTGAGGACCGACCGTCCCAATGGCATCTCAGGGCGGTCGAGTCCTCGTCGTCCAGCGAGGCCCCGTAACTGCTTCCAGCACAGGTCGCCCCGGCGTCATCTGCCGCGACGTCACTTGCCGACGGCGACCGTCTCCGAGGCCACAGCGGTGATCACCTTCAGCCGGGTGCCATGCCCGTCATCCGATCAGCCGTTCGTGACCCCAACGGCGGCTACCGGTGAGCTGAGAGGTGTTCCCCGCCAGGGGTTCGGACCACGAACACCAACGAATGGACCCCCCACCCAGTCCCCGCTGTTCCACCCCAGAGGCGGGGACGGCGAGCCCGTCTG
>Ga0307515_10002635_pt1 | contig 38531 bp, 32 predicted proteins | sample 17_EM_MG_FD_194513 | JGI IMG/M metagenome (GOLD analysis project Ga0307515, IMG submission 194513) | Populus trichocarpa ectomycorrhiza microbial communities from riparian zone in the Pacific Northwest, United States - 17_EM | ecosystem: Host-associated > Plants > Roots > Unclassified | place... | reverse complement strand
TTGCCGCGCCGCCGTATGACCGCCGCGACCGCACAATGGAGGGGTGACACCGATGAGCCTCGACGACCCCGCCCCCGCCCCCTTCGCGGAGGCGGACCTCCCGTGGAGTCACCCCCTGGCCGGCGGGCTGTCCCGGCTCGGCCGGCGGATCAAGCTGGGCGACCGGAAGCATCCGTGGGTGCTGGACACGGCCCTGATCGTCCTGGTCGCGGTGATGTTCTGCGTGCCGGACCTGGTGGACGACGACGACGGCCGACGGCGCGGCTTCGACAACAGCTTCATCCATCTGCCCTGGCCCGCGACCATCGCCCTCCAGGCCGGACTGATCCTGCCGCTGCTGTGGCGGCGCCGCAGACCGACGCTCGCCTTCGCCGTCATCGCCGCGGTGTTCTTCGTCCAACTCGGGCTGGGCGCCTGGCTGCGCGCCGACGTCGCCCTGCTGATCTCCCTCTACAGCCTTGCCCTGCACGGGCAGTTGCGGCGGCTGCCGATCGCCTGCGCCGTCACCGCCTGCGCCCTGGGGCTGTTCGCCGTCCGGCTGCCGTCCCAAGTGCCCTTCCTGGACGCGCTGTTCGTCCTGTTCAGCACGATCACCGCGGCCGTGGCGCTCGGTCTCGTCGTCCGCATCCGGCGCGCCCAGCTCGCCGTACTGCGCGATCGCGCGGCCCGCCTGGAGATCGAACGCGACCAGCGCTCCAAACTGGCCGCCGCCGCCGAACGCACCCGCGTGGCACGGGAGATGCACGACATCATCGGCCACAACCTCTCCGTCATCATCACCCTCGCCGACGGCGGCGCCTACGCCACCGACCTCGCCCCCGAGCGAGGAAAGCAGGCCCTCCTCCTCATCGGCGACACCGGCCGCCAGGCGCTCGGTGAACTGCGCCGCATGCTGGGCGTGTTGCGCGTCCAGACCGGCACGCCCGACGCCCTCGAACTCAGCCCGCAGCCCGGCATCGCCGACCTCGACGCCCTGTGCGCCCGTATCCGCGCGGCCGGTCCCCAGGTCGTGTACCGCACCGGCGGCGACCCGGCCGCGCTCGACCGCGGGGTCCAACTCACCGTGTACCGCATCGTGCAGGAGGCGCTCACCAACGCCCTCAAGCACGCGGGCCACGACACCCGCGTCGACCTGACGGTGAACGTCGAGGACGCACGGGTGCGCATCGACTGCCACGACACCGGCCCGGGCACAGCCACCGCCGGACCCGCACCCAGCCACGACGAAGGACACGGACTCGCCGGCATGAGAGAACGCGCCGCCCTCTACCACGGCACCGTCACCGCGGGCCCGGCCCCCGGCGGCGGCTGGACGGTACGGGCCACCCTCGACCCCACCCCGCTCACCGGGACGACCGGGACGACCGGGACGATTGAGGGAGCGGTATGACGACCGTCCTCATCGTGGACGACCAGCCCCTCCAACGCCTGGGATTCCGGATGCTGTTGGAGGCCAACCCCGACACCGAGGTGGTCGGCGAGGCCGCGCACGGCGGCGAGGCGGTACGCATGGCGGCCGAGCTGCGTCCCGACGTGATCCTGATGGACGTACGCATGCCGGGTATGGACGGCATCGAGGCCACCCGCCGGGTCGTCGCGGCCGGCGACCGCTCCCGCGTCCTCATCCTGACCACCTTCGACCTCGACGAGTACGCCCACGAGGCACTCCGCGCGGGAGCCAGCGGCTTTCTCCTCAAGGACGCCCACCCCGAGGAACTCCTCGCCGGTATCCGCGCGGTGGCCTCCGGCGACGCGGTCATCGCCCCCGCGCTCACCCGCCGCCTGCTGGACGCCTACGCCCAGCACCTGCCCAAGAGTTCACAGGCCGGACCGGCGACGCCACCCGCGACGGACGACCCCCGCATCCGCGCCCTCACCGAACGCGAGCGCGAGATCCTCGTCGCCATGGGCCGGGGCTGGACCAACGGCGAGATCGCCGAGCGCCTCTTCCTCTCCGAGTCCACGGTGAAGACCCATGTCGGCCGCGTTCTGGCGAAGGTCGGCGCCCGCGACCGCATCCAGGCGGTGATCCTCGCCTACGACCTCGGCCTCGCCCGCCCCAACTCTCCCGACCAGTAGGCCGAGTTGTCTCCAGGGCTGTCCCTAGGCATCGTGAAACCTTAGGTTGCACTGCCCGCACGCACAGCTTCGTAGCCGAGGCGGACGCTGCGGCGCATCGGGACAACTGTTGTTTCCCATGGTCGAGATCAAAGGGGCTGTGTCCCGCAGAACGATGTTGAGCGCCATGGCGGCGACGGCGACCGCGGCGACCGCGGCAACCGTGCCGCTGACCGTCGCGGCACCGAGCGCCGAAGCCACGCCACAGGCGAGACCCGATCTGCTCTACGTCGGCACGTGGAACGGCGGGCAGGTCTACGGGGTCCAAGATCGCCCTCGCACCGCTCTTCCTGCTGTTCTTCGGCATCGGCCTCTGGTCGAAGATCAACATCGCCGTCACGGGTGTGTCCCTTCGCCGTCTTCTACAACGTCTACCTCGGCCTGCGCCTGCGCGAACGGGAACTCGTCGAGATCGTCCAGGTGATGGGCGGCCGCCGCCACCACGTCCTCGGCTACGTCACGATCCCCACCCTCGCCGCCCCCTTCTTCGCCGCCCTCAAAACCGGCGGCCCCCTCGCCATCCTGGGCGTCATCGGCGGCGAGTTCATCGCCTCCTCCGAAGGCGTCGGCCACGAACTCTTCACCTCGGCCATGAACCTCGACGCCGCGACCGAGTTCGCCGGCCTGATCGTCCTGGTGGTGATGACCCTCATCCTCAACGGCGTGTTGAGCTGGCTCGACAAGTACGCGCTGAAGCGACTGGGACTCGGTCCACGGAGGCCGAACGAGCGACGCGCCGGTTGACCACCGGCCCACAACATCCCTGCTCAACGCGGGTTTCCCACCCGTCCCCCCGACGGGCAACAGGAAACCCGTCGACCCCACGACTCCCCCGGGACAGGCTGATCCCGTCAGCACGAAGCACCGCCTGCGACGACGCAGGAGACCCACTAGGGGGAAACATGCGCACGATGTTCCGCGCCGCCGTCACGTTCGCGACCGCCGCCACCGCTCTGGTCGCGATGAGCGGGGCGGCCCAGGCGAAGCCCGCCGACGAGACGCCCTGGGACGGGTGCCCGTCCGGGGCGGTCTGCATCTACGGCGAGGGAGTGGTCCCGGCCAACAACCCGCACCCGACCAACGTGTACTACAGCTACGGCGCCCACAACCTCAGCAACCAGTTCGGCCAGCACTGGATCCTCAACAACCAGACCGGCGGCGCGTCCGCGAGCCTGTGCAACGGGTCCAACGGCACGAACTGCACCACGACGATCGCCCAGGACAACGGCCTCCGCGTCGACTTCACGCCCATCAACTCCATCACCCTCAACAGGCCGTAGCGGGAACCTTCGCCACGGGGGAACACCGCCGGGACCGGTCCAAACCGGTCCCGGCGGTTCCGTTCTCGCCACTCCGGGTGAAACGCTTGGCCCGCTGTCCGACCCCCGCAGTAACCTGGGCATTCGCCGTCCCACGATCCGGGCAGGCCAGTGCCAGGGGAGATGCCTTGGGGGATCAGCAGTACGACGACGCGGGCGTGGACCGGTCCGACCAGCCGGGAAGCACCGCACAGGCCACGTCGTCCTTTCCCGCGCAGCTGAGACGGCTGCGCCGGGAGCGCGGCCTGTCGCTGGCCGATCTCGCACGTCAGACGCACTACAGCAAGGGCTATCTCAGCAAGATCGAGACCGGCGTCAAGCGGGCGACCGTCGACGTGGCCCGCCAGTGCGACCACATCCTGCGCGCCGAGGGCGAGTTGCTCCGGCTGGTGCGCGAGGCCGCCCCGGCCGAGCGCGGCGCCGGGACGTCCGCCGACACCGGTACGCCCGCCTGTCCGTATCGTGGACTGTCGGCGTTCACCCCGCAGGACGCGGCCTGGTTCTTCGGCCGGGAGCGGGCCACGGCCGCGCTCGTCGAGCGGGTCTTCCAACGCGTCGGCGGCGGACCGCTGTTGCTCGTCGCCCCGTCCGGCGCCGGCAAGTCCTCGCTCCTGAACGCCGGTCTCGTCCCGGCACTGCGCCGCCCCGGCGGCTTCCCGATGCCGGGCGCCGAGCGCTGGCCGGTGGTCGCGCTCACGCCCACCGCCCATCCGCTGGCCGAACTCCTCGAACGTACGGCGAAGGTCCTCGGCAGCGATCTCGACCTCACCGCCCAGCAGGTGACCGACCGCCCGGAGGTGTTACTGGAAGCGGTCCGAGCCCGCTCGGAGGGGGCCCCGGCCGGATCCGACGGCCGCCGCCCGCCACCGACTCTCCCGGTGCTGCTGGTCGACCAGTTCGAGGAGTTGTTCACCCTCTGCTCCGACGAGAGCGAGCGACGCGCCTTCGTCCGGGTCCTGTGGGCGCTGTCCACCGGCCCGGACCCCGCCGTCGTCGTGCTCGGCGTCCGCGCCGACTTCACCGGCCGCTGCCTCGAACTCCCGGAACTGGCCCCGGTGTTCACCGACGGACTGTTCGTCCTGCTCCCCATGTCCGTGGCGGAACTGCGCGCATCCATCACCCGCCCCGCCGAACTCGCCGGCGTCACCCTCGAACCCGGCCTGGTCCCCCTCCTCCTGCGCGACGCCGGACTGCGCGACGAACCGGGCACCGTGGACCGTTCCAACACCCCCGACGACACCCCGTCCGGCGCCCTGCCCCTCGTCTCCCACGCCCTCCTCGCCACCTGGCAGCAGCGCGAGGACAGCACCCTCACCGTCGCCGGGTACGAGCGCACCGGCGGCATCCAGGGCGCCATCGCCCGCACCGCCGAGACCGTGTTCGCCCAGCTGTACCCGGCCGAGCAGAAGACCATCCGGCGCGTCCTGTCCCGGCTCGTCCACGTGTCCGACGAGGGGACCGTCGCGACCCGGCGCCGCGCCAGCCGCAGCGCCCTGATGGAACAACTCGCCGACGCGGACGCCGCGTCGGCCGCCCTCGACGTCTTCGTGCAGGCCCGGCTGATCACCGTGGACCGGGACACCGTCGAGATCACCCACGAGGCCCTGCTGCACGCCTGGCCCCGGCTGCGCGACTGGATCCACGCCGACCGCGCCGGACTCCTCATCCACCAGCAACTCGCCCACGCCGCCGCCGAATGGGAGCGCGAGGACCGTGACCCGTCCGCCCTCTACCGTGGCACCCGCCTCGACACGGTCCGTTCCTGGGCCGACGAACTCGACGGGCGCAGCCGCCTCGGCCCCCGCGAAGAGGCCTTCCTCGAAGTCAGCCAGGCGGAGGAGAACACCCGTCAACATCTGGCGAGACGTCAGATCCGGTTCCGGCAGGTCCTGTTCGCGACTCTCGCCGTCCTCCTCGGTCTCGCCGTGACCGCGGGCGGCCTCGCCTACCAGCAGCGCGCGAGCGCCCTCGACCAGGAGCGCGTCGCCCGCTCCCAGGCCCTCGCCGTGCAGTCCACCTCCCTGGCCGGCGGCCAGCCCGAGGCCTCGATGCTGCTCGCCGAGGAGGCCTACCGCACCGACCGCACCCCCGAGGCCCGCGGCGCCCTCCTCAGCACTCAGTCCCAGGCCTTCTCCGCCCGCCTCGTCGGCCACCACGGTCCGGTCAACGCGGTCGCCTTCGCACCGAACGGCCGCCTCCTCGCGACGGCCGGCGCGCACGGCACCGTACAACTGCGCCGCACCGCCGACCACCGGACGACCGCCACGCTCACCCTTCCCGGCCGGGTCCGTTCGGTCGGCTTCAGCCCCGACGGGGCCACCGTCGCGGCGACGTCGAGCGATGGACCGGTCCGGATCTGGGGCACCGCCGACCACCGGCTGCGGACCCTGCTGCCCGCGAGCACCACCGGCGCCCGCGCCCTCGCCTTCGACCCGCGCGGCCGTATCCTCGCGGTCACCGGTGAGACTGGAACGGTCCAACTGTGGGACATCGGCGGCGACAACCCGACCGAGGTACGGCTCGCCGGGCACACCGGCCGGGTCAACACGCTGGCCTACGCGCCCGACGGGCGGACCCTCGCCTCGGGCGGCTCCGACCGGACCGTACGGCTGTGGGACACCGACCGGGGACGGCCGATCGCCGTGCTCGAGGGGCACACCGACGAAGTGCTCGGGGTGGCGTTCGCGCCGGACGGGCGGAGCGTGGCCTCCGGGGGCGTCGACCGGACCGTACGCCTGTGGGACGTGGCCTTGCACCGGTCCACGGCGACCCTGACCGGACACAGCGACGACGTCAACGCCGTCGCCTACACCCCTGACGGCTCCACGGTCGTCAGCGCGGGCGGCGACGGCACGACCCGGCTGTGGGACGTGCGCACCGGACGGCCGGCCGCGATCCTCTCCGGTCACACCGACTACGTGATGTCCGTCGCAGTCAACTCCACCGGGACGACCCTCGCCACCGGCGGCTTCGACCAGTCGGTGGTGCTGTGGGACCTGCGTGGACCGGTCCTGACGGCCCGCCCGTTCACCGAGGTCTCGCAGGCCGCGTACAGCCCGGACGGGAGACTCCTCGCGACCGCCGACGCGGACCACACCGTCCGGCTGTGGGACGTGGCCCGACGCCGGGTCGTGACGACGTTCACCGGCCACCGCGAGAGCGTGTTCTCGGTGGCGTTCGCCCCGGACGGCCGCACCCTCGCGTCGGCGGGCTCGGACGGCACGATCCGGCTCTGGGACGTCCGCACGCACCGCGCGCTCGCGACCCTCACCGGCCACACCGGGGACGTCTTCTCCGTCGCGTTCGCACCCGACGGACGCACCCTCGCCTCCGCCGGCGCCGACCGCACGGTCCGCGTCTGGGATGGCCACGGTCACCGTCAACTCGCCGTCCTCAAAGGCCACTTGGACTCCGCCAACGATGTCACGTTCAGCCCGGACGGCCGCACCCTCGCCAGCGCGGGCGACGACCTGACCGTACGCCTGTGGGACACCGCGACCCACCGCCCGCTCGCCACCCTCACCGGCCACACCGGCGCGGTGCGGGGCGTGGCCTTCAGCCCCGACGGACGGACCCTCGCGACCAGCGGCAACGACGGCACCGTCCGCCTCTGGGACGTCCGCCACCGCCGCTTCGAGGCCTCCCTCACCGGCCACACCGGATCAGTGCGCGGCATCGCCTTCTCACCGGACGGTCACCTCCTCGCGAGCAGCGGCAGCGACCGTACGGTACGGCTCTGGGACCTGGCCGGGCGGCGGCCGTGGGCCACGCTCACCGGGCACACGAACGCGGTGTGGGGCGTCGCGTTCGCGCCCGACGGACGGACCCTCGCGAGCGGCAGCAACGACGGGACCGTACGACTGTGGGACCTGGACCTCGGCGCCCAGCTGACCCGAATCTGCCTTCTGCGGAAGGCAATTGGTCCCCAGGAGCGCAAGACGCTGATGCCGGGGCTGCCCGTGTCCTTCACTCCCGCGTGTGCGAAGCCCTGAGCGCGGAGGGCCAAGTGCCCCTGGTGGGAGGGGGTTTCCTCAGGGTTTCCCGTTGCCCTTCAGGGTGGGGTGGCGCCGGGTTCTCGACCGGCCGTACTCCGGTCGGCAGGCTGGTGCACGACCACTCACCGACCACAGAAAACGGGGGTCCCGGCATGCTCCGGCGGACCGGAATCATCGGCACACTCATCGGGCTCTTCGCCCTCCTGCTCTGGGCACCCGCGGCCGTCGCTGCTCCGGCGGCAAGCGGCTGCGGTGTCCTCGCCCCGGGCGGTTCGGCCGCCGGGCAGAGCGCGATCGCCGCGGCCTGCGCCCAGGTCGACGCGGGCACCTGGTACACGTGGGGCGGCGGCCACGGCGCGCAGCCAGGCGCCACCTACGGCCAGGTCGACCCCACCGACCCGGCCAGCGAACACGACCCCGAGCGGCTCGGCTTCGACTGCTCGGGCCTGGTGCGGTACGCCTACGCGCAGGCCGCCGGCTCCGACATCCTCAACGGCGACGCGAGCCGGCAGTACTACACGACCCGCGCCGCCGCCCGCTTCACCGCCGCCCAGGGCCTCGCCCCGCTGCTCCCCGGCGACCTGCTGGCCTACGGCGACTCGGCGGACCTGCACCACATCGCGATCTACCTCGGCGCGGGCAAGATGGTCGAGGCCAAGCAGTCCGGCACGCATCTGATGGTCAGCGATGTCCGCCTGAGCCCCGACTACTTCGGGGCCGTCCGCGTCAACACCGGTGCGGTGACAGGGCAGGTCTTCCGGACCTGGGGCACCGGCGTCTGGACGAAAACCGCACCCTCGGTCGGCGCCACGCGCGTCTACGCCTTCCCCGGTCCGACCAGCATCCGCGTCGAGTGCCAGAAGCACGCGGAGACCGTCACCTCCGACGGCTACACCAATGACGCCTGGGCCTATCTGCCCGACTACAAGGCCTGGATGACCAACATCTACATCCAGGGCCCGGCCTGGCTGGACGGCGTCCCCACCTGTACCTGACCACCCGCACCTGATAAATCCCGTGCTTCACCACCCCGGGCTTCTCTACACTCGCCACATCCGTTGACGAGTGAGGGGAGCCCGGCCGTGCGTGACAACACCGCTGTCGTCGTTCCCCGTTCGCGGTACGAGGTGATCCTCGTGTCTTCGGCCGTCCGGTGTCCGCTGCGCGGCCGACACCGGATGCCCGTGACGTGACAGCTTCTTGACGCTCCGTCAAATCACCTCACCTGCACGGGAATTGCGCTGCCCTGTATGGAATCACTTTCGAAAGGCCACGGGCCGTGCGCACCGAACGCCCTCTCACCACCCCGCTCTCCGCCGTCCGCAACCTGGGCATCCTCGCCCACGTCGACGCCGGCAAGACCACCGTCACCGAGCGGTTCCTCTACCTCACCGGCACCACCCACAAGCGCGGTGAGGTCCACGACGGCACGACCGTCACCGACTTCGACCCCCAGGAGCGCGACCGTGGGATCACCATCTTCGCCGCGGCCGTCACCTGCGCCTGGGACGGTCACCGGATCAACCTGATCGACACCCCGGGCCATGTCGACTTCGCCGACGAGGTGGAACGGTCCCTGCGTGTCCTCGACGGCGCGATCGCGGTGTTCGACGCCGTCGCGGGCGTGGAGCCGCAGAGCGAGTCGGTGTGGCGCCAGGCCGACCGGTACGGCGTGCCGCGTATCGCCTTCGTCAACAAGCTCGACCGCGCGGGCGCCGACCTCGACACGGCCGTCGCCTCGATCCGGGAGCGGCTCCATCCGGCGCCGCTGGTGGTGCAGTTGCCGATCGGCACGGAGGACGGCTTCACCGGCGTCGTCGACCTGCTGCGGCTACGGGCCCTGGTGTGGACCGACGGCAGCGACACGGCGGAGGAAGTCCCGGTCCCGGAAAGCCTGTTGGAGGAGGCGCGGCGACGCAGGCGACTGCTGGAGGAGGCGGTGGCGGAACTGCACGCGGGTGCGCTGGAGGAGTTCTACGACGAATCGGCCCTGTCCGCCGAGACGTTGAGCTCCGCGCTGCGCGACCTCACCCGCACCGGCGACGGTGTGGTCGTGCTGTGCGGCTCGGCCTACCGCAACCGTGGCATCGAGCCGCTGCTGGACGCCGTAGTGGCGTATCTGCCCTCGCCGTCGGACGTACCGGCGGTGCGGGGGACGTACGACGGTGGCGAGCAGGAGCGGGCGGCCGATCCTCAACTGCCGTTCTCCGCACTGGCGTTCAAGGTGAGTGCGACCGCGACCGGGCGGCTGACGTATCTGCGGATCTATTCGGGCACGATCGAGAAGGGAGACACGGTGTGGGACCCGGGCGTACGGCGCACCGAGCGGATCGGGCGCATCCTGCGGGTGCAGGCCGACCGGCACGAGCGGCTGGACCGGGCGGTCGCCGGGGACATCGTCGCCGTGGTCGGGCTGAAGTCCGCCCGCGCCGGCTCGACCCTGTGCGCACCTGACGCCCCGCTCGTCCTCGAACCGCCCACGGTCGCCGACCCGGTGGTCTCCGTGGCGGTGGAGGCGCGCAGGAGCACCGACACCGATCGACTGGCTTCGGCATTGGCCCGACTGGCCGAGGAGGACCCCTCGTTGGTCGTCCGGACCGACGCCGAGACCGGCCAGACGGTCCTGTCCGGCATGGGCGAACTGCACCTGGAGGTCGCGGTGGAGAAGATCCGCCAGGCCACCGGTGTGGAGGTCAACGTCGGCCGCCCCAGGGTCGCTTACCGGGAGACGGTCGTGCGAGGGGTGTCCGGACTGGTGTACCGGCACGTCAAACAGGACGGAGGATCAGGGCAGTTCGCGCATGTGGTGCTCGATGTCGAGCCGCTCGACGGTCTCGGCTTCGAGTTCCGCTCGGCGGTCGTCGGCGGGCGGGTGCCGCAGGAGTACGTCCGCTCGGTGGAGGCCGGGTGCCGTGACGCCCTCACCGAGGGGCCGATCGACGGCTTCCCGGTGACCGGGCTGCGCGTCACGCTGACCGACGGGGCGACCCATGTGAAGGACTCCTCGGAGCAGGCGTTCCGCACGGCCGGTCGGCTAGGCCTGCGGGAAGCCCTGCGCGCCTGTACGACGGTCCTCCTCGAACCGGTCGTCGAGGTCACCGTCACCGTGCCCGAGGACGCCGTCGGCGGAGTACTCGGCGACCTGGCCGCACGGCGCGGCCGCGTCACCGGCTCGACGACCCGCACGGGTTCGGCGATCGTCACGGCGACCGTGCCGCTGGCCGAACTCTTCGGCTACGCAACGCGGTTGCGCAGCCGGACACAGGGCCGGGGCACGTTCACCGCCCGGCCGACGGGGTATGCGCCCGCGCCGGGTGCGGTGACCGTCCGATGACGGTGGCGGGTGCGGACCGAAGGGGGAGCTTCGGCCCGCACCCGCCACGTACTGAGGGACTCCGGGTGGTCTCCATGGACTCCCGGGGGTCTCACGGGCTCCCGGGATTTCGGAGACTCCCGAGGTCTCAGGGGTACGAGACCACCGTGGACGGGATCGTCGACGTGCCCGAAGTCGGCGAGCCCGTCTCGTTGATGACGTGCTCGTACTGGCCCTGCCCGCCGAGCGAGACGACCAGCAGGTCGTGGAACTTCACGCCCGAACGGTTCGGTGCCGCGAAGCCGTTGTGCTGCACGATCGTCGGGGCGACGTTGTAGTAGCAGTAACTGCCCAGGCCCCAGCCCTCGTGCACGGTCACGCTGTCGGCGACCTTGTACGCGGCGTAGCCCTTGATCGAGCCGTTCTGGATGGCCGCCTGGTTCGGGGCGTCGTACGCCTTCTCGTTCTGGAAGAAGATCGTGCGGCCCCGCTCGCCGTTCCACTGCACGTCGTACTTGTTGAAGTGCTCGACGAACAGGCCGGTGGCCAGCACGTCGGCGCCGTTGACGACGAGGCCGTAGTCGGCCCGGTTGGTGTCCCAGCCGATGCCCGTGCCGTGGTCGGCGCGCCAGAGCCAGGTGTGGTCGACGATGGTGTGGCGGTTGTTGATGACCATGCTGGTGGTGGCCTTGCCCGCGCCCGCGCCGCCGATCCGGACGAACACGTCCTGCACGGTGGTCGGGTTGGCGGAGTGGTCCGTCGTCGTGCCCGACGGGCCGACTTCCAGCAGGGTGTTCGAGTTGACGGTGCCCGCGTCGATCAGGAACCCGGCCAGCCGTACGCCGTCGACGTCGGCGGTCTTCAGGGCCGCAACTCCGTTGTCGGGGACGAGAGTTGCGTAACCCAGGCCCAGCACAATGGTGTTGGCGCGGTTCACCTGGATCGGCTGGTCCAGGTGGTAGATCCCCGGGGTCAGCAGGAGGTGAAGTCCCTGTGTGAGCGCCTGGTTGAGGGTGGCGGCCGTGACGCCCGGCTTCGCGACGTAGAACTGGGAGAGGGACAGCGAGGTGCCGCGGGGTGTGCCGTTGCCCCACGTCACCCCGCTCGCGTTGGTGCGCTTCTCCGGGAGGAAGACGCGGTACTCAGTGCCGTTGAGATAGAGGAAGGGCTTCTCGCGGGAGACCGGGGTCGTGGCCAGCGTGGTGTACACCGGGTTCGGGAAGCCCTGTGCCGGTGCGCCCTGCACGCCTGAAAACACCATGTTCCAGACGCCGTTGAGCCAGCTGCCGATCACGCTGTCCCGGGTGTACCACTGCTGTTGCGAGTACGGCTGGACCTGGCCGTCGATCCGGCTGTCGGCGATGTAGCCGCCGCTGGCCCAACCGTAGCCGTTCGGGGAGAGGTTGAGGCTGCCGCGCACATGCATACGACGGAAGGGGGCCGCCTGAGCCACGGCCCACCTGTTCGTACCGCTGACGGGCACGAGCGCGAGGTTCTCCGCCGAACGCCAGAAGTTCTGGGTGGCGTTGCCGTTGAACCAGCCGGCGTCGACCGTGATGTCACCGTTGATCGTGGTGTCGTCGGGGGAGAGGCCGAGCCCGGAGATCGAGGTGTAGAAGCCGAGTTGGGCGTTGAGACCGCTGTACGTGCCCGGCTTGAACAGCAGTTGATAGCGGCCCGTGCCGAACTGGGCCGTCTCCTGCTGGGCGAAGATCTGGTCCAGCCTGGCCTGGATGCCGGCGGTGGACGGGTCGAAGACGATCACGTTGGGGCCGAGATCGCCGCCGCCCGGCAGGGCGGCAAGTGGCTTGTTCGCGGCGGGAGTTGTGGGGGCGGCGGAGGCGGGGGTGGGCAGTCCGGCCAGCGCGGTCACGGCTGCGGCCGCACCGAGAACGGTTCTGCGGGGAACTGAGGACATGTCGCGGCTCTCCTTGTTCATGAAATGAACGCCGGTGGGGTTGGGAGCGCTCTCTCGCGGGGGAATGCTTCAGGTCCGTGAACGCGGCCGTCAAGAGGTACGACCGAGTTCGACGAGTGGCGTCCAAACTCTTGACGCCTTTGGCTTCCGAGGTTTAACTCACGTCCTAAATTAAGTCGTGAGTGCATTCCCTGAAGGGACACCCGGAGTATGCGCAGCATCCGAGCCGCGGCCGTAGGCGCCGTCACCATGTCACTCGCCCTAGCGGCCACGGCCTGCGGAGGCGGTTCGTCCACGGGTGGGGGATCCAACGACTCGCCCAAGACGCTCACCTACTGGGCCTCCAACCAGGGCGCCAGCATCGCGATCGACAAGAAGGTCCTCCAGCCCGAGCTCGAGAAGTTCAAGAAGCAGACCGGCATCACCGTGAAGCTGGAGGTCGTGCCCTGGTCCGATCTCCTCAACCGCATCCTCACGGCGACGACTTCCGGCCAGGGCCCCGACGTCCTGAACATCGGCAACACCTGGAGCGCCTCCCTCCAGGCCACCGGTGCCTTCCTGCCGTGGAGCACGGCCAACTTCGCGAAGATCGGCGGCAAGGACCGCTTCGTAGACTCCGCGCTCGGCTCCACCGGCGCCACCGGCAAGGACCCGGCCGCCGTCCCGCTGTACTCGATGGCGTACGCGCTCTACTACAACAAGCAGATCTTCGCCGACGCGGGCATCTCCCAACCGCCCGCCACCTGGGCCGAGGTGGTCGCCGACGGAAAGAAGATCGAGGCGAAGGGCAAGCAGGCGCTCGGTGCCGAGGGCGCCAACGTCTCCGAGAACATCCACCACACCTTCGTCTTCGCCAAGCAGCACGGCGCCGAGTTCTTCACCGCCGACGGCAAGGCCGACTTCACCAACGACGGTGTCGTGGCGGCCGTCAAGCAGTACGTCGACCTGATGGCCAAGGACAAGGTCATCCCGGTCGGCAACGCCGAGTACGCGCAGAACCAGTCGGTCAGTGACTTCGCCAAGGGCAAGACGGCGATGCTGATGTGGCAGTCGGCCTCCGCCAACCTCAAGTCCCAGGGGATGAGCGAGAGTTCGTACGGCATCGCCCCGATACCCGTGCAGTCCGGCAGCCCGGGCACCGGCGTACAGACCAACTCGATGGTGGCCGGCATCAACCTCGCCGTCTTCAAGAACACGAACAACTTGGACGGTTCCACCAAGTTCGTGAAGTTCATGACGAGCGACGCCGAGCAGAAGATCCTCAACACCGCCTACAGCTCCATCCCGCCGGTGAAGACCGCGCAGGAGGACACCGCGTTCAACACCCCCGCGAACGCCGTCCTGAAGAACACCCTCGCCACCAGCGCCGCCGCGCTGCCGCAGGTCGCCGACGAGTCGCAGTTCGAGACGGCGGTCGGCACGGCCGTCAAGAACCTGTTCGCCGACGCCGCCGCCGGCCGCGCGGTCACGACAGCGTCGGTCAAGGCGGAGCTCGAAAAGGCTCAGCAGCAGATGCCGGCGAAGTGAGTGCGACTGTGACGAGCACTGTCACCCCGGAGGCCGCCGTGCGGAAGAACCCTTCCGACCCGGCGGCCCCCGGCCCGCGCCGGCGGCGCGGCGAACGGATCCGCCGTATCGGACTGCCCTACCTGCTGCTCCTGCCCGCCCTGATCCTCGAACTCCTGGTCCACCTGGTGCCGATGGTCATCGGCATCGTCATGAGCTTCAAGGAGCTCACCCAGTTCTACATCCGCGACTGGGGCACCGCGCCCTGGACCGGTTTCGGCAACTACAAGGTCTCGGTGGACTTCAGCGCCCCCGTCGGCAAGTCGCTGCTGCACTCTTTCTTCGTCACCGTCGCGTTCACCCTGCTGTCGGTCGCCTTCTGCTGGCTGCTCGGCACGGTCACCGCGATCTACATGCAGGACAACTTCCGCGGCCGGGGATTCCTGAGAGCGCTCTTTCTGATCCCCTACGCACTGCCGGTCTACGCGGCCGTCATCACCTGGGTCTTCATGTTCCAGCACGACAACGGCCTGGTGAACCACGTCCTGCACGACCAGCTGCACATCACCAGCAAGCCGTCGTTCTGGCTGATCGGCGACAACAGCTTCTACGCGCTGCTCATCGTGCACGTGTGGAAGGGCTGGCCGTTCGCCTTCCTCATCGTCATGGCCGGCCTGCAGAACATCCCCAAGGAGCTGTACGAGGCCGCGTCCATCGACGGCGCCGGCATGTTGCAGCAGATCCGCCGCATCACCCTGCCGTCGCTGCGCCCGGTCAACCAGGTGCTGGTCCTCGTCCTGTTCCTGTGGACGTTCAACGACTTCAACACGCCGTACGTCCTGTTCGGCAGGGCGGCACCCGAGGCCGCGGACCTCATCTCGGTGCACATCTACCAAGCCTCGTTCGTCACCTGGAACTTCGGCACCGGCTCGGCCATGTCGGTCCTGCTGCTCCTGTTCCTGCTCGTCGTCACCGGCGTGTATCTCGTCATCACCTCACGCGGACGGAGGTCGGCCGATGTCTAGTGCCAGTTCCCCGATGGCCCCGCCCCGCTCCTTCATCTGGTCGCGGCGGATCTTCCTCACCCTGCTCGCCGGCTTCGTCCTGGTGCCGGTGTACGTCATGCTCTCCAGCTCCCTGAAACCGCTCTCGGACGTCACGGGCAAGTTCCGCTGGCTGCCGAGCGGCCTCACGATCCGCCCGTACATCGACATCTGGTCGACGGTCCCGCTCGCGAAGTACTTCATGAACTCGCTGATCGTGTCCGTCGCGGCCACGGTCTGCTCGGTGGTGATCGCGGTCTTCGCCGCGTACGCCGTCAGTCGCTACGAGTTCCGCGGCAAGCGCGTCTTCACGGTCACCGTCCTGTCGACCCAGATGTTCCCGGGCATCCTCTTCCTCCTCCCGCTGTTCCTCCTCTACGTCAACATCGGCAACGCCACGGGCATCGCCCTGTTCGGCTCGCGCGGCGGCCTGATCCTGACGTATCTCACCTTCTCCCTGCCCTTCTCCATCTGGATGCTGATCGGCTACTTCGACTCCGTGCCAAGGGACTTGGACGAGGCGGCGCTGGTCGACGGCTGCGGACCGCTCGGCGCACTGCTGCGCGTCGTCGTACCGGCCGCGATCCCCGGCATCGTCGCGGTCGCCGTCTACGCCTTCATGACCGCGTGGGGAGAAGTGCTCTTCGCCTCCGTCATGACGAACGACTCGACCCGCACGCTCGCCGTCGGACTCCAGGGCTACTCCACGCTCAACGACGTGTACTGGAACCAGATCATGGCCGCCTCGCTGGTCGTCAGCGTGCCCGTGGTCGCCGGCTTCCTGCTGCTGCAGCGCTATCTCGTCGCCGGGCTGACGGCGGGCGCCGTCAAGTGACCGACCCGACCAACTCCGCTGACCGTAAAGGGACTTCAGTGACCATCGATTTCGCCGCACTCCCGCACGACTTCCTGTGGGGCACGGCCACCGCGGCGTACCAGATCGAGGGAGCCGTCGCCGAGGACGGACGCGCGCCGTCGATCTGGGACACCTTCTCGCACACTCCCGGAAAGATCGCGAACGACGACAACGGCGACGTCGCCTGCGACCACTACCACCGCTGGCGCGAGGACCTCGGCCTGATGCGCGAACTCGGCGCCAATGCCTACCGGTTGTCGATCGCCTGGCCCCGGGTGATCCCCGGCGGCGACGGCCCGACGAATCCCAAGGGCCTCGCGTTCTACGACGAGTTGGTGGACGGACTCCTGGAGGCGGGCATCACCCCCTCCGTCACCCTCTACCACTGGGACCTGCCCCAGGCCCTCCAGGACCGCGGCGGCTGGCCCGAGCGAGCCACCGCCGAGCACTTCGCCGCGTACGCCTCGGTCATGGCCGAACGCCTCGGCGATCGCGTCACCCACTGGACGACCCTCAACGAGCCCTCCTGCTCGGCCTGGATCGGCCACCTCGAAGGCAAGATGGCCCCGGGTTGGACCGATCTAACGGCCGCCGTCCGCGCCTCCTACCACCTGCTGCTGGGCCACGGCCTGGCCGCCCAGGCGATCCGCGCCGCCGCCCCGAACGCCCAGGTCGGCATCGTCAACAACCTCTCCACGGTGTATCCCGCGAGCGACCGCGACGAGGACGTACAGGCGGCCCGCCGGCAGGACGGCCACGTCAACCGCTGGTGGCTGGACCCGATCCACGGCCGCGGCTTCCCGGCGGACATGGTCGAGACGTACGGCGTCGAACTCCCGGAACAGCCGGGCGACTTGGCGACCATCGCCGCCCCGCTCGACTGGCTCGGCCTGAACTACTACTTCCCGGCGACCGTCGCGGACGACCCCACCGGCCCCGCCCCCTACACCCGCGCCATACGCCGCCTCGGCGTCCCGCGCACCGGCATGGACTGGGAGATCGACGCGTCCGGCATCGAGACCCTGCTGCTCCGCCTCACCGAGGAGTACGACCCCCGCAGGATCTACGTCACCGAGAACGGTTCCTCGTTCCCCGACGTCGTACGCCCCGACGGCACCGTCGACGACCCGGAACGTCAGGACTACCTGGTCCAGCACCTCGCCGCCTGCGCCTCGGCGGCCCGCAAGGGCGCCCCGCTGGCCGGCTACTTCGCCTGGTCGCTGCTCGACAACTTCGAGTGGGCGTACGGCTACGAGAAGCGTTTTGGACTGGTCCACGTGGACTACGAGACCCAGGTCCGCACGATCAAGGGCTCCGGCCGCCGGTACGCGGACATCATCCGCGACCACCGCAGCCGGGCCCGGCGCGCGGCCTGAGCAAGGCCGCCCCGGTGGGCGCGGGCGGGGGAGCCCGCACCCACCGGGGCACCACCACCCTCATATCTGTCATGCGCACGACAGTCAGCTGTACGTCAGCACGAGCACCCCCAGAAGGAGATCCGCCCCTCAAGGAGACCCGCATGCCCGCACGCACCCTGCTCACCGCGCTCACCGCACTGGCCCTGCTCTCCGCCACCCCTGCCCTCGCGGCCCCCGCCCCGCAGGCCGCGGCCGCCGCGACCTGGGACACCGACCGAGCGGCAGCCGCCTACGCCGCGAACCCGGCCGCCGTCACCGCCTCCGGCAGCGAGAACGCCGGTACCACCCCCGGCCTCGCCTTCGACGGCGACGGCGCGACCCGCTGGTCCAGCAACTTCGCCGACGACGCCTGGATCCGCCTCGACCTCGGCACGACGATCCGCATCGACCGCGTCACCCTCGACTGGGAGACCGCCTACGGCAAGAGATACGTCCTGGAGGTCTCCAAGAACGGCACCGACTGGACGCCGTTCTACACGGAGACGGCGGGCACCGGAGGCTCGGTCACCACCAGCACGTACCCCCAGGAGGTGACGGGCCGTTACGTCCGGATGCGCGGCTTGGAACGTGCCACGCCCTACGGCTACTCGCTCTACTCTTTCAAGGTCTACGGCGGTGAGCCGACCGCCGCGTCCACGACCCGCACCAACCTCGCCCTGAACCACCCCGCGTACTCCAACTACTACCAGCACAACGGCAATTCGCCGGCGTACGTCACCGACGGCGGCTGGCCCGCCAACCTCAAGGACGACGCGAGCCGTTGGTCCAGCGACTGGAACGCCGACCGCTGGGTCTCGGTGGACCTGGGCGCGACCTCGACGATCGACACGGTCGACTTCTACTGGGAATCGGCGTACGCCGTCGACTACTTGCTCCAGGTCTCGGACGACAACACCACCTGGCGCACGGTCTACGAACCCTCGGCCGCCGACATCGCCGCCCGCCGCGCGAACATCCAGGCCCCCGCCGACGCGACCGGCCGCCACGACACGGTCACCCTGCCCCAGCCGGTCACCGGTCGCTACGTCCGCATGCTCGGCAAGGAACGCCGCTCCTTCTACAACCCGGCCCCCTACACGGCCCAATTCGGCTACTCGCTCTACGAGTTCCAGGTCTGGGGCACCGGCGGCAGCGCGGCGGCGGCCTACCCCGCACTCCCCGCCGACCAGTCGGGCACGTACCAGACGGCGTTTTTCGACGACTTCACCTCGGCGGCCTTGGACCGATCCAAGTGGCGGGTCGTCCGGACCGGCACGGAGATGGGCTCGGTCAACGGCGAGTCCCAGGCGTACGTCGACTCGACGGACAACGTCCGCACGCAGAACGGTGAGTTGATCCTCGCGGCGAAGTACTGCAAGGGCTGCACCCAAGCGGGCGGCGGTACTTACGACTTCACGTCCGGCCGCATCGACACCAACACCAAGTTCGACTTCACGTACGGCAAGGTCAGCGCCCGCATGAAGCTTCCGGCCGGCGACGGATTCTGGCCCGCCTTCTGGCTGCTCGGCAGCAACGTCGACGACCCGTCGGTGTCCTGGCCCGCCTCCGGCGAGACCGACATCATGGAGAACATCGGCTACCCGACCTGGACGAGCACGGCCCTGCACGGCCCCGGCTACTCCGCCGACGGCAACATCGGCGCCCGCCAGACCTACCCGAACGGCGGCACGGCCGATCAGTGGCACACGTACGCCGTCGAGTGGACCCCGACCGGGATGCGCTTCTACGTCGACGACAACCTCGTCCAGGAGACCACCCGCAACAAACTCGAATCGACCCGCGGCCAGTGGGTCTACGACCACAACCAGTACGTCATCCTCAACCTCGCCCTGGGCGGCGCGTACCCGGCCGGTTGGAACCAGGTCACCACGCCGTACTGGGGCCTGCCGCAGTCGAGCGTCGACAAGGTCGCGGCCGTGGGAGTGCAGGCGGAGGTGGACTGGGTGCGGGTCGAACAGAAGAAGTGACAGCTGGACCGGTCCGGAGCGCGGCGCCGGACCGGTCCGTTCCACCGCCCGACAATCCGGTTGCCGGACGCGAGGACCCCTGACACGCTCACGCCCATGCCGACCTTCGCCGCACCCGACGGAACCCGCCTCGCGTATCACGCATCGGGCGACGGCCCGCCCCTTATCTGCCTCCCCGGCGGCCCGATGCGCGACTCGGCATACCTGGGCACCCTCGGCGGCCTGACCGCCCACCGCCGTCTGATCCGACTGGATCTACGGGGCACAGGCGCGTCGGAGGTACCCACGGACCCGGCGTCGTACCGCTGCGACCGCCTGGTGGACGATGTCGAGGCGCTGCGCGAGGAGTTGGGCCTCGACCGGATGGATCTGCTCGCCCATTCGGCGGGCGCGAACCTGGCCGCGCTGTACACGGCCCGCCACCCGGAGCGCGTGGCCCGACTGACCCTGGTCACCCCCAGCGTCTACGCGGTCGGCATCCCGATCTCCGCCGAGGACCGCCTGGAGGTCGCGCGACTGCGCGGGTCCGAACCGTGGTTCGGACCCGCGTTCGCCGCCCTGGAGGAGATCACCGCCGGCCGAGCGACCCCCGACTCCTGGCCGGCCATCGCGCCCTTCGCCCACGCCCGTTGGGACGAGACGGCACGCGCCTTCGACGAGGCCGACGCCAAGGAGAAGAACGCGGAGGCCGCGACCGCCTACGCCGCCGAAGGCGCCTTCGACCAGGCCGCCACCCGCGCTGCCCTGGCCGACTTCCGGTCCCCGGTGCTCGTCCTGGCCGGGGAGTTCGACATCGCCGCTCCGCCGCGCGCGATGGCGGAGTACGCGGGACTGTTCCCGAACGCGGAGTTCGCGGTTCAGCCGGGCGCGGGGCACATGCCGTGGCTGGACGACGCGGAACGGTTCGTCGCGGCCGTGTCGGCGTTCACGGCCTGACCGACTGCTCCCTGGGCCTCAGCAGTCCCTGAACTCCGGTGACTGGTTCAGCACTTGGGACCGCACCGACGTGAACCGAGCGTACGTCTCCCCGTCCAGTGCCGTCGGCCGGAACGCCGCCACCCGATGGCAGTTCTGGAAGGCCAGGGCCACTCCGAAGTGGCGCTCCAGGCTGCCCCGGATCGCGTCGCTGGCCAGCGCCCGCAGCAACTGGCCGCGTTCCTGCTCGGACGGGGGCGGGGTCTGGTTGTCGGTGAAGTCGGCTGTGCCGTCGCGGAGTTCGGTGGCGAGGTCGGCGATCAGGTCGTAGGCGTACGGCAGGGACGTGCGGACCGTGTCCACGAAGTCCGCCTCGCGGATGTCACCGTGCTCGGCTTCGGCGAGGAGCTTCGGGGAGACGTCGAGAGACATGAAAAGGGGTGTCCTGTCTGGTAGTTGGCGAACACTGAGTGAGCGAGTGAACGAGCGAGCACGTGGTGGTCAGGGCTGTGGTGTCGGGCCCGGTACGTACTCCGGGTCCACCTGGGTCGCGAGATCCAGGCCCGTTGCCTTGTCCGCCCAGGCGTGGGCGTTGCGGAGGTGGAACTCGACGGCGTGGCGGTGCAGGGTCGGCCAGTCCCTGGGGTGGGCGTCGACGGCCTCGCGGAGGACGTTCAGGGCGTGGACGTTGTGTGACTCCAACTCGCCCTGCGCCCTGCCCTGTTCGGCGGCGCGGACGGCGGGGGAGTGGACCAGGTGGGTCAGGAGGTCGTCCCCCACCTCCTCCTTGAGGAAGAGCAGGTCGTCCTCGCCAGTGACCTTGTTGCCGATCACGGCCAGGCGGATGCCGAACTCCCGTGCGTGGTCGCGGTACTGGCGATAGACGGAGACGCCCTTGCGGGTGGGTTCGGCCACCAGGAACGTCAGGTCGAAGCGGGTGAACAGGCCGGAGGCGAAGGCGTCGGCGCCCGCCGTCATGTCGACCACGACGTATTCGCCGGGGGTGTCGACCAGGTGGTTCAAGTACAGCTCCACCGCGCCGAGTTTGGAGTGGTAGCAGGCCACCCCGAGGTCGCTCTCCTCGAACTCGCCCGTCGCCATCAGTGGAACGTCACCCGCACGGACCACATGACGGGCGTGCACCTCGTCGTCGCCGAGCAGACGCAGGAGACGTGAACCGCGTCCCGGTGGCGTGGTCTTGATCATGGCCTCGGGGGAGGCGATGCGCGGGTTGGTGCCGCGCAGGAAGTCCTTCAGCTCGGTCAGGTGGGCGGCCAGGGGTGGGGCGGTGACCGGTTCGGTGCCGGGAGACGTGTCGGGGGACAGCGCCTCGGCCAGGTGCTGGTTGATGTCGCCGTCGATGGCGAGCACGGGGGCGCCGGAGCGAGCCAGATGGCGGGCAAAGAGGGCCGAGAGCGTGGTCTTTCCGCTGCCGCCCTTGCCGACGAACGCGACGCGCACTACCGGGTCGCCACAATCGCGGTTTTGAAAATGAATGTCATGTGGCTAGGTTTTAGGGGGTGGCTGCGGGGCTGTCAAATCGAGTGGATCAAAGGCGATCCAGGAACGGTCCAAGGGTGATCAAGGCCTAGGAGTCTTAATGCATATGATGTGCAAGTGCTTGACTACTGCATCAGGGCGGCAGGCCCGGACGATATCGACGGTGCGCGTGCCGTGATGCTCGACACCGTCTACCGCGACTTCCACACCGGGTACGTGCCCCGCTGGCACGGCGACATCATCGACCCGGCCGCCGCCTACCTCGCCCCGGCCCGCCACACCCTCCTCGTGGCGCTCGACCCCGCCGACGGCACGGTCGTGGCGACCGGCGCCCTCGACTCCCGTGGACCGGTCCACCCGCCGAACCCGCGCCACCTCGCCGAGCGCTACCCCTCCAGCGAGACCGCGCAACTGCGCCGCGTCTACGTCCGCCCCACGCACCGCCGGCGCGGCCTCGCCCGGCACCTCGTCGCCGAACTCCTCGAGTTCGCCGCGGCCGACGGCGGTTACCGCGCCGTATATCTGCACACCGATCCCGCCGTGCCCGGCGCCGAGGCGTTCTGGCGGTCGCTCGGCAAGGTCGTGCACGACGAGCGCGACGATCCGGACGGCGGGCACGGCGGGCACGGCGGAATCGTGCACTTCGAACTGGGTATGGAGCGATAGCCGCGATGCGATTCCGACGTACAAGTGCCCGTACAAGTAGCCGTACCGGTGCCCGTATGCATACGCGTATTGGACCGATCCAACGGCCCCGACTGCTTCTCGCTCTTGCCCTCGCCCCGCTGCTCACCGGCTGTTTCGCCTCCGCCGGTGGCGAGAGCGGAGAGGCCACCGGTGAGTCCGGTTCGCGGCTGCGGGTGGCCCTCGCGTTCCCGCCCGCCGAGAACCTCTCCCCGTACGGCGCCGACGCCACCATCCTCAGCCGTCTCGGTGTCACCGAGGGCCTGACCTCGCTGGACGCCAACGGCTCCGCCGCCCCCGCGCTCGCGCGGTCCTGGCAGCGGGAGGGGGACCGGAGTTGGCTGTTCACCCTGCGCGAGGCCACGTTCCAGGACGGCACCGAGGTCACCCCGGCCCGCGTGGCCGCCGCCCTCACCCACGCCACCGGGGCGAAGCCCGCCCCGGCCGCGCTGTCCGGTGTCACTCTCACCGCCGAGTCCGCGGGCGGTGACCGTATCCGCATCCACACCAACTCCCCTGATCCGGTACTGCCGTTGCGGCTGGCCGGTCCCGCCCTCGCCGTCCTCTCGCCGAAGGCGTACGAGGAGAAGGGGCGCGTCGACCCGGTCGGCACCGCCACCGGCCCCTTCGAACTGACGAAGGTCACCGGCTCCACGGCGGCCACGCTCGACCGCTTCGACGACTACTGGGGCGGCCTCGCCCAGGCCGCCGGAATCGACGCACGGTTCATCGCCGACGGCACCGCCCGCACCAACGCCCTGCGCACCGGTCAGGCCGACCTCGCCGAGGCGATACCCGTCGCCCAGGCCGCCACCCTCGACCCGGCCACCCGCCGCGAGACCGCCACCACCCGCACCACGAGCCTCCAACTGAACACCAGGACAGGCCCGTTCAAGGACCCGAAGCTCCGGGCCGCCGCCCGCGAGGCCGTCGACACCTCCGCACTCGCCAAGGGCGTCTACGAAGACCACGCCGACGCCGGAGCGGGCATCTACGGCCCCGCCGTCACCTGGGCCGCGAGCAAGCGCGAGCAACCGGCCGGGCGCGCGAGGGCCGTTAAGCCCACCGGGACGGCGATCACCCTCGCCACTTACGACAACCGCCCCGAACTCCCCGAAGCAGCACAGGTGTTGAAGCAGCAGCTGGAACAGGCCGGATTCAAGGTCGAGTTGGAGGTCCGCGAGTACTCACGGATCGAGAGCGACGCGCTGGCCGGGAAGTTCGACGCGTTCGTCGTCGCCCGCAACACCCTGGTGGACACGGGCGATCCGGTGGCCGTACTGGCCAGCGACTACACCTGCGACGGCGGCTACAACCTCGCCCTGCTCTGCGACAAGGACGTCGACCGGGCCGTGGCGAAGGCCGAGGGCGCCGCCGACACCTCCGCACGCCAGAGCGCGGCGATGGCGGCCGAGGCCGAGATCCTGGGCACGGACGCCGTCGTGCCTCTCGTACACCAACGGGTCGTCACCGGCGTCGGCACTTCGGTCAAGGGCGTCCTCCTCGACCCGTACGAGCGCACGCTCGTCGGCCCCGGAACCCGGCGCTGAACCATGCCGCACCGTACGACCGCGCTCCTGTGGCGTGCCTTCCTCGCGGCCGCCCTCGTGTGCGCGGTGGGCCTGCTGCCCTGGCTCACCCGCACCGACCCGGCCCTCACCGTCCTCAAGGCACGCTCGGCCGAACGCGACCCCGACCCCGAGGTACTCGCCGCCGTCCGCACCCAACTCGGCCTCGACGACGGCCCCTTGCGACTCCTGGGCCACTGGCTCGGCGGCCTCCCGCGCGGCGACGCCGGGCACTCGTGGATCTCCGGCGCCGAGGTCATGCCCGGAGTGCTCCAAGCCCTGGGCGCGTCCCTGCTGTTGATGGGCGCGGCAGCCGTAGTGGCCGTCGCCACCGCCGGGTTGGTGTGCGCGCGCACGTTGCGACGGGGCGGGCGTACGGCTGGGCGTCCCGGCGGCACCGGCTCCGCCGTGCTCGCCGCGGTGCCCGAGTTCCTCACCGCCTCCGTGCTCGCCACCGTCGTCGGGGTGCAGTTCGGGTGGTTGCCCGCGCTCGGGTGGTACGGGCCGCGTTGGATGGTGTTGCCCGCGCTCGCGCTCGGGTTGCCCGCCGGGGCCGTGCTCGGGCGGTTGCTCGATGATCTGCTGCCGGGGGCGTTCGCCGAGCCGTGGGTGCGGGCCGCTGCGGCGCGGGGGCTGCCCGGGCGGCGGATCGCGCGGCAGGCCGTGCGGCGGTGTCTGCCCGGACTGCTGCCCAACATGGGGCTGTTCGTGGTCGGGTTGACCGGCGGGGCCGTCGCCGTCGAGCAGATCTTCGACATCCCCGGGCTCGGGCGCACCACCCTCCAGGCCGCCCTCGCCCAGGACTTGCCCGTCCTCCAGGCCGGCACCCTCGCCCTTCTTCTGCTCGCCGCCGTCGCCGCCGGACTCTTCCACCTCGCGGCCCGTCTCCTCGTCGGCCCCGCACTGCGCGCCGACGCCCTCCCCTCCCTCCACCGGCCCAGCACCTCAACTGCTCGACGAACCCCGCCCCTTGTCTACGGCGCGCTCCTCCTCTCTGTCGTCGCGCTCGGCCTGCCCCGCGATCCCCTCGCCCTCGACACCGCACTGCGTCTCCAACACCCCACCTGGGCCCACCCGTTCGGCACCGACGCGCTCGGCCGGGATCTCCTCGCGCGGGTCGCCCACGGCGCCGTCGACACCCTGCTGCTCGCCCTCGCGATCAGTGCCGTCGCGCTCGGCACCGGCGTACTGCTCGGACTGTTGCCCCGGCTGTCCGGGCCGCTGGTCGACACGGTGAACGCCCTGCCGCCGGTCCTCGCCGCGCTGTTGGTCACCGCCGTGGCCGGCAACGGAAGCGCCACGCCCGCTCTTGCCGTGGCCGCCCTCGCCTGGACCCCCCTCGCGGCGCACACCTCCGCCCTGCTCCACCAGGAACGCGCCACCCTGCACGTGACCGCCACCAGGGGTCTGGGCGCGGGCCGTTGGCACCTCCTGCGCCACGCACTCCTGCCCGCCGTCCTGCCACCCGTCACCCGGCACGCCCTGCTCCGTCTGCCCGGTGTCGCCCTCGCCCTCGCCTCGCTCGGCTTCCTCGGCCTCGGCGCGCAACCGCCCTCCCCGGAGTGGGGCCTGCTCCTCGCCGAGAACCAGCCCTACGCCGAACGCGCCCCCTGGGCGGTCCTGGCCCCCGCCGCCGTTCTCGCCCTGCTCGGCGCACTGGCGGTCACGGCTGCCGGAAGCATGCAAGGGACCAACGAACGAAGGGAGTTGGCCGCTCGGTGACCTCAGTGGCCCTCGTGCGTACCCCGCTCTCACCACTGCTCCGGCTGCTGATCCTCACCCAACTCGCCTTCAACATCGGCTTCTTCGCCGTGCTGCCGTTCCTCGCCGAGCACCTGGCGGAGGCGGTCGGCATGGCGGGCTGGCTCGTTGGGCTTGTGCTGGGGCTGCGGACCTTCAGTCAGCAGGGGTTTTTCGTGGTCGGCGGGGCCCTCGCGGATCGGTACGGCGTACGGCCCGTGGTGCTCGCGGGGTGCGTGCTGCGGATCGCCGGGTTCGGTTGTCTCGGGTATGCGGGGGAGACCTGGAGTGTCGTCGGAGCCGTACTGCTCATCGGGTTCGCCGCCGCGCTGTTCTCGCCGGCCGTGGAGTCGGAGGTGGCGCGGCAGGCGGTCGAGTGGGAGGAGACGGGCGGGGGATCCCGCACCCGTGTGCTCGCGTTGTTCAGCGTCGCGGGTCAAGTCGGGGCGTTTGTGGGGCCGTTGCTCGGTGCGTTGCTGCTCGCGGTGGACTTCCGGGTGACGTGTCTCGTCGGGGCCGGGGTCTTCGTACTCGTTCTCGGCGGGCACGCGTGGTTGCTGCCGCAGCACATCTCCGGGCGGAACATCGCCGGGAGGGCGCAGATCACCCAGAAGGGCGGCATGCTCACCCTCGTGCACAACAGGCCTTTCCTGGCGCTGTGTTGTGCCTACGCCGCCTATCTCCTCGCCTACAACCAGCTCTATCTGGCCCTCCCCGAGGAGGTGGAGCGCGCGGCGGGCTCGCAAGCACCGCTGGCCTGGTTGTTCGCGCTGTCGTCGCTGCTCGTGGTGAGCGCGCAGTTGCCCGTGACCCGTTGGGCGGGGGAGCGGCTCGACCCGCGCCGGTCCATGGCGGCGGGGCTGCTGCTGATCGCCGTAGGGTTCACGGCCGTGGCGGTGGCACGCCCCGCCCAACTCACCGGCACCACCGGGCTGTTGCCCGCGACCGCCCTCGTCGTCCTGCTCACCCTCGGCCAGATGCTCATCGCCCCGGTCGCCCGCGCCTGGGTCCCCGACCTCGCCGAGCCCGGCCGTCTCGGCCTCTACATCGGGGCCCTTTCCTCCGTCTCCGGCCTGATCGTCCTCCTCGGCAGCGCGGCCACCGGCACCCTCCTCGACACGGGGCTGCCCGTGGCCGTGCCGTGGCTGGTGCTGGCCGTCGTACCGGTCGTGGCGATCGGGTTGTTGCCGCGCCGAAAGTGAGCCGCGCTCGAGCCGCCGTATCCACGCATGTCCGGGCGACCGCGCATGAATCCCCAGGCCGGCGACCGGCGACCGGCGACCGGAGTTGCCGGTCTTGCGGGGATGAGCCGCCAAGGGGCGTCCGTGTCCCCGCGATTGGACCGGTCCTCCGCTTCCTGCGCCCCCGGCTCCCCGTATCCCGGTAAATCGACGCATGCCCGCACGAGTCCGCCCACTCGAACTGAACGCCCCACCCGCCCCCGCCGTACCAAGCCATGAACCAGATATGAGCTGCCCCCTAAACCGCCATCGACGGCTTCGGCGGCGGTGGCGCGTGGGAGGATCCGTCACCATGAGCGCATCCCCGGCGGTACGTAGCCTGCGCGCCGCGGTGTTCGCCGCGGTGTGTGTGCTGCTGGCTGCCGCCGGGCACGGGCTCGCCACCGGTGCCACGCCTCCGTTGTGGGCGGACGGCGCCGGATTCCTCCTTGTGGTCGTCATGGGGTGGTTGCTCGGCGGGCGGGAACGGTCCATGCCCGGCATCGGTGCCGCCATGCTCGCCACCCAGGCCGGGCTCCACCTCGGGTTCGATGTCGCGCGGCCACGGACCGGCATGGCGATGGCCGGCATGGCGCACATGTCGGGTCACACCATGTCCCCCATGCGGCAGACGCAGGCGATGACCCCGCACGCCCTCGCCGCCCACGTCGTCGCCGCGCTCGTCGCGGCCTGGTGGCTGCGGCGCGGCGAGGCCGCGCTGTGGTCGCTGCTGCGCTGGGCCGTCGCCTTCGTGCCGGGGCTGGCCGCCTGGTGGCGGGACGCCCCCGCACCCCAGACCTTCCGCATCGCCCGTCGCCCCGGACGCGCCGCCGCCGACGCGGCCCCCCTGCGCCAACTCCTCCTGCGGCACGCGGTCAGCCGCAGAGGGCCACCGGACCTGATCCCGTACCCGGTCTGACCACTCAACTTCCTTTTCCCGTACGGAGATCACCTCACCATGTCCGCATACCGCACCACCCTGCGCCGCGCAGGCACCGTCGCCGCGCTCGCCACCGCCGGAGTCCTGGCCGCCGCGGGGGTCGCCTCCGCGCACGTCACCGTCCACCCGGAGAGTTACGCCAAGGATGCGACGGACGGTGTCCTCACCTTCCGTGTCCCCAACGAGGAGGACAAGGTGAGCACCACCAAGGTCCAGGTCTATCTGCCCACCGACCACCCCGTCCTCGGCGTCCTGGTCACCCCGCAGAACGGCTGGACCGCGAAGGTCACCACCAGCAAGCTCAAGACGCCGGTGAAGACCGACGACGGCACCATCACCGACGCCGTCTCCGAGATCACCTGGACCGGCGGGAAGATCGGGGCCGGACAGTACGAGGACTTCAACGTCGCCTTCGGTCAACTGCCCGACGACACCGACCAGTTGGCGTTCAAGACGCTGCAGACCTACTCGGACGGCGATGTCGTCCGCTGGATTGAGCAGACCACGGCCGGGGACGACGAGCCGGAGAACCCGGCGCCCGTCCTCAAGCTCACCGCCAAGGAGAGCGAGGACGGCGACGAGACCCCGGCCGCGTCCGCGAGCACAGCGGCCACCTCCACGAAGGCCGGCACCACCGCCTCCTCGTCCAGCAGCGACTCGACCGCCCGCGGGCTCGGTGTCGCCGGGCTGATCGTGGGCGTGCTCGGCCTCGCGGCGGGCGCCTTCGCGATCGTGCGCAGCCGGACCCCGCGGTCGTAGCACCCAGGGGGTAGCACCCAAGTCGTAGCACCCAAGGGGTGCGCGGAAGGGCCCGGATCACCAGTGATCCGGGCCCTTCCGCGCAACCGTCCCTACTGCGAGACCAGTTCCAGCAGCTTCTCCTCCGCCGGAACCTCCTCGATGGGGGAGGTGCGCGAGGTGCGCCACAGCCACAGGATGTCGCGGCCGAACGACCAGACCAGGGTGCCGAGCGCGAGCGCCACCACGCCGATGTTGGCCGCGTGGGGCAGCAGGTTCGCGCCCGCGAGGAGCAGCAGGATGCCCTGGGTGGCGGCGACCGTCTTACGGGCGGTGCTCGGCGGCAGCGGGGCGTTCAGCCACAGCCAGATGCGCGCTGCGGCGACGAACGCGTAGCGCATGCCGCCGATCAGCAGGACCCACGGGCCCATCTGTGTCGCGACGTACACGCTGAGCACCAGGATGAGGAACGCGTCGACCTCCATGTCGAAGCGCGCCCCGAGCGCGGTGGAGGTGTTCGTGCGCCGGGCGACCTTGCCGTCGACGCCGTCCAGGATCAGGGCCACCGCGGTCAGTCCGACCAGCAGTGTGACCGGCGGGGAGCTCTCGAAGGAGTCCGCGACCAGCGCGGTCACCCCGCCGACCAGGATGGCCCGGCCGAGGGTGACCCGGTTGGCCGGCCCGAAGGAACGGGTCCTGGACCGGTGCAAGGCCTTGGAGAGCACGGCCCAGGTGGCGATCGCGAATGCCAGGCCGGTCAGCCAGCCGGCCGGCCCCATTCCGATCGCCGTGCCGAGCAACGCCAGCAACAGGATCTGAACGCCCGCTCCCACAGCGGTCTCCTGCTGGACCAGCCTTGCTTCGTATGTGTTGTTCAGGGCCACCGCACACCCTCCGGCCGTATGACAGAGTCGATCAACGCCGCGTACTGTGCGCGGCCTGTGGTTACCCGTACGTGAACAGCTTCCCGATCGTTCAGGAGGAATCCGATGAAGCGCACCGCGAGGGCGTTTTGGATCGGTCCACCGGGTCACGGCGAGATACGCGACGTCGTCCTGCCCGACCCCGCCGAGGACGAAGTGCTGGTCCGCTCCCTGTGGTCGGGCGTGAGCCGCGGCACCGAGACCCTGGTCTTCCGCGGGGGCGTCCCCGAGAACCAGCACGCGACCATGCGGGCCCCCTTCCAGGAGGGCGACTTCCCAGGTCCGGTCAAGTACGGCTACCTCAATGTGGGGGTCGTCGAGGAGGGCCCGGCCGCGCTGCTCGGCCGTACCGTCTTCTGCCTCTATCCGCATCAGACGCGCTACGTCGTCCCCGCGAGCGCCGTGACACCGGTGCCGGATTCCGTGCCCGCCGGGCGGGCCGTCCTCGCCGGGACCGTGGAGACCGCCGTCAACGCCCTGTGGGACGCGGCGCCGCTGGTCGGCGACCGGATCGCGGTGGTCGGGGGAGGCATGGTCGGCTGCTCGGTGGCCGCGCTGCTGGGCTGTTTCCCGGGCGTGCGGGTGCAGTTGGTGGACGCCGATCCCACGCGCGCGAAGATCGCCGAGGCGCTCGGTGTCGGCTTCGCGCTGCCTTCGGACGCGCTCGGCGACTGCGACCTCGTCGTCCACGCCAGCGCCACCGAACAGGGACTCACCCGCGCGCTGGAACTCCTCACCGCCGAGGGAACGGTCCTCGAACTGAGCTGGTACGGCGACCGGAAAGTGAGCCTCCCGCTCGGCGAGGCGTTTCATTCGCGCCGCCTGGTGATCCGTAGCAGCCAGGTCGGTACGGTCTCGCCGGCGCGCGCCAACCGCAGCTATGCCGACCGGCTCGCCCTCGCTCTCGACCTGCTCGCGGACCCCGCGCTGGACGCACTGGTCACCGGGGAGAGCGACTTCGAGGAACTGCCGGACCTGCTGCCCAGGCTCGCCTCGGGGGAGATCCCGGCGCTGTGCCATCGGGTCCGTTACACCGACATCGGCTGAGAATCGTTCAATTCCGTACGAGCAAGAGCGTCTGACCTGAGAAAAGAGTGAGAGCGGGCTGAACAGGGGGAGGCGTGCAGCCGTACTACACGGCATCCCCCGGCAGGGATCAGCCGCGGGACCAGACGCGCCGCACCTGGAGGGTCGTCCGTTGTTCAGCATCACCGTTCGCGATCACATCATGATCGCCCACAGCTTCCACGGCGAAGTGTTCGGGCCCGCCCAGCGGTTGCACGGAGCCACGTTCCTGGTGGACGCCACCTTCCGGCGCGAGCAGCTGGACGACGACAACATCGTCGTCGACATCGGGCTGGCCACCCAGGAACTGGGTGCCGTCGTGAGCGAGTTGAACTACAGAAACCTCGACAACGAGCCCGACTTCGCCGGGGTCAACACCTCGACGGAGTTCCTCGCGAAGGTCATCGCCGACCGGCTCGCCGAGCGGATCGAGAAGGGCGCGCTCGGCGAGGGCGCCCGGGGTCTGACCGGCCTCCAGGTCACCCTGCACGAGTCGCACGTCGCCTGGGCGAGTTACGAGCGTGCCCTGTGAGCGACGTGACCATCGACCGCGCCCCCTCGCTGGGATTCCTGCCCGCGCAGCGCGCCGCCTCCCGGAATGCCGAGATCATCCCCATGTCCTTGCGCACCGTGCACTTCGTGATGCCGGGCGGCGTCGACGACCCGGCCGCGCCGAGCGGCGGCAACGCCTACGACCGGCGGGTCAGCCTGGACCTGCCCGGCTTCGGCTGGCAGGTCCACAAGCACGCCGTGGACGGCGAGTGGCCCCGGCCCGGTGCCGCCGCCCGTGCCGAACTGGCCCGGGTGCTGCGCGAGTTGCCGGACGGTGCCGCCGTACTGATGGACGGGATCGTGGCCTGCGGGGTCCCCGAGATCGTCGTTCCGGAGGCCGACCGGCTCAGCCTGGCCGTCCTGGTCCACCTCCCGCTCGGTGACGAGACCGGCCTGGAGGCCGCCGTGGCCGCCGAGTTGGACGAGAGGGAGCGTACGGTCCTGCGGGCGGTGTCGGCGGTCATCGGCACCAGCGAGTGGGCGGTCCGCCGCCTCGTCTCCCACCACGGCCTCGCCCCCGAGCGCGTCCATGTCGCCACCCCCGGCGCCGACATCGCGCCCCTCGCCTCCGGCACCGACGGCGTCTCCCACCTCGTGTGCGTCGCCACGCTGACTCCGCGCAAGGGCCAGCACCGGCTGATCGAGGCACTGGCCGCCGCGGCCGACCTGCCGTGGACCTGCGAGTGCGTCGGCGGCTTCGGCAACGACCCGGAGTATGTCGACCACCTGCGCGACCTCATCAAGCGCCACGGCCTCCAGGACCGGCTGCACCTTGCCGGCCCGCGGGCCGGCGCCGCACTCGACGCCACCTACGCCTCCGCCGACCTCATGGTCCTCATGTCGTACGCCGAGACCTACGGCATGGCCGTCACCGAGGCCCTCGCACGCGGTATCCCCGTGCTGGCCACGGACGTCGGCGGGCTGCCCGAGGCGGTCGGCCGCGCCCCCGACGGCGGGGTGCCCGGCATCCTCGTCCCGCCGGAGGCGCCCGCCGCCCTCGCCGCCGAACTGCGCGGCTGGTTCGGCGAGGCCGACGTACGCCGACGTCTGAAGGCGGCGGCCCGGGGCCGGCGCGCGGCCCTCGACGGCTGGGCCACCACGGCCCGCAGCCTGGCCGGAGTGCTCACCCGGCTCCCCAGCGAACCCCGGAGGGCGGCATGAGGAAGTCGGCAACCACGGCACAGGCTGGACGGATCCCGGCGCAGCCGGGGCCCAGGGGCGTACCGCTGGGCATGCTGGTCGCCCCGGTACAGCCCGACGCGAAGGACCTGACGGCTGGACAGCCGGGGCCGGAGGACATCATGGCGGGAACGGTCCAAGCGGACACCGGCGAGCAGACAGGGCCAGGTTCCGTGATCCCCGGCGCCGGTCCCGCGGGCCGCCCCGGCGAGCGGGCCACCGTACGGCTGCGGGACGTCGGACCCGACGACCCGCCGCGCTACGCGCCCGAGTGGCTGGAGTTGCGGGAGGGTGCCGACGCCGTCGCGCGGGCGCCCGAACTGCTCGACCCGCTGCGCATCCGGCTGGCCAACCTGCCCGGCCGCTCCGGGGTCGTCATCCACGACCTGGGCTGCGGTACCGGCTCGATGGGACGCTGGCTCGCGCCCCGCCTCGACGGCGCCCAGCACTGGATCCTGCACGACCGGGACCCCTACCTCCTGCACTTCGCCGCCGTCGCCTCACCGCGCGCCGCCGCCGACGGCAGCCGCGTCACGGTGGAGACCCGGCGCGGCGACGTGGCGCGGCTGACCCCGGACGCGCTGGTCGGCGCCTCGCTGGTGACGGCCTCCGCGCTCCTGGACGTCCTCACCCGCGAGGAGGTCGACGCCCTCGTCGCCGCCTGTGTCGGCGCCGGCTGCCCGGCGCTGCTCACCCTGTCGGTGGCGGGCAAGGTCGAACTCACCCCGGCCGACCCGATGGACGCGGAGATCGCCGACGCGTTCAACGCCCATCAGCGGCGCGACGGCCTCCTCGGCCCGGACGCGGTCACCGTCACCTGCGAGGCCTTCGCCGCGCACGGCGCCACGGTCCGCGTCCACCCGAGCGCCTGGCGGCTCGGCCCCGACGAGGCCGCGCTCACCGCCGAGTGGCTGCGCGGCTGGATCGGCGCGGCCGTCGAGGAACGCCCCGAGCTGAAGGAACGTGCCGACCAGTATTTGGAACGGCGCCTCGCGGCTTGCGCGGCAGGCGAGTTGAGCGTGCTCGTCCACCACAGCGACCTGCTGGCGCTGGCCCGGCCGACAGGGGGCACGTCATGAGCGTCGAGACGATGCGGACGGTCGCACCGCGGCCGAGCACCAGGACGCGGCGGGTACGTGTGGACCGGTCCACACCGGTCGCCCTCGCCCTGCGTACCGAGACCGCCGTAGAAGCCGTAGAAGCGGTACGCCGTCCCAAGCACACCCCGCCGCTGCACAGTTCGGCCGTCTCCGGCGACCGCATCGGGGTGATCGTCTCCGCCCCGCGCCCCGGCACCGACCGCGCCTCCGGCGCCCGCCGCGTCCTGCGCGCGATCCTGACCCGGGTGAACTCCCGCGCGGTACGCACCCACTTCGGCACGGTCGCCGGCGTCACCATCCTCGGCGTCCTGCTGTGGCGCCTCGGTACCGGCGTCTTCCTGGACGGACTGCGCCGCATCGACGCGCCGACCCTGCTGATCGGGCTCGCGATCGGTGTGGTCACGACGGTGTTCAGCGCCTGGCGCTGGGCCCTGGTCGCACGCGGCCTGCGCATCAAGCTGCCGCTCGGCCCGGCCGTCGCCGACTACTACCGCGCCCTGTTCCTCAACGCGGCCCTGCCCGGCGGCATCCTCGGCGATGTGCACCGCGCGGTACGCCACGGACAGAGCGCCGGAGACATGGGCCGCGCCGTACGCGCCGTGGTCCTGGAGCGCGTCGCGGGCCAGATCGCCCTGGCCGTCGTGGGCGTGACGGTCCTGCTGGGCCTGGACTCGCCGGTGATGGCCGACGCCCGCAGCATCGCCCCGCTCGTCCTGCTCGCCGCCGTCGGAGCGCTCGCGGTCGTCGCCGCCGTACGCATGAACCGTCCGGCCACCGCCACCCGGCGTGGTCGCGCCCTGCGCACGACCCTCGACGAGGTGCGTGCCGGACTGTTCTCCCGCGCCAACTGGCCCGGCGTCACGGTCTCTTCGCTCGTCATCCTCGCGGGCCACCTCGCGATGTTCGTGGTCGCCGCCCGGGCCGCCGGCTCCGTCGCCACCGTCGCGCAGCTGCTGCCGATCGCGGTCCTCGCGCTGGTCGCCATGGGCCTGCCGCTGAACGTCGGCGGCTGGGGCCCCCGCGAGGGCGTCACCGCCTGGGCGTTCGGCGCCGCGGGCCTCGGCGCGAGCAGCGGCCTGGCCGTCTCCGTGGTCTACGGCGTGCTCAGCTTCGTCGCCGCCCTGCCCGGCCTGCTGGTCCTGGTCGCCCGCTGGTACACCGGCCTGCGCACCGCCGGGCCCGGCACCGCCGTACCGGACCCGGAACCCGCTCAGGCGTCCGCGGTCACCATGGAGAAATACGCGCCGAAGGAATCGGCGAGGCTCGCCAGCAGTGCCTTCCCCTTTTCCGCCGAGCCGAGGGACGGGCGTCCGATGACGCCCGACTCGGTATAGCCGGACATACCGAGCGTCAGGAGATGGCGACGGTCGTCGGCGACGAAATCGGAGGTCTCATATCCGGGACGGATCAATTCGGGATGAGCGTGCAGAAGAATGGAGGTCTCGATTTCCCCCGCATGCATATCGGTGAGCAGCGAGGTCACCACCCCGGCCCGCTCCAGCGCCGTCTCCCAGTCCTCCGCGGCCGGGAACAGCGCCATCCGCTCACCGCGGGCAGAAGATTCCTGAACGACGTTGCCCAGTACGTAGTTTCCGCCGTGACCGTTGACCACCACCAGGGTCTCGACCCCCGAGCGGCGGAGCGAGTCCGCGATGTCCCGCACCACCGCATGAAGGGTCACGGAAGAGATGCTGACGGTCCCCGGCCAGGCCGCGTGCTCGTGCGAGCAGGCGATCGTCACCGGCGGCAGGAGATGCACCGGGTACGCCGCGGCGATCTCCCGGGCCACGGCACAGGCGACCAACGTGTCGGTCGCCAGCGGAAGACACGGGCCGTGCTGCTCGAAACTGCCGACCGGAAGGACGGCGACCTGTGTTGATACTTCTGCCCCCCTAGACCTCACGTCCTCCGTGGTGTCCGCCGGCACCAGTCCGTATGCCGCCGTCCGTGAGTCCGAACCATTCATTTTTTCACGGCCTTTCGTCTCTGCTTAGGAACCAGATCATGACAGAAAACATTGGCGTACTCGGCAAGCAGAAGTCCGCGCAGTCCAGGGGCGCGGAACGCGTCGTGAATGCTCCCTTGCCCACCGTGTACGGCAAATTCCAGGCGATCGGCTACCTGGACCACGACCGCGGTGATGAGCAAGTGGCCCTGGTCTACGGTGACATCGGCACGGACGACGTACTCACCCGACTCCACTCGGAGTGCCTGACGGGCGATGCCTTCGGTTCCCAGCACTGCGAGTGCGGCGACCAGTTGGACGCCGCGATGCGGGCCGTCGTCGCCGAAGGCCGGGGCATCGTCGTCTACTTGAGAGGGCACGAGGGCCGCGGCATAGGCCTGCTCGCCAAGTTGCGCGCGATGGCCCTGCAGGCGGAGGGACTCGACACGGTCGAGGCGAACCTCGCCCTCGGCCTGCCGGTCGACGCCCGTGACTACGGCGTCGCCGCCGAGATCCTGCACGACCTCGGGGTGGCCAGCGTCCGCCTGCTCTCCAACAACCCGCGCAAACGCGAGGCGTTGCTGGAACACGGCATCAAAGTCTCCGAAGAGGTACCGCTGTTGATCCCGCCGTGCGAGAACAACATCACCTACCTCCGCACCAAGCGGGAGCGCCTCGACCACCACCTGCCCCATTTGGACGCGGTGGCGCACTGGTCCTGATTCGGGTGCGCGCGGTCCGGACAGGAAGAGGGAATGACCGACGACGTCCTCTTCCTCTCCGGCGACCGGGTCACGGACCTGCTCGACGCCGACGCGGCCATCGCCTCGCAGCGCGCGGCCTTCACCGCGCTCGGCGACGACAACGCCGACCTGCCCGGCAAGATCATGCACCCGAGCCGTTTCGACGACAGCGTTGTCTTCGCCTACGTCTCCCGGCTGTCGGCGGACACCGGGGCGGTGGCGAAGTTCGGCAGCGTCAACCCCGCCAACGCCCGCGCCGGACTGCCCACGATCCACGCGGTGATCAGCGCCCTGGACCGGTCCACTGGACAGCTGGTCGCGGTCATGGACGGCACGGCGGTGACGACCCTGCGCACGGCCGCGGGCAGCGCCGTAGCCGTCGACGCCCTGGCCGCCCCCGACGCCGACCGCCTCGCCGTCCTAGGCTCAGGCACCCAGGCCCTCGCCCACGTCCGCGCGATCGCCCGGGTCCGGGACCTGACCTCCGTACGCCTGTGGAGCCCGAACCCCCGGCGGCGCGCACGGGCCGCACAGACGCTGAGGGCCCGACTACCCTTCCCCGTCGAGGCGGTGGACACCGCGAAGGAAGCAGTGAACGGCGCGTCCGTGGTCGCCGCCTGCACTCTCAGCACCACCCCCGTGGTGCACGGCGCCTGGCTCGCGCCCGGCTGCACGGTCGTCAGCGTGGGCTCCTTCGAACCCACCCGCAGCGAGGTCGACCCCGAGGTCCTACGGCGATCCGCGGCCGTCGTCGTCGACGACCCGGAGACGGCCGCCGAGCACGCCGGGCCGATCGTGACCGCACTGCGCGAGGGCCTGCTCACGCCCGAGGACCTGATCCCGCTCGGCGCCGTACTCACCGGCCGCCGCGCGGCCCGTACCCGACCCGACGACATCGTCTACTACAACAGCGTCGGACTCGGCATCCAGGACGCGGCAGCGGCCTGGGCCGTCATCGACGCGGCCAAGAAGGAGCGTCCATGAAGCGTCAGGCTGAGGTCGTCGTCATCGGCGGCGGGGTCATCGGTACGAGCATCGCCTACCACCTGGCCCGCGCCGGGGTCCGGGACGTCGTCCTGGTGGAGCGGGACGAACTCGCCGCCGGGTCCACCTCCAAGGCGGCCGGCGGGGTACGGGCCCAGTTCTCCGACGGGCTCAACGTGCAGCTCGGCGCCCGCAGCCTGGAGGCCTTCGACCGGTTCGAGGAGGACACCGGGTACGACATCGGGTTACATCGCGTCGGCTATCTGTTCCTGCTGTCGCGGCCCGAGGACGTCGCCTCCTTCGAGGCGGGCGTCCGGCTGCAGAACTCCCTCGACGTGCCCAGCCGCATGATCGACCCCGCCGAGGCCCAGCGGCTCTCCCCGCTGATCAGCACCGAAGGCCTGCTCGCCGCCGCCTACTCGCCCGACGACGGCCACTGCACCCCCGAGGCCGTCGTCCACGGCTACGCCTCCGCCGCCCGGGCGCACGGCGCGACGATCCTGCGCCACACCGACGTCACCGGCATCGAGACCCACGGCGAGCACATCACCGCCGTGGTCACGACCCTCGGCCGCATCGACACCAATGCCGTGATCTGCGCGGCCGGCGCCTGGTCCAAGGGGATCGGCGCGATGGCGGGCGTCGACCTCCCGGTCCAGCCGCTGCGCCGCCAGATCGCGGTCACGGGACCGGTCCAGGGACTGCCGCCCAACCTCCCCATGACGATCGACTTCACCACCAGCCTCTACTTCCACGCCGAGGGCCCCGGCCTCCTCGTCGGCATGTCAGACCCCGACGAGCGTCCCGGCTTCGCCGCCGACACCCACGACCGCTGGATCCCCCGCCTCGCCGAGGCCATGCGCCGCCGCGCTCCCGACCTCCTGGAGCTGCGCCGCACCGGCGGCTGGGCGGGCCTGTACGAGAACACGCCGGACCACAACGCCCTGATCGGCGAGGCGACTTCGGTCTCCCGCTTCCTCTACGCGACCGGCTTCTCCGGCCACGGTTTCCTCCAGGGACCGGCCGTCGGCGAGGTCGTCCGTGACCTGTACCTCGGCCGCGTACCCTTCGTGGACGTCAGCCCCCTGAGCGCCGGCCGGTTCGCGGCCGACGCCCCGCGCCCGGAGGTCAACCTGGTATGACCGAGCTCCATCTGTGGCTGCGCCACGAGCCCCGCACGACCGAACGCCGCACCCCGGTCGTCCCCTCCGACGCCCGCCGCCTCGTCGAGAACGGCGTGACCCTCACGGTCGAGGAGTCCCCGCAACGGACCTTCGCCATC
>Ga0307515_10002634_pt1 | contig 38540 bp, 41 predicted proteins | sample 17_EM_MG_FD_194513 | JGI IMG/M metagenome (GOLD analysis project Ga0307515, IMG submission 194513) | Populus trichocarpa ectomycorrhiza microbial communities from riparian zone in the Pacific Northwest, United States - 17_EM | ecosystem: Host-associated > Plants > Roots > Unclassified | place... | reverse complement strand
TATGGAAGGCGGTGGGAAAGGCGACGGGCTGGAAAGCGGGCAGATGCCGCCACGTGCAGGTCTCTGAGCTGTTTTCCATAGAAGTGTGCGACCAAGCGGTGATGGACTTCCTGGCGGCCACTGAAGTCGGGAAGTTTCCGCCCAAGTGAAGTGGCGGTATGGAGCGGGCTCAGGGCTCGGGAGCGGCATTGGCGGCAACGGGGTTATACTATTCTTTCTTTCTTTTCCTTTTTGTCTTTCTCTCATCTTTCATTTGTCAGCGGGGACGAAGGGTAGCGGGGGGGGAGCTCCGCCATCTAGCCGGCTCGCCCGGAGGCGGAGGGGATATCAGGGTCCTGTCATACTCTAATTAGAGTGAATACAGTATGATTAAACAACAACAACTCGTCTGGGTCATGGGAAAGGGTACAAGGTCGTGGGTACTAACCCACAATGAACCCCTGTCAGGATTCCGTGATATAGACTACGCGCAAAACCACAGGGTTGTACCTCGTCCCACAGCCCCGTTCAATGTCCTCATGCACGATGATGCCACTATCCTGCAACCCCACAGACAAAGTCTTATTTAAATAGTGGTAACTGGGCAATTTGTAAAATTCAGACTTCGTCCACGGACACGGGGTATTTTGGCGGAAATATGCTGCCATACCACATCTTACGACCCCATGATATAAACTACGCGTAAAACCACGGGATATCACGAACCCGTCCAACGACCTCGTACACTATCCCACAACCCTGCTGGTAATGTATTATTTTAATCGCGGTAACTGGGTTAATTTTAAGATTCGGGCTTAGTCTACGGACACGGGGTATTTTGGCGGAAAAAAGGCGTCATAGCCCGAACGCTACAGCCTGAATGCTATAGAAAACTAACGGCTCCCTGGTAAATGTACTTGAACTGAACAGCTACTCGCGAAGATGCAAGTTATTGATATAGAAGCGCAGGCCCCTTAGATCGTGACGTTACTAACCCTACAGGATACTCCTAATCAAGCGCATAGGCCACACCGTATCCACATTGACTAATGCCTTTTCTTACAGGTGTAGTAAATATAGTATACGTATCAGGAGAAACATTTTCAACCAACGCCGTCTAATACATCGCCCGCAGTGACGCTTTATGGCTCATACCTGTCTGCTCCAACTAGCAAACGCTTCCGAAGCCTGTGGCCTGTCGCTGTACATGGGTAAATTCATGTCCATATGGAGCACAAGGGGCGGAATTTGTAATAATTGATTTATCACTCAGTAGTCAACCATCTGGAAGTACAAAGGCACCACTATCACACACGGTGTTGAAGAATTGAGCACTAGTTCATAATCTATTATTGGCCTAACCAGCGGCGGTTAGTTACTCTTGACTTAGTTTTTCGCCGTCTATTCTGAAATTCCATTCACTAACATGGAAATCAACAATTCTCCTTCGCATTTGATTTAGGAAAAACTGTAGGGAATTTAGATAACTTTAATTCTACTTTAGATTGCTAAATAACAAATCTAAACTATTTCTGTTCTGCGGCTCCAGTGTTTCGTCAATTCTGTGCATTCCAGTTGTGAAACAGTGATACCAGGACTCGATACAGCCAATTTCTCGGTACGAGCCGAGCCATGGATCAATAGCAAGTGTACCTTTGCTTTGAAGTTTGGTTTTGCATCCTTAAATTTGGGGCATTGGCGAACCACTCACCCTTCGAACGCAATAGGTATCCCTGCACCAAACCCCACCCCCACTTGGGTACTAGCACAAGAAAACGAGCGCGTCAGTAAAATATAATGATGATACCTATGGCAACGCTTATGATTATCACTAACAAAAGCAATTGTAATAATAGTCCTTTAACTATGGCTATAACTCTAATCGTCGACGAATAGTGTGACTCTAATATGCAATGTATTCATACTTCGTGAGATCGTAACGCTAAAATGCGTTCTTGGAATATTTCAGTGCTAGGGAAGATAGCACGTGTTGAGTGTAGACTCTGGGTATGTAGATGATGGATGTCTGCATGTTGTGTAACACACATAACACTGTAGTAATAAAGAGTTTGCGTTTATGCAACTGCCCAGAAAACGGGCCCCATAACTCGATTTCAGTCAATCAGTGAATCTTTTACTTTGTATGGGGTTAGATTTGTAGATAGATCTAAAATCGCAAGCTCTCTAATTGCGGTATCGACGATCTACAATAATTCTTCAATGGATTGAATTACCATTGGAAGGGGTGGCATTACTCGAAATCTGCCGGTGCCCGAAAATGTGTAGCAGGGTGGGGAAATGTGAGAGTGTGGATGAGAAAGACATCGACACGTAGCAGTGCGTCTAGGTGTGATGTATGTAGCTATAGACTGCAGCGATCAGCGCCGAGACCAGACGATCATTCGGCCTAAACCTTTCTGTAAAGTACATATGTCAGACATCAGTCCAACACCAACAAAACCGAGGCTATGGAAAGTCGCAATTAGGCGAGTATGCCTGGGTATGATAGAAACGGAATATGAATATGAAGTTCTCCGTGACTCACCATATCCTAATTTCATAGGTGAGAATCGTACGTATGTCTAAAGTAACGTGCGTTTTCTTCTTTAATAGCATTTACTACTAAGAGTTCTCATAGCTCGAAAATAGAAAACTTCATCTTAAATGACATATAGTCCACTACAAGTATATATCTGTCTATAATGTCACGTTGGAGTAGCATAGGGTTCTAGTTGATTTTATACCCCTAACCCTTTGGTCAAATCAGCCCCTGGACCCACACCACCATGACTAACATCCAGTCTAGAGGGAAAGAACCGCAGAATCACTGGTTGGAATGCCTTCAAGTCAGGAATTGCTTGGTGGGTTTAATAGTATTTGCTGGGAGCGGAGAGGGTACATGAACCGATACTTTTTGACTACTGTTAGTCCTTTTACTAACGAAGGTGTATCATAGTTCACAGTTTTCTAGGTATATTATAACCACGTACATATAAGCGATCCTCACGCAAAACAGAAGATGAGAAAAGGTTACACAACAACCATCCAGTAATCACCATACCCCACCACCAACTTTGTATCCGGTGCGATCAGCTGCCCGCTGTTCTTTGAGTATATGGGCTAATAGGCCATGTTGGAGTTCGCGATGTAGATCCATACCGGTATCGATTGTCTATTGTATTTGTATATGAGGACTCGGATAGTTGCGTCGAAGGCGGAGGAGTGGTAGCTGACATTGAGCGGACTGGATCTGTTGGACGAAGTAGGGCTAGCGGTGGGTAAGGAAGCGTTGGCCCTCCGTGGTTGTCCTGCACCACAACAACCTGTCCTGGTGCAGAGATTGTATTGGTGTGAAGAGGTAATACACCGGGGTAATAGTGATGGTGTATGTCGCCACAGTTGGACCGCGGACGGAGATGCGCAGTTTCTGGTGGCATGGACCCGGGGTCAGGCAGTGGGATATCGCTCAACGGTACTCCATAAGCTTGTTCTAGAACAGTATTATCCTGATTCTCCGAGTCCAGTCAGCAACTGAGCGGGTAGATAAAATGCAGCTTTCTACCCTCCTGATTTCCCGCCTTCCCCTCAAACACTTCCATCCGAACACCCCAACTGCGGTTATGAGAACTCCAATGATCGTGGCCACTAGCCCGCTCACACTAACACCACTCTCGCTTCTCTTCCGGAGTATTGCTGCATGTTGTGGTAGCATAGGTTCGCCATTTGTAACAGAAACAAGTTGGGAGAGTGCAAAAACCCCTGACACAGTTATTAGCTATAATCATATAGTTCTTCTGAGATGGTATAAGGCTTACACAAGATCTGAATGCGGGGGAAAGCCATTCGTATGGGATTCAGAACTTCTTCTATATGGAGAGGGAAGCAGTGGCAAAGATTATACTTAAACTACAATCATTCTGAGGAGCAGAGGGTACGATCTCAGTCTACTTAAGGTTTTATCGCCTTCATTTTCCCATTATTCCCAATGCGTAAGGCTGGAGAGTAGAGGACAATGACGTTGCATACCAAGTCTACCTTATGACAACTGATTTGCTCATTTCTTTCTAGTGTTTGATCGATGATGTATGTTGGCGTGCGCCACCCAATCCTTTGTAATGTCCTCAGTTATATTCAGCATGGAATGGATAAAATGGCACTGGTTGAACGTGCGGTGATATCGTTGGTTGTGTATGTGTATTTCAGTTTCAAGGTCAAGAGGATAGCTTTGAGTATGTACACGGAAGTCCGCTTGTTTGTCACGAAGTCAACTTTGCATAGAATCAAAGAGAACTATGCTGTTGCAGCTGGCAGTAAAGATCTTTCATTGAGTGGCTATGTAACTTCTTGCTTGTGAAGTTGACTGCTGATATATCTTTCCCGGTAAGCTGACTGCTTGCCAATTGGGGTAGTTGTTATGCAAAAGTGACTGACCAACAAGCCGATTTATCTTGATACCCACCGTAGAGTTTGGATTAATCCGTCTTGTAGTTATGCAGCTTGCATAAATAGCTTCAACAGCTGTTTTAATTCGCCCCCGAGTCATGTAGTCGCATATCTCACCAACTCTGGAGACGAGATATATCGATAGATTAAAGCGACGTATTGAACACACATGTATCCTGCACCTCTTCTAAAAGGGACCGATTGTTCTAGACTACTGTAAGGTGGAGCAGTTGTATGATCCAGGGCAAATTTCGGAAACGTGTGCACTTATGCTTTGAGCGCTGTAGTTTCTGCCATGGCGAAGCGAGGTGAGCATTAGGAGTAATTCGCTCACGACTAGGCTATATCTTGATAAGATACTGCATTGATCGATGGTTAGGTGTATGTTTACTGTCCACGCGCACCGCGGCTTGAGAAAATCAAGTGCGTAATGGTAGACTTAAACCTGATATGACATGATATGATTGGCTAAGATATTTAAATGTTACGTATCCTCTTTAGCGAGCCTTTTTTTTTGCTGAGTTTTCCAGTGCACCTGGCTTACTATGTTTGGTGCGGAACTGCCTTGCAAAGTTAGAACTGAGTGGTTGGAATCTACTCCTTTTACACAGACCATCCTGGCAGTGCAAGAATCCTTGTTGTGTGATAAGGCGAGTTAAGAAATTCTGCCTGGTAAGGTCAACTGAAAGATATGTTAAACAAGAAGTTCCTTGCAGATTATATAAGTACTATACTGACCACGCCGGGCTAAAATCAAAAAAAGCGAAACTGTCGATCACTATTTCCAGTTTCATTTCTTACTGCCAGAATAAACAAAACTGATGGCGAGGAACCGGACATGATCGAAGTAAGAAAATAGTTTCCAAACTTACTTCATACGTAGGGTATTGAATGTTTTGTGCTTGGTTCTGGATAGATGCATTCTCGATGTGGCAAATTAAGAAGTGGTTTACAGACTTTATGGTGGCACTACGTGATTGAATAAATCAGACCCGAAAATATTGTTCGTATTTCGTTCATTTCCGCGTTCTGAGAACACGGAATCCACAGCATATTTCGGATTGTCAGATAGTTCTTGGTAGTGGTGACTACGGGAGGCTCATGCAACCGGTTTTTAAACTGTTGTGTATAGGGCGCAGAGTCTGTAGTAGATATCCAAAAATCTTACGGCCCACCGTGCGAACGGTAAAGACAAATTGCGCCAGCTGTTCAACCATTACCGGTATCAAACTATCACATACTTTTAAAGGATTAGTTTGTCGTTTGAACTGCGAACTACGCATCGGCAACAAGAATAGGTTCCATCCAGGCAACCACTAGCATTACCATTATCCCCTACGGGCCCGTTTGTTTTCTGGTTAGTTGCATGTTCCAGCCCTGTGAACTCATTGGTCGATCAATGTAAGGCTGAATATTTTCAAGCCGTTAATCCGATTCCCTGGGACGCAGTGTGGTCTCGTCCCGAGAACCAGATTCTTCTTGTACATTATCTGTAACTAGTCGTCGTTTAGAGAAATGGACTGACTAGTTTCCGTTCCTTATTTGGGTCTTTCGAAATAAATTGCTTTCTAGCGAGCTTGATGGATTCACCACCCCCAAGACACAACAGCTTGAAAATTTTTAGTAACCGTGGCACTACTCCGGAGGTTTTCCTGCCTGAAACGTGCTTGTAAGCTTATCCTTGCACAATTGGCCACGATAGTTAATGTAATATGTGGCCACATATTCTGTATGGTACGATGATCCCCGGTGCAGCTTCCCGATGCACATACAAGGGTATTGCGGAACTGGTACCGCTCCTGGACAACAAACAAGCTATTGTAAAATTCTACCTAGGCTCTAGAGCCCAAAAAACTAGGCTGCTAGCCCTTGCCCCTAGAATGCATTACGTTGCAATAGAAATTACCCTAAGCCGCATTAATGTACTTAGCTCCAAAGCGGTATGCATCCTTTAAAACATGACTAGACAAAATGTATTTACGGAAAAAATGGAATTTTTAGCAAACAGGACCATCTTGAGGATGATAACTGTTATCCCCCCGTTATAGCTTCGCGATGAGATGTAAAAAGCAACCACCTTAACTTCGAGGTTACCACAGTGGCCCAATGGTTTAATTTATACTGGATTTTAGCGGGGTTACATTGGACTTTATGAGAATTCTTAGCATTCTAAACCTTTCTGTGTGCAATTGTGTTTTGCTAGTTGAGTTTCTCGTTACTTTCGTGGTTGCATCCAACCGTGAGGCGAAAATAAGTTGTATGGTCGAGGGGATATCAATGGCTGGTCGTATTGAGATACATGGAAAAATTTGTGAACCGTCAGGAAACTTAGGTTTGCATATAGATTTGCAAAAACCTATCTTTTCTTACGGTACTCAGAGCGGCGAAAGAGTACGCCACCTGCTGTGTGGCTGAGACCTGCTTCATAACGGATAATAATCCGCTTTAAAACTATTGAATTGAGTAAGTTTTCAGCCAGTTGCATGCATTAGTCTCAAGTCTAGACCCGGAGTAAAGTTTCTGCGAGGAAACTTTTCCTTGCCTATTTCGTTCAGGTAAGTTTCGTCGCTTGCAGGAATCATTAATACGTATACTATATTTATGCTAGCCTTAGGTGGAGATCTACGAATAGGAGGGTTACTCGACTTTTCCGTATAGCCAATCCGCGTTTGTATCCTTGTGACTGCCAGATTAGGTATCGGGCATTGAAATAACAGTCCCATCCGAGCAGCACTTAGGATAGAACGTACATTACCTTCTGTTAGTTCCCGATGCACCACACATGCTCAAGATGTTTGCCAGGTTATTCCACTTTTTCCTTTTGAGGCTCCATGACCGCCAGCCTGGACTGAAGTCTCGAATGACCCAACAGCAAAATTGTAAGGCGATTGGTCCTCGGTGTTACTCAAGCTACGACTATTTTTTCGAAGAGGGGCAGTGCATATCTAGGGTTAGTACGACACTAGGCTACTAACCGTTATAGTGATTTCAGTGTATATTCGAGCACAGTGATTCCGTTTCATGGGCGATGTACGTACTAGTGTTATATACACAAATCTTGCTTTCACAAATAAACAAGCCATTCGGACCTTGAAATTTCAAACTGTTAAGCCCTGGAGGTAGTTCGGCTGTTTCGTAGTTATCTAAGTAAAAAAGAGCTAGACCAACGGGGTTTGGGTACTCAGATTTGTACAGTAGCCTAATTGCGACGTCAGATACCGCCGGGTTCCACTTGATAGGTTTATTGAATTTGTTCTGTGAACTGCCCTACAGGTTAAGTAGAGTCAAATGTTCCGGATTTCATCGCCCAATCATTGGCCCCCTGATTTTCTACATCAGACGGTATTCTGAAAGAGAGTGACTATCGCGATGAAGAATATCAGCCCACGTACGTTCATAGATTCATACACTTTGCCTCACAATTGGTCACTCGGTGCCAATTGCCGTCACACTGTTACGAATGTGAAGCGGACGAAGTCTATTCTACTATCTAAGGAGAAGCTCTGTCCTTATATACATGAGAGCCTGGAACACCATGGAAGTCCATGGAAGCTCACGATTGCAAATACCAGGTGGTGGCGGTGGCGAGTGAAGACTCGTGGATGAGTCTACGACTATGAGTCCGTAGCCTGTGAGTCAACTCGGTGATCTCAGTGTAGCGGCGACTTCCTCTCAGGTCATATAGTAATATTATCCAAAGAGCTCATTATATCTCTCGGCACGGGACCCCAACTCCTGAACCCAACTCCTGAACTGCCGTCACAGACTTGATCGTGTCTAGAGTTTGAAGGCGCAGATATTTACAAGACACATAATAACCCTTATACTTGGCTCGCCCACATAATCACGGGATACGCACGCTGTGGAATTGGATATTGTACTACGTTCAGGGTGTACTGAACCTGCTGCATGTCAACTACATCTTACCTCAACACCGGGGACCTGCATGCGACTAGCCAACCGAGCGCCGGCTACTGCCGGATGGGCACTACAAACCAATCTGCCATGTAAGTACCGCCCAACGGCTTCCAGTACTTCATTCCGATGCCGCCGCAGTTACCGCCGCAATTCTGACCCAGCCGGGTGAAGTTCTGATAGAGAATCCCTTTGATCTAACAAACATCTCAGCATGGTGGGGAGGAGGAAGTACACGACAGGGAGGGAAACATTAGGAAGTAGTTTTGCAAATTTGAACTGGTAATGGCCAGGTGCTGGTAGCGGCTGAAGATACCCTCTCTGACCAGTTCCGCGGCGGTAAAGATTTCCGGAATAAGCGCCTGGCTTTAAAGCCTTTTTTCCCTGTCAGCTGAATGTAAGACGCTTGCGCATAGGATAGGATACAGTTAACCATCCCACGTAGCCCACGGTCTTCTTCACTACCACATCTTCGTTCATCTCGAACTCTAGGTATGCGGTGAGATATGGAGCGCCTCCTTTCGAGTTTTCCACACCCGAAGTTGGAAATTCACTGGCGCGGCCAGGCGTAAATCGAGCTCCATGCGTCGAATACCGGCATTGCTGGACACTGGTGCGACGATCCAGGCAAAGAAGAGGAGAGGGCGAACCAGAGTCGATAAATACATGGCGATACTTTATTGAGATAGGTAGTTTGAATGCGGTAGCTCAACTAAGAGAGTAAATGTTTGAAGAATAGATATCCGGGGTAAGTGGTTGTGACCATGAAGTATGTACCTACATACATATCATGCGTAGAGTGGCTTAGGCACGACATGACGGAATCTCAATAGCGTACCCAACGGCCGACCTATACGTAAACTGCCACATCAGTGCAACGTATCGCCGCATGATCGAGGTTAACAGCTTTGACAGCCTCCTTCTGTGCCGTTATGCAACGCATGATAAGCGAGTTTGTATTACATTTAAAAGCTGTACCATGACAGTTTGTGAACAACCGGGCATCGTCTTGAGAACTTAGCTTCTTCTGGAAGTGAATAATCCAAATACGTTCCCTATAATTGATGCATTTATGTACACATCTGAACATGTACCGAGCTACCCAAACCGAGCTCACCCATCCCCGCATGGTCCCGATGCAACGTATAGCCAGCGCATATCACAATTTCTGTAACTTTAATCATAATTTGCTCCCCTAAGTGCAATTAGATTCCGGTAAAGTTGGACATGAGAGGTTGGTACGAACCGCTATTCTGTGGGCAGCACTCAATTCGAAAGTACACCGACGTTGAACTCATATCCCGGATTCTGTCGAACAGGGTTCGAAGGAATGGCACAGTATCCACCCATTACCAGATTGTAGATGAGAACCAGACGGTAGCCAGACGTAATAGGTTTAACTGAATGGGTGACGTTGGTATACCTGCTCAACATTAGAAATTGTCCGATTCGAAATGTCGCGAAGGCTTTTATTTACCATGCAGCTAATCCAGTTGAGAACTCGTTTTGTTGTGCCAGCTTCACTACGAGTTCGTCGAAAGCTCTTTTCTGGTTATTCCAAAGATGCAGCTCACCACCTTCGAACTTTGAAGGTAACACCACAATCAAAGTACCAAACATGCGGTTCTTTTTGATAGTACTGTTGTACGTTATCGGTATTTAACAACTGCTATGCATATGAGGCTATACATACTCCTGGTGAGGCACAAAATGTCCTCCGGGAGTGTAGAGTAGCATCTTGTAGAATTGCGCCTCAACGTCCTCCGCTTGTTCAACCCCAAGAGTGGGACAGACTCGATGGATGATAACTTCGCTCAGCCAAGTTTTAAACCGCTCATTCCGCAATTTAATCTTACTGCCCTCGATCTCCCAAGCGTCTCTGACATGGGTGTCGGTAATGGCTGGGGAGGTTGTGAACTCTTCGGCAAAGGCAATGAGTCGAAGCGCATCAAGTTTGCTCAGTGGCAGGCCGACAGAACCGAGACCAGCGATTGAGAGGCCAGGATTCGGAGCATTCGAAAATGTGTCAGTAGTCGCAAAGGCTCCGACGCGTGAGGAGGTAGAAGCGACCATTCTGCGGGGTGATGTTAGCGTAGACATGACCTAGAAGGAGAGAAGTTATTGCTAGTTACGATACCATAGCATCTGAAGGATGACATTTAACTCACCTAAGTTAGAACGTAAATGGCGCTCTTTGGGAGGCGCAAAGAGATATGGTTGTTGGTTAGGAGAAACGTGCCAGCTGGCGATGTCTCGACAGGTTTCGAGCAGGGTAATCGGTTGTCGATGGGAATAGATGACCGGCCACCTATTCAGTCGTCGCGCATGGTGTTGGCAAAACAAATATCAACTTCATTGCTTCTCATTCGTGTCACGTGCCCTCAAACTGCGTTACAAGTTTAAGCTAAATTCGTCCTACAACATTGTACGGAGCGTCGTGCTTTGCCCCTTCCAAACCGTGGCTAGACTCAGAGTGTAGTACTACTGTCTTTTTAACCATTCGTAACACATAGCTAAAGTCTATCCCCTCATTTACAGCTGGTCGTTGTGGTAATGGGCACTCAGTACTCGACAACCGCGGGTCAAATTGTCAGGCGGTACCCAGACAGGCACACACTTCCATATGCCACACCTGAATAGGTAGTTTAACTTGATGAATCAAGTCTACTCATGCGCTGTCACCCGAATTCACTGTTTCGATTGATTTGTTGCAGTGCCTAAGATCGTAGGGTTCTGCGGACCTCTTGGGAGGGTGTTGCTTCAGAAAAAACAGTACCATTACACCTGGATCGATCCCCGGGACACAAACGCCGCCATAACTACGCACCTAATCCTACGGCGAGGCATGGTGATGCCCATCGACACATCCCTATCAACACTACGGTACAAGCTTTTCGTGTGGCGTAATGTAAAGTAACTATCATAGTGTGATTTATGGCTTAGCAGTTTATATATTGTTCCAATCCCACAATCCCACAACAGGCTTGTGGTAGGATGTTAAACTACACCACATAGAAGGACCTGTAATGGTAACCGATGAGGAATCTGTACGGAATTTGTGGTGGGATCCATAGCGGAAGGTGGCATATGTCCTGCGGTCGGTGACGGTGCGGGGACAGCTGATGGAAGCTGTAGTTGGATCTGTAGTAGGATGTAAACTAGGGATAGTATTTGTTGTGGAACAACGTATTGTAGGATTCCCGTAACATCTAAACTACTGTTTAAATAACACTACAGTGCGACCGCGATTCAATGTAGGCGTGTAGTGTACGTTGTGTGAGTAGTGTCTCTAAGGGAGTCGGAAATGTGCTTTTTTGTGCCTTTTCCCCATACATATAAAAAATGATAAGGCATCTGGAGATGCTAGAACTCGTTTTCGTCTCTTATTGAAAATCCTAATGGCTTTTATTGCGTGCCCTTTCAGCTTGTGAATTTGAGGATGCTGAACTCCCACCAAAGGTGACTTAAATCCGTGACTTCTACAGCCGTGTTTTTGAAAATAGTGCATTTTCAAGAACCAGAACCCTACAGGAAGTGCCTTTCTTCAACTGAGGTGATAGCCACAAATAGTACATTGTGGTTGCATGCTCATTGAGTGCTTCAATCGGCTGCTCACCTTCCCTCCTTTTACAACATTTATTGCCAACTCCTCTGCCTGCAGTCTATATGCTAAATTGCCGCCACCATCACTACCACCGCACCGCTAGCGCCACCATTACCATGCCACCCTAGACTGCACCAACACTATGGAGAGATCAAGGAGAGAGTAGGGCGCAATGGGCACAAGCTACAAGGAGGGAACTGGCAGTGGCGAGAATACCAAACTTAGATGATGGGTGCGTTGAGTGGAGCAGAGGGGTCGGTGCTCCCATTACCATTAGTGGTAGGGGCGTTCAGTCAGTCCCTTTTGGAGCACTTGATGAGGGTCCTTACTAATTTTAATACACTTTGAAGGTGAAAAGTATGAAAAGGCGTAAAGGACAAGTGCAAAGGAAAGGCACGGAGAGAAAAGGTATGGGGAAAAAATGCTGGAGGAAAGGTAAGGGGAGAAAAGGTACGGGGGGGGCAGAAAAAAGGCATTTTTTGAAAAGCATTGCGTAGCCTTATTTCAGTGCTATTTCCACGGCGCCTTTTATTGCCATACAAAGAACCCCTAACCTAATTCTCGCACTTAAATTCCTTTTACTTTTGGTGCAGGAAATGACACTGTTCTGTTTTTCGGCACCCTTAAAGAAGCACATTCCCGACTCTCTTCGAGTGTGCGGAGTAGGATTCATCAATTCGAGTGTCAGACATTACATGTATTGATCAACGGTTTGGAGAAAGTCCCTTCGACAGATAGGTAGAGCAGTATCATAGCAGACACTCGAACATACCCAACTGCCCTGTTCACTGTTACTTTGGATGGTTCGGTGACTTCTTGATTGACTTGATTGATTCTATCTCGAGGGCCAAATGCCCGTATATGTACAATCTCCCATATGCGTACGTGTATGCTCTATCTGACATGAGACGCATCACCCTGGTCCTGATGCATATCCTCATACAGCCACCATCTTCATACAAGTCTTCATTCTCATACAAGACATCAGACAGTGCTGAGACTCACGATCCAAGTACACATGCAACATTCACTATCCAGGTAAACCGGGTGAGATAGAGTGCAAATTCGCCTGAAGTATCACTTAGATTTGGAAGGCCCTAACCCTTGCAAGTATTTTCCCAAAGTACTTGATAATTCTTGGCACCGACCAAGTTCGAGGCCGCTAGCGAAATATGTAGGCCACGGGACTAGTTGTGGAGGTGTGATAGCCACTAGTCAAAGTTATGTAATCTTGATAAATTCCAGGCTGCTGAAGCAAGCGAGTCGCCAATGAGCAGACGTGAGTAGGTGAGAAAAGGGACAGAACTGCATGTTCTCAGGATGCTCACTGGGTGGATAAGAAACTGCTTGTCTCATAGGACGTGTGCTATAGTGTGCGTCAAAGTTCTCCTACACCCCACCCATAACAAACATACACGATCATGTGCAACCAACTATCAGGGCAACGGTTTGGCCTCTAGTTCTAGAATGTGGACAAATAAGTTACTCAACAAATCACTGCAGGTTGTCAATTGCCTCATAACTCTAACCTTCACAAGTGGCCATCTGTATGATTCAAGGTTTTCTACACGGCTATACCTTCTCCGCATAACCGGAGAGGCTTGTCAAGCGGTCAACCGGTGAAGAACGGTGCAACTATTACCGTACCTTATGTCCAGCTGACCGCTGTGAACCATCACCACTGATTTGTTGAAGTGACTTTCTTTAGTGTCAAATCATGCGAAGACGGTGACAAACCGAACGCCGGGTAGGAAAAATGAATTAATTAATCAATTCTATTCCATAACGCGATTAACCGCCACGTTTCTTTGCCGAGGTACTTATGTATCAACAAATCTGACCATCCGGACAGCAACTCGTGCCACTACGGGTGCACCCATTACAGCAAAACTGGCAATTGAGCCCCGGCAGCCGGTTATTATCGACATTTTGGATACACTCACGTCCATTAACAACCGAGACCTGCCGGACCACGAAGCTACCAATGCGGTCGTTCCAGCCTTGATTCCTCAAGTCGGCCTGTTCGGATATCGATGCTCAGCACAGCACACGCAAACGGACCACAGGACTTACGCTGCCAGGATATAACATCGTGTAACTATTTCCGGCGCAATTGTTGTCTCTGGTTTGTGCGTCAGCAAGAAGTCTAAATTGTGGGGGGGGAAGTATATGAACTGACTCGGAAAAAACTGCTGCATTCCCAGAATCAGGACCGAAGGACGAGATGGTGTGGTACCTGCCCAATCATTAACTACTCTCATCACATAATATCCAATTTAACATGCAGACCAGGGATCAGTGAGCTTGATACACAAGTCAAACGGTTGCTTTGCGTAGCCCGTGGTTCCGCCCCAGTTTATATCAGTGGCGAGGAAGATCTATCATACGTCAGAAAGTCGTGTAGAATCCCGACACAGGATAACGTACTCCTCCAGGTTGCCGCTTCTCAAGATTCGCACTGCGTTCAACAGCGGGCAAGGCTGCGACGAGACTGTTGAGGCCGAGAAGACCAAGAAAGATGGATGACGTGAGCATGATGAATGTTGTCAACGAAAGTTAATGGGAGTAATAGAAAACTCGTGGTTATGATAGTTGAGGGGAGAAGAAATCTAGGGGCTTATACATACGCAACACGATCGCCTGGCAATTATAATTACCGGATATACACGGCAGGTGTTTTGGCATCAGCCCTATAAAAACCTCAATTTGATTACTCGCTAATATAAACGTATGGCAGGCCTGAAGGGCAAGGCGGGGGTGGAGTAGAATGCAGAGCCGTAGCAGCGCATGACCAACCTCGGTTAGGGCAGAAAAGTAAGCACCTACTTGTTTAAGTTTCAAGTCAAACGATGGTCACCAGAGCGACTTCAGCGAGCGGAAGGTGGACTTATTGTAATCAGTAATCCGAGAGCTGTCGGGTCTTTCATAAGCCCTAGTCACTGCTCTGCCAGCGCCTTAATTGATCACATCCACCCTATCCGGAAGCCAGGTCCATACGGAACATGGCCGCGGGAATTATGGATAGCGGAAGCGAACGCTCTATAGGCTGACAAGATCTAACATCATCTCCGTCATAGCCCCCAAGATGTGCCGATACAAGAGGTAATGTTGTACTACGACTGTGACGACAGTCACTGTAGCAGCAGATTGTGTGCGTCAGGTGTCCGTACTACTAATTCGACATCTTTATACAGAATCACCATTGAGTTTGGTGAGAACTTTGATTTGTCATGAAACTTGCTATTGTGCTAATTACTTAAGTACTTACTAGTAAGTATTTTATGCCTAACTCTTATACAAGATGCCAAACTGCAAGAATTATCTTCCCCACGCTGTCATATGAGAATATCAATGACTGCAACCCCTGTATTCTGAGGGCCATCTTGTGCAATTAAGTGATCATGACTCGATGCTGCTGGTGTTGGCTTGGTTTTTAAGTCGTACGCTGCAGTGAGGAAGATTTGCCCTACGGCTGCGCAAAATTCGCCCGTGCAATTTGCATGTATACTACTGAAGAATTCTGCTGCTTCTAGAGTTTCATCTCTACCAGCAATCCTTGTCGTAGCCGCAACGTTAGGATATGCGGGTAGAATGACTTGGGCAGCCGTTCGTGGGGTGTTGAGGCCGATAGCAGTAGTTGTGAAATGAAATTTCATGACCAGAGCACCTCTTGCTGCAGCATATATCTAAATAATCATATTAGAATTAACGAAAAGTGTAAGTAGAGACACCATGAATAAACATACCCCGATAAGATTATGTGCAGCACCCTGCCAATCCTGCTCGCTGGCTACATTGGGGTAGTTGGGGTTTTGTACTTTCACTTGGTTCCACTTCTTCCCACTGCAAGAGACTTTTTTGGGCGCGCAGTATGTTGTCGTTATAAGACCTCCAGGGCCTTTCCCTCCTTCAATCCAACTGAAAAAGTCAACCACCGCGAGTACACAACCTCGAAGCTTTAAGGCAACTTACGACCTAGCGGGGAACTCATCACAGGTGAAAGCCATGCCACTAGGGTTCCCTACAGCATCTGAGATTTCGGATTGAAATATGGCTGGGCCCAATGGCGGCCGTAGCAATACTGTCGGAGGTAGTTGGCCTGGGTTGACATTTGGTTGCCCCTGTTGTGATCCGCACGGTGGGTTCCGATTTGTGTTCCAATTGCTTGGACAAACCTGTCTGCCCCTTTTCTTTGTGTTTCCTGTCCCGCCTGGGCTGTGTTGATAATGAAAATCCCAGCCAGTGCCCAAACTAATGAGAGTGTTGGTGGTGATGTATTCTTGGACATTTTGACATATTGCTTGCAGCTCATTGCAATTGTAGATTAGGGTCGGTAAAGTTGGATAAACAGCGACTGGCGTGCCCGAGTATATCGCGATGTTGCCAACGATGGATGTCTGCCTGTCGAGGGCAACGGTAAGGCTTGAAAAGTAGGTAAGAAGAATAGGCGTCGATCTGGAAAGAGCTGAGATACGCATCTTGGAAGTTGCAAGGACGGGGTAGGGCTCTCGGTATGGCAGTGCGGCAGGTATACATATTGGTTTAATGCATCTGAAAGGCCATATAATTGATTGGATGATCAGAGCCCAAGATGCATTGCAGCTGTTAGCTCGAGGACCAAGGGTTTCACGACAGCCTGCGATCATATGACCAAGGGTGGATTACCATGATTACTTACATATACTCTATTGCACGGAGGAGGCGTGGCACAATACTTCGAACGGCTAGCTATATGCAATGTACAAGTGCTACGGTGCAGATATGGGGTACCATTTTATGTGCCGTGCAGGGTATAGATTTATATATTGAACGGTAGTACAATACCTGTCAACGGTGGTACCAATGGTGGAGGAGTACATTTGTTCCTTCGAGTTCACCCTAACCCTAGCCCAAATTACCCCTCACCATTACGTCCAGCATCTTAGCCTCCTCATCCTTGGTCGCTACTCTCTCAGTCGCCTATTCCAACAGCGGACCATAATAATGAACCAGTCTATCGATGCCCAGCAGGCAGTCTTTGGTACTCTAGAGCTGCTAACTGGTATACTGCGTTTTCTCCCACAAGCCGATTTATTGCGCCTCGGGCGTGTCTGCTCCCTCTGGCGCACCCTCATCGCAACTACGCCCACCCTACAGCGCACAATTTTCGATCCAAACGCAGCCACCTCAGAGATTGCCGAAGCTCAAGTCGGTACTCCGCGCATCCTGAACAAATTCGTCGTCGACCGCCTACGCTGGTCTCCAACACTCGATCTCACGCAAGTCAACTCGCAAGATTTTACGAGCGTGAGACAATCTATTACGCCAAACTTGCGCGCGATGGCAGCTAAAGAGGCGTCGTGGAGGGGCCAGCTTCTCACATGGCCACCGTTGACGGATTTGTTAGTTCTCCGTGGCACCATTGAACAAGACGAGGAGCATCTGCAGTCCCTGCGTCTCTTGTGTAGGTCTGGCAGCCTTCAGTCCGGCAGGGAAGGTGCATGTAGCGCAAGCGCGGAAAATGTACAAGACACGAACGACGGTGCGGAAGACAACAATGACGGAGAGCCCGAAGAAGACGATAAAGATGCCGACGACGAGGAGGAAGGAGACGAGCAGACGCTGCCTTTGGTGCTCTACGTTGAGGATTTCCCTCATAATGCAGACAAGGCATGCCCCGGTATAAGGGTGATTGACTTGTTGTACGGTCTGCGGGTACATTACAAGGAGAATCAATATTGCCTGGAGAGTTATGAACTCATTGATTTTAGTGGCCCAGGCGCCGGAAAGATAATTGTATACTATTCGGAGACTGGAATCACACCACAGTTAGATGTGACCATCTTGACGTTCTGATTACACATAGTTACCAATACACTAAATTAATGTAATCATGACCTAGCCGTGCTCTACTCCATGCTAATTACGTTCCGAGAATTGACGTTCTAATTAAGCTCCTATGATGGGTCTTAAATGTTGATGTACTTGGGGTAAATGTTTGTTCATATATCTAGTCTCGGACTCTCCTGCATTACTAACATGTACTATTTTTTGTGTCGGTTTTTATTCTACGTTTCTGTTGGTTCTATAGCTGGTTTACGACAGCCATACAATAGCTTCAAAATGCCAGAATCGACATCGCCAATCCTGGAAGCTCTTAGCGATGTTTCTCGGAGGGTCTAAAATTGAAGAGTTTTCAGAGAAGTTTTCAAGAACGGTGGATCATGAACAGCCCTTAATATCAGGGAAACGAAGTGTGAGTGGTACCAATGTTTTGTTTTGTTATATTCTGTCAATATTTATATCTTCGCCTCATGTAATCTGTAAACTTGTTCCATACTTGGTGAACTTCGCTCGGCTCAGTTTCGCTCAGAAATAAACAATGGTCTTTAATCAGGATAATCCTGTGGGGACTGTATTGTGTAACCTAAACTATTGTCCGATTTATGTGAAGTACATACGATATCCTCACTAAATTGTCGAACCAAAACGAAGGCAAAAATGAGGAGAATAATTTGGAGAATTGTTGGGTATATAAGGCTCACCTCTGTACGTATACTTCGCTTTATGGTGTACAATTTATGGAGTCCTTTTGCTGCGTGTTGCATCTCAATTCAATCACAGCGTTAAAGAGTAGTCATGTCAGGGTTATCGCTAGAGTCACGCTAATTTAATGGGTTAATGAAGAGTATCAATTCCTTTTTCATACTCTGTACACTACAAAATAATATTCTTTGCCAGAGGATTATCCTGCATAAAGACCGCGAAAACTTCGGGTAATCACATAAAAATCAGCCAAGATGTAGTACGGTTCTAGTTCAAATGCCAGATGGTCGACGAATTGCTGAGTGGTACCCCAAACAGTTCAACATATGGCTACCAGTCGTTAAAAGAAAGCCAAGAATTCCGCAACGAAGACTCACCGAAATAAGACCTTTTGCGACGTTTCGACCCTTTCCACGTCTGATTGAATGGGGAAGATTGTTGCTTTCAGGTGCCACGGTAACTTTCATTTGTGTAGAAAGACATGAATGAGGGCCCTGGAAGTAGATATGTCAAAATTAAACTTCTTTCAGATGTAGGTAGCTTACACCTGTTGCATATCGTCCTTCGAAACTTCCTAGAACCGCCGGACATAGCGCAAACGCCAATGCAATGAGTTTCGGTAGTGAAAGCATCGTTTTGAAATCGGAAAAGTCAGTGTGCGGTTTCACGGTTCTTGTGGGCTGACCCTCGACCTGCGATTGGGAGTGGATATATCTCGCCGCCTGGAATCTTCCTTGGCGCTTATATGCATGCAATCTCGAGCTTCGATTACTCATACTCCATACTGATTACAAGGCACCACAAAACCCCATTAATACCGATTATCTTTCCCCGCGCTAGCTTAGGCAACCAACCTGCACAGCCTTCCGATTTCCACGGTTCGTTTGCAGGAACGCCGTAATCCGTGCCCCGCTATCAATATGCAGTGATAGCCAGCGCATTCACAACGCCTTGGTGTGGTAGTATAATTAAATACACTTAATCATATGCCGACATGAAGCCCCAGCTTTGCGAGGCATACCAATGGCCAGCGGATCACCCAGGATTGAATGTAGAAATTGATGAACCTAACCCTCTAGAGCTCGAATCAAATTCTTCGCTCGAGTCAGGATTAGTCGGCTTTATCCGTATCCCGGAGATAGATAGGCGCCTGCATCTCAAAGGTCAGCATGCACACCGGTCAGACATGGTCAAGTAGGAAACTTACCTTTCACATATGTAAACCATATAAAGATATGTGAATCTAAAACGGAATATTGAACAAATCAAGGTAGCATCTTTATCATAATGTACCGTCGTCAACGCTGCAGCATGCTCCTGTGCTGGTTTGCTCTATTTCTTGCTGTCGTAAACGCGCTTCCTTTCGGATCGGACCGGTCAATCCCGTTTGAAAAGTCACTTCTAACACGTTACCCCCTGTCTATACCTGAGCCTCGTGGGCTTCACGATCTCAAGCCCGACAAGCGTCAATCTGGGTCTTACTGGTACGAATCTGCTGAACACGGTGTCTCAGCGTTTGGTGCTGGCGGGTATCAAGTGTTCCGCAACGTCAAAGATTTTGGCGCTGTAGGAGATGGCACGACTGACGATACAAACGCTATCAACGCTGCCATTACTGCGGGGAATCGCTGTGGGCAAGCGTGTGGCTCCTCTTCAACTACGCCTGCCGTGGTTTACTTTCCGTCTGGAACGTACTTGGTCTCGAGTCCTCTGATCCAGTACTACAACACTCAGTTTGTGGGCAATCCCAATGCAGTCCCAACGTTAAAAGCAGCGGCCAGCTTTTCAGGTATTGCTGTCATTGACAGCAATGTCTACATCCCCGGTGCATCCGGTGCGCAGTGGTATGTTCCACAGAGCAACTTTTATCGTCAGGTCCGCAACTTTATCATTGATATTTCCGGCTGTCCCAACACGACTCCCGATGGTTTTGGTATGTTGATCCTTGTATTAGAGTTGGAGTTAATCTTGACGAGAAAAGCTCCTACCGGTATTCATTGGCAAGTCGCTCAAGCGACAAGTTTGCAAAACATCCGGTTTGTCATGAGCCAAGCCCCAGGAACAACTCACATTGGCATCTTCATGGAGAACGGGTCGGGTGGTTATTTGGGTGACTTGACGTTCGTTGGTGGAGCGATAGGCATGCGATGTGGAAGCCAGCAGTTTACATCCCGGAATCTCAACTTTCAATTTTGCACGCAAGCCATAGAAATGATCTGGGTACGCCTCTCTTATTCGCGCTACTCAGAAACTCATGCTTGTAGGACTGGGGTTGGACGTGGAAAGGACTAAGCATCTTTCAATGCTGGGTACGTGCTGTGGTAATGCAACATTGGTAATCACTCGCTGACAGGTAAGGTCGGAATTAATATTACTGCACTGACGAGCGGGACGGCTCTTCATAATCAAGGTGTGGCCGCCGTAGCCATTCTTGATTCCGTCTTTACAAACGTGTAAGTAATTCTTCAATAATTGAGAGAGAATACTGACTTTTCAGACCGATCGCGGTGTTGACTTCTGGAACCACAAATACAATGCTCGAGAATGTGCAGCTAAACAATGCGCCTATAGCTATCGGATATTCAGGTGGCCCTACAGTGCTGCAAGGCGGAGACCTCCTGGTTGACAATTATGGGAACGGCAATAGTTTCGTTTTGAATGGCGCCACACTAACAAAATCTACGCTTAATGGCGCCTATAACCCATCCGCTAAAAGCGCTGCATCATCATCCCTGCGTGATACAACCGGTTGGTTCGCTCGATCAAAGCCACAATATGAAGGATTGGGCACCGGCGCCTTCGTAAACGTCAAGGCGTCTGGAGCCAAGGGAAACGGCTTTAGCGATGATACTGCGGTGATTAATAGCGCACTAGCTTCGGCTGCAGGTTCGTCAGTAGTATATTTCCCTCACGGCTCATATATTGTCACCGACACGATCAACATACCTCCTGGGTCAAAGATTGTTGGAGAAGCTTGGAGCGAGATTATGGGCTCGGGGGACAAGTTCGCGGACATCTCCAACCCGAAAGTCATGGTAAAAGTTGGGAATGCAGGGGAAACCGGCGTTGTGGAAATTTCAGATATGCTGTTTACTGGTGAGCATAATGTGATCTATGTACGTACGAGTACTAATTAGTACAGTCACGGGTCCGACAGCAGGCGCTATTCTCATGGAGTGGAATCTTCACGAGTCTTTGCAAGGTTCCGCTGCCATGTGGGACTCGCACTTTCGTGTTGGTGGTGCTGCTGGCTCTCTGTTGCAGTATGCTGATTGTCCCCGCGAAGCTGTGGTTGCTGACAGCAATTGCATTGCTGCTACCACGCTGATGCATATAACATCTTCTGCAAGCGCGTATCTCGAGAATGTGTGGATCTGGACGGCCGACCATGATCTCGACATTCCAAGTCAAGACCAAGTTTCCGTGTTTACCGCGCGCGGGCTTTTAGTGGAGTCCACCGGCCCGCTTTGGCTTTGGGGTACGGCGGTCGAACACAGTACCTTATATCAGTACCACTTTTATAACGCGCAAAACGTGTTTGGAGCGACTCTGCAGACAGAAACGCCATACTACCAGCCGTATCCCAAGGCCCCAGCGCCTTTCAGCGGTGCGTACAGTTTGCCATCCGACCCAACCTTTTCCTACTGCAACCCGGCTTCAACAACTTGCAATTATGCATGGGGCTTGGAAATAATCAACTCGTCCAACATGATGTTTTACGGTGCGGGATTCTACAGCTGGTTCCAGTGGTATTCGCAGATTTGTCTGGAGAACGAAGCGTGCCAAGAGCGACTGGTTCGCGTAATTGGCAGCAACAATATATTCATTGTCAACCTATATACGAAAGGCGTGTACTCGATGATTCAGGGCGGTGGCTCGGTAGATATTCTCGCTCTGGACAACATGGACGGCTTTCTCGGTACTATTGTGGGGTGGACTGGACTCGGCGTTGGTGGCTCCCTCGACCAACCTTCGAATCTAGTTCCTCTACCTCCATGGATATGGGATGTTCCCAACCCGACTGTTTCATGCAATATTCCATGCACTCTGCTACCACCGCCGACACCAATCAACGATATCCTGCCACCGCCTTTTACAACTACTATTTCCGGGACGCCAGTTGTTGTGACACCAGATACCATCGTATCACCCGGCTTGCCTGTGGCGACGATTCCTGTGGTTGAGATCAATGGCCAGACTGTGCAGCCAGTTGTCGTGCCCAATCCCGTGATCCCAGTTCCTCCCGTGGCTCCGGCTGGAAATTTCCCCGGGGGCACACCTCCAATCCTGCCTCCCCCAATTCCCATTCCAATTCCACCTGGATTTCTCCCTTTCTGCCTAGAGTTCTGCTCGGCCGCAGACTGGCCACCCATACTGCAAGCAGCGTCCCGCACCTGCACTGGAAAACAAAGCTAACCCATGTAGACCGCCTATCGTTGTCGTTCCAGGTCCACCGATACCCGTTGGTGCCCCACCACCACCTCCAGCAGCAGATGAACCAGATGAGGAAGATGAATCCGAATGTCTTAATATGTATCCAGACTCTCCAACTCAATGGCCTTCGCCGTCTGATGTTCCTACTTGGGGCCAATCCGGCACGCCGACTGGTGGCCAATGCGACTGGAGTGGGAGTGTTACCGTCCTCTCGAACGTTTTCACAGTCGCCATTGCTTCTGGTTCGTCTAGCTTTACCGCGAGTGTTTTCGATCTTTTACATATTGGCCCGGCCTATCGTATCTCGGTGGATGGTGCAACAATGCAGGCGTACTCTGTTTCGGTCACCAGTTGGAGCACCAGTACTGGTGCGTCGAGCTCGAAGAATTTTGTCGACTTTGATGTGCCTCAAAATCCGTTACCAAGTGTGTATGCCTCGATCACGCTAGTCAGGACTGACGGCTGCAAGGTGATATTAAAGTGACGGGTCAAGTAACAGCTGGAACATCATCAATCAGTCTCCGTCTTGAAGTGCGGGTGAGTATGTGAATCCACTTATATGTTCTCGGTGCTCACTATACTCTACAGGCATCCGCTGCCTGTGGTGGAAATCCCATCCCCGACCCACCAGGCGCAGGTCCCATTCAACCCGAGTTTCCCACAAAAAACGATGGCACCATCGATTGCAGTAGCGCTCGAGGCGACGGCGGCGGGACGGACGACATGAAAGATTGCCTCTTCACTTTCGGCTCGTGAGTAGCTGTTATCCACGCTTGAGCCGTGCTGACATACATTCGCAGAATCATCGTCCAGAACCAGGTTCTTCAAGATACGTCTAGCATAACCACAGAGAACCCATCAACAAATTGCATTCGCAACGGACAGTCTGCCAGGTCGGACGGTGTAGTCCTCAATAACTGGTGCATCGTGTACCAAAACAATGGGTGCGCTTTCGTTATTTCTGATAAATTGCCTAGCTTCGGTGGGTTCCCTGGCTACTCGACTATTTCCGGGGGGGTGTTCAGGAATATGGCCGTTGCAGGTGCAAATCAGTGTGCGGGACAAGGGCGAACGGCGATAGCTGCGGGCCCGTTCCAGCCGTTTGGGGTGGTGGCGCAGACGTTATGTCTGACCAGTCCGGCGCATCCCGAGCTCTGTGCAGTTCCTTGATCTACATTGGTCAAGCCAGCGTATGGGAGCGCGTGTATACATTAGATCAGTATACCCGCTATTAAGAGAGGATATGATACCAGTAATCCTAGGCTCACTGCCGTTATCTATAGTATTCCAAAGTGGACAAACTTGTGTGTTTTCGAGTTTTCATGTGTTTTTGAATTTAGCCCATATATAAGGAACTAACCAGGCTAAATCTGCATACATTGGTATATGTAATGATATGGCGGTATTCGCAAGCACGTGTTGGCGTACGCAGCCTTTTTTTTTTGATTGCTTGATTGTTTTATCCAATTTTGCCTGCTATAGTTACCTGGCAAGATCATTGCTTTCGTTTTTGTCTCGTTTACGGATAAGTAGTCGAGGACGCTAAATTGCCGCATTATGAGACTATTTACACCTCGGAAGAGAAACACGACATTCCGCAACGGCCATTAAAACCTTCTAGCTTCTGTCGCGTATAGTTAGGTTGAAATTTACGGAAATGATATGGTCGTCACCCGACATCACGTAGTATTGCGCTGTTACTTTGGTACGACGATGGTTGATTTTATTCAGTAAGGAGAGCTAATTTTGAGAAGCTATGACCATCTGTAGAAAACAGTCACGCACAGAGTAGGTCGACCGGTCAGGATATCTAGACATATGCAACATACGCAATATATGCTCGGGTGAGAAATCATGAAGTCACATACAGTACCTTGTCCCACAAACAATGCAAAGTGTGCTAATAGCCGCGCATAAATTACCCTGCCCAAAGCTCGTCGAGATATTGATTGTCAGGGGCCCATCGATTCGACAGCTAACCTGCTACCACGCCCCTTGCAACTTTCCAGGTAAGCGCCACCGACACCCCCACTCAGGTAGGTCAAACGAAATTTCTCAAGTTAGTTAATCGCCGCTAACTCCTCCCAAGTCATATAGAATGGTCTCCGCTACTGTTATAGGCGTTAGAACGTTTGCGACCACCGACACCTTCTCAAATGCTCCAAATCCCGGCCTCTCAATTGGCGGTCTTGGTTCAATCGGCCTTCCACTGAGCAAGCTAGATGCGCTTCGACTCATTGCCTTCGCCGAAGAATTTAAAACTCCCACCATTACCAACACTGCTGTCAGAGAGGCTTCAGAGATCAAGATTGAGGGTAGTAAGGTAATACTACGAAATGAACGTTATGAAGCCTGGCTGGATCAAGTCATCATTCACCGAGTTGGTCCCACGCTTGGGATCGAAGAAGCTGAAGAAGTGGAGGCACAATTCTATAAGATGGTACTCTACACCCCCGGAAGACACTTCGTGCCTCGCCAAGAGTAAGTTTTCCCTCGTATATTCGACAGTCGGTAATAACATCGCGTGACAGTACTGTCAAGACGAACCGCATGTTTGGTGCTTTGGTTGTGGTGTTACCTTCGGAGTTCGAAGGCGGAGAGCTGCACCTTTGGAACAACGCTTACAAGGAACCAATTGTGAAGTTGGCAGGACAACGCGAATTCGCAACTGGATTGGCTGCGTGGTTAGTGGAAGCATTGTTCTCTATCAGTTTAAAGCTAGCTATGTGCAGAAACTGCTAATGCTGAGCAGGTATACCAACGTCACCCACACGGTTACTCCTATTACTTCCGGCTACCGCTTGGTTCTCAACTACAATCTTGTGATGGGAGGATGCTGTGGGACGACTGTGAACCCATTTGGACATCACACAGAATCGTATGACGAGCTCTTCGTCATCTTTGTTGTCCTCTCATGTGTTGTAGTCTTGATTGAATACGGGCTTATCCTTCCTCGAGCTCTTCGGCGTATAATGGCTTTGGAATAATTTCGGAAGAACGCGATGACTCCCGTTGGTGTATCATATCTAGTTCTCCCGTGAAGCCTCTACGTTCTCGCTACCTTCCTGGACGCATGGAAACACGGTGTTAGTCGCAGTGGAATATTCGAGAACCTGAAAACTTAAAACTCCTTGTTACATATCTATTGGCAAGAGTGGCAAAGGGTGGCACCGGCAACCCAAAAATTCTCTATATATCAAGCCTTTTCTCTCTTCTCTCTGTACTATAAGTCTATTTACGCACACGGTTCTCCTTTCTATATCGTAACACTCAAGGTTCGCCAGCGTGAGCGATGATTCATGAAGATATTGCGCTAACGTCCGCCTTACCTCCTCTGTAATATCTACCATGTATTTCTTTTTCTCTCTTTGTGTCTCCTCCTCTTGAATCGAGCTACCGATTGGGATTCTTACCAGCAGTCGTGATCGAGGCCGAGGCACTAGCCATAGTCATCTAGGTAAATGTCGCCAATAATTAGCTTAGTGGTATCTCCGAGTTGCGAGGGGGAAGCGGACCATTGCTCCTAGGGTGTAAGTACTACAATTTAATGCTTTGCATAGTGTGCATGCGGCACTTTGGGCTCAGAGCTAGAGTACAACCCCCTCAATGCACAATTCTGCCTGTCCGGTCCTAACGAAAGGGTCGTATATGTACAATCTCCTATATGCGTGTGCATGCACACTTATCTACCCCATATTCTGATACAGGATAATATTCTCATATAAGCCGTATGCTCATACAAATCCGTAACAGACGATCTATGTATATACTCAGCAAAATTAATGAACAATTAACACCTACCAGTTGCAAGGAGGCCAAGTAATAGTCCATAGAACCCTGCTCCTATAGAAACTAAACCCATAGCATTTTGCATTTCATACCTGATCCATGGTACGCTAGTTGTTACATAGTTAGGTTGCCATATCACTTGAGACTCAGCTGCATATGGATAGCTGCATATGGATAGCTGAGTACGTACGCATGCGTAGGAGGACTTGTGTAGGGCTCAAGCATAGATATCTAGATCTCAGGTCAACGTCAAGTCACTTCACCGTTCTTTCAAGTAATGCTTGGTTGACCTCGCAATTTTTGACGTTCGTGCAGAATGTCGTTAGGCAGCTTCTGTTCATCCAACTGGCAAGCCGTCTTTCAGGCCGAGATACCGGGTATTCGAGCTGCACGAACTACAAAACTCACGAGCTTAACTAGGTTATACGGTAACTATAACCATGGTGAGAGTCTGATATCGGTATCTCTTTTGTCGAGCCCGATGGCGTCGATCCCCCCGCAGGTTGATTTCGAGTAGACCCGGAGTGTGGGTCTACTTACCTATTCAGGCTAATATTTCCATCTATCTTTGCCGAAAAGGTTATTCCAACTTAACATCTCCGAGATACACAGCTCCAATTCTGTCCTACCTGGAGTGTTAGGTTCTCATTGGGTCACATATCACCGGTATCTAATGCTGCGCATTCGACTGGAGAGTTTGGTTCTTGAAAAATTGCATCCGGTCATGTACAATCACTCGCTCCTTTCACATCGAGTGTGTTGCATATATAGATCGTTGCCCTTTGTAAGGCTTATGGGCTGATGGACATCATGATATCATCGGGCTGCTGACTCAGCTAGAGATGCCAGCTGAGTGCGCATGCATGCGCCCCAGGCATACTCTGAAAGCCGTAAATAAGAGCATACAAGCTCCCACGTAGATAGACTCTATTAAGAAAATAAGCTTCTCTATCTCACTATTGTAACAGAGTGCTACAACGTGGGGGAACCATGTGCGCGTATATTGTGGAGTAAAGCGAAAAGAGGGAGAGAGAGTGGCCGAAACCCTTTAGTGCATGGATGCGATCCAGCCACTTGTATATGAAACAAATAGTACAATAATAGTGGTACATGATACAGGAATGTAAAGAACATACAATAGCTAAATAAAATGCTTCACGGAGATCGGTCTTGTGTAAGTCTTCATTACCATTGTATTCAACATCAATTATGAACTAATTAATCTCCAGCGACATTGCGACACTATCCCATCGCCTTGTTAAAATCCCAATCTCCTCCATCCCTCAGTAACATCCGGGACCTTGACGCTGCAATTCATAGGTACAGCACCAAACGTAGTCACATTCAGAGTACTCATGTTCACGTGAACCATCTGTTTCGTTTGTTTGGCAGGGTTGCTTAGAAAATAGTTCATCGGCTCGATCCGAACCCCACCATGCGCGGAAGTGAACGTTGTCGACGGTAAATCTCCAGTCGATGGGGCGTGGTGCATACCGATATTGAACCCTTGCTACAATTTTAGTCATCTAGAGAGAGAATAAGGAGTGGGGTGGGGGCTTACACATTACCAGATCTTCCTGCTCTAACGATTCATCATCAAAGAACTTATCAAAGCGGATGGCCGGATCCCAGACATCTAGCGAGGCATACGGATGGCTAGACGCAGGTTCCGTATCCTTTCTCTTCGTGACATAAAGATTATGATGTGCCCATTGCGCGGCAATACCGAGATTTGTGGATTCCTGGACAGTAGCCCGAACCCCTGGTGTGAGAGGTTGTATCTTATATCCTCTGTATTCGCCATATTTATTTTTCTCCTCCTTGTTCACAACAGCGTAAGATTTAGCTGCGTTAGGATCCCAGTCAATTTTACCATCCTTCTCATTCGTGATCCAGCCCTTCTCTAGCTTGAATGTCTTGATTTTCCTTCCGCCAGACCACGAGTATGTTTCGGTCGTGGGAATGAATTCCGATGTTGCCACCGTATTCTTGGTGCCCAGGATATCGAAGTCGACTTTGTAGTTAATAACGTGATCGTGCATTGAGCCGGAAAGATTATCATGTATCTTGTACCCGTATTCACCATTCTTAGCGAAGTACGCGCTTCGGATGTATCCTGACGCACGGGCTTCGACTTGGATACTTCCATCAGTGTAAAAGGAATAGTCCAACCTATCCCAGTCAGGTAATGGCTTGCACACGTGTGTTCAGATAATTTCTCACAAATAATCATAGTTTCCCATAGTGCTAATGCTTCGCAGCGTCAAAAAGTTGTTCTTCGTAGATGCAATATAGTTGCTAGCCGTGTGGCGGAAGATTGGGTATGCGGCGTCCTGTTCGAAAATGCAGATTGAACCGAGATTGAGTGTTGGCGTCCCACTGTCGTGAGTCGTGGAGTTGAGGAACGTCGCATACGCAGGGCAATCGAAGCCAGGAACTAGTGTGAATGAAGTCGTCCCCATACCTACCACTATCAATACCAGTTCGTATTCCACGGAAATGCAGCACAATTACCTCCCAAAATATCAAAAAACGCCGTTCCGCTTTGAATAGGATCATTTCCGGCTATCCCGAATTAGGTAAACGCATACGATTCATTATATATAATCACAATGCTTACCGTAGATTGCCATTGCCTCTTGGAGCCCGATTTCGTATATAATGCGGTCTCTCTTGTATTTAATATTAAACAGCCTCACCCCTGTATCTCGAGAGAAAGCGATATAGAAGCTAAAATCCATCCATTCAACATACTGCTTCATCGGATCAATAGAGAACCTGGAGCCCTGAGGAGCAATGGGTATGGGTGGATAAAGCTCGTCGCCCTTCATGATAGGGCCTTCCTGGTCGGTGTGTGCCCAGCTGCCATCTTCATTGGCGCCATTTCTAACAAAGCCTTTTGTAGTGATGGCGGTTCTGAACTCATCGATTGTGTCATAGAAGATGTCGTTATATAAAATCCCTGCTACCTTCCATTCCGAAGCGTCACGTCCGGTGAGGTCTGTCTTGATATACCTGTACCGCCGTATCAGCATATTCCCTGCGGCAATCAACGGGGTGGCTCTCAGCCGTACAGTCCAAGTGGAAGTAACGTAGAAGAGTCAAAGTCGAAAGTAGGAACCGTGTGGAACTGAACCCAAGAAACAAGGCGACCATCTTCTTCAACAGGACTAGTGTTGTCGACCAGTGACAAAGTGTCATTAGCTAACCCCGTCATGGATTTTCCCCAGAGATCCATAGTGATGTCTGAAAGATTTGCACCAACTTGGTTCAGCCAATCAGCGTTTTCGAATATTTTGACCAAGCAGTTGCGCGTTCTTCCAACCCCTTTATTGTATGGATAGTTCAAGGGCTCGATTCTAGTCGTACCCACTGCCACGGGCAAGGGGCCGACACGGATGTCTTGAACATATGGCACTTTCACGGTCCCGACATGTATTACGGCGTGGGCGTAGCGTGCCGGTGCTGGGCCTTTGCCATCCGTGTACAATAGTGCCTCAGTCTTGTTTGGCAGGAGAAGCTCAATCAGCAGGCTGCGGGTGCAATCAGTGAAATACTATATAGAACCACACGGAGGAGGATATATACAGTGTATCCGTCCCTAAAAGCCCACTCGTGCTATTCTGGCTAGGTGGAGCTGGCTGAGTACTATCCGTACCATTTGGGCCGAGTGGTGCTGTGGAATTCGCACTTGGATTGGACAACGTGATGTTGAATTCGGAGTAGGTGACCAAGAATTGAGCAACGGACTGTACTTCTTCATCCGTCAACCCTTTCCAAATGTTTTCCAATGGAGCGACTATTTCCGAATTAGCGGGTTTGATGCATTGCACACACTCGTCGCGTTTGGCGTAGCGCGGGGTTGTGCTTCGTTTCCCGTTTATGGCGTATGGGTATCGGACGTTCCCCGCGTAAACCCTCGAAGCAGACAATGCGAGAAGGACTCCCGGAAGGATATGGAAAAGCTTCATCGTTGGAAGAGAACTCAGGATGCTGGTAAACTTGGCCCCCGGTAGAGACTGGATGCTCTTTATACGTAATTTTCAGATATCTGCCTCCCTCTATGCCAAACTGCGTCTGATGCGTGCATCGTTATAGTACTATGTACGTGTACACAGTTCCTGCGGACGTATTATTTTGTTTTTCACATAAAGAACTAGTGTTTTACCACCAATAAACATGAAGCGCTGAGCAGGCACAACTTCATGAAATGCTAATCAGGGCTGACTCGCTTTTCAGCTGTCAAAGTCGAGACTACTTTTGGGGGTGTTCTTTGGTAGACAGTGCCATCGTCACCCATCATATAGTCAGTACCAAACGGAAAGCGGCCGAATGCTCTATGATTATAACTTCATCATAGCAAAAATAATGGAGGCCCTGGAGAATCAATGAAAGACACCCAGGTCTACGCTAGCAACCCAGCCAGACAGGAACCCAGGGACTGTTGACATCGGAGATATATAAATCAGATTTACAGTTACCATCCGGCAGGAAATCCCGAAATTTTTTCTGTTAACCGGGACTACGGCCAATGAGCTATCATCTGAGCCCTAGAAGACAAGAAACAGTGACGACTTTTTCACTCACCTGCATCGGGATATCATCATTGGTCTGATTCAATCTGGGCGCAATTGGTCTACGGTGTCCAATGACACAAGCAGTGTGGCCGTGTTAGCGAAGATGCATAGCCAGCCGTACGGGACGAAGCGTACTTTAGTGGTAAGGGCAGCTGAATGGTTGACTCTGGTAAGTCGCCGAATACACCATTGCTACAAACAATCAAACACCCAACCTCCGAAGAATACCCAGATAATAGTTATGGGGTTGGTTCGGGAGTGGAAACAGCCTGAGAAGATATATCGATAGTTGGTCGCATATAAGTTCATATTCGGGTTACTGTAGCCGAGACATATCTTAGGCTCAGCCGCAATGTACTTTATTTAGCTACAAAACGTGACAAGTCAACCAACCGCTGCAGCAACAGCTAGTACATCGTCTGTCACTGAATGCACCACATCGGAATATGTCCTGCCAGTGCCTTAAGATTCCGATCTGCATGCAATGGAGCAGATCAGGCCTTGGAATGCCGTTTGTGCTGCAATCGAGACCCCACAAGATGCCGAAACCGGGATGGGCTGAGAGGGCCAATGCTCCGTGCATTTGTGCTGTAGAGGAGGAGCAATCTTCCTGAACCCCGCACTTTCGATTGTCCATTTTCTTGCCATGCACTTCCACATGCCAATCAAACCAGGCTTGCCACGCAGCTCTGAACTCTCGGTGTGCCATGTCGCGCTTTCTTTTAGGACTCCATTTATTTTTTGACTTTAGTCAACTCATATAACTTGTGCAGTGAGATGAGTTTGTACTTTCATAGTGTCCTTTTCCTTTTCCTTCAGTATGTCACTAGGCGAATGAGAAACTTTACTAGTAACTAGTCCACAGCCGCAATGCACATCAGCCGCCTCCCGGCTATCACGAGGAAGTACGTGAAGCTTCGTGCATGCCCGCCCTACCTCTATATGAAAGGATAGTCCTTGGAGGAAGGAAGAGTTGCCGAATGGTGCTTTTGTGAAGTGACTATCGAGTTGTGACCGAGTGATGGGGTATCTGACAATGTCGGGTTAATATTCGTGGGCTGTGCCATACACATGGAACGCTAGTGCAGGGTTCTCAATAGTCCATCACACTCAACAACACCCAGCTCTTCAAAACAAAAAATATCCTTGCAATATTTTCACGAGTCCTCAACCAGGACGGCAACCCAGGGCCCGGAGAGTCCTGCGTCAGTGCGCTCAAATGGTAGATAATTCCATACCCCAAAGCAACTACTTCGAATGTTGAATGGCACCATAAAATTCCAGATTTAATATAGAGTATGGGCTTGAAAATTACTTACCATTATATTAAAATGTTATGTAGTATTGTAGTGTATTATGAATTTTATAGCGTACGCTTTACATCTCAAAGATGTCATACAATGCTGCTGAATACCAATCAGCAAATGTAGAACGTCGGGGATATCCGAGTTAACAGTGTGGGAGATAAATCTGAGACTTTGTGTATCTTATATGTTATCATCATCCCCGCTTACAGTCAGTTCGTATCAGGACCATGTACATACTTTGTAACAAGTACCACGCAAAGCTATGGAGTGATGAGCCATGATGTCCACTGAGAGTAACTCAACGCGGCGAGTATTCTAGCCATCCACCGAGGTATCAACTCCATACGCCGGGTATCCATTGGTAGTAGACTCAAAGTATTTCTGCTATAGTTAGATGGTAATTGCAGCAGTAGCAGCCAATAACTGTGATGCTGATTGATTTCCCTAGAGTATCACAGCACATGACGGGCCATATCCAGAATATTGGGCAGCCGAGACTTTCTCCCGATTCCATGATGTGTCTTCTAGATCTGTTCCAGACTCCGCGTAGTATGATATGCTATACCTATCGCCCCGAGCCTAAACATGGTCAGACCCCCACCGATGACAATGACAAAGACACAGACCAAAGGCAAGAATTATGGACGAACACTTTCTGCGAGAACTAACGTTAGGAGTAATTAATATGTATACGATAGTAGCTTTAGGCATGAAGGCTGTTTCCTATTCCTTTTGCTCTTGCCACTTTCTCCTTCCCTTCTTCCTTTCAATGTTCTAGAAACCGGGAGGTAGTGTACTTAGAAAGCTGTGCGCACCCCGCAAGTCATTAGTTACCACTTTGTAGTGACAATATGTTTCTTTTAACTATTTCTTCCGCGAAAATTGCTGGTAGCAAAGCATCCTGGACGGCTAGGTTAGGGAATTTTGTGAGAGCTCATCGTGGAGACATCGCGTACTGATACTAATATAACCTACCTACTACTAGAAGCGGTCAACGTTTTGCCCGCAAGAACCACAACGGGATCCCGAAGCCACCAATGATAGAACAGCGCTCTAGGCCGAGTACAAAGTTACATCCCCGAGCCAAGAGCCCAGAAACGGCCACCGCTCGGGACGGCTTTATACATATCGATATAGGGTTGGGCGTACAGGCTATAATTTTCATAAAATTGCCACTTTCGGGTATAAATTATAGGATCTGTATAAGGTGATAGTTTGAGCGCAAACTAGAAGAGATTAGATCTATCTCCACTAATTATTGTCCGATAACAGTGATTATGTCACTTTTAGACGTGGGGTTGTCAAAAGTTTGTCTCGAGCCTAGACTACAAATTTTGATGTGTTGTTACTACTTCGTATCCTATCATTCTTCGTCTGGTAGTAAACAAGGCTGGTAGAACACCAAAATATCAACCTCACTTAATAGAATAGCGCATAGTATAACTAGCAAGAGTGTAAGAATTACAGATAGCGCCATCCATCGCAACAGAAAATGGTATACATTTGACCTAGAGCGCCTCAATTCAAGGTGGGAGCTCACCCAGTCAAGAGATACAAAGGACGCTTTGGTAACAGCAGAGAGGAAAAACAGATGCAAGGTCTATATTGTGTAGCCCTTAAGTACACCTCTATGCCCTTCTTTGCGCATCCTGTTTACAGCAAAAGAGCCTAACAGCACCTGTTACTTTGGATGCTTCTAAGACTTGTTGATTGATTGATCTCTCGAGGCCTGAAGGCCCGTATATATACAGACTTGTCTCCTATATCCATATCCATATCCGTGTCTATATCCGTATCCATATCTATATTCGTTTGCATATCTGTTTGCATTGAAATGAGCTGCTCTGCACTGATACGAGCCGCTCTCCTGAGGCATATCTTCATACACCAACTGCATATCAAACGGACCTGAGCAGTGAGGCTCACGATGCAGGTACACATGCAACAGCACCTGTTGAAATACTGATTGCTAGAAGCTTATATTCTAAGTACAGGTACATTCGTGTTCTTATATATACGGTATTCGGAGCATGTCTTGTACGCATGCATGCGCACTCAGCTGGCATCTCCAGCTGAGTCTGGCATCTCCAGCTGAGCCCGGAATGACCATCATCTTAGAGAGATTATGCATCAGCCCAACTGAAGCCATACGTCAGGGAGATAAACCATATATGCAACACTCCCCCCTCTTGCTACGCTCCGTGGAGCAAGAAAAACAAACAAACGAACGAGCAAACAAACAAGCAAACAAACGAAGATGATGCGCAACTTGTGATTCCCATAGTAGCCTCCTTAAAACCCTGCTTGACAAGTGAGCAGGGAAAGAGTACTACCGTAGCCTGAGGATGGCCATCCATATAAACTAAGAAATCCGTTTTCCCAAAAGAAAAGTGAAACAACCTTAAATCAAAACATAAATTGACCTCCAATTAACCTCCAATTACCATAAACCCATTGCTTTCGTAAATATATCTGCAACATTTTCGTCCGTGTGTCCGTAGGAGTAGTTGACTATGCCTCTGAGTAGGCGATGAACTCGGCCTTGAGAGTTGACATGGCGATGAGGCAGTTGACATGGCGATGAGGCTTTGCTTTCGAGACTGCCATGAGATAGCTCCATTACTGGCGAGAAACACATGGCCTCCCTGAGATTTGCGGTCCGCGCTGTCTTTGGCCCGATTGGAATCCGAGTACCCTGCGAGACTATTGCCGATGTCGATGTCGATGCCGATGCCGATGCCGATGCCGATGCCATTGCCGTTGAAATGTAGTCGAAAATCGGCTGTAGATTTGAGGTACTGAAGAACTCTCTTAGCAGCGGCCATATGGCTGGTGAATGGCCGCGAATTGTAACGAGAAAGAGCAGCGACCGCATACGAGATATCTGGCCGAGTTGCATGTGCTGCGTTCATTAGTGATCCCACAACTGCTTAATAGCCTCTGATATCTTCCAATTCCTTCTCCCCCCGATCCTCGGCCAAGTCTAACTTGATATTGGGATTGAGACTGATTCCGGTATCTTCGCAGTGGATTTCGATGCCGAGGAATTGGCATGCCGGGCCGAGGTTCCTGATCTCATATTTCTCTGAGAGTTTCGCTTTGACTTCGATCGCGGCTTTGGTAGCGGCCTCTGGGTACGACATGGAGATATTGTCAACATACAGAAGTATCAGAATGCCATCGCTCCGGAGATAGAGGTTGTTGAGCATGATCGACGTGCTTTCTTCCTTCATGGCTCTTTTCCAGTGATCTCGTTGAGGGCTTTCCATAGCTTCCGCGTAGGTGAATGGATCTTCAGTGGCTGCGGATGCCGTTAATGCTTCTGCGGGGACTTTTACCTTGACTTCTTGTAACACGACTCGCTATCGGTGGAGCTGAAGATGCTGGTGGTACTTGGCTTGATTTCTTGGTTACTACCGCCAGACACTGGACAGTCTGATCCTCACTGCGGAGGTGCCAGCTGTGGGCGATGCGTTCGGCTTCTGCTGCCGAACGCTGAGCAGTCTGATCCTCTCTGCAGAGGCGCAGCTGTGGGCGTTTTCTACTTCTGCTGCCGAACGCTGGGCAGTCTGATCCTCTCGGCGGAGGCGCCGGCTGTGGGCGTTTTCTGCTTCCTCATCAGGAGCTTCATGCATGTGAGATGTGGATCTCATACCTAACTGCGTAGGTTGACTATCTTGTCCTCGGAGAGGCTCATCTCCGGTATCTATTTCTTCGACATATTCCTCATCTTCTGGTAATCCGAACATGTCGATCTCATTGCTTCCATGCTGACACGACATGTGTGCATTTCTTTCTCCGTCGAAGACAACTTCTGATGGGGCTTTCACCCTCTGGAATTCGGGATCGCATATCCTCCACAACATCTTTGAGTCGTGTGAAGCCTACCATCATGCAGGGCTTTGATCTCGGGCCGAATTTGCCTCGGTGTTGAACTTTGGGGATGAGTCTGCTGGCGTTGTGGTGAAACGGCGGAGCTGGAAGGCAGAGAGCCCATCATCAACACTCTGCCGCACCTCGCGTGGCATTCGAATAGGAATTTGTGAGAAAGAGCGGTTCTGGTTCGAGGAGTGTTGGAAGAGGGTGAGAAGATATGATACTACCCGGCCGTGAGGATCCACGCAATTGTGTGGATCCACGAAATCTCGGAAAGAGCGAGTGAGATGGAGTCTATCTACCCCGGGGTCTCCTGAATATATACTCCCCGTCGCTCCGTCCATCTCCGTTACCCTTGTATCTCCGTACACCCGCCGTCGCTCCGCCCATCTCCATTTCCCTTGTATCTCCGTACACCCGCCGTCGCTCAGTCCTCTGCCAAGCTGAGTGGCAGTGGTGGTGAGAAATGGATTTTCCCGCCGCAGCGTAGTGGTGACTGAATTGTTGTCTCCGAGTTCGATTACTATATGCAGTGAGAGCTTTTTGAACGTTGAGAAGTTCGGAGCTGCCGCGGCCGCAGCAGTGAGAGCACAAGTGGTTAGTCAGAAGGGATCGCAGTCTTTGGTCGTAGCGAGAGCTGCTGTAGCAGTGGCTTTCTTCACTCTCCACCACTCCTTGATACTCTTGTAGGAGACGCAATCGACTTTGACGTGGCCTGGGAGCCCGCACTGGAAGCAAATTCGCTCATCCTTTCCGTCGTTTCCTCCCTCCTGAGCGTGTTTGTGCTTCCTGCATGCATCTGTAGTATGGCTGTCAATTTTGCAATAGGTACACTTACTTTCATGGCTGTCTCCGGTTCCACTGTTTCCACCGTGTCCACTGCGTCCACCGCATCCCCCACGACCACGGCCATGGAGGCCGCCACATTGAGAGAAATGGGCGGCCCCCGTGGATGCATCTCCAAGTTCTTTGGTGAGGCTGGCTGTAGTTTCTTCTTCTAGGAGGTCATGCATAGCTTCTTCGGGTGTAGGCAAGGGCCTTCTATGCTTTAGAACCATTAATATCATCGCATACTGAGATGGCAGTGATGTGAATATTTGCGTGCGGAAATCTCGATCGATGATTGCATTGTCGGTATCGTGCAGTTGTACGCAGTAGTTACTAAGCTTGGTGAAGTATGCTTTACGTGGTTCGTCCTCCTTAGGTCGGCAAGCACGGAACTGGCGAAGGATATCTTGTCTGCCGATATAGGATCCGGCGGTGTCCAGACTCGTTTCTAGGATGTTCCACATTTCGTGAGGATTTCATATACCTTTGACGATGCGCCGTACTTCGGGGGAACAGGAAAGTCTGATCGTAGATGCAGCCTCAGCTTCCTTAGCCTTCCAATCATCATAGCTGTCATCGTGGTCGAAATCAGGTGGCTGCGGTTAAGGATCCTCTCCGGTGACGATTGTGTACGCTCTCATGGCTGACAGGATGAGAATTATGTCGTCTTTCCATTCGTCGTAGTTGGCGTGAGTGAGCTTAGGGATGTCGCCCCACCTGGTTTTGTTGAAGGTGGGTTCGGAGGAAGTCATCATGAGATCGTGGAGATGGCTCGTGATGGTGTTGAGTTTTTAGTGCTGTTTATGCGGCTGTTGCTACGGTGACAAGGTTTAGGGTTCTTGAGGCTCTTTTTGGAGATTGTAAAAGAGATTGTGAAAATTTAGATAGTAGCGATAACCGGGCTCATAACCTGTAGAAATACTGATTGCTAGAAGCTTATATTCTAAGTACAGGTACACTCGTGTTCTTATATATACGGTATTCGGAGCATGTCTTGTACGCATGCATGCGCACTGAGCTGGCATCTCCAGCTGAGTCTGGCATCTCCAGCTGAGCCCGGAATGACCATCATCTTAGAGAGATTATGCATCAGCCCAACTGAAGCCATACGTCAGGGAGATAAACCATATATGCAACACACTCTGCCCTGCCCCCACTGCCTACCAGGCAAGTTACCAAGCACACCCCCCTGCCCCTCTGCTGAAAGGTACCAGGAATGCATTCCCCGCTTTGGATGGAGAGTAGAGTAGATTGTTTCCTTTG